>Ga0214542_1000628_pt1 | contig 65678 bp, 25 predicted proteins | sample CNSS1metaG_FD_160096 | JGI IMG/M metagenome (GOLD analysis project Ga0214542, IMG submission 160096) | Root nodule microbial communities from cowpea collected in UCLA plant growth center, Los Angeles, California, USA - CNSS1 | ecosystem: Host-associated > Plants > Roots > Nodule | place: USA...
TATATATCAGAAAGGGGTTAAAATGTTTTTGTTCCACTACGTTGGTGGCCTGGTGTACGAAACCCTTGTTCCTTGTTCCATCGATCTCATCCATTAGTTGTGCTCTGCAGTCTTATCAGATCAAAGAAATGCTTAGAGAAGCCATGCAATATCATATTTATGAACATTAAATATTGATCAGTGAGAAACATGAAAGAAATCTGCACTTCTGTCACATTACAACACAAGAATACAAAAAAATGGAAGTGCTGAATGCACGATTCAAAGCATTAGGTAGGAAAGCAGAAAGCAGCTATGTATCTTGGTGCTTCACTAGGGGTATCCCTTGTTCTGAGACTAAACAACTTCAAATTTAACACAGAAAGTGACAAAGTTGGCTTTGGAAAACGTGGTAAGTGGAGGAGTTTATTCTTGGAATATACCCCATATATCTCAGATATATCTGCATTCATTTCTGATGTTTTCGTAGATATAATGATTTGCAAATTGATTCATTTGGGTTTCCCAAAACATCATTACCAAAAGTCAACTTTGAGGATTTTCAAAGCATGACGGTGTCTTCTGTGCCATTAAAATCGTAGTGGTGAAGGCACTGAGAAAGAAACCTATATATCCTGGAATTGCAGTTTCTGTGAAAGTGGCTAGCTAGTAGAATTTATATGTGCTGCCTTGCCTTTGCACGTGGAATAACATTTACTTAAAGGGAACGACAACGGAAGAAGAACATGTGAATTCAAATAAAATTAAGGTCTAAATGACGCACTTACGTGTACAAAAAGGAAAATCAGCGGAACCCTGAAAGTGTTTGGTGGCTTGTTTTTATCAGAATATAACCATTTCTGTTTCCTACTTCATATTGCATTAGCATGAATAAGGTTTGCTGATCTAACCATGACATGTTTAATGAAAATATACTTTTGTTTCAATAGCACGAATATTTTCAGTCCACAATTTCTTTAAAAGATATCAAAATAAAAAATTACTAAGTTTTGACAATTTTCTCTTATAATTTTATGTGCCATCTTTTAAGTGTTTTTTTTATTTTTAATATTTCAAAATCATTCAAAAGATGACACCTTATATTATAAGATAAAATTATTAAAAGTTAATAGTCAAAATATCATTATTTTATCAAAATAAGTTTAAAACCGTGAATGAATCTAACGTATTAGACTTTACCTCAGGTTGTATTAAACAAAAATTATATATTTTTAAATTAATAAATTAAATCTAACTCACGTAACTTCACATAATTTGCAGGTAGAATTATATATAGCAATAAAAATAATAAAGTGGGTCGATCACTTATAATATAACAAATATATAAAATAAATTAAAAAATAAAATATTTTTAATTTAATCAATCCATCAATATCTGATTCACTAAAAAAGTCAATTATTTTTAATTTGATACGTGGTAAGTCGATTTATATAACCTATTTCTGAAGAATAATTTTTTAATATTAGATATAATTTCTATTATAAACAATGAATTTAGAGTTGTTAGTTAAATTATAACGACTTCTTACTATGAGTTATGCAAAAACCAAACAGATATTTAATCGAGTTGGAGTTTTGTTTCGTATGAGGTTTGTATTAAAGACACGTTTGGTTTTTTTTGGTCATGTATGTTATATATATGTAAGTGCCATAAGAGGAATTAAGAAGAAAAGGTTAATTACTAATGAAGTGGATGACGCAGTGTTACCATAACTCTTAAAAGCTAGTAAATTATTCAAACAACCACTTGAAGTGAATTTTAAGATTGATTTAAAAAAAGAATTATTATTTCAATAAACTTTTTCAATAATTTTTAAAAAATTATTTCTCAATTTAATATGAAAATCAAATATGAATTAACTTGCTTAATTTTATTATGTTTTCGCTTTTGCACTCTAATTCATATAATTAATTATAATAAAATAAATACAAATATAATAAATTTGAAATAAGTTTTTTATAAAAATTTTCGCACCAGTTTTCCTTACTGATATTAAATCTTATTTGTTTATCTATATTACATTTAAAGTGGTTGTTTTGAATAATTTACTCACTTCTCCTGTCTCACTTGGTGATGTGTTATAGTACTTACTAAATCTTATTTGTTTATTTATATAAAATATTTAAAAATAACACTTAATTTTTAAAAAATTAAAAAAATTAGGAATAAATAATTATGGACATAAAAGAGAGAATCATTTTTATATATAGTTATAGATCATTTATTAATTTTTGTAAATAATTTTTTTATAAAAAATGGTTGATATTAGTTTTTTAATTTTTAAATAAGTCATGTTAGACATCACTATGAAATTTGATATATCAGATAAATTGATGTCTCAAAACTCATCAATCATTTATCATCACATGAAAATTTATTGAAAAAATAAAATAAAGTAAACAAATATAAAGCATGGGGGACCACATTAAACCCATGGTAACAATTACACTTCACCAAACATAAATAAACTATACTTGTTATGAAAATAATTAAATAAATACATGGAGGTAAAGTATTAAATCACTTGTATTGTTCTCTATAAATTAAAACTAAATTAGCTAATTTATCTGTATAGTGATTTTTTTCACAAAAATTTTGTGAAACTTTGAATTACACATACTTAAAAAATCAAGCATTGACGTCATCTTCTAAAACTCCAAGAAAAACAGTTTGTCGATAAAAAACAATCTAATTTAATTCAATAAGATTTAATAGAAAAATACACCTTTTGATGTGCTTAGCAAAAATTAACCAGAATAAAAAAAAACAAAAACAATGGAAAACTTGGTATAAGTATGGTAATGTGGGACGGATCATGCGGACCTGCCTGCATAGGTTGAGTTATTTTGCTTACTTGGGATTATAAAAAAGTCGGAGTGTAGGAAGAAAAATTGGGGGTGCAGGAAGAAAAATATTTTCATGTGCAGATGATGGGCCAAATCAACCCGTTTTTTCCGATACAAAAACGAGACGGGCCGAAAGAGACAAACTCACCCGGGTTATCATCCTTAGTAGAAAGAAGGGTCATTGATCAATGCCCTCAGCATCATTAGTTGAGTTTAACCTCCAAAATTATATGACCCACAATCTCATAAAATCATGATTTTATTTAAATAAAACCAGTTTTCTCCTTAAGATATGGTTAAACATGGCTGAGTGATTTTCCACCAACACGTTACAATGTGTGGTGGTGGAAAAATACGAGTGTTGACAATAAAAAAATGGACTTTGGTACGCGTGACGGCCATACAAATTTGAATGAAAAATGGCGTTACCTTCTGATGATGATGGTCTTGGAATTTTCAACCCAAATCTGCTAATTTTTTCCTCCATTCCTTAACTTAACTGCGAAGCATCCTTGACTATATAACCGAAAATTATGCTCAGAAAGCTCTATAACAAAGTTTCCTCACACTTCTTTTCCTATCTGCAATTTCTCTTAACCCTTCTATTTGGTGCTACCAAGTTTATAATATGGTAGGTCACTTCATTCTTTCTCTTTTTATTTTCAAAAAAACAATCTCTTTAATTACATTATTTGTATACTTTCCTAATCCCTGTGCAATTTTTTTAGAGTTTAATGATTGTGTACTGATTTAATTGACTTTTACATCATTATCACTTCACAGTGTGCATTTCTTATTTTCTCACCAATTTGCAATTAAAACGTCATTACAAGTAAATTTTTGCTTTATTTTCTCAAATTTAAATATTTGAATTCACTTATTTCGATCATTGTAATTTGCTTATTTGACTCAAGGTCCTGATTATCCTACTGTAAGGATGACAATGTGGGTCGGTTCGGTTTGTTTAGGTCTGACCTGTATAAGGTCCGTATATTGCAGATTGGCCTCCTCCGTACAATTTATACGGATTGTAATTACTGGTCCGTCCCGCACATCACTTGGCCTGTGGGCTCGCGGGTTGGTCCGTTTTTTTTTTTTTTTATGATAAAACTTTCAATGTTTAAAAATTGGGAAACTTTAAAAAATTCAAAATTAAGTAAATGTTTTGGGGAGTTGGACGATAAATTGATAATTTAACATTTTCATCATATTCATACTATGAGATACACAATGTATTCTTTAAATTTTAGGCACATTAAAAAATACATAATACTTATCTTCTCTAGTTATACAATAATTTGTAATTTGTAACATTAATACAAAAGTTCATAAAAGAAGTAACTAATATTTGCAAGTATTGTGTAATTTATAATTTTTATACGAATTTATGGAACTTATACGGGCCGGGTTACTACGGGTCTGCAGGTTCACTACCCGGCCTGCCCCGTATTTTTTCACGGACCTGCAGGTCAGTCAGATGAGCCAGATTGATATTACCATCCCTACCCTACTGATTTCACAATTAAATGTTTTCTTTACTAAATTTAAATATAAAAGTTTTCGCGTGATGTTTTTTGGGTTGGCCCAATGCTTTAGTAACACTGGTATAATCTTAGCTTGACGAAACATGTTAACTATGAAGTTACTAATCTGCTTATTGCTTCTCCTGATTTCGATTCTGTAGGAACAAACCCTCTCCTTTGAATTTGAGGTATTGTTACTTTCTAGTTATATTTCATCTGTTCATATTCAAATATTGGTTTCCTATAAGCTTTTTAACATTATTTTCCCGATAATTTATTGCATATCAGCATGAATTTGTTCAAAACACCGAAAGAGTAAAATCTGTTGATTTGCATCCAACTCAGCCATGGTATGTAACAAAACTTCTATTTTTGTTCATTTAACATTTTCTACAGCATCTACAACGGATACTTATATCTGATACTTTTTCTCATGTAGGATTCTACTGGGTTTATACTCAGGAACTGTTTCTATTTGGAACTATCACACAAAGGTAATCAATTATACACGCACCGACAATAATGATTCCAGATTTTCTACTGATTTTTTAGTGTTGTCTTATGCTGAGCGTTAAAAATATATCGGTATTAATATTTTAAATATCTTTTTAATATATTTTAAAACGTCAAAATTAGTGGTAATCAGTGTATTATTACAAAGACACAATAGAAAAACGGCATAAAAAAATTAGGAGAGTCCAAATTCAACTGAACTGGTAATTGTTGTTCTGTATTTTTTTGCTTGGAACTTCAGTGTTGTTAACCTCCTTTTTTGATTCATTTGTTTGGTATATATATATTTTGATAATGTGGCAGTCTGAAGAGAAGTCTTTAAAAGTCAGCGAATCCCCGGGTAAATTAATTACAACATTTGTGTGATTCACAAATTTTTTCTTCCTTTGTTCTGTGTTTTTTTTAACTTCTCAATGGTTGCAGTGAGATCAGCAAAGTTCATTGCTCGGGAAAACTGGATTGTTGCAGCTACGGATGACAAATACATTCGCGTCTACAATTATGAGAAAATGGAAAAGATTGCAGAATTTGAGGAACATAAAGATTATATAAGGAGTTTGGCAATTCATCCTTTCTTGCCATATGTAGTGTCAGCTTCAGATGATAAAGTTCTAAAATTGTGGAATTGGAAGGAAGATTGGTCTTGAATTTTGAAGGTCATTCACACTATCTGATGCAAGTGGCATTTAACCCGCAGGATCCCTCTACCTTTGTTAGTGCATCCCTCGATGGTACCTTAAAGGTCAGATATTAACTTGTAAACTTTACATCTATTTTTGGTCGATTTGTGATTTTTTACACAATGTCAAATTCTTTTAGAAATTCCATATCGACTAAAGATAAAACCTAAAACCAATTTATAATATATAAGTAGGTGCAATCCTCATCTTACAAGCTGATTTTGTGAAGTTGAGTTAAATTTAAAGTCTATTTCTAACAAACTCATTTATTAACATCTTGCCGCAATTTTCTCCTTTTGTAGATTTGGAGTCTTGATTCCTCTGTTCCAAAATTTACCTTGGAAGGACACAAGAAAGGAGTGAATTGTGTTGATTATTTCGTAAGCAATGGCAAACAATATCTTTTAAGTGGTTCTGATGATTACACTGCCAAGGTTTGCTTGTCAATAATTACTCCTTAAAAATAGTTTTTTCAGTCTTTTGAGCTGTTTCTTATCAAAATCATAATCCACATTTCCACAGGTTTGGGATTATCAGTCTAGAAACTGTGTGCAGACACTTGAAGGACATGAAAACAATGTCACTGCCATTTGTGCTCATCCTGAGCTCCCTATAATAATAACAGCTTCAGAGGATTCTACTGTTAAAATATGGGATGCTGTCACTCACAGGTATTTCATTATCCATTTGACGTCTCCTTTTTACCCGAGTGCTCACACTTTTTTTTCTTTCCTTTTATTTTGGTACGAACCATATATGTCAAAAATTTACAATTACATATGTTTGTATTACTTAAACTATAATGCAAAATTATTTTCGTTCGTGTTTCAAATTTTGATAATTTTTAGTCTTCAAACTATGTTGGAAGTCCCATATCAATTAGAGAAGATAATTTCATAATATATAAGTGAAATGCAAACCTTATGTTTTGTGGGAGTTAGGCTTAAACTTCACTTCTAACATGTTATCAGAGTCTGTTAGAGTCTATCTTATCTACTCGTTCACATCTTTAACAGTTGTCACTTGCCATTAACTTGCAGGCTTCATACCACGTTGAACTTTGGTCTCGAGAGAGTATGGACTATTGCCTACAAGAAAGGATCATCTCAGTAATTATCTGAAACTTCCTTTAACTTAAAAAAAAAAAGAATAAAAAAAACTCTTGCTATAATTTCTTACTGATTGCAATGACATCGCTGCTTCGTGCAGGCTTGCTTTTGGATGCGACAAAGGCTTGGTCGTCGTTAAGGTCAATCTCGTAGCTGCCAAATGAAACAGGTTTTGAGACTGTAATATCCTTATACAAACAACTAAATAAAAAATTATAATCAAGATTAAAATCTTGAACAAAAACTCTGTATACGTAAAATTTTATAATCTTAGCTACCAATTTTAAATTAATTATTACAATTCTGCAATTTAATTACCTTCTAAAATATACTTCTCACTTTATCATCTACACCCTTTTTGTTCAGATTTCAGAAGCAAGAATCTAATAAGCCAACCTCTGATAGCCGCTGAGCTTAACCGCTGAGACAGCATGATATTCTGCATTAAAGCTTGGTTCTAAGTTGTTCCTAGAATAAATAAATATATGTATAGTCTAAATCTCTCTTTTATGTACGTCACTTTGTTATGTAATATACTAGTGTTTGTACCTGTTCGTTTTAATTGATGAATTTTCGTTTGTGTAATATATTCAATAAAATGTGTAAAAAGTGTAAAATAGTTTGAGGAATTCATTTATATTTGTAGCAGTTAAATATTCGAACCAAATAATTAGAGCAGGTATTAAATAGAAGAGATAATCTAAATATTACAAACAAAACATATTGAATATAATATTATTATAACAGTTAATGAAATAAATAATTTATTAAAAGATAATAAGATTTTCATAAAGATAATTGCAAAAAAATAACCAATTTCTATAATTTTATTATAATTTTTTAATGTTGTAGACTTTTCTTTTTCATTGTGGATAATTATTTGAATTTGTTATGGTTCAAATAGACTTCTTATATTTCTTTTGGGACAAATAACTTTATTTATGATTTTATTTTATGTAAGAATACTCTTGTAGATTTTCTTTTCCTAAATAAAATCATGTTAGAAATTACTAAAAATTTTGATGATATCCAATGTTCTTCGGTCATTATCATCTCACATGAACAATTATTAAATAAATAAAAAAACACAAAACATAATAAATCACACAAAACTCATATAAAAATTATATTTTACGAAACATAAATTTATTATATCTTTTATAAAAAAATCTAAATAAATTCATAGATATAAAACATTAAACTACTCAAAATATTTTTTTTTATAAATAAAAATCAAATTAACTAATTTATCTAGCATAATAATATTTCTAATATAAAAACTTTAAAATAAATATATTTAAAAAAGTACAAATATTATCTTCTAAAACATGATCAATAAACCATTCTATAATTGATTTCTAATTCTTGACGATAAAAATCCATTAGGAATTGGATCATTGCTCATAACAAAGACCAAATAAAGTTAACATAAATATTACATGAATAAATAAATTATAAAAATTAAAAGCAAAAACGATTATTATATACAAATATATATATATATATATATATAACAATAATAAAAAAAAAATTTCTTTTGTATCCACATTTCATAATACCAACTCTATCCTTTATAATATAATTATTTATTATATTTTTTAAAATTAATAGTTATTTTTACCTATTTTTTATAAAATTGTTTATCTTTTTTTTTATTCATCAACAATTAATTTTTTTATTCATTTCACTTTATTTTTAACATTTCACTTCATTTTTAATAAATATAAATTTATTTTATATATTAACTTAATAACATTATATTATTATCATCTACTAAAATATTATCATTCATATTTAAAAAATACGTATACACAAACACTATTGCGTCTATATGTACGTTAATATATATATATATCAGTACAAAATCTGGTTGCTTATGCTTTCGTTCGTTTGTTTCACAAGCAGAGTTAGTATTGGAAGCTGCAAGTGTGTGTGAGAAAGAGAGAGATACGTTACAGAGGGAAACCAAAGCAAAATCTCAAACCAGAGGGGATAGAGATAAAGAGAGAGGGACGTGGTGTGTTGTTTCTCTGAGTGGTGTGCACCAAGCAACGCAAGTGGCCATAAAATTCAACCTGGTTTCTCGGGATTCTTAATTTTCATCATTATATATATATATATATATATATATATATATATAAACTTATGTCTTTAAAATAATCATTCTATCACTAAAATTTCAAAGAATTATGAAATAATTTAGTAATTATGTTATTAAAAATTGTACACACATCAATAAAAATATTTTTTTTGGTGGCATAAATTTTAAATTAATTTATGTAAATGTATTTTTTTATAATAACATAAAATTTATTAATTGACCCCAGAGTACAATTTTACATAGTCTATTTATGATTAGTAGAGTACTGAATTCTTTAAAATTTTGATAATAATTTTCGATTATCAATAAACAAATTCACACCAAAAATAATTATAGCGCACACCATAAAAATTCACTTCATAACAATAATATTGCCATTAATCTAGAAAACAAAAAATACCATTTGATATTGAAAAAATAATTATTTCTACAATCATTAATAGAAATATATTTATTATACAATTATATTAGAAAATTTTCTAATTCAACTAATTAAAATTTCATTTAAAACCGTTACTGAAAATATTTTAGAAAAAAATCTATAAAATTTAGCGAATAGAAATTCACCATACAAAAACAAATACCCTTTTCAGATTGATGTCAATATGTGTTTTTCAACAATTTTTCTTTAAGAGTAAAATTCAGTATAACATATTAAGCCTCTTCATTTATAATTTAACGAATTAAACCTGACAAAAGTTATCCATAAAATAAAATATGAAAAAAAGGTTATAAAAGCAAAACAAAAAATTGATGTAGAAAAAGTGGGTCCTAAGAGTCACGTGGCAATCATGTCATTGCCACGATGTCACCATTCCGTGCTTATTTCCGCACTACCATGAAGCATACGGTGTGACAAGGCACAGGGTAATATGGATCCAGTGGCATTTTCGTAATCTCGTTGAACTGCATAACACCGCTCTCCTTCATTGGTTCGTTCATCCTCATGGTATTTACACCGTGCTTTCTTACAATACAAATAAACACATTTCTCTCTCTCTCTCTCTCTCTCTCTCTCTCACTGAGCTCGATCTCCTTGGGCTCGTCGAATTCGGTTTCTGATCTCCGAAGATTGATCTCGATAGAGGCTAGTGCACTCTCCAATCTGCAAAAATGGTGAGCTTCCTCTCTGATCTGCTCCTTCGCAAACGCTTCTGCATTCTTATCAACCTTAGATCTGGACTGAATTACCTTCGATTTCATGATTTATCTTTCCGCCCTCCACTCTTTCAATGTCGAATGCTTTTCTACATGTTACTTGAAATTCGAGCCTCGCAATTCGCTTTCCTAGCTCTTGCTATTTCAATTTCAATGTGATCTACCGTTGAACCGTGCACTGACTCGTGTTTTTTGTTCGTTTGTTTGCTTTCTCTCTTGTTACTTGCACTTGCAGCCTCTCAGACTCGAAATCAAGGTAATTCTGCTTGTATTCTGATTCAATGTATATTTGCTTTTGGTTTCCCGTACATTTTTTTTTTTTTTTTGGTTTTCCTTTTTTTTTTTTTTTTTTTCATTGCCTATGAGATTAGATTTCTTGGAAACTAAGCGCAGTGTGAATGATTAACTTTCTGGCTACTTAATCTAACTTGTTATTGTGGTATTTGATCAGCGAAAGCTTGCGCAAAGATCAGAAAGAGTAAAATGTGTGGATCTACATCCAACAGAACCATGGTAATGCCTCTTATTCTGCTGTTGTTTTGTTTCTGAATTTAATTTATGATGTGAGGAAACTTTATTATTGGGAATATATGTAGTTCGCGGGGGGTATTTTAGTCACTAGTAGTGATGTTTGTCATCCAAGGTTACTGTTGGTGTCATTTAATTAAGTACCTGAAGCAACCTTGTCAATGCAGGATTCTGGCGAGTTTATACTCTGGAACTGTCTGTATCTGGAACTACCAATCTCAGGTATGCAATTCTTTATGTATTTTTTTTTTTTTTTTTTTTCTAACCGAGAAATGTAATGGTTGATATATCTTGGCACTTAGTTAGACACAGGTGTTTATCGATTGATCTACGAACAAGCCACCTTTTGCATGGTGCCAATATATAATGAGCTACTGATTCAAATCGAGGGGACCTATTCTATGATTCCCTCAAATTTTTCAAGTATCTATATTATATAATTGATTAAACATAGTAGTGTATGATGTAGTGACTCATTACATGGAGGAAATATTGAACGAACAAATGGTGCTCTTTAAGTGATTTTGTCTTGAAGCATGGCTAGAAAATGTTACAGTATTTTGTACTTTACAATGAATAGAAACTGGGACTTGTGTGAAATTTACATACTGGTCAGTAATTTGATGAGTAGACTTTGTGCCTTTTTAATCCAAATCACACCCTTTTGAAGTTTCCAAAGTAAGACCGGTTATTAATCTTATTTAACAGATCTTATTATGTGCTTCTGAATATTTTTGGTGCCTTTATAAGGCTTTCTGTTGAGCTGTGAGACTTAAGCACGTTTTCATAGATTGATAAAATTAGAATAACTGTAGATATTATGATCATCGTTTGGCATTTGCTTTGCTTTTAACACTTCATATTATGCAAGGTTGATTTTTGCAGTTTCTAGTGTATCAGGTTAGGATTTGTAGTCTTGTTTTTCTATGATGGGTATTGGTCTTGTTTTTCTAGTGTATCAGGTTATAATTTTATAGCTTGTGACACACTCCTTCTATCTTCATAGATTGTTCATAAGGGATGTTAGTTTCTCAGTCTCCTGTTTTATATTTAAATTCTTCACAAAACTGGTGCTTTAAATGGGTTGTTGTTAATTTCAATGGACATTTGCTTCTGTTATTAACATAATTTTATTTATTATATTTCAGACCATGGCCAAATCTTTTGAGGTTACTGAGTTACCAGGTACATGAAGTTGTGAATCTTATTTAGTCCATTTGTTTGTATAACTAGCTCTTGATGCATTTTCTAAGAACCACTAGAGCTCTTATACAACATAATTTTGCAGTTAGATCCGCCAAGTTTATTGCACGCAGACAGTGGGTTGTTGCCGGAGCAGATGATATGTTTATTCGTGTATATAATTATAACACGATGGATAAGGTCAAAGTATTTGAAGCACATACTGATTACATTAGGTGTGTGGCAGTTCATCCCACCCTTCCTTATGTGCTTTCATCATCTGATGATATGCTCATAAAACTCTGGGATTGGGAAAAAGGCTGGGTCTGTACCCAAATATTTGAAGGGCATTCTCATTATGTCATGCAAGTCACATTTAATCCCAAAGACACAAACACCTTTGCCAGTGCATCTCTTGATCGGACCATAAAGGTATATTTATGTTGTTTCCTTCTGTGCCAAAAAAGTAAATAGATCTATGATCCTATGATATAATGCATCAACACAACTGTTTTCTTCTTTTTCAGATTTGGAATCTTGGCTCACCTGACCCTAATTTTACATTGGATGCGCATCAGAAAGGAGTGAATTGTGTTGATTATTTTACAGGTGGTGACAAACCATATCTAATCACTGGTTCTGATGATCACACTGCCAAGGTTTTGTTTTAATATTTGCTTTTTTGTTTGTCTGCTTCATTGATTTATCTGCTTATGCAATTATGTACATACATATATACATATATATATGCATATAACATATGAAGAGGAATAACAGTTGAAACTTACGAAACAGGTATGGGATTATCAGACCAAAGGTTGTGTCCAGACCCTAGAAGGCCACACACACAATGTATCTGCTGTATGCTTCCATCCTGAACTTCCTATAATCATTACTGGTTCTGAAGATGGCACAGTACGCATATGGCACTCCACAACTTATAGGTAAAGTGGAATGCACAAATTACTGAGCTATGAGGTTTAATATTATGCTTATTGCATTTGTCACTTTGCTCTAGATTTTTTTCTTCAATCGTCATCACTTGTGTTCGAAATTGGATTATTGGATTATTGGTTTATGGTTGACTTTTGACCTTAGAGAAATAAGACTTATATGGGTTTGCCCTTTTTGTTTATTCTGTTTGTATAGGCACATAAAAAGAGTGGAAAGGTTTATTTTGGTGACTATAATGTCTAGATTTGATTTAAAATTAAGATAGCACATATTGCGATTGACGGGACATATTTATTTCTTCATTTTTCTATTTAATTTCAGGTGTCTGTTTTTAAGCTGTTGCTATATTTATTGGAAGTATATTTTCGAAATTTGTTTTATGGTTTGATCTGCTTGCAGGCTGGAAAACACATTGAACTATGGCCTTGAAAGAGTCTGGGCTGTTGGATACTTGAAGGGTTCACGTCGGTGAGCTTTTTCGCGGATAAATATTTTGCAATTTCTTAATAATTTTTTTTATGCCCTTGAACAGTGTGAGTGGGAGACTGCTGTGGCAAATTGTGCCTGTATTATGAAGTCTCCTTGCATTTACTCTTTTTTCATAACCAAAATTGTCGGGTGCGTTCAAACAGAGTTGTGATTGGCTATGATGAAGGAACAATTATGGTCAAACTTGGTCGAGAGGTACCTGTGGCTAGCATGGACAACAGCGGGAAAATTATTTGGGCTAAGCATAATGAAATTCAGACTGTCAATATCAAAAGTGTAGGAGCAGATGTTGAGGTGTGAGCTCTATTATAAATTTTTGGCTAAATGACGCATGAACTGTCAAGTTCTCTTTATTTTTAGTGACATGTGCAAGTACTATGCTTGTTAGATTGCTGATGGAGAAAGGTTACCTTTAGCTGTTAAGGAGTTGGGCACATGTGATCTCTATCCCCAAGTGAGTTAATATGCTTTTATAGTTTGTTTCACTCTCTTGCCTTGTTTTTCTATTTTTAATTATTTTTGCTCTAATGCAAAATATGGCAAATTCAGAAAGTATCATTTCTACATGATTTAGCAAATTAGACATTTTGGTACATTTACATTGACCTCATCATCGGCATTTTCTCATGAATCATGAAACATCATGTTACATAAATTTCTTAAGTTTCTATTTTCTTTGTATTATAAAAGATTGAGTTTACATGTAAGATTAAATTGGTCATCTAACCATCCTGGTTTTATATACCAATATGTAACGAGATGCAAAATTTAGGTGTGTTTGGTTGAGCGCTTACATAATTGATTTAGTTACATGTAAGCTTGAGCTGAAGTAATATATATTTTAAACTTAAATTTGAGACAAAGTGGGACTTAATTTTCTCAACTCAATACAAAAGCTATATTTTTTCACTTTTAGTTAAACATGCTTATAGAAACAAAAGCAGAGTTGATAAAAAAATAACAAACATGTCCTTTTGAGTCAAAATCATGTCTGGGATGCTCAAGTGAAAATTGATAGTTTCCTAATGCATTCCATAACCCAAACATGTTGTAATAGCAGGGATCTTGTGTTGTTAAACTTATGCATCTATGTAATATAGCAAACCAGTAGCTAGTTTTGGAATTATCTTTTATAGTTTCTAATCTCTATTCATTGATGTTAGTTTTAATAGAATAGTTCTTATTTCTGGTTCAATCATATCATCATCAACAATGTTTTATGAGGGGTTTGTTGCTGATTGTTGATTTAATTTTTTGTGCAGAATTTAAAGCACAATCCAAATGGGAGGTTTGTTGTTGTATGTGGAGATGGTGAGTATATTATATACACTGCATTGGCATGGAGAAATAGGTCATTTGGTTCAGCACTGGAATTTGTTTGGTCTTTTGAGGGAGAATATGCTGTCAGAGAAAGTACATCAAAGATTAAAATCTTTAGCAAAAATTTCCAGGTTTGTACTTCTTTAAAAACTTTATAATATTGTGCTTTGTGTAATGAAAGTTGTGATGAGAACTGTTAGAATAGTTTATATATCTTCTAAGCAACTTTGTAAAAGCTGTTTTTTGGTTGAATCTGTCTATCATCTAGAATCCTAGGGGTGTACTTTATTCTGTTTCTTATTTTCTCTCTTTGTTCTTTTTTTGCAAGATACGCATGTGTGTGTGTGCTCTACCTGTTATTGTTTGACGAAGAAAACAATGTTTGCTGTCTTTTGTTGCTGGCTACTGTCTTTCTCTCCAGCATGCACCAGATCCAGAACATCTCTTTGAGTGACAAATAACCCAACTGATCATAGGGGCAAATCCCACCTTACACCACTTATTTGCACCAAGGCATGGGTTCCATGTGCAGCCTCATGCTACGTCTAGTGGTTTCGCTGGCCTCTTTAATCCCTGTTTTAATCCACTTTCTGTCTTTCCTCTACTAGTTGAAGCATTGACCTCCTTGAACACCTTGTGGGTTCCCATCTGTACCCTTTCCTCCAAAAGTGTCTTTCGGACATGCCCACTCTTTTTCTCAATTACCTCGAAACATTTAATGGAAAATTTTCCTAATTTGGTGTGCATTTGTTGGCCAAGGTTTCCATAATCACTTGGAAAAGGATAGTAGTGAAACATCATTAGAAAAATGTTGAACAATGAAATTGTGGTGTTTGGGATGCGATGCTCTTGAGTAGAAATAGGTGTACTTTGACTATCAGTTGTAGCTTTTGACTTAGCAGTAAGTTCTCAATCCAACAAAAGGGTATACTCAGATTATGAGGAAACTTTTTCTCATGTGATAAAAATAACTATTGTCCGACTCTTCTTTGGCATGAGAATTATTCACTGTTGGACTTCTTTTTCAATTGGATATTAATAAAAAATTTCTTCATAGTGATTTGTAAAGGAAGAAATCCTTTTGGAGCTACCTGTTGGATTTGTTGTTAAGGAAAGTCTAGGTTGCTTTTTGTTATTAAGGGAAGTCTGGGTTGCTTTCAAAGTTTTGTTGATCTCTCTATGGTCTCAAGCAATATCCACACGTTTGTCTTGGAAAATTTGGTCACATTGTTCATATCTTTGAACTAAAATGCAATGAAGCATATCATTCGGGTTTTCAGTGTCATACCTCTCTAGTGTCATACCTAATCAAAGGAAGGTATCATACTTTCTCCAAGAAAATATGATGAATATATCTTGAAAGTAACTTGCATGATTGATTGTAGGCTCATGAATATCCTATGTTTCTAAATAAAAAATTAATGGCAGAACTGAGTGAATCTTTCACATCCCAGAGAGATACTCAAAACAAGAATTTAGGAGTAGTCCCTAAGTATTGCAGTATCTCTATCCTTTATTTCTATTGTTGTTCTGTTTTCCATAGTTGTATTGTATGGATTAGTTCCTGGAGTTATATCAGTTACCGTGGTCATGTTCCAAATATTTAGTAAAGTTACTTTTGTTACCAATCTGTTTGTGAGAAGGAGTGTCTAATTAAACTATGTGAGCTATTAATTTACCTCATAAAATAATTATATCAGCACTAGAGTTTGACAAATTTGCTTCAAAGTGAACATCAGGACTTCTATCTTTCATTTTCATTTATTGAATTGCCTTGATCATCACTTTAGGAAGTTCACTAAAATTTAATCCTCATTGTTTTAATCTCCAAATTAAAATAAATTCGCTCTAGGGAATACTAAGTTGGAATTCAAACTATGGGTATTTCAGGAAAAGAGGAGTGTCCGACCAACATTTTCAGCTGAAAGAATATTTGGTGGTGCTTTATTGGCAATGTGCTCCAACGACTTCATCTGCTTTTATGATTGGGCTGAATGCAGGTTGATCTATCGCATTGATGTCAATGTGAAAGTAAGTACTTTGATTAGATGATAGATATTTATCTGCTCCTTTCATTCTCATTCCATTTTAAATTTAATTTTGTTAATTTTCTTGTGTGGCAGAACCTCTACTGGGCTGACAGTGGTGATCTAGTAACGATTGCTAGTGATACATCATTCTACATTCTGAAGTACAATGTGAGGATTCTCATGAACTTCATTTTTTCTTATACTCTTGCCTTGCTAGGAAGACTATTTTGCCCCATACAATTTTGCTGACTGATATTTGTCAGATCTTCACTGGTAGTGCTATTTACGCATTTTGACTTGCATTATTGCAGCGTGATGTAGTTATGTCACATTTAGACAGTGGAAGACCGGTAGATGAGGAAGGTGTTGAAGATGCTTTTGAACTCTTACATGAAACGAATGAGCGTGTTAGGACAGGCATCTGGGTTGGGGATTGCTTTATCTACAACAATTCCTCTTGGAGACTTAACTACTGCGTTGGTGGTGAGGTATTAACTCTTTTCAGATAGAGTTCTAGTTTAAATAAAGAAGTGCTTTCATTCTTTTTTAATTGAATTACAAGCATAATCTGAGACCTTTTGATGCATAATGTTATGTATTTAGGTTACTACAATGTTTCATTTGGATCGCCCTATGTACTTGTTGGGATATCTTGCAAATCAAAGTCGTGTTTATTTGATTGACAAAGAGTTTAAGTAAGTGATACTTTTGTTTTTGATTCTTCAAAGTTTTAAATTGAAATAATCTGACTAGTTTTCTCTTTATCAATTGTTTTCTCAGTGTTATGGGATATACACTGCTTTTAAGCTTGATTGAGTACAAGACACTTGTGATGCGTGGTGATTTGGAAAGAGCCAATGAAATTCTACCATCAATACCTAAAGAGCATCATAACAGGTAAAAGTTACTTCATGTTACATTACAAGAGAATGATTAAAGTTTTTTCAACGTTTAGAAATATGTTTGGTATGGTTAGAGATTATAAATACTTTTGGTAATAGTTATGCTTTATAAAGTTATGTATATAATGTATTACATATTACATTCCCTCTATACTTTTTTCAAAGAAAAGTGCGGTATGATCCCATAGAATTTCAACCTGCTGCAAAATATAACTGCATCTCTAATAGCTGATTTGGTAATCTTTTGACACTTAATAGTTTTGTAAGAGTAATTATTAAATTTAATTGGGACTTAGTAACGTCTTTTTACTTCTCCCCATCTATATTTGCTTGTAATGTTGTGCTTTTATTGTATTAAACTATCAGTGCATAATATTTATAGATAAGTGTTACATTACATGTTCATTTACCTGTTACTTTGATTTATAATTTTGTTCTATTGCTCTTTAGTTCAAACTTCAGAGTGTCTTCATATTTGAAATTTGGTAATTAGTGCTAATGTATTACTTGCATCATAATTGAGATACTTGGTTTTATGATAGTGTGGCTCACTTTCTGGAATCACGAGGGATGATAGAAGATGCTCTTGAAGTAGCCACTGACCCTGACTACAGATTTGATCTAGCAATACATCTTGGAAAACTAGATGTTGCAAAGGTATGTTCATGTAATAAGTATAACAGGAGATTTTGCTAAATTTATCTAATTTCTCTTCATTAACTACTGATTTGACTATTCATCCTCTTTTTGTTGCAGAGTATTGCAATAGAATTGCAGAGTGAGCCTAAGTGGAAGCAGTTGGGAGAATTAGCTATGTCTACTGGAAAGGTGCTTTCTGTGATTTGAATCTTCAAGTGTATTATTGATTTTTCTGATATTTAAAGCTTGATTGCACTCCTAAATATTCATAACCAAATGTATTAAAGATTGCCATGATTGATGTGCTGCTGAATTTGACCACGTGCACATGATGTATATAGACCTAATTGAAACTTTGTGATGCAAGAGACTATAGATTTTAGTTGTGGCCATATTAGGATTTTGCTTCATTGTAAGTTAGAAATTATGGTCATGTGCATTGTGTTGTAGATGTTGATTCTAGTGTATAATTAAGACATTAAATGTTGTCTTTTTCTTGTCAAAATAAATAATAAATTCTAGAAATTGGGGAACATACATATTGCTTCTTGTTGCAAATGTCTCTTGTTCCATTGTAGCTCAGTGCTCACTGCATGTTCCATTCTTGCAGTTAGAAATGGCTGAGGAATGTTTGCAGCATGCAATGGATTTGAGTGGTTTGTTACTCCTATATTCTTCTTTAGGAGATGCTGAAGGAATATCGAAACTTGCATCCCTTGCTAAGAAACAAGGGAAGAACAATGTTGCATTCCTATGCTTATTTATGTTGGGTAAATTAGAAGACTGCCTTCAACTATTGGTAGAAAGGTATTCTTCTAAACTTGTGCTCTTTTCCTTTCTAATATTAGGACAGGGAAGGTTGATTAGACTTTAGTTACATGTATAGCTATGTTGTGCCTTTTGCAGCAATCGAATTCCAGAGGCAGCTTTAATGGCTAGATCTTATCTTCCGAGCAAGGTATCAGAGATAGTGGCAATTTGGAGAAAAGATCTCACCAAGGTAATTTTTAATTCAGGTAGATGATGTTTACTTAGGTCGGAACTTCCTGATTACTTCGACTATAATATTGTGGGACGGAATCTGAATCCTCTACAGCCCTAAAAAAGAACTGCACCTTCTGCTGTGGAAAATATAAGAATCAACACCCATTCAATTGTATTTGGTTTTAATATTTTATCATAAAAAACTATTTTCAAATGCTAAACATCTTCTGATATTAATTCAGTATTGTCAGAAGAAACAACCATTCTCTTCAGATGCCTTGTTTGGCTTGTCTTGCCATGTCGATAAGTTGCTTGTGGATATATTTTGTTACAGGTTAATTCAAAGGCTGCTGAATCATTGGCTGATCCTGAAGAATATCCAAATTTGTTTGAAGACTGGCAAGTTGCACTTGGTGTTGAATCTAAAGCTGCAGAAACAAGGTCAGGGCACAGAATGCGTACTTTCTTGCATCTTATCTTGAAGCATTGGTAGTTAGTAGATTAGCATTTTTGTGCAAAACATCTTCATGAAATGTTTACTTTTTGTTAAACTTTTTTCTTTTTTATGTTAGGAATGTGTACCCTCCTGCAGACCAGTACGTCAACCATGCTGACAAATCACACATTACCCTTGTTGAAGCTTTCAGAAACATGCAGATTGAAGAGGAACATCTAGAAAACGGGGTATGCTATTTTGTTTTGTGCTACATAAATAATAACCTCAACTCATTGTTAATTGTGGTGTGAGACTGTTGGTTTATTTTGTTGTCCTTTCGTAGTTGACTGAACAAAATGGAGAAGAGCAGGACACAGAGGAACAAAATGGAGAGGAAGGAAGCCAAGAGGAGGCAGTTGTAGTAGATGCAGATTCTACAGATGGTGCAGTACTCGTTAATGGTAACGAGGCTGAAGAAGACTGGGGTACGAATAATGAAGGAGCCCCGTCAGCCTAAAAGCAATTGGTTGGGGTGGTGTGAAAATCGAAATTTTGTCTCTGGTGATTAATTGTTTCTGAAGTGCCATTTCTAACTACAGTTTGACGACTAGCTGTTTTTACTATAACTACTACTACCTGGGTCCTAACATTCTTAATTGCTCTCAATTTTTAGAGTATTGGATACTACACTGCAATTAGGCTGTATATTTGAGAATGAGGGAGAGGAAATAGAAAAATAGCATCCATTGTCAATTCTGAAATCATTGACTATATAATATTACTATTGCTTACTAGAAATGAGGGCCCTGTAAATATAGACGTTACAGATACTGACTTTATGAATTCATCCTTGATCAACCATTTATTTGTTATATTTACTTACGAAACTTTATTATTAGATTGTGTACTATTACAGTATTACTGAAAACAATGTGAAAGACAATAAGTTGTTTCTTTTAGAAAAAAATAATAATTTCTTCCTATCCTCACTTATCTATTCATTTTTGTTGGCAGTGCTTGCCCATCACTAGGTCTCATCAAGACAGTCTGTTCCAGCTTCTGGGATATTTATCTGAGGTTAGGATCATATTTCTACATTGCGATGGTTAGGATGTTTATCTGAGCTAAAAGTAGCTTAGTCAGTTTACTAAGAATATTTGTTTTAGCATATCCAGCAGTATATTATTGAATAATAGTTTTTGGTTATTATCATGAACTTATTACCACTCAACCGACTGTTTTTGGATTGATAAAGTATTCCTTCGTTCTATTTGGATGCTTGCATTATGAGTAATGTTGCTAAAGGTAGCCCTGCTCGTTGTTGTGTGCATCTGCCAGTATTGCATGTTTTGTTGGATGATTGTGCATTACATAAACTTAATGTCTTCTACTTTAATATTGTCGGTTTCATGTTCTTTAATTTAAAATGCAGGTCTCCTCAAGGTGACATAAAGAGGTTTTGTGGTCTGGTAGTTTGTTTCCTGGTGTTGTGGTTTTGTAGTGCCCTGAATTTTGTCATTTTGCACGTGGTACAAACAATATTCCATAGGGTCAGTTAGAATTTGCTAGATATATAGCACATTCTTTTGAGGCTTTTACCTCAATATACTCTTGTCATTGTGAATGTAGAAAAAACGGAACTAGAGATGAGTGACTGCTTAAATTTTAGATAGTTTTTATTTTATTTTTTTAAAAATTCATGACCATGATTAAACATTTTATTTTTTCTGGATTGTAAACATGCATGGTTAATAGAGAAAATAATGATTCCCCCGAGTTCTTCAACTTGCTGTTACCAACAAGTATTTCTTGAGTCGCTGCATTATTCCCGAATCGTGTACTTGTGAATCATGAACCAAGATTGATAGTTCGCAGTGCATCGTCTGAGTAAATGAGAGTGGGATGAAGTTTGGTTTCATCATTAACTACCAAGATTGATAGTTCATAGTTCATTGCACTAGTATTAAAGTGTAAAATACATGTCCTTCCTAAAAATAGAACAATTCACCAAAATAAGTATACTGTTTTGTTTTTTGAAAATTTAATTGGCAAGAACTTTAGTTCTAAATCTGGGAAAATAAATGGAAGTTAAATACTATTTAATTCAATAAAATGGGATTCAATGACTTATAATATTTTTGAATGCAATCATTTATACTTTCTATAATTTTTTTTTTACTTTATATAAGAAATACTAAATTTGCTTTCTTCCTGATTATAAAATGTATGAATTTATTTATAGATGTATCTTATCGTATAGGTTGAAAACGAGTTTATAAATGTCAGAAGGGATTTCGGCTTATGATTTATAAAGTTATACTGTTCACAATGACAATGCATTCATAGAACACATGTCTAAAATACAACATTTTAAGTTTCAACTTTTAATAATTTGTTATAGTCCAAACTCATATAATCTAAAATCTATTCACAGGATGGTTTATTTTCAGAAAAGAATGTTTGATGTATTTTAAGTTTTTTCATAACTATGTATTTTTAATTTTATCGCAGTGAATGATAAAAGAGAAAAAAAAATAAAGTATGAACCATTAAATAATTTATAGTTTGAGAAAAAAAATATATAAAGTCTATATTTCAATGAGCTCCTTTGTAAACATTAGCATGGGAAAAAATTAAATTAGTTTATAATTAAATTAAGAACGGTAAAAAAAATTATTGCATCTCTACAAAAATAATTTATGTATCGGTTAATTTTAATTTTTGAATAAATTGTTTTTTCTTTTTTTCTTTTTTAAGTAAGTGCTTATGAAAAAATTCATTCAAATATATCATAATTATGAATTAAATAAAAAATGAATTCACCAACTCCAAACTAACTTTTTGGTATTTTCAAAATATAGTTACATTAAATATTCGTTTAAGTTCGTATTTATTTAAGTTTTCATTCTACCTAAATCCATATTTCGATAGAAAAAATAATTGATAATTTTGTGACTTTATAACTTTTTTATTTAAATTATTTTTTAGCAAATATTTTCGTTTTAAAAAATATCTTTCAATTTTAAAAATTAATTATTATTTTAAATTAGAAAATCAAAGAAATTGTGAAGATTTTATATTTTGTTATATATTTTTTATATTTATCATATATTTAATATCTCTCATATTATCAAGATTTTTACAAATTTTCAACTTTTATAATATTTTATTATCTAATTATATGATCCTAATATTTTATATTGTAATATGATTCTTAAAATTATATAAGTCCGCGTTCTAATTCAGTCCGTATTCCAATTAAGTCTATATTCCAATTAGGTCCCTATCGAATCCTCGAAGTCAAAATACATACTTAAACGGTTTATTGTAAATTTGCTCATAACTTCAATGATCAATTTTATTTTTATTTTTTCACATCATGCTTTTAATATATATATATATATATATATATATATATATATATATATATATATATATATATATATAATTTATTGCAATGAACAAAAAATAGGTATTATTTAAAAAAAATACATAATGATCAAATAAAAAAATATTATATGCAAACACCAAAATATAAAACATAAGAATTAATTAAGTGTTAAGTTTATGATAAATTTAACACTTCAATTAAATTCTTAATAAATTTTTTATCTATTAAATACTCAAATATTTTATATTTTTTAAATAAATATTTGTTAACTTATTATTACTGTTATCGTTATTTTATAATATTATAGTTATATAAATTTATAAAAAATTTATCCGCTATCTGAAGTACTAGAATTTCTTCCCGATTTTACTGTAATATAAAATCAATAAATCACGAACCAATAGAAAATCAATAAAGAAGTTTATTGAAATGTGAGGGTCTTCAATACTGATACCACACAAGTATTGTTTTTAACGTCCAAAACCTTTACAAGTTTTCAAATCCCCACTTTGTCGCGTCGAAAACCTACGAAGAAATTAAACCTGAGATGATGAATAGAAAAATTTATTATTAAAAACATATTTAAATTTATAAAAAACTTGAAATTTAATTAAATCAAAAGAAGAATAGTTCTACTATTTAAAATAATGACAAAAAAAAATCAACATTTAAAAAAAAAACAAGAAACAAATAGAATTATTAAAAATAATTGCTAAAAATCCAACAACCAAACACGAAGATAATAACTACATTGCATAAATTGTTACTATTCTATAGTGATTTTTTTACCAACTTTTATAGTATGTCTTCTATAACAAAAAATTCAGTAGTGATGAAAACAAATTAAAAACATTAATAGTGGAATAACAAAAAATATATAAATAAAAATTAAGTTAAAAGTGAATTAATTTAAAAAAAACACACATAAATACAATTTAATTTTTTATTATCATAAAAGATTGAATATATAAACTTGAAAATGTCTTTTTATATATATATATATATATATATATATAGCTAGAGATAGATAAATAAACAAATAAATAAATTATATTAAAATATCAATAATGAAAGACAAAATTAATTTATAATGTCATAGATTTATTAAACATTACATTGCTTAATTTTGTTTTATATTTTTTCAAAACTTCCAGTTGAATTATTATTTATTATACATCAATTATGTAGATAAACATTATTTAATGATATTACTATTCAATTTTACGAAATTTGTCTGAATCATGAATGTTAATGTAATTAAAAGCCACCTGTCAATATTCTATTTTTTTTTTCTCCTTAAAGGGAGAGTGCTGACAGCTGTGAGTACCTTGGTGCCACTCTCATCTTCCCTCTCTCTGCTCTCCATCGTTTTAGGGTTTGCACTCTCAACTCTTCATTCTGTTTCTTATCTCTTTTCTTTTTTTTTTTTTGCTTTTTTCTTATATCTTCTGTTCTTAATTTTAATTTATGTTATATTATTTTCCCTCACATCTATAAATTTTTGAAATTGAAAGGATTCGTGCAGGATCGTTGAAATAGCTTTCGTTGTCTGCCTGTAAGTAGTCCATGCCCTACTTTTTTCCTCTAAATTTCATCATTTCGATGTTTGATTTCCTCTTGTTATTATTTTACTCCAAGGTTTTTTTTTTTTTTTTGTGTTTTTATACTCCCAAATAATTCATATTACTTTCATTATTTAGGTTTTTAGGAACATTCTGTTTCGCAGATTCCCTGATTGATTTTGGGATTTCAATCTGTTTTCCGTTTTCATTGAGAAGGTTATATAGTCACTTTTGTTCATCCTCCTGAAATGTTCTTTCTCTATTCTATTTATCGGTTTGTTTGTTTACTTTGTCTCTTTTCTACCTATAAAGGAGACAATGAAGGGTGATGGATATCACCACCACTTCAAAAATCCAAAGCTGCTCAAATTCTGAAATTTGGATATTTGACCTATTATTATCTTAAGGTGTTACAAAGGTCCAATTTGAATAAACTTCTTCATAACACTTATCAGAGAAGAAAATTAGCTAGTGTGTAAAATAATTCAAGCATTACGTAACAATAACATGACTACCTTCTAGAACTGTGTTTATCGAAGAGTTTATTAAAACAGACCTGCAAAGTCTTCATCCAGAATACAAACTTGTGGAAACGAAATATTAGATTTTGCACCTTGTCACTGGAGTAATTGTTTTTGTGGGACTGGTTCCTGTGTAATGTTACCCTTCAGGTGCTTTCTCAATCTGTTTTTTCTCTCCGTTTTAGTTTACCCTGTGTAGTGCCCAATGTTATCAAATTATTGTGAGTCAATGTACTTGACATAAATAATTTAGGTGTTTGTTTTTTGCTGTGCCTTCTGCAGTCTTCTAAGGGAAAATATATTATGGTTACCTTGTTGGATTCATATAGATGAAATTTCTAATCTGCATGTGTTTTTGTTAGTTGTTTGGTATTCTTTTTAGTTTATGGTGTGTTGGCTATAATGTTTAATCTCTTGTGAGATTTATAATTTTTATTGTGTGTAACTTTGTAATGCTTGACTTGCTTTATTCATATAGATTATTTTGTTAGTTTGAATTTTTGCTCACTTTTTGAGCGTAAGGAATGAGAATTATAATTTCATGATTGCAGCTGCTGTTGTCCTCTGACTTAGTTGACAAGTAGTTTTATTTCTACAATGGGAGATGCTGATAATGCCCTTCCACCTTCAAAGAAAAGGGCTGCTGGAAGGGAACTCACTCGAGATACTCCCGTTGATGAGGAGGAAGATTCTCCTGAGCTTGAGACTGGCACTTTCAAGAGAGCCAGTGATGATGTTCTGGCAACCAGAAGGATAGTTAAGGTTCGTCGCCAACAAACTAGTTCTGCTCCTTCTGCAAACCCTTTTGCTGGAATACGCCTAGTTGCTCCCACTGAACCCAGTGCTAATCCTGCTGCGACAACTGAAGTACAATCAACTGGTGAGAACACTGGTACGGATGATTCAAAGAGTAGTGATGGTATAGCTAAGGATTCTGAGAAAGCTGAAGATGGGGAAACTAAGAGGTCAGAGAGCAAAACAAATGAGACAGAGGATAAACCTATTGAGGATAAGAATGCTGCCGAAGAAAGTAATGCAGACAAGGAGCATACTGCAGAAAAGACAATTACCAATGACAAATCTCAGGTAGATAAAGAACAAAGTAAGGATGCCACAGGAAGTGAAAATGAGGATAAGAAGGATGCTGCACATGAGAGTGCCGGTGAGTTAGATAAAGAACAAAAAGAGGAGGTTAAGGATTCTGAAAATGATGGTAAGAATGAGAACATTGACAATGAGGATAAGAAAGACAGCAAATCTGAAAATGAAGAGGCAAATGCTGAAGGTGGCCATTTGAAGTCCTTTCAACTGCACTCAAGTAGCCAAAATGCCTTTACAGGTCTTGCTGGAACTGGATTTTCTACTTCCTCATTTTCCTTTGGTTCCTTTTCAAATGAAGGGTCCGGTTCTATTTTTGGACTGAAAAGTGACAAGCCATTTGGTCTTGGTTTATCCAACAATGGAAGCTCTGTTTTAGGGGCATCTTCTGTTTCTAAGAATGAGGGGATTGGTTTAGCAATGCAGGAGGTTGCTGTTGAAACCGGGGAAGAAAATGAGGAAGTGATTTTTAATGCAGAATCAGTGTTGTTTGAGTTTGTTGATGGCAGTTGGAAGGAACGAGGGAAGGGAGAAGTGAAGGTTAATGTTGCTAGTGAGACAAAAAAAGCCAGACTTCTTATGAGGTCCAGGGGAAATTTTAGATTGATTTTGAATGCCCGTCTTTACTCTGATATGAAGCTCACAAATATGGACAAGAAAGGTGTTACTTTTGCCTGCATCAATAGTGCCAGCGAAGGTAAAAGTGGTCTTTCAACATTTGCCTTGAAGTTCAAGGACGGGTCCATTGTGGAAGAGTTTAAAGCAGCTGTCATTGCACACAAGGGTGAGACATCAACACTTCTCAAGACACCTGAAAATTCTCCAAAGGCTTCTGATGATTGAGAAACATCATCTCCTTACTCATGTCCCCACAGTGTCTGGCTCCTTAGATGTTCCTTTACAAAGATATTTTACTATCCTGAGTTCGTTTGCCCTTGTGTGGCATACTTAATTAGTGTACTTGAATTTGAGTCAATCTCCAAGTGATAAGGAACTTAATTTTGGATTTAGACTGCACAGTTTTTAACTCTTGAACCTTTAAACTTGCTATAGTGCTGTTATTTCTTGAGCCTGGAGTTTGGACAAATTTGAAAGTGACATTCTACTTTGCTGTTGTGATGTTGCCGCGGCGAAATCACTTTTTTAAAACTATTTTATTGCGACAACCGGGACCGCCAAATAGATAATTTTTTTTGGGTTTCCTTTCATATGCATCATACAAATATGAGTACTTCATGATATTTTCTTCTTCAATGTGTTTTTGATAATTAATTTCTAAAAACATGGCAGTAAAGATGTTCTGGTTTTCCATGAGGGTTGTCTCAAAAAGCGTCCTCGTAAAATAAGGTTGATGACATTTTTGAGAATTAATTTCTCTTCAACATCACTTTAGTAATTAATTTCTAAAGCAGAGATAGTAAAACAAAGCACAAAAGGATGCTGTTACTGTAGAGAAAGGTCGAGTTTATCGCGGAAGGTACTTTTATTAGTGGTGGACAGTAAAAACTACAGAACGAGAATTTATGTGAAATTTAGAGTCTTGTGTGTGTGTATGTTTTGATAGGAAATTGAAATTTCATTTTGTGATAAAATTTTTTGAATTTTGAATTATAAGAATTCACATCTAATTTTATCACTAATGCGTGGGTATCTATCTTATGATTTATCACTTACATTATCATTTTTTTTTTGTGATGCTAATATTTTTTTCTAAATTGAATATCAAATCATTCTTCTTCTTTTTTCGTCAAATGGAATGAACTTCAAACACTTGATAATCAATGAGTTCATTTTTATAGTTAAAACTTTGATTTTTATTTTCAGATTTATGATAGATATTATTACTAAAAGTGCACCTCAACCTAATGCTTACAAATTGTTTATAAGAAAAAAAAATAACAAAGGTACAAGATAATTCGAAAATGTTTGATAAGTATCGAAAAATACATGTTCTAATTGTGACGAAAAAAGAGATAAAAAAATTGTTTGATAAGTAATAAAGAATACATGCTCTAATTGGGACGAGAAAGAGATAAAAAAAAAACAGAAAACAAGTAGAAAATACAAATAATTAAGAAATAAAATAAAATAGAAAAAGTAAAGGAAATTATAAACGAGGAGTTCAGAGAAAAAAAAATAAGAGAAGGAATTGAGAGAGAAAGAGTTGAGAGAAAGATAAATAAAAATTAAAAGTTGAAGGTAAAGAAAATTTAAGAAACAAATAGAAAAGCGAAAAAGAATAACAAAACGAAGGGACAATAAAGAGAAAGAGAAGAAAATAAAGATGATGTTTTTATTGAGTTTTTGTAATAAACATAAATATATTAGTCGGGTAATTAGTTGATAATTAATTGTGAGTAGTTAATGGATTAGTTGCTGAAATCTGTGTAATTAATAAGTTAGTCATTTATACTTGTCAAAACTTTGTGATCATGCAAATCAGATTTTTAATGATGTATATGATACAATAACAGTTGATAAACTTTTTTACAATAGAAAATTTATTATCCACAATTTTTTAATTTATTTGGGTGTTATATTTATCTTAAAAGAAAAATATACTTATGATATTTGAGGACGAATCCAAATATACCCTAAATATTTTACTTATTTAGATTGATGTTTGTTTATAGTGAGAATGATATATTTGTTATTTCTTACCTTACAAACTCATCGGATTCCACTTTTAAGATGAAACATCTAGGTAATTTAAAATGTTTTTTCAATTTTGAGATTGTTTACAAATTTGCTAATATCAATATTTGTCAACAAAAATATATTTTGGATTTTTTCTCTCGCACTAGAAGTTGCATTCTAATTTTGTTTATATTCTTTACCGTGACTTCATTCGCTTGAAGCAATCTTTTAGGTATTTATTTTTACACATATCTTTAGATAAACACTCAATTGACATATCTTATCAATATTACTACCAAGTCAATTCATTATAATCATATTATCACTTATTATACAATTATTTTTTATTATACTAAAAACGAAATATACCGGTACTCATTGCACTAAATAAATTATTTACTCTTTCATTTATATTAATTAAAGAAGAAACTTTTATTTTTTAAGATTTTATTTTTACTTTTACAAAAAATGGATCCTATCTTTCCTTAAATAAGTGATTGTTAAAAAATCTTATATCACAAATTCCTATTTAAAGTTTAAATAAATTGATTTTTTTTTATTGATTTTCAAGTTGTGGCCAAAATATAAATTTAGTTTTAAATTTTTTTCTTTTCATGTATAAACAATATTTTAAGAAAATAGAATATATTAATGTGTATAAATAATTCGTGAAATACATGTAGATGAATATAAAAGGAAGGCATTTATAAATTAGAGTTTATAATAAGTAAATATGTTTTAATGGGTACTAGAAAAAAAAACTGAATGTGTATTCGTATTTTTTTAATTTTTATTTTTAAAATATATTATTAATTTTTAAAATATTTGTTAAATAAGATAATTATTAAAAATAAAAGAAATTTATAAAATAACGATTAAAAATAAATTATTTTTAAAATAATTAAATTTTGAAATAATAAATAAAATTAAAAAAATAAAATATGTATGTGAAATTATTTTTTAAAATAAAGTTTAAAACAAAATTATTTGTGAATAATTAATTTTTAAAATAATAATTAAAGATAAAATTAAAAGATAAAATGTAAATAATATATATTTTGTTATTGATATAGATAACATGATTTAGATCTATATTAAATACTTTAAATGGTGGCATAAACTGGAGCCATCTCTCCCGAGTTGTCCAACTCAGTAGTCAGTAGGCAACCCAATCACTTACTCCAAATCCCGAACCGTGAAGGAAATTACTGAAATGCCCCCGATGATAAGATAATTCCACCACAACCCTTCCACTTTTTAGAGTCTTCTCTCTTCGTCTCTCCGTTTCAATTGCCAACAACACAAAATCAAATGTCCCAAATTTATCTAATCTAGGGTTTCCTTTCGCAAGGCGCAAACCTTTCCTCCCACTCCCACCCCCATAATCTAGGGTTTCATCTATCTAACCCCTTTTTCTTCCCCTCTCGTGCGCTCCAATAATTTTGGCTTTCCAATTCGCTCATTCGCTTTTGGTTTCTTCGTGCTCCTGTCTTTCGTGTGTTTTGGTGGTTGCGATTGATTCAGATTTTTGGGTTTTTAGGTTTTTGAGGGGTTTTAGGAATGGCTACGGCGGGTGAAGAAGGGCTTGACTACGAGAGTGATCCCGAAGAGGCCACGAGATCGCTCGCAATGCGGAGAAGGCGCGAGGCCAGTGATGATGAGGAAGGCGACGCCGACACCGACGCGAGAAACGCCGCCGTCGATCGCCGGATTACTCATTCCGATGTTTCCGACGGCGAGGGTGGCGTGGCAGATTATGATGACGAAGAAGAATTGGAAGAAGAGGAAGAAGAAGAGGAGGAGGAAGAAGAGTTGTTCGAAGAGGAAGAGGATGAGGGTAGGGTTGGAGAGGAGAGAGGTTTGAATGGCACAGTAGTTAAGGACTCTGATGTTGATGTTAAAGGCCCTTTGGAGGAATCAGGGAATGGAGATGATGAAGAGAAGAAGGAGAATGAGCCGTTTGCGGTTCCCACTGCTGGAGCATTTTATATGCACGATGATCGCTTCAGGGATAATGCCGGTGCACGCCATAGGTGTCTAAATCTTTACTGAAACCTATGCTTAATACGTGTGGTTGATTTTAAGGTTTGGTTTTGTTTTTACGTTTGTGTTTGTTGTCTTGTTAGGCGCATGCGTGGTGGAAGGAGACTCTGGGAGTCCAAGGATGACAGGAAGTGGGGACATGATAAGTTTGAGGAAATCACTCTGCAAGAAAGGCAATACAAAGAGGTGATGATTGATTTTTGTGAATTAATTGGAACAAATTTCTTTAACTTTTTATTTTGCTTATTGAAGTGAAAGAGACCTTCTTATGTAATCTGTGTAAAATTTAGGGAAGGAGACCTTCTAAGGGTAGTTATCGAGGTCGTGGAGGTAAAACACGAGGTGTTGATCGCGGTGGAGGATATGTCCGAGGTAACAGAAAAGGGTATGAAAACAGAGGCAATCAAACACAGGCACCCAAGAGTGTTGTGCGAGGGAGAGGACCCCGTAGGTACGAGCCTACTAATAAGAGCAATGATTCAGCATCCCAGGTGCAAAATAAACAGTGAGTACAGACTTTTGTATTATATAAGATCAGTTGGATTTGTGCTACCTATACATGTTATACATATTAAAGGTTTCTGATCGTAATCTTGTTATGTCATTTTCTAAGATATGGGAAGCAGCCGGAGAAAGTTCCACATGGTGGTTCAGGGAAAGCTTTCACCCCTGTCTCTAATTCCGAACCCGATCCTGTACCTTCTAAGAAACAGGTCTTTGCATCAAATTTGAATTATGCTTCTCCCCCTTTTTACCCTTCGAGTTCTTCCAACAAAGATACAAGTGTGACCTCAAAAGGGGATATCCCAACTGCTGCTGCAAGTAGGAACGTTCGGCCTGGTGTTGTCGATGAGAGTTTTTTGGTACAAAACAACGCACTTCTCCGGGGAAAGAATGTTGTCGATCATGTCAGCATGGAGAAGTTGTATATTGATGGGCCTGGCGCTCCATCTGTTGGGAAAGCTTTTAACAGTTTGCATATGCCACCACCTGGAGCTTCTGGAGTTAATGCATCTCAGTCTACTCACCCAAGAGGTACTGGGAGGGGTGGAGCAGTACCAGTGCAGATGAATTATCAGCCTGCTGCCTCTCATAGTCAAGCTGGTAAAATTGATCCAACTCAACTCCAGGGTATTCAGAGAACTGCTCCAGGACGTTCTTCTCCTTCTGTGCAAGCCCCTGCTCCACAGTTGGGTCATCGACCTGGTAGTGGGTCTCAGGCTTCATCTCCCCCAATCACAACCGCTGCAATTGGTTCAGTGGATTCTGGAGAAATTGATGCAGCTTCAGAATCAGGTAAATTGAAGGGTGCATTGGTTGGGAAGGGAAGGGAAGCTTCCCAGGGTAGCGGGAGGGGTTCTTTTGTTTATGGTGGAACTATGGGTACTGCTGGAAATATCAATGGTAATCATGGAGATCAGAACTTTCCAACCTTTTTGCCAGGTCAGTTTTAACCCGCAGTCTTCTTTGTTAGTATCGTAGTGCCATTATAGCGGTAGTTTGGAATCCAATGTAATTATTGTCAATTTGCATTTCTGTCATTGTTATACAATGTTGCCGAGCGCGTGAAGTAAAATTTGTAGCATCAATAGTCTGTGGAAAGTCAAGTAATTGTTCACTGTTAGAGATGGGTCTTCTTGTGTTGAGGGTGTTCTGATTATCAACATCTACTGATTTTGTTGTGTGTTTATACTTGTGAATCTTTCACAACAGATGCATAGATTTTTTTGTATTCTTTGATTAATTTTTCTGATCTTCACTGGGCACTGGTGTGGCACAGTTATGCAATTTGGTGGGCAGCATCCTGGTGGCATAGGAGTTCCTGCTGTTGGCATGGCATTCCCTGGATATGTTGCCCAGCCTCAACTTGGTTTGGGAAACTCTGAAATGACATGGTAAGGGTATTAATGACCGGATTTTATTCGTATGTTAAAATGGTTGAAATCTCCATCCTAAGTATGTGCATCTAAGTACGGTGCACATTGCAATTTTCATAAAGAAATTTATAATCAATATTATATTTAACTACTCTAATCAATTAATGTTTGGAATATCCATACACAAGCGTCTCATTCTTTGTGTAAAATATAAACTTTTGTTATGTTTTAGTTCCCTTCTGAAAAACTAATTAGCTACCTATTTTTTTGTTTAGGCTACCGGTTTTGACTGGAGCAGCAGGAGCTTTAGGGGCAGCTGGAGCTTTAGGAGCGGCAGGTGCTTTAGGGGCTACATATTGTCCACCCTATCTCACTGTTGATGGTGCTTATCATGCACGACAATCAGGGCAGACATCTGCAACAGCTACTTCAAGGTCGGTTCTCTTATAGCTTTATTATGAATTCGTATTGTTTTATGCTTTAACTATATTTTACTTAAAATTTTATGGCTTGGCATGACTGGTGATATTGTATTTTATCAATCTATTCCATTTGTTTTGTGTGGGTTTGGAAGAAGTGTTTATGGTGAAGTTTTTATGTTTCTGTAGCTTTTTGATGGTTTATGGTTTCTGTTTTTTATGATTGAATGTTTGCAGCAAGGAAAATAATGTGAATAAAGGTAGCAATGAATGGAAGGCACCACCAAAGTCTGGTACGCATTGATATTCCTTTCTCTTGATAATGTTTACTCGTTGCCATTGGTTTTAAATAATTTATTTTTCAAAATTGATCTGTATGCAGAGACTGTAAATGATGAGTTTGGACAGCGGCATAATAAGCCCCGCAGGCAAGTCGATTTTTGAGCATTTCCATTCTATTCATATTAATGAGTTTTCTTTTTGTGAATGCTTGAGCATGGTTGTTTTGGCTGTTTTTTTGTTTACTGGTAGCTCTTTTTTTTTTTAATTAGATCAACACAATCTCAATGAATGTTGGTTATGTTCCATGCAGATACTCGGAGATGAACTTTGGGCAGTAAAGTATTATATAGAATGCAACTTGTTTGAATAAGAAGGTGAGATTTTTTATTGCCCTCGATTGATGCACATTATTTTGCTTCTTATTGTTACGTTTTTTCTAAGCTTCCGTAATTTTAGTATCACAGGCCTTCTTCCTACTGGTCCTTTGTCCTCCAGCTTTTGTTCTGGAGTACTTTGGGCAGCGATATGTTTCAAGAATATTTAGGTGATTATAGAACTTGTATTTCGCTGTGAATATTTTTTAACTTGTTTTTTAGGGTTTACATTGGACTGTGTACACTGATGGACCTTTTTTTGTTCCCGTATTCAATTTCAGCAGTATATAACCGCCTGTTCACGCTGTTCTCCATTTAAAGAAGGTTAATTGCAGCTTGACAGGTGGTAGTTGCTTGTGTAATTGTGCGGTAAGTATATATGAATTTTCAGTTGATGTCTTTTGTGGTAGTTGCTGACGAAACTAAACGATAGTTGTTGTCTTTGCAGATTTTTCTTGCGTTTTGCTTTCGTTAAGCTCGTGAGAAACATAGGCATGCTTTTCTACAACTATAGATGTGGGGAAAGAACGACGATTGTTTTGCAGCAACTGATTTGCTCGTGGAATTGAGAATTTCTCGTGTAAATGGTTTTCTTATTCCTATGGTGTTTGACTTGTGGTAAATTATCATGAGCTGTTAAAAGTGTAATCCTTTATATTTTTTCCACATTCAACCTAGTGTTTTTTGACTGCGTGATATTTTTACACTTCTGAATATTGTTTTTGTTTTGTTCTATCAAGACTCTAGACTCAGACTTCGTGTTATAAAAGCAAGTAATATAGTATTTTGTTACCAAGAACAGGTTTGGTATTTTTTGATGTTTGGATTTAATTTTTGTTGTGAAATGCTTAAAATAAATTTAATTTTGTTTAGGAACTGAAATTTAAAGTCTTTTGAGATTTAAAGAAATATAGTGTCCTTTGATGATTAGTTCCTTCTGTTGGCAATAGAATAGAATAAAAAATTGTAGAAATACGGGAGGGAAGTTACTTTCAACCTAACAATTCAAAGTAAAATTGTTTAATTTCTTTTTACTTAAACTAGAATACTCAAGTACTCTAATCCGAAAAGAAATTGAACACAATTAGTTTGAATAAATAAAGGTTTAAAGTCGTTTTTTTTGTTTGGTTTAGTGTGTACTTTTTTTCCTGTTTTTTTCTAAATATGTTTAATCTTTTTATTTTAAAAATTTCATGATTTTTATTTTATATTCATCTATTGAAATTAATTAAATAAGTATTTTAGATTAAGGTTCTCTTGGACCAAAACAAAAATAAAACCACGGATTTTTTAAATGAAAAACTAAATGCATTTTGTTTGAAATAAAAAATAGCGGATTGTAGATAAAATTATAATTAAATTGGGAAAAAATGAATTAATATGTCTACTACATGCCAAGTGAGATCGAAAGCTCCTAAAACAGCGTTAAATGAACGATTTAACCTATCACGAATTATTTCCAAGAAAACCTAATGATAAATAAACAGACAATTTCAAATACTATATCATTAATTTTTATAGTACAAATTGTTTTAATAAATATTTAAAATAAATTACATTTAGATGTCCTGATATTTTTTTACCGATGCATATATCTCTATTTTTGAATGTTTACAATATTCATTTTTTAGGAGAGTAGACGTAATGATTTGAAAATAGTTAAGAAAGATCAAAGGTGTACGTGTAATATCATTAAAATTAAAATATTAAAACTTTTTTTGTAGGTCCACTAAAAGAAATATCTGATGAAATTTATAGAGTCTTGTCATTTATTCTATATTTAGCATGTTAAGTAATTTTAAAAAATTTACCGTTACTAAACAAATCACTTTCTAGCTGATTGGATAACTGAACTATAAACAAGAAAAGTCAAAGTGGTGGGACCCAGGTCAAACGCAAGGAGGCCGTTGGATTGATCCAACGGTCAGTATCTCAGGATGAGACTACCGACGGTGCAGTGCAGTTCAGTGAGTGGAATTGAAATGGAGAATGATGGCACGTGCAGGACGCACGCACGTGGTATTGTAATTGTTTCTTTCTATCTCCCTGAAATAACTCTCAGAACTTCTCACTCACAATGACACTGCAAAAACTTTCTCTTTCTCTCTCTGAGCTCTTCAAGGTGTATTGCTGTTGAATGTGTTGAAAGTGTTGAAAGAAGCTTAGCTCAGTGTACAATCGAAGAACAAGCTTCAAGAATCGTTCTTCAAACTCAATCATACACAGATCTTGAACGATCCATGTAATGCCCCTCTATCCTCTTCTGCTATCTTTCCATTTTTACATCATAGGTTTCTTGGTTAAGTAACTCTACCTTCTTCATTTGCCTGCAATGTTATGCGTTTCCTCTTTTGGTTTGGAATAAATAAACAGAAACAAACCCAACTCTTATAAACAGCTAAATAAAATTGTATTACTTTACTTCCAGTGGTTTGGTAGAACGATAGAAGGAGCTATCTTGAGAGTCTAGGGAAGAGAATAACAAGAAACGAACTGTTGAATGTTTTGGAGAACTAGCAAAAACTGTTTTTCTTTCTTTCTTTCTTTCTCTTTGGATGAGTTATGATGGGGAAAATGCTTCTTTTTGTGTAGTGAATTCAGAAAAATAGCGTTCGAGTTTGAAGCGTTCTTGGAGGCCTGTAATTGGATTTCGAGTGAGGCTTTTTTAGTGATATGATAGCTCAGGAAGCTAATGGAGGAAAGCATCAATAGAGGGGAATTTCAGCCTAATTTGGCTAAACAGACTTCATTGAGGTTAGGTGGAAGTTTGAAATCAACGTTATCTGGAAGATCAAGTCCGAGAAATTCGCCGACATTTCGGAGACTGAATTCTGGCCGCACACCAAGAAGAGATGGAAGGAGCAGTTTAGGCGGGGCACTGTGGTTTCGGAGCAATCGTTTACTTTTTTGGTTGCTTCTAATTACCCTCTGGGCTTATCTTGGATTTTTCGTTCAGTCCAGGTGGGCTCATAGTGATAAGAAGGAGGAATTTTCTGGCTTTGGAACAGGGCCGCGAAATACTGGCTCAGACGCAGAACAGGTTCAGCGCCGCGATTTGCGTGCCAGTGATAATTCATTGTCTGCTAATAATGAGACTGATACAAGTATAGCAGGGGCTAGTAAAACCATAAATGTAGCTTTGGCCAAGAAAGGCAATGATGTTCCGTCCAATCGTAAAACGAGCTCAAAGAAGAGGAGCAGGAGAAGACGTGCTTCGAAAGGTAAATCAAGTGGTAAGCTGAAACAAACTACAGAAGTTAAGAACTCTGATATAGAGGAACAGGAGCCAGAAATTCCTACAGCCAATAATACGTATGGAGTTCTTGTTGGTCCGTTTGGCCCAGTGGAGGATAGGGTTCTGGAATGGAGTCCAGAGAAACGTTCTGGGACCTGTAACAGGAAGGAGGACTTTGCACGTCTGGTTTGGTCCAGAAGATTTATCTTGATATTTCACGAGCTTTCCATGACTGGAGCTCCACTTTCAATGATGGAGTTGGCGACAGAACTTTTGAGCTGTGGAGCTACGGTTTCAGCTGTTGTGCTTAGCAAGAAAGGTGGTTTGATGTCAGAGCTTACTAGGAGACGGATCAAGGTGGTTGAGGACAAAGCTGATCTCAGCTTCAAAACTGCAATGAAGGCCGATCTTGTCATTGCTGGTTCGGCTGTCTGTGCATCATGGATTGGTAAGAACAGATTGGTAACAAGTCATTATGTATATTGTGGTTTTTAGTGTCAGAAAGTAGTTGAAGTTTGTCAAAGGTTTAGTTATTAATCTCAAAGTAGTTCTGGAATTATTGGTACAGAACTTCATTTCTAAACCTGTCATGCAATGATACAATATTATATAATTCAATTGTCTCATTGAATGGCATTGGCAGAGGATCTTCACCACCATGCCTTACTTCCTGTGTATAAATATAAACTTCCAGCCTTTTAATAATTTGATGTTTGAACTTTGGAAATTGATAAAACAATTGATTTTGATTTTACCTGGAGGTATGCATATTGCCCTGTTGGTTGATTGGAATCTTCTACTGTTATCAAGTTGAAGACTGGGGTATATTTTGTTGTAGTTTATAATCTGTCAATGCGTATTTGTAATTCCACTTCTCTACGTGTCTTGATAGAAAATAACTATCTTTTTATATGCTTCCAGAACAATATATCGAACATTTCCCTGCTGGTGCAAGCCAAGTTGCATGGTGGATTATGGAAAATCGTCGAGAGTACTTTGATCGTTCCAAAGATGTATTGGACAGAGTAAAGATGTTGGTTTTTCTTTCTGAATCACAATCTAAACAGTGGCAAAAATGGTGTGAAGAGGAAAAGATAAAACTTAGATCCTACCCTGAAGTTGTTCCATTGTCTGTTAATGATGAACTGGCGTTTGTAGCTGGTATTCCTTCAACACTTAACACTCCATCCTTTAGTACTGAGAAAATGATGGAGAAACGGCAGTTATTGCGAGAATCAGTGCGAAAAGAAATTGGCCTAACTGATAATGACATGCTTGTGATATCACTTAGTAGCATCAACCCTGGGAAGGGCCAGCTATTGCTTCTTGAGTCAGTAAGCTCAGTACTTGAACAAGGATTGTTGCAAGATGATAAGAAAATGAAAAAGGTATCAACTATGAAGGAAGGCATATCTACCATGGCTAGAAAGCATCGCAATAGAAAATTGTTACCGATGTTGAAGAATGGCAAAGTAGCTTCCAATGATATCTTAAGCAGGTTACATGAATCTAAAAAAAGGTTTTATAATTTATGGTTGTAAAGTATACAATTTTTGTATGTTCCACTGATCATGAGAATTTTGACATTCACAGGAGGAAACAAGTTTTGCCTAATGACAAAGGAACAATTCAACAATCAATCAAGCTTCTTATTGGTTCTGTTGGATCAAAGAGCAACAAGGCGGATTATGTTAAAAGCCTTCTAAATTTCTTAGAACAGCATCCAAACACCTCAAAATCAATTTTTTGGACTCCGGCCACAACTCGGGTTGCCTCACTTTACTCTGCCGCTGATGTTTATGTTATAAACTCTCAGGTAAGATTAAAGGTTAAATTATTTGTAAAGTAGTACATGAAATGTTTATACATTCATAAATAGGTGTAAGTATCCTTCATTCTTTAGTGTGCATGTGCTTATGAGTATAATTTAAATCTCACGTCCATTATATAATATATAGTTCCAAACAAATCTACTTGTAAATGACAACATTGTTTCAGTATGTCTGAAATATTATTATGATGTCATGGTAAGTTATTTGTTGATGCAGATGAAATATGTGCCTTTTTTTTATCTAATTTGGATTCTCATCCTATTGTCATAAAGACTTGAATTTGTACCTAGCCTCTTTAGTTTCCCTATCAATAAAAAATAAGATTTACTACAATTCTGCACTGAAATTATTAGAAATAACTAGGAATCCAGTTTTTGGTTCTGTTTCCTTCCAACCATAATAAAAAAGCATTTCATTTTGCAACTTGACATAATCTCTAAAACTACACATTCCAGATATTACTTCATGCAGAAATCAAATTAATTGTAGAAAGAACTATTCTCTAGTATGCAAAACTGTTGTTAATTAGCAAAATGGTGAACAGGGGCTGGGAGAAACATTTGGACGTGTGACTATAGAAGCCATGGCGTTTGGTCTTCCGGTATGACTACATTTTCTCATTAAACTCATCATGAGATAGCTGTTGCAGAAGCATATTTACCTTTTCTATTTACTTTTTCTATGAAAGTAGTTGATAACTTAATGGTTTTATGTCATCACATGTGTATTGTCTGCGGTGTAGGTTCTTGGAACTGAAGCTGGGGGAACACAAGAGATTGTTGAGCACAATGTTACAGGTCTTGTTCATCCTGTTGGACATCCAGGGAATCTTGTTCTCGCACAGAATCTGCGGTTTTTACTCAAAAACCAGTTGGCAAGGAAGCAAATGGGGGTGGAAGGAAGAAAGAAGGTGCAGCGAATGTATTTGAAGCAACACATGTATAAGAAATTTGTAGAGGTTATTGTTAGGTGCATGAGAAGCAAATAAGTGAAAGACGTAACTGCTTGGTACTTGCAATGCAATACTCCCATTCTTTTATTAGATTGCACAAACCCTATTCAGTCCAATTTATGGGAAAGATTACCAGCTTTTGTGCTTTATTTCGTTTGGAAATAAATAACGTTCCTGAAAAAGCAATATTGAGGATAACACTAAGCATAAAATATTGAGAGAACAAAAAACTGGACTTGTATATGTTTTCATCCTAATCCAAAGTGCAGCATGTTTTATTTGTTCATAATTGAAGCTCAACTTGTGCCATATATTGTCATCAGATTGGAGATGTTGGAATATGAGGTGGTGCCATGTCAACTTAAGATAATCTTATAACATTTTAGGATATGATTTTAGTGACTGTTTAACTTTATAAAATTGGTTTTGTAAAGATGAATTAATTTCAAAACTTACTTTTAAATAGGTAAACGATGTAGATAAGGAGTTAAGATAATTTCTATTATTAAAAAGTAATATAAAAATATGCCAAAAGATTACAACAAATACTTCTTGAATTTCTCAGTATTTCTAACATAATCACGGACAGGAAAAAAAAATATTTTACACGTCTATTTGAATTCATTAACCAAATTACTTAGTTAACAACTGCCTTTTTTTTTTTCTTTTTTTCTGAAAGTATCTGTCTTGTTAGGATGAGGATCACCTACAGTTTTTTGACTTATTTATTAATTTTATACTTAATCTACAAATGTCATTGAAGTTGAAATTTGAAGTATGAATCCACCTTCTTATTATTGCTTCTTATCTGAAATGTTAAGTGTCAATATCATATGAGTGTTGAAGAAGGTAGGGAAATACAAGTTGGAGGAAGTGGCCAACTTGTACAGACTTTTGTCTTAAAAGTAATTACAAATAAGAAATTATAGACAATTTTTCAGTGAATTTATTGGCTTCAATGAAAAGAAGTTATTTTGATTGAAGTAAACATCTTAATAATTAAATGAGTATACGCACAAAAAAAGAAGAAAAAGTCTCAGTGAGTCTATTGTATGAGTCCAAAAAGTAAAGACTTCGTTTATTTTTTATATATTGACTTTATCTTATGATTTATAAGGAGGATATAAATTTACTTATATTATCTATCATTTACTTCCTCTATTATTCCTCTATTAGATGGTATTTTGTCTTAATTGTGTGTAACACTTTTTTGTCATTTTTTTTCTTTGTCTATGTTAAGAAATGTTTTGTTTTAATTGTTTAGGTTGTTTTCTGTTTTTTTTTTTCTATATTTGTAAAAAAAATGTAAAATTCTATGATGTATGTAATATGTTATATTGAGACATTATTTTTGTTTAGATTTTTTTTATATATAATACAATTGTGTTCCTTTCATTCTTATTTTTCTTGTTATTGTGGAATAAACTCACCAATCGAGAAGAGCAGGAAATTAAAAAAAAAAAAAAAGAACAATTTTGAAGCTCATACATTATTTATTTTTTTGTGAAAATAATGTTTGATTACGGAGGATTAAGATGAAAATTATCTCAATATAATAAAGATATCTTGATGCAATAAAAAATAAGACGAACATGTCAAACTTCAATTTATGAGACTTTCAAAGTACGCATTAATCCAACATGAGTTTGAACTTATGGTGGACAATCTTATATTCTTATTTTTCATAAACTATTTAGTGAGCAAGATGTGAATTTATATCTTGAATAATAAGATTAAGACTTTTTAAATATCTAAAGAATAACATACTATGATCGATAATCAACAAATAGCCAAATTGAAGTGTTTAGAATTGACAATGAATTACATTATCAAGAGTAGTTTAATGAGTTTTACATGAAAGAATATATAATAATATCTATCTAAATCAGTTTAATAAATTCTAGACTAAATCAGTTTAAGAAGATTACACACAGGTAATTAATTTTGTTTATAAGAGAAACATCATGATGGTTGAAGAGTCTTGTACGCAACGCTCATCTGAACCTCGAAAGCGATTGATCTAAGGGCAACTCATAAAAGCTCTCAGGGTTACAATATCTCTTTTCTCACAAAAAATTATGTTATTCTATTTTTACCAAAATAAAAATTCAATATTTACAACCATTTTAGTCATATACGGTTGAATAATTTATAACAACAATTATATCATAAAGTTTTTGAATAATTACGTAGATACCAAAAGGGATAATCGCTATTAGTTGTATTATGTTTTATAGATAAGAATGGCCTTTAGTGGATGGACGGTTATAATTTATTTTAGATATGATTGACAAGGAATTTAACCATTATATATTTATTTATATATTGTCCACAGTTAGGAGCTAGCATAACATAAAACTGATCGAAAGAGACAGAAAAATTTTGAAAAGAAAAAAAAAAAATTAAATTTGGTTTTAAATTTTTTAAACTAAATGTGAATGATGAATGAACAAGTTTAGAAAACATGGCGATTTCATTCTGAGATTTGAAAGGCAAGAGTGTGCGATTGAACACTCCATAAATGTACAATACAACTCCATAAAAGCTTAACTTTAACTAAAATGATGAAGCTTTTGAGTAGAAGGCAAAGCAACTAAAGAAAACAAAAATGTTGCTTCATATAGTATTTACATGAACTCGGCCCAATCAAAAACTCAACTACTAGATTTCCAACATACAACTACATTGCAAGTTCCCAGTGTACTCCTCCGGGCTCACCACTTTGGCCCAAGCCCCATTCTTCAGATCCAAAACAAAGCCCATATGCGGTTCCCCAAACCCACTCGACCCAATAACATACATGCTCTCTTCCCACACTCCCACGCAAGCAACATTCCGAATCTCACTCGGTACCTTCGCAACCCTCCGCCACGTGTCTCCCTGCAACACCACCACGTCACCGCCGCGGCACATGTACATTTCCCCCTCAGCACCATCCCCTCCGTCTACGCATGTTCGAGGACACGCGGCCGCATCCAAGAACTCCTCCTCCACCTGGCCCCACTTCCTAGTGGCCACGTCGAAAACCTCCGCGCTCCGCTCGAACCGCCCCTGCATCTCCGTGCAGTAGCCACCCACGACGCAGAGCGCGCCGCGGCGGAACACGGCCTTGCACTCGTCGCGCTCGCGGGACATGTCCGGGAGCGGGACCCACACGTCGTTCGCTACGTCATACGCAAGCGCTGATCTCAGCGCGTTCTTCTCCTCGTCGTGCCCGCCCGCTACGTACACCGTCTGATTTTGATCCGACGCGCACGCGAAAAACGTTCGGGGCCCACCCGGCATGTCGGCCCCACGCCGCCACTTGGCTGACAGAAAGTTGTAGATAAAAACCGAATTCGACGCTTTCCACGAATCTGGGTCCCACCCGCCCAAAACGACAAGCTCGTACCCGACACCCGCAATCTGACAGAACATGGGTAACCCGGAAGCGAGTTCGGGTCCCAAGGGCAACTCGCTCCATAGACCCGCCTCCGGTTCGAACACGCTCAGCCGGTAAACCGGATTCGCAGAGGCCTTCGCAAGCAAGCCGGTTCGGGTTTTTTCGGAGTCTATCTTGGATTGAACCGTGACAAGGATTTTTTGTGCGTGTTTTGTGGTTCTCCTCCTACGGTGAAACTCCGGCGAGTAAATCTCCGAGTTCCAACCCTTGCAGACGGATGCCACCGCCGCGAATTTCTCGTATGGAACCCTAATTAAACAGTCTCGGGCAACGTCCTCTGGTAGACCTGAAATCAACTCCATGGTAAAACAGCAGAACAGCAGAGAAGGAAACAAAAGACGAATCCGGTGTTCTTGAATCAGAGAAATCCCATGAACAGCAACACGATTAAGAGATCGAAGAGAGAAAGGGTAACAACAAGGGTTTATGGAAAAAGGTTGCTATTTGAAAAGGAGAATCTTCAAGTTTGAAAGAGAGTGAGTGTTGAGAAGAGTACGAGAGAGAGAGGATTTTATAGGGATCACAATGAGGCGCACATGGTCTTCCAGATAAGTTTTCAGCGATATTGAGATTTGTTAACAAAATAAAAAAATATAAATATAAAAAAACGGTGGGTCTTCTAGAAGGTTTTCAGAAACCGGCAACTTGCAATATTGAACCAGGGGTGAACATGGTAAAAGTGCATGGTAATGCTTTCTGCTTCCAACTATAACCAACGGCGGTTGATTTTTCTGGTTGACATATTTAATTTTTACTATTTTTTTATATTATTGTTCTTCTCTATTTTTAATTTGTCTTCTGCAACTCCAGGTCATCTGAATAGTGTCAGAAAACTATTTTTAAATTTAAAATTATATTTTAAGGAATAAAATAGCAAAAATATCATCTGTGTTCTAGAAGGTTTTAACCGGCAACTGGCAAACAGAAAAAGTAGCGGTGAGATGAGCATTGAAAGCAACAATCATGTTAAATAAATACCCATTCACTTGATAAGTTTCACAGTTCCAACCAATCTATTTAAAACAACTTTCAATAATTTAAATTTGTTTTTTACTTTAAATACAAGGTAAACTATTTTAAATATATTTATTGCTTCTATTAGTTTTTAAATTTCAATTAATTTAACTATATCATGAACTATTCTAACTTTTGCATTAATACATTTTGTAATTTAGAATGTCATTTTACTTTTTTTTTCATTTTGTATTAAATTTAAGAATTTAAGAATACGCGCGCCGGAGATATGAAGAAAAATGATATATTAAATGAAATAGTTGACTAATGAATGAAATTAGTTATTACTTCCCACTAATATAATACTCTTTTAAAATAGAAAACAACCAATAATAAAAATTTGAAAAGTTACATAATTTTATTTCTATCCTTAGTGAAATATTCAGATCAAAATGATATGATTGAAATCCTATAAAAAGTACTCTGTATGAATAAATAATAGTTTCCTGTAGCATGACCCAGTCTCTATTTAGTTTAATTATATTTTTAAAGTGCTCTTACCACAGAATTTTCACTTTAAACCTGAACCTTTGTGCGAACATCTTCATTAGACTAAAAGACTTCAGTTGACTAAGTTTATTATGTGGATTGAACTAATATTATATTTTAATAATACAGGAAAAAAACAACCATTATAGTCAAAATAGTTCATTTCAAATTATAAAAATTTAAAATTAAATAAAAACTTACTTAATAAATCAGTTCAGATATAATTTTACGTTAAATACATATTAATTTAATTTATACACATCTTATAAAACAAACATAGTCTTGTCACCGAGATCAGTTGTTACTTATCTTTCTTTAATCCTCAACAAATGTGTAAAAAGCAAATAAAATATTGTTTTATTTTCTTTATGCTTTCCGAGCAATATACGATTTCGAATAATTTTCAGCTTAATTATTTGAAGAAAAAAAAACATATACAGTACTATGTACTATATGATAAATGATGTTATTCAATGATATTTATACTAATGATACGATCTCGAATAATTTTCAGCTTAATTACTTGAAAAAAAAAATATACAGTACTATGTACTATATGATAAGTGATGTTATTCAATGATATTTATACTATATGATAAGTGATGTTATTCAATGATAATTATTAGTGTTTATAGGAACAGGGTGTAAACTGATTAACATTTATCATACCTAGCTATACAGAACTAGGTAATTAAGAAAAGAGGAGGATAACTATTCAAGATTAACATTCTAATTGTTTAATTATGTAAACCATCTTTAATAATGTTTAATTTTTGTATAAATATATTTTACTAAATACATTCTATATAAATTTTTAAATGTTTAAATGGGTCGAAATAAGACTTTATAAGAGAATGAAGAACGAAGTTTGCTTCTTCTTTTTTTTAATATTTTCCATATTAAAAATGAATATTTTGACTTTAAATACATTAAAATGATATTGTTATAATCGATTATATATCTGAAGTATTGTTTATTTTGAAATTTAAAAGTAGATTACACTTTCTTTTTAAATATGTATAAAAAAGTAAGTCAAGATCTTTATTTAAATTATTATTTGTCTTAATTCTTAAATAATGTATGATTATTTGACCTAACGAAATAAGTTTTTGGTTGATGACTACGGTTAAAAAGATTTGATTTTAAAACTATTTTTCACTTTTTTTTATGAGGTTAATGTTTCATTTCAATTTTTCATTCACTTGTATATTCACATATTTTATAGGTTCTCCATCTCTTAGAACGTGTTTGATTTAGTATTAGATAATTGATTTCAGCTCAATCAATTCTCCAATATAGAATTAATAATTAGTTGTTTTTTATTTAATGTAAATTTTTTACTTTTTAATTGATTTTGAAAACCAAATATGTACTGATTATGTGTTAAAAAATAAATTATAATAAATTATACATCAATTTGACGTAAAACCAAACACGTACTTAATAATTTAAGTATCGAAAAAGTTTTTATAGATGAATATTTTCTCAATTTTCATAAACCAAATGGATAATCAATTTTCAAATATACGATTTAACTTTACAAGAGTACTATATTTTGTACCATGGAAATATTAGGTGGTAGATAAAAACATGACTGAATAAAATAGACTATATGTAATAATATAAAAAAGAATCTCTTTATCCAAAAGAAAAAAAAAATCACTCTTATATTAAAAAAAAACAATTTTAAGAAAAACTTTAAAAATAAACTAATTTTCATTCTTAATTGTTTTCTTTTAAGTACTAAAATAATTCAAGATAAGTTCTCTTACGTGAACCATCTTTTCTCACGGAAAAACCATGCTATTTTCTGATGAGAATATTATTATAATATAATTATAAAATTGCATTTATCTAATATAAATATATTCTATTTTCTTTTATTTAAAATGAAACAAAAATATTATAAAAATGAAATGACATTTTTTACGACAAATATTACTAGCTTATTTTCCATTAATTAGACCGGTCCTTTTTTTCTGTCAGTACCTATCAATAAACATGGGAATAATACATTTATGCAGCAACACTTTGAAGTCATACCAATTTTTTAGTATTATTGTAAATGAATTCAAATATAGTAAGAAAAGAATAAATTTAACGGAATCATAATAATATACAGTTATAAAAATACTACTACAATAAAATGTCTTATTAATAATCAATTTTAGTGATTAAAAATTGTTAGTTACTATAGTGATCAATTTAGATACTAATTTACAAAATTAAAATTTATTGATTATTAAAATAGTCACTAATATAAAAAAAATTATAATTGGTCACTAAATTTGTTATTAATTAATTAAAGACCAATTTAGTAACTAAGTTATTTTTGTAGCCAAAACTTAGATAGCTAATTTTTAGTGACCAATTTTTTGTAGTAGTCAAAACTATGATAACTAATTTTAAAAACCAATTTAATGACCAATTATAATTTTTTATTCATAATAGTAACAATTTTAGTAACCAATAATTTTTGTACTTTGTAAACTTGTATCTAAATTAGTCACTATAATAACTAACAATTTTTGGTCACTAAAATGGGTTACTAATGAAGCATTTTCTTGTAGTATAATTCTTTAAAACTTAATTTGTTAAAATATTTAAATCTTTTTTAACATTAAGTTAATAATTTCAATTTAATCTATAGATATAATATTTTTTAATAAAAATATTTATTTTTATATTTTACTCAGTATGAAATTGCTACATAATTAGTATCCAAAAAACTCCATAATATGTATCTATATAAAAGTATATGTTTATATAAAAGTTGAAATAACCACAGAAGACCAATCTTCTTACTTTTCTATGTTCTTAGAAAATATTTATCTTATTTGTAATTGAGGTATTCTTTTCTAGCACGTGTTTGAAGAAAAGGGTGTGTTTCTAAAAAACACTTCAATCCTTAAACTCGTTGAAATTTTTGTATATTTGTATATTGATAATTAGTAATCAATGAGAGATACTCACCTTAAATTTTATGTATTTATAGTTTTTAAATAAATTTAAATTAAATATCTTTCTCTAAATATAATGTCATTCATTAATTGTAATCATGTCACGTTTAGGGAATAATTTGTGATATTGTATGGAATTATAATTGTATAATTGCCTTTTAGTGTATTTGATGCAGGAATTAAAATGTAATTTATTTATATATAAGAATTAAAAAAAAAAGTGCAGAACGTAACAAAAAAGTTTGGAAAGATAGATTAATACGTTGAAAAGGAAAGTGGGGCCCACTTGTGAGATAAGAGCGAAGGATGAGTGAAATTTTGAGCCCAAACAAAAAAATCCAAATTGAAAGAAAAAATGCATAATGTCATATCAGTATCACTTTTCTCACTCTCATAATTGCATTTTTATCTCTTCTATCTACAAACTTTGCATACTTTTCTTTCCCTTATCTTTCTTCCATTTTTTTTTTCATAAATCACTGCTTAATTATCGTTATTCTTTTTTTGAAGATAAAACATGAAATTTTTTAATAATGATTTATATTTTTTTCTATAATAAAATTAATATAAACGTATAAGTGAGATTTATTATTCTTATTTATATAATAGAATGTTTGATTTTATTTTTAATTAATATAAATTCACTAACATAATTTCTTGTATTAATGATAGGATAATTTAACAAATTTTATCGTGATAAACTTTAGTTTCAGATTAAGAAATAGGTTTAAGTTTATTTCAACTATGGGTTATTGAAATTTGACTTATTACAATATTTTGAATCTTTCTTTTAAAAAATATTATCAAAATTTAATATGTTTGATAAACGAATTCAAATCAAATCTTAACTTACTTACATTTATTGTGTTTGTCTGATTAAATAATTATAAATGCATTTCTTTAAATAAATGTTTTTACTTGTTTGAAACAAAAAATGTTATAAACCATTTTATCCCGTACTTTTACTAAAAGAAATATATTCTATTTTAATAAAAGAACCCCTTTAATAAATTAATTAAAAAAAAATTCATAAAATTTAAGGTAAAAATTAGAAGATAACTTTCTTTGCTTTTATACAAAAAATTGATTATGTATTACAAAATACCCAATCATGTATACATTCATATACACGATAATTATTATGTACACATGAGAATATAGACATGATTATGCGTATGCGTTACAACGATTACGTATACATATATAACACGTATACATCATCAATTACTAGCGTAACACAAACGCTATAATGTGTATGTATTTTTTAAATATGTGTGATATTATATTAGTAGATGATAATATTATAATGTTATTAAGTTAATATATATATATATATATATATATATATATATATATTAAAATTATATTTATTAAAAATAGAGTAAAATATATTAGAACAAATAAAAGAATAACTATTGATAAATAAAAAAGAAGAGAAAAAGCAAAGACAAATTTTATAAAAAATTTGTAAAAGTAACGGTCAATTTTTAAAAATTTAATAAATTGTTATATTTAAAAAGTAAAATCGGTATTTTGAAAAGTAAATACAAAAAGGAGAATCCCCTTTATATATATTGTTATCAATTTTTTTAACATAATTATGTTTTCAACCTTTTACTAATATTTACATTTCTATTTATTATAATAAAATAGAAATTTAATTTAATACTTTTTAAAAACATGAATATTCTTTTTCAATTATATCAATAACATTTATTATAATCTTTTTTCACTAAAATCTATTTTCTTCGTCTTCTTTCAAACGATCTAAGTTTTGTATTCTCGCTTCTCCTTCTTGTTTTTTCTCATCCTTTCCACCTCATCAAATAGAAAACAAACCCTAAATCCATCCAATCGAAAACAAACCCTAAATCCAATTGATAACTGCAATTCACAGATTTCAACGAAAATGATAGGCCATGATTCCTTGCTTGTTCCATGGTTCAAGATGATGGCTGAACTTATCTCTTATTTTTGGAGGGAAAGGAAAGATCTTTATTCATGCATTGGACACTACCCATGACCCACTTCTCAAGCTTTTAACTTTTCCCATTTCATGATCAAAATTCTTTCACCGACAAATCGAGTGAAATTTGACCTTTAATTAGCTTCCATAAACACTTCTTGCTTAAGTTGCTTCATTCCACTCATAAGTCCCAACCAGTAAGGTTCACGTCGCATTTCAAACCAAAGATCACATCAAACACATTAATTTTGCAAATGGCAAATGGCAAATTCCAAACTAAACCAGAAAACAGACAAGTTCTTCACACTCGGTTTTTTAATTATGAAACCTGTTTCAGACAACGTGTAGCGTAGCAGTTTTGTCGTCGCGTTAATATTATATTATAGTAACATAACGTTATGTTAATTTTTGAGATATTTAAAAAGTTACAGTTTTATAGATATTTTTATGTGCCGTTAAGGAAAAGGTAAGAACTAACAGGACATGCCTAATCAACGGCGTATATCGTGCGTGTCTGGTATTTATCGGATATCGATATTTGTATATTTGTATGATAAGTATTAGTTAAATATTCAATTTAAAAGATTTTTTTGTCTTTAATATGATTTTGACATGCCTTTAATATAATATTAATAATTATAAATTTAATAATTTTTTAAAAAACTTATAAATTTGTAAATTTATTGTATAAATTTTTATTGAGATAAAAATAAGAAAAAAATATTATATGATTAATAATTATCATTTTTTTAGATATTAAATTAATAAATTAGATTTATTTTTATGTTAGTTAATAATTTATTAATTGAAAGTTTAAAATTAATATTAATATATATATATATATATATATATATATATATCGTGTTACATATTTTATATTTTTTAATTTAGTTATATTTTCGTATCCGTACATGTGTTTGTATCCAAAGTTTATAGGATAAGAAAGAAATTTGAAGGGTGGTATTTGTGAGACATGCGATGATGGAGATGGTAATTAATTGCAAAGAAAAAAGTCCTTAATTATTTGAAGCAACTATTAAGGAAAGTGGAAGTTTTGTGGGAAGAACAGTTCAAAGTGAAAAGTTCAAAGCACGAGGGCGAATAAGATGGAAAATTTGATGCAGTTCATTATTATGATTGGAAATTAAAAATGAGATATTGCAGAAAAAATAATAATTATAGTTTTTATTTGGAGGCCAGGGAAAAGGAACAGTAGATGATATGAATTATTGAGAGCGTTGTTCTAGAAGCATTGCTGTCATGTGACCACCGTCCTGGTTCCAAATCAGCCATGACATTAACGTTATCATGAGTCACCTTTCCTTCTAGAAGCTTTTCTGTCATGTGATTCATCATGGCCCCATGCTGCTACTTTTTTAACTGATAAAACCCAACACTTGTGTCATCCACTCAAAATAACACCACATTTCGGATTCTTCACATTTTTAAATTAATGATTACAAACAGTGTCAGTATTTATGTTATGTTCAGAACAGACCCATTTCTATGTTTTTTATTTACACGAGGAGTCATGTTTGTGTGAATGGTATTGACTAAACCTAATCTAGTGGTAATTTTAGTTGCTTCACCGTTACAACCGGAAAATAGAAGCTTTAAGAAAAAAATTTATTATTGATGGACAAAACTTATGGTCATAATTAACTTTTGTCAATAAAACAAAATTTTTGAGAAAAATAAAAATAAAATTGTATTGACAAATAAAAAAAAATTGCTATCACTAAAATTTGTTAATATATTCTGACTTTTTTTTTCATAACTAATTTATTTAAGGTTAATTATGTTTTTATCACTTAATTTTCAGTGTTTATTTCGAAATTTTATATTAATTTAGTCATTCATTTTTTGAAATACGTAAATTTAGTCATTTTAATCAAATTTCGTTAAGTTTATTTGACATTTCAAGCGTGTTTCGTAATAGTATTTGACTTAACATTAAATAAAAAAATGTGTCAAAGAGTATAAACAACTCAAATACAATTTTGAAATGTGTACGAAACATCAAATAAACCTAATAGAATTTAATAAAAAAGATTAAATCCACGTATTTTGAAAAATGAAAAACTAAATTAATTTAAAATTTTAAAATAGACTAATTCCAAAATTGAAAGAAAAAAACATATTTAACTCATTTATTTAATATAAAAAATAGATCCATTTTACATTAGTTATCGAATTTTATCATAAAATATTCAAACTCCAAACAAAAACTTTAATACCCATTACTTTTATGGAATATTAAATCATTCAATCTATAATAAAATTTACTGATAAATATATTATCAATGATATTTTTATTAGTAATAAAAATATTAAATTATCAACTAATTTATTACTAATAAAATTATTAATTCGTATTTTACTGAGAACTGACATGTGAATCTTTGAAAAATGACAATATTAGAGCAAATTAAAAAATTCTTATGTGTATTTCAAAACTGAAATGCAAAATAGTCGGATCCTAACAAGAACATTTGGTAATAAATAACAAATGTCAGAAAAAAATTTCATCAGTAATAAAAACTATAAATGTTAATAATTTTGGCATTACCAACCAATTTTTTTCCATCTATTAATTTTATTGTGGTGAAATAGTAAGAGAATTGATATATTACTTCACATTAGTGAAGACTCTGTAGTCATAAACACAATCGTTTATTGTTATATATTTTGACAAAAGATTAATTTAAAAAGACAATAATTCTATACCTTTAATCACTTAAAGTGTGAGGAGACTTTTCACCAAATAATTTTTCTAGAAGAGACAGTGTGATCGACAACATATGATTATTAAATATTAAATTAGAGGTAGAACTAACACCACATGCAGAAGGCACTGAAGGTGATAGCGTGATAATTGAAGCATGTATATTATTTATTTAGAGTATTATAATTCAACTCTCTTAAAAGTTAGGCAAATGCAGCCAATGTAAACACATGTGTGATGTGTACGTTACCCATTAATTACTGATTTGAATACAACAAAATCGATGAATAAATAAACAAAGTGTTTTTGCATAATTTTTAATATTCTCACACATGATGAAAATGTTAAAATAAATTATATCAATATAGTCGATAATTACCATCATCGTTATTTTTTTATTTTTTATTATTATCTTTCATTATTTTTTAAATATTTTAAATTTTATTTAATAAAATTAAAAAATATAAGTATTTGATTTATATATTTAATATTTTTATATAAGTAAAAATATCAAATAAATTAAGAAAAATATCAACAAAATTTGAGTATCAAACTTACCAGCAAAAGAAAATATTTCTAAGATTATTTATTCTAGTACAAAACCGTAAAATTCAGTGTAATTCAAAAAATCTATAAATAAGAACTTAACAAATATCAAAATCAATCATCTTTTTAGAAGAAAAAAAAATACCATTTTGAGAAGTTCTTTAGGAAGAGAAAGAAAAAATAATTATTTTAAAAAAGGAATTTGACCTAAAAGAAAAACAGAAAGTAAAAAAGCATTTTGAAAGTCGAAAACATTCATTTTCATCGTTATTCTATAACGATGAACGGTAAGAAGTAGCTAAATTTTTTATTCAAGAAGTTGGGTTTGCTTTTTATGAATTTCACTATTCCATCTAATTATTTTTTTCACCACTCTTGTATTATTATTTTAATTACATATTTTAAACTAATTGCATTATTGTTTATAATATTAAAATAAATTAATATAGGTGATGTTAGAAAAGTTATACAACAAAGCTTCACTTGTATTTTGTTTGTATTGATAATTAAAAAAGTTATAATGTATTCATCAAAGTTCTAGACCTCAACAAGTGTTTTTGCAAAATAAATAAATAAATAAATATATATATATATATATATATATATATATATATATATATAGATAGAAACCAAAGAATTTTCAGAGTCTATAGAATTCACATGGTGAACAGAAAAGTTGATTCTGATGAGAAGTGGAGAGGTTGAAAATATGCACTAAAATGGTATCCATTTTCATGTGATTGAACAATTTCTCTGACTTAGGTATTTTCTTGTAGCCACAAATTATAATTTCAGAAGAATGTAGAATGAGTTAGAAGCTATTAATGTTCGAAAATAGACCACTTTTCAACGTCATTTTACTTTCCAATTTGATCGATAAGTTCCTGGACTCATTCTATCGCAATATAAAATTGATAAATGTACTCAAATTGGTTACGTTTAGTTATTCTTCGAGTTTAGTATTATGGATAGAATTCAAGTCTATTTATGTGTATTTTAATGTTTTCTTTTTGTCAAAATTGAATTTTCATGTCAATAATGTGTGTAATGAAAGTTGTAAAATTAAAAGTTTATGCTAAGAATACTTAAATAAACTATACTTTAATTTTCTCTGATTGGTAAAGCTAATTATAATTACAGTATTTAATCCAATCATCCAAAATGTTTCTCTTTTGTTTACAAGAAAAATAATAAACGAGAATATTTTCGATACAAAAATAAAGAGAGAAAGTACTTATTTATATGCGTTTAAAATTTCTAATAAAATGATTTATTATATTCGATGACGAATGATGCATATTTTAATACCATCGTATAAGAAAATAAAAAGCTTTTATCACAAGCTAAGAACATTAAACAATTATTATTAAATCAAATTATAAAAAAAAAATTAAGATCAAAAGATTAATGATTTTTAAAAAAGTTATTGTTCTTATCGTAAACATAATAACATTTTTTATTTATATTTTTTTAGATGAATATTTTACTTCTGTTTCATAAAAAAAAAAAGTCATATTTAGGACAAATTACATTTCTACAGTATTTATATTTTATCAACGATTATTCTTTTATATAATTCAACTATCTCTTAAAAGTTAGGCAAATGCGGCCCATTGTAACATGATGTGTACGTTATCCAGTAATTACTAATTTGAATTCAACCAAATCGATGAATAAATAAATAAAGTGTTTTTACATAAATTTTGATATGTTTACATCAAATAAAAATGTTGAAATGAATTATATCAATATAGTTAATAATTTACGTTATTATGTTTATTTTTTCTTTATTTTTAAATTTTATTGTTATTTTATTATTTTAGATTTTATTTAATAAAATCAGAAATTTGGTTTACATATTTATATTTATGAATTTAAATTTTCTATTGATTTTTATGTATAACTTTTCTGTTATAACTTAATGATCATTGATTTTTGAAGTTTTAATATATATTGATTTATTTAGTTTTATATTCTTTTAATAAAATATTCAATAATTATTATTTTCAATATTTTTGATAAACCTATAAGAATATATAAAGAAAATTTCGTCCACATTTCAAACTACCAATTTTACCATTTAAATATAATAATTTATTAAATTTTTAAAAGTTGATTATTATTTTTACAAGTTTTTTATAAAATCGGATGTCTTTACTTATTCTCTTCTTTTTTATTTATTAATGATTATTCTTTTATCTGTTCTGATATATTTCATTTTATTTTTAATTTATCAATGATTATTCTTTTATCTGTTCTAATATATTTTACTTTATTTTTAATAAATATATTTTAATTTATATATTAACTTAATAATATTACATTTAATATAATATAATATTATGCATATTTAAAAAATACATTATGTGTTATCAACGCGCGTGTTTACTCTATTATTATTTTCAATATTTTTGATAAATTTATATAATAAAAGTAAAAAAAATTTCTAATTTTGAGAAACAGAAGAAACAGAAGAAGAAAGTTACCTAGGGTTTGGCGCCTTTTCCCAATTTCAAAAGCGTCTTCTTCCTCTTCCACCCCTCTCAAACCTACCTTTTCAAAATCCAATTACATGTTATCTGAGTTGGTGAAAGACAGAAGCTTCTTGAGAGGTCGGTGAAAGTGGCTGAAGAGGACAACGAGAGGTTCTTGTTGAAGCTCAAGGAGCGTATTAACAGGTTCATTACAGTGTGGCCATATTAATTTGTTGGTAGAGGTAGTGTGTATTGTTTATACATTCATAGATGTGTGGCCATATTATTTTTAAGAGAAAATCTTACTAACATAAGATATACTTTGTTTCTTACATTTTTCTTCTCTAAAGTGGATGAAATTCATTGAAATCACCAATTTAATTAGTGATGATTTTAGTAAACTTATCCAATAGCAGAGAGAGTCTCACGAACCATTATTTCTTGTAAATACATTAAAAAGTGTTAGATTTTCAACAGTTATAAAATTTTGAATTTAAGAAGTCAAGACTTACTTCTCTCCATTTTATATGTTTTTGGTTAATCTTTTGGTTTCTGAATTCTGATTATTTAGCTTTGGTTGCTTAAATAAATGACAGTCCTTCAGCATATCTTAAATAAGGCTTTCTGGCATATTGCCTTGTATCAATAATACATCAGAGTAATACATAAACTTATTTCTCTTCGTTTTCTGTTTGCTTCTTTGTTCTGGCATCTTTTTCTTGGCTTCTCTCTGTTGACCACCGCCACCAGGTGTTTTATTGATATCAAGAGCCTTCAGTGTGCGTGATATGGTATGAAGAGCCTGCAGAACTGCAGAATTTGACAGTTTTCTGATACTTTCCTCTGCTTTCTTGTCCTCTTCATCCCTTTTCTTGTATTCTTTCATCTTGTATTAGATAAGAGAAACTGATACATGAAAGGCTACTGAACACGCTTTTATTTAATCAATAGAAATCAGCTATATAAAGCTGTTTTACAACCAAAAGAACAACTAACTCCATCCCTAATTTATTCGAATGGCCCCTATAAAAGAGTCACCTTCAACTATGACGTGGACTTTGTTCTTCTTGGCTCAGGTTCCGTCACACTTTTTTGTAGGTTTTCCATTTTTTTTTTCCTACTCAGTGAGTTTTTACTGTGCAGCATTATGACAGACTGGGCCAATATGAATTTGCTCATTCTAAAATTGATGAGGCTATTCATCACACGCCTATTCAGTCAAGGTTTGCTTATATTCACGCACCAAATTGTTTCTAATTCCCTATTATATAAATTTGTTTGTGCATGGTGATGTATATAACAGATGTGTCTGGAGAACAAATTAACAGCATTTGTATATAACAGCAATTAAATCCTTTCTTCATTCAACTCTTTATGGATAGATAAGGTCTAGTTTGTATCTTATTTTGTCTTGATATTACTGACATGTGGAAACAGGAGAAGATTTCAGAATGTGATTGTGTTTTTTTTCAAGATTCTGTAAACTATTTTAGAAGACAATTTTCAAAAGCTAATTTAGAGTTAAAAAATAGGGAGAGATGATATAAAAGGGTAGCATTGTTGTGAACTGGGAGACACACCAAGTGTTTGACAGACTGCCATGATATGATGGTAGCTTGGCAGATTACAAAATGCTAGCTGCCTGGGCATGAAATTTAAAAAAATGTAAATATTGAGCCTTGTTGTCTAGCCCAATTCCCAGACCATGGAGGTAGAATTTTTCTGTACCTGTTTTTCGGTGCCTTTCTGGTCAGGGATATTTACTTTCTTCTTAATACTAAATTTGCTTTATTCCTAATTATAAAAAGTATGAATTTATTTATAGATGTATAGGGGGGCGAAAACAAGCTTATAAATGTCAGAAATGTTTTCGTTTTATGATTTATAAAGTTATACTGCTCACAATCACAAATCAAAAGTTGATAATTTGAAATCATAAAATTAAAGTTGGATATACTCTGCGCATGAATATATTGAATAGTTTATTAACTGGTGAAGTATTTTTTACTTTTTAAACTGTTATTAGAGTGATGCACACATTTGTGTGAACATATAGTAATTAACTATACATGTTTGGTGGTTTCTAAACAGTTAGTAATTAACTTAGTAACTTTGGTAGGATGTTCATAACACGTGTACTTATAAGTCTAAACTCTTGGACAAATAATACAATCTAAAATCTTAAGACAGGATGATTTATTTTCATAAAAGAATGTTTGATTTATTTTATGTATATATATATATATATATATATATATATATATATATATAAAAGTATGAACCATTAAATCATTTACATTTAGTTTGAGAAAATAATATAAAGTCTACATTTCAATGAGCTCCTTTGCAAGGGGAAAAATTAAATTGGTTTATAATTAAATTAAGAACAATTAAAAAAAAGTTCTTGCATTTCTACAAAAATAAATTATGTATAGATTAATTTTAATTTTTGAATAAAATATTTTTTATTTTCTTAGTAAATGATGTGGTATACAAAGATATAGTTATTATTACTATTATTATTCCAAACCTCTTCTAATTTGATCATTATAACGGTACCTAACTACAATAATCATTTCTTGTAAAATTATTTTTTCCAAAAAGATAAATAATAAAGAACCATTACCAATTTTTGTATTTTTTTTTCAATCTTTCCTTTTCTTATAATAGAGGTGCATTCTGAAATCTAGAAAAAAGAAAAAGGTAAAAGGGCATTCCGAAGTCTGGAGAGAAGTAGAGACAATGATGTGACTAAATAACATGAGGTACATAACAGAATTAACTACTATCACTTTAGTAGTCTTGCCGCTTAACTGATTATAGCTACAGACAATGATGCGATTAGAATCAATGTACTAAACAAATTCGAGGAACTTGTTTTATGTTCAATACGAAGATGCCAACTCGAAAAGCTCTTTGTGCTGATCTGATACATAAGACTTCACTTTCATAGTCGGTTTTCCATCACTTCCTGGAGAGATGCACTTCACCCCAATGACAGTAGCCAAACCTGCAAAATTACAGGTAAAATTCTTTCAATCCTGTGCCGAGAATAAAAAACATCACAATCAAAGTTAAACTTGATGAGACAGAAGAAACTGGCAGAAGTTAAGCTAGAATCACCCTTCAATCAAAAGTTACGAATACGGAATAATAGTTGTTATATAACACACTACTCCACAATGACTGATAGAGCAATATGGTTTTACTTACTTTGGTGTATGCGACCATACACCGGTCTTTCCCCTTTCCAGTATTCCAATGGCCTTGTCCTGATCCTGGAGCTTCTCCTTACTCCAGAATTCCATGATGTACCGGAAGCTGGAACAAAGATAAATTACTTAACAACAAAAGGAGTTCTTGAAAATAAATGGAGGGGATAAATGACAAGTACAAACCAGCAAGGCTTTGCCGTTTGGAAACATTTGTTGGCGCACGTGATTTAACTCTCTTCTGTTTTTTAACAGGCTGCATAGAAGCATCTGTCTTTTCCTGTGACAGAAGTCACAGTCAATTCCTTAAAAAGCAATTAGCGGGTAAAATTTTGATATAGTGATTAATCAGACTTGTGTGGAATCATGCCAGGGCGGCTTATCCTAAATTAGTTTCATAAAATATTAATACAGAAACCAATTTTAAACATGAATATTTGTAAATTTCTAAATACAATTCAATTCCAAACCATACGTTAACTATCCGAATGGTATGGTAAATTTAATTTTACCCTTTTCTAGTAGAATATAGTTAGGAAACTGAAAGCACATGGATAATCAAGTGTAATTGCCTTTCACTAAGTGATCGAACAAATTACGCTTTATCACATTCAAAGTATGGCAAATTATTCCTATAATAAATTTTGACCACACGTATTAACATTCACTGATGCTCTCTATATCTCTCTCTATCACATTATGCATCTCTTCGCTTTTTATGTCATTCATAAATTTATAAATAATAAACAATATTGAACAAATATTAGTTGTATAACTATAATTTTTCTGCTGTAAAGCACCTTGATTGCCCCCATATCTATTTTTACCATTTAAATTGCTGATACATGATAAAATGATTGAATTATAACACAAATGGTTTAAACACTGACAAACGTAAAAAAAGAAATGGACAACTCTAGTAACCTGTACAATATCGGCTTGATATCCAGTGGGATTGGATTGATCATCTTCTGATCTTCTGGCTCGTTTATCCACAGCGTTGGCTTGATATCCAGCAAGATCGGATTGATCAGCTAAGGCAAACCACAACAAAGTTAGTATAATCGAAGGTACATTAATGCTGGTTTTAAAATATATTCGGCTGATTTCACAGATCAAAGGGCAACGTAAGAGGAGAAATCAGGACACTGTTATATGAATCACTGCGAGGGGTAAACTACTAGGATTAAGTGATGTCATTGAGATATTCCATAAATATATGTTTTGGCACAGTTTTTTCGGGCTTTGCATTCACTAAAAGTATAAGCTCCTCCAAATAGCCTCTAAAGAACCACTATTTTCAGGCATGTTTATTAAAAACTACATTTGATAATGATTTTCTATGACTGTGCTTAGCCTGCCCTCTGCTTTAAACTTCTTTGAAGAAGACAAAACAGAAAAGAGGGTTAAACACTATCTTTAAGTAGTTCTATATTGCATGTTCTCGAAACACCATTTACGTAAATGGTAAGAAAGATATCAAATTCACTACCAAATGATCAAATATAAGTGCACTCTGAGCAGTGAGCAGGAACATGACATCATATCAGCAACAAAAGATCATAATATAGTTTGAGTTTTCAAAAGAAGCATTAATGCATGTGCAGAATTACTCAAGAGATGCAGGTTCAAAGAACTCTGCATATCCTAAGCCAACGGATTTTCAATGGAATAAACTAGTATTGCATATGACAGTGTGTACAAATCAATTGCCATTGTTCTTTTTTCTTTTATTTTCCTAATAATGCAAAATGAAGCATTTTGCAGGAAAATACATTCTGAACGTGTTCAGGCATTCTGCTTTCAGTTAGTTATTCAGAATATAACTCAGAAGCATGTGAATAAATACATACCTAGTGGATTATCCATGTTGAGATTTGCATCATCAGTTCGAATGGAAGTTGTAAATGGCTGCATATTTCCTGCCTGTGTCAATCAGAACACAAAAAGATTGATTAAGGTTTTCATTGTTAAAACTCTGCATGAGTCAACAACTTAAATTTATGATACTACTTTTTTCCAAATGAAACATACATTGTCCTCGGATTGACAGGATTCATTTGCCTCAATATTGAGCCTGTCCTCAATGTCATGCATAACCCTTTCACCCATATCACTGCCTCCAACATCTACATCCATGTGAACAAGAGGTTCATATGAATCAACATTATTAACAGACTTGGGTTCCCTTGAATTATCCTCAATGGACTTTTGAGGAGTACTTGTACAATTTCTGGCAGTGTCCTCAGCCAAACTTATCCCACCAACTGCAGTTATATCTTCAATTGAGGACGCAATCAGTTCATTTGATGACTTCTCAGAACTCTCTTCCTTGGAAATATCAGAAGCATGGGTGCAATTTATGTCTGTATCCAAAACTGTACTTGTATTGTCAACAGCAACAACATCTGCGATCATGTTTGGTTCAATGTTCGACTTGTCCTCTGTGCCAACCATTTTGCCCATTCCACTGCCTCCAACATCTATGTCAAAATGAAGTTCACTTGAGTCAATATCAACATCGAACATAGGTTCCCTTGAATTACTCTCCATAGACTTACGAGATGTACTGGTACCATTAGTGACCGTTTCCTTAGCCCCGCTTGTCCCACCAACTCCAATTATATCTTCAGCTGAGGACGCATTCAGTTCATTCAATGATTTCCTAGAATTGTCTTCCTTTGAATTTCCAGATGGATTGGTGTAATTTCTGTCTGTGTCCGAAACTGTACTGGTCTTTGCAACTACAACATCTTTAATCAAGTGAGCATTCAATTCATTCGGCCTCCCAGGAACAAGATTGTGTTCTGAATTTTCCATACCAATTTCATTAAGTGAAAAATGATCCATTGGTTGCCTTGACATTGAAATGTGCTTCTGCAGTGACAAGATTGAAGCAAATGGACTTCTTGGAGGGGTGGGTGAAGATAATTGCTGCACAGTGATCTGTGTAGACTTTTTAATTGGTGTCTTCTTATTCGTATTCATTCCTCTCAACAAGTTATCTATGTCGGATAAAGCCTTCCTTGGCTTTGACTTTTTCCCTTGCAATGATTTCAGATCAGTCACCTGGCTATCTGGGAAGATCGGAACAGAAAATTTATCTACAGCTACGGGTTTGATCTGTAACCTCTCCTGCAAAAGACTAATTGCCCCATCCCCTTCTAGATCCTCAGAATTGCATGAAAGCAATCCATCCAACAATTCATCGAGCTTGTTCCCTTTAGTAGCAGATGAATCTGCGGAAAAAAGACATAATGATTGAAGTATTGAAAAAATGGGGAAGTAAAAATGCACTGAAAAGTCCAATTTTAGGAGGGAAAAAAAAAAGGCCCGGCAGCGCACTCATATAGTAGAATGGGGGTAGCATCCACTCACCCATTACTTTTTTTTTCGAAGATAGCACATAGGCTTCATCTATGTCAGTTCTCTCGGCCACGAGATCAAGAGTCTGAGATCCAAGCGTATCCTGGGAGGACAGAACACTTTCAGAGGTTTCTCTGGGATACCGATGCTTGTATTTGATTGGCCTGGCCCATAAGACATTAAGCTCGAGTTAAACACAGATAAAAAAAATACAAAAATCACAATGCAGACTGGTTATCGTAGTATTATGAGAGAGTACAATTGATCATTCCCCAAAAGCCCAGGTCGACGTTCTCGTGGTCTAGTAGACAAGCTATTCTGATCATACTCAAACGAGGCACCACCCAGCTGCTTCTGTATTTCTCTTTTTGCATCTACCCACCAAATGCAAACCCAATAAGACCAAGAACAAGCCACGGGGAAGTGAATCTCGTTCACAAGAAGAGAAAGAAGAAACAAACACAAACTTACTTTCCAACCGTTCATGGGCCGAGAAGAATTCCGCCGGATCTTTCAAGCTATCAAGGTCCAAAGTCGGAAGCAAACTCTCAACAGAGGGCCTGTTACAAAGAACCCAGTCAACAAAAAACAACTGTAAAATACATTCACGGATAGAATATACAAGCCTTACGTTTTAGTTGGCTTCATAGAGAAGCGTGGACGTTTGAGCCCCAAACCAGGTCTCTGTTGTCGACGAAATTCTCCATCCTCTGCTGCGCCGTTTGTTGTTTGAAAAATTGAGTCTTGCGTGATCTCAGAGCCGAACAGATTAGGGTTATCATCCAAAACAGACTTGGCCCCCTGCACCAGTTTCGCGGGACTCCGCAAGGCCTGTGCAAACACAGTAACATGAAATGGAAGGCAATGCTACAATTAAAGCTAAACGAAACTTAATTAGGTTGAAACGATAGAAGAGAAAAAAAGGGTTATGATAAGTACTCACCATGGATTTGAGGTGAGTGTGGATGGTTTGAAGATCTAAGTCTGAGTTGTAGGGTTGGGAAGGTGGAAGAAGAGACGGCGAAGTAAAGAGGGAAAGTCCCCAATAATTGGCGAGAGGATCCACTAGTGCATCACCTTCTTTCTCCATTGATGCATATTGGTTTCGGAGAATCGAACAACTAAACCCTAGAATCGTGTTTTGGTTTATTTCTTTTGATTCAAAAATTGAAAACGAAAGAGTGAGCGGGAGCAGCTCTTCCTACTTATAAAATAACTAAATAATAAAAGAGTAATATTATGTTTACTTCAACACTCCTTATAAAATAGCTAAAATAATAAAGTCAAAAAAATCTTATTATTTATTAAGAGAAAAATCGTGAACGGCAGGATTCGAACCTGCGCGGGCAGAGCCCACATGATTTCTAGTCATGCCCGATAACCACTCCGGCACGTTCACTTTCGTTATATAAAATTTGGAAAAATAATATTATAATTTTATATGCTAACTATCTAAAGCCACCTTCTTTGCACATTCAGCGTAGGCGCAGCACATAAGCAACCCCAACAACAAAAACGCAGAGCAGCAAAAGAAAGAGGAGAGGAAGCGAAGAGTATTAATTTTTTTTTTTTGTTGATTCAGATTTCTCCCAATATTTATATTTATATTTATTTCTTTATTGCTATTCATCTCAGTAGGCACGCACATTCAAATTCTCTTGCATGTTTCTGTTCACTGATGAAGTTTTTGATCAATTTACGAATTTTATTCTGACCCCAAATGCAGATTTCTTCACTAAAACTTCAGTGTTTGTCGAATTTGGTGCTTTTGGCACCCTCCACGTAAGTAGTTTTTCTACTATGTCTGGTGCAAAAAGAAGTGCCAACAACAGCGGTTCCAAGCGGAGCCTGCCATCATGGACGTGTTCAAAGGAGAACGAGGGCGAAAACAGTGAAAAGAAACAAACTTTCGACGGCAAAGGTGAGAAATTCAATGAGGGTGAGGCACCCGAGATGGGCAAAGTCCAAAATGAGAATGGTGGAAAATCTTCTGCCTCAAGTTTGGAGTTTAGAAGCTTCAACAAACTTCTGGTGGGCTTTGGCTTTGCTTGCATTGCTATTTTCGAATGTTTATTGGCTGACTCATTAGTTTAACCGGTTTTTGGACAGGAAGGGGTGGTTTTTGTGCTCTCAGGGTTTGTGAATCCGGAGAGGGGCATGTTGAGGTCACGAGCAATGGAAATGGGGGCACAATATCAGCCTGATTGGAACTCTGATTGCACTCTCTTGGTTTGTGCATTTCCAAACACCCCTAAGTTTAGACAAGTTGAAGCTGATTGTGGAACCATTGTATCCAAGGTTTTCCTTTTTTCCCTTTTCCTTTTGTTTAAACGTGAATGTCAATATTATCTCTCTCTCTCTCTCTCTCTCTCCCTCTCTCTCTATTTATTCAAAATAATGTTTATGTTTAGTTCTATGCTTTTCTAGGTGTCATTTTTATGCCTCCATTTATAAAGGAGTTAAGATATCTGGTATTGATTCATGCTTATTGATAAGCTCATAATTTAAAATAAACTGTTATCTTAATGATCAAGAGAACGCAAGAGCATCTTATGTTCATAGTCATTTTTCTTTGTTCGTGAAATAACTTTATTTGATCGTTTAGGTCCACATTTATTTCAGTGTCAATTTCTGTAATTCCTTTAATTTGTGGTGTTGTTAGACTCCATTACAGTGTTTGAAGATTACACGCAACTTTGCCTTGATTTGTATGAAGCAATTTTCTATGTAATGTGCTAATTGAAACATTTTGTTTGCTAGAGGTTTTCTATTGCTAAATCAAATCAATGCTTTTTCTTTTTCATTAATTTTGTCAGCATTACTTTACTTAAGTGTTGAATATTATTAAGAGCTATCAAACTTTAACACGTTTTCATTTTGGTTGGGAAGTTCTTGTCATGCCACTCAAACTCTTGGTTGTATAATCTTTATATGTATTTTGGACAATATTCTTACTTGATATTACATGATGTACCCTTCTTTTCTTCATTTTCGGGATTAGGATTGGATAATAGATTGTTACACCCAGAGGAAGCTGATTGAAATTGACAATTACCTTCTTCATGCTGGGAAACCATGGCGTAATGGAAATGTTTCAGGAGAAGTCAATGAAGGTGATATAATTGGCTATGTGCTTGTATATAGTATAGAAAGTTAAGTTAGAGGGCATCTTTTTTTTACTATTTACTGAGCACTGTGCTTGTTCCAACAAGCATCTTGTTTATATCTTTACTCTTTTTCTAGGAAAGTGAATAGAAAAATAAAATTATATATTTTGGAACAAAATTGCAATTATCTATTGCTGATTTAAATGATATTATCTCTGTCTAATTATTTCTTAAATTACTCAAAAGTTAAAACACTTCTTTTTTGTTTTTCTAAAGCCGTTTTTACATCCATCTTGATCTTATATATACATATATATATATATATACATATATATATATATATATATATATATATATATAGATATATATTTATATGTATATACACACACTACTTAAATGGATGCTCAATGTAATAATGAAGCTTTGAAAATAATGGCCTGTACTACAACATGTCTTTATGAGATAGTTCTTGTCAAGCTCCTTCCCCTGCCCCAATACTGCTATCTCCATCTAATTTCACATCTATTTTATCTTTATGTGAACCCCACTATTGCTGAGTACAGATAAAAAACCATCTGTACCCAAAAAGTCACCAAAGCGTGTCGATAGAGAACAGCCTTCAAAGTCAACCGCCTCCATTAAATCAAAGGTAAATCTAACAAGATGTTTTATAAGTCACATACTTGAGACTCTGAATAACCTTTATTTCATCTGCAAACAATTAAATCTGCTATAGAGTATAGACTTTTATGTTTGGTG
>Ga0214542_1000630_pt1 | contig 65590 bp, 24 predicted proteins | sample CNSS1metaG_FD_160096 | JGI IMG/M metagenome (GOLD analysis project Ga0214542, IMG submission 160096) | Root nodule microbial communities from cowpea collected in UCLA plant growth center, Los Angeles, California, USA - CNSS1 | ecosystem: Host-associated > Plants > Roots > Nodule | place: USA...
TCATCCTTCCCAATCCATGAATATAGAATTTCACCTCATACCAATACCATGCCATTTTGATACCAACCATTTCATTGAAATTGCATGCCAAGATTTATCCAAGTTCATCATTCACAATCCATGAATCGCATCACTCATACAAGTGGTACAATGTCGCAATCCCCCACACACAAGGTTAGCCCTTAATGAGTTTCAGGCCTCCTGCTACTTTCACTGCAAGAGTCAGTCCGCTCTAAGTGAGACTAACTGACTCCTTAAAGTGTCAGGATGCAACCTTACCTTGAATCCTTACCAAATTATATAGATGGGGCACCACCATGAACTCCCACTAACAGGGGTCATGGAATTACGTCCCGACTACTGAAGCATCACCATGAGGTCTCACCTAGAGGCTCATGGAATTACGCACTGACACCGACCAATCATACTCAATCAATCAAGTATTATTTATCATGCACATAACTCATGCCAACCTTTATAACCAAATCCACATTCATATTCCATGTTGAATCCATTCCAACTCATCCTTCCCAATCCATGAATATAGAATTTCACCTCATACCAATACCATGCCATTTTGATACCAACCATTTCATTGAAATTGCATGCCAAGATTTATCCAAGTTCATCATTCACAATCCATGAATCACATCACTCATGCAAATTCATTCATCTCATATTTTATAAAGGGTTAATTATGTTTTTCGTCCCTTAAGTATGGGTAATTTTTGGTTTTAGTCCCCCACGTAACGTTTGCTCATATTCAGTCCTCCACGTTTGAAATCTAATGGAATTGGTCCTCAATTTTAAACTCCGTTAATTTTAATTGACACGTGTCTATCGGATGGCCACGTAAGGATCCCGTTTTCAGCTGAGACCTAACATATTTCTCATACTAAAACCATCATAAGTAGAGATAAAGAGAGACACCAACAATATATGGTACAATAAACCCAAATATCAACTAGGATGGACCAACCCAAATATAATGTGGGATGAGATCTTAATATATTTGATACCATATCAAAGTAGTAAAATTTAAGTTTATTTCAACACCACAAATTTAATAAGATGAGATTTGCTTCTACTTATTTATTATTATTTGATATAGTATCTAGTCGATATGGGATCTCAATTATTAAAATGTACATATATATTCCCGTTTTAAATTACTAAAACATCTTAATTTATCAAACAACCTAAAAAATCTTATTTTCAATACTCTCTTTGATCATTTGTTTTGTTTTCTCTAATCAACATGTTTTTTCTACACAATTTTTTTTTTTCTAAATTCTTCAACCCATTCATACTTACCAAGTTCTCTTATATTCTCAATATATCTTATTACTACGATCTTAATAATATATATATATATATATATATATATATATATATATATATATATTCAAACTAAATTGTATTCTAGGAAACATAAACCTTATTTATATCAAATTAAATGCTTTATGAAACACATTGATCAACTATTTTTTAATATTTTTATTTATTTTTATCACTTGAGAATATATTTGATTATTGATCTTGAATGTTCAATCTTCATATTTAGTATATTAGTTAACAAAAAAATTATATCTTTTATTTAGTTTCTTAATTTCATTTTATTTCATTAATTCATCTTTCACTGCAAAATTTATTACTTTTTCTTTCAAATATTCAACTTTTTCAATATCACCAAATTTTTTCATATTTTCAAAATACTTTACATCTCAAAAAACAATATATGTTTGTGATGAAATTTAAATAATGTATAATTGTTTACTCTTTTTTATAATTGTCTAACTTATGTAATTTTTATTTTATTTTATTTTAATATTTATACCATCATGAATTTTTTTCTTTCAAGTTTAACATTGAAAAAAAAATAATTTGTTTCGATATTAAACCCTTAGCAATATCATGTTTTCACTATTATAAAATTTTTATAAAAAAATATTTAATTAATATTTAAGAAAATATGAATACATATATATCCATACAAATATAAAGATAGATATACATTTATTTCAAGGATAAGTATGAGTATAATAAAATAAATATTCCCCTCTGGTTGTTGCGATCTCTAACCTTCAATCTCAGAATCTAAGAAGCAACGAAATTTGAAGCCTGATTTTATATTAAAAGTAAAATCTACGTAAGTCTAAAGGGTGCATTGTCTCGATCAACTCCCAAACTTTATAAATTAAGAGATTTAAAATTCAATTTTGTACTAATGGATTATTTGCCGACCTATGATAATTTATTTGTTTATCTTCGAGGCTGTAGAGTTGTGTACTCGTAAATCATTTACCAATAGCCTTTTTGTTTTTGTTCTGAGACAAGAGGATTTTATACTATTAATTAAATTATTTACCAACTCCCATGTAACCCTAATCCTGATGTAATACTAGACTAACTATTTCTAAACCTTCCAAATTATTATTTTATTTTATTATCATTATTATTATTTGTTAGAATCTAAGAGATGTGTAATTCATCATTAAATGCTAGTGAAGGATCAATCAAAATATACGTGAGTTAGTTCTGGACAAAATGTATAAAAGCAGGAGAATATACCTTGTAAAATTTAAGGACAACTATATTATTCTCGACTCTTGATTACATTTAATTATAATAATTGTTCATGTAATTAAATGAATAATCCCCAAATTTATAATGCACCAACTGCATGGTGCCACGTGGTGATCAATAAGGTGACTATGTCGACCATGTGCAAGCTTCCTCTGCAAGCATCTGTGTCGGAATTCTGGGAGTTACAATTAACTATTATTATATAATTAGTCGAAAGTTAGCACTGGCGAACCATAATTTTACTCAAAATCCCATTACAAGATCTTAAAAATTTGGACTCAATTTTTCTATCCCAGCATCTGAATCCTATATCCTCTATTTAACTTGGGTGAAGTAAAGAAATGCATATGTTCCCAACTTAGATTATGCATGCATGTGTGAGTGAAGTCATAAAAATCTGAATTAATGTTAAATAAAGCATCAAGACAAATTGCCAGTGAATAACAAGTCTTGGTCAGCCTGGTGTTGAGAATCAGCCACTAAGGACTTGAATCCAGGTGTCCAATGTCACATTTTGTTTAATATTTCTTAGACTTTGGACTAGGTCATGCCATGCCTTTTTTCCTTTCACGTGTTTTTAACTTTATTTTCTTCATTGATTTTCGTTTCAACTATTCATTATTTTCATTCTCTCCCTTCATACATTGTCTGTTAAAATACACGGTTGCTGATCAACTGAACAAAATGTCAAGATTCAACAAGCTAACTTGTTTGAGAAGGAAGAAACACGATCCGTTCATTGGGGTGAAGCGAAGATGTAAATAAAACACTTGTGAGTTCAACACATTTTTTTGCTCCATGTTGATGAAGAAGAAAAGGTAAAAACAAACATTATGTTGCTAGGCGCCACTAATCAGTAAAGTGTTATATTCATCAAGGAATAGTCAAATTTCCTTTTGGCCCTTAATCATTTAACACCAACTTAAAGGCATAGGAGGTACAATCTTTTCACAAAGTTTGATATCACCTACAAATGTCTCCAATGAAAATTATGCATTTGCAAGCCTTTTTTTTTTTCATTCTCTTTTTAAGTTTTTTTTTTTTCTGTTACCATGGAGTTGGTAGATTACTACAATTGTTCACTAATCTTTGCTTGAATCTTGGATGGGGTTGGTTGAGCATAAACATATATGCACACATTACTTTCATAGTTTAGTGGAGTATAATGGGTGCTTGTTTTAGCTAACATGAATGAGCGTTGGTTTGGTGCATCTTATCCAGCGTCCATTCTGATCTTGCTTCAAGCAATTTTTTTCTTGGTGATCTGCCATAACCCCAACCTTCTCCTTTCTTGCATTTTTTTTTTTTCAACAAGTGTTAATGAAAAGTAAAACGTATATGCTTTAAGTGCCCTTTTAACCTTTTATCCATATAGCAAAGAATAAAAGGGTGGATCTTAATACAAAATAATTAAAGGAGCGTTTACTATTAATAGGCCCAGAAAGTAAAAGTCACACAAACTTTAGTCTACATCATGTTTGTGAAATTTCCACCATTTAAAGCAGGTACAAGACCTTTTGAATCTCGTGTTTGATTAATTTTTAAAAGGGCAGATAAATGTCTACCTTGGTACCTTTTTGGATTTTTAAATTAGAGGCCAGTAAAGCTGACAACAAATGTTAAAAATGCAGGAGCCAAGCTAATAAAGAACAAGGTTACAGTTTAGGTGATAATGCTTTCCCATGTGTGATCTGAACCCGATCGATCATCAATGTTTGGTTCCTTATTATGTCTGAAACGAATAAGCTGTTCTGTACTACGCTGCGATGCAAACACACACAAAATTGTCACCTAAAATTCAGCTTGGTGCTACCTTTCATTTGCAAATAATCTAATCGCGAATCTACAGTATCTGCCATTGTTTCACAAAAGATATATACAGACAGAAATGAGGGTCCGTTTCATTTTTTGTCCACCGTCAAAATAAGCATGCCTCTTTCTTAGACTTCTTTGTACTATGAAGCAGAATATTATTTTTATTTTGATTAAGTGACAGTGGAGAATTATCTGCTAGCAATCTTCATCAAGGTCATGGATTATTATGGTTCATGGACAACTATGAGAAAAAAACAAGACTGTTCCCACGGTCATTTGATGTGGTACCATGTATTTACTGTCCCTAGCTAATTAATGGGACCATATCCTCTCGTTCTCGCGCTAATGAAATTCAATGCAGAATGGTCCTTCGTATATGTTCCTTCACCCACACCTATATTATTCGCCAGTCAAATTTAAAACTGGGGACATTGAATTGAGATCAAAGATCAAAATTTTCCCATTTTTTTCACTTGAATTAATTAATGTAGTAACGACGACGACGTTGCGACGGATGGTAGGATTATGTTCTGGGACCTTCAATAATGGCATGAAACATAGCTATATATATGTTTTTCGGATACATAAATTATTACGTTGAAGAAAGATACTGTTGTTATTTCTGTTTCTCTTTTTAAAAACATTTTCCATTGGTTCCCAGTCTTTTTTTGGCGAAGGTGAAAATGATGGTGTCCAGTGGGAAAAGAAAAGATAGACTTGGTTTGCCGCAGAATTGAATTGTTTTGATTTCTCCCTTTCCTTAACTAAAACAGCAATAAAGAAGAAAAAACAAATGACAGCTTGTCCGTTTAGGTAGAATAAAGTAGCCAGTTTTTTTAATTGGTAAAGCTTTAATTAAGACTAATATTTAATACAGTGAACAGACGAAGAAGACGTAATTATATTGACACAGGAATTGGATCATTGGGGGTGCTTGTGAAGTCAATGAGGCACAAAGTGTTTGCAATAACTAAATTTCCAACTTCACCTGCATGTCTAGTAGTAGTAGAAAAAGATGCTATACACAGCATCATCGCTTTACATGTAGAGTAGTAGGAAGAGAGAGAGAAGAAAAGTGATTAAGCAATTAATTAAGTATTTGGAGTTCAACAATAAATCGTATCGTAGCAGCGTAGGAGCATATTTGTAAGAGGTTCCGTCTTTGGTGAGCTGTGTATGTCCTTCAACCATATTTCTTTTTTTATATTCCATCCATCCACATGGCCTTCTGTCCCATCGCAATAAATCCCCGTTACACCTTTCCCTCCTCTTTCTCCCTCCGTCAGCAATGTGGGATTACTCTGTAAAATCATGACTCTCTTCTGTCAACCTCTCATAATCTCACTGCTTCTTCTCCTCGCTGTTAACCACTGTTCTGGACTCACTAGAGACGGCGTTCTCTTGCTTTCTTTCAAGTACGCTGTGCTCAACGACCCTCTTTACGTCCTCGCAAACTGGAACTACACTGACCAGACACCGTGTTCGTGGAACGGCGTTTCTTGTTCCACCGTACCAGCCACCAACGGTACCGAGTACCGCGTCACATCCTTGTCGCTTCCCAATTCTCAGCTTTTCGGTTCGATTCCCTCCGATCTGGGTTCCATTGAACATCTTCAAGTTCTGGACCTTTCCAACAACTCCCTCAACGGCTCTCTTCCCTCTTCGCTGTCCCAATCCTCCCAGCTTAGGTTCCTCAATCTCTCTAACAATTTAATATCTGGGGAGGTTCCGGAGTCCATCACCCAGCTTCAGAATCTCCAATGCCTAAACCTCTCCGACAATGCTTTGGCGGGAAAACTGCCTCACGATTTGTCCAACATGCACAACCTAACTCTCGCTTCCTTCAAGAACAACTACTTGGTTGGTTTTCTTCCCAGCGGCTTGAGAACGTTGCAGGTTTTGGATCTGTCTTCAAACCTTTTCAACGGGACTCTTCCCGCGGATTTCGGCGGAGACGCCATGCGTTACCTAAACATCTCCTACAACAGATTTTTCGGTGAAATCCCGAAGGAGTTCGCAGCAAACATTCCGGGGAACGCCACCGTCGACCTCTCGTTCAACAACCTCACAGGCCAAGTTCCCGAATCCGCCGTGTTTTTGAATCAGAACTGGAAATCGTTCTCCGGTAACGTCAACCTGTGTGGAGAACAGACGAAGAATGTGTGCCCTGTTCCTTCTTCGTCGTCCTCCAACCCGAAAGTTTCTGCTCCTATATCTCCTCCAGCAATCGCGGCAATCCCGCGGACCTTTGATTCTTCGGCAGCGCCGAAGGGGAAAAAAGGGAGTGGTCTGAAACGAGGAACGATTATAGGAATCGTTGTGGGAGACGTAATTGGGATAGCGATTCTGGGCATGATATTCGCGCAGGTGTATCGGTTGAAGAAAAAGAAGGAGGTGGTGAAGAAGGAGGCGGTTGTGAGGAGTGGGAGTGGCAGTGAGAGTGAGAGTTCGTGGGAGTCTAGAAGGTTTATGAGGTGGTCGTGTTTGAGTAAGAGAGCGGAAGAGGAAGAGTGTTCGGAGACAAGAAGCAGTTGTGATAGCGAGGTGGAGGGGCAGAAGCAGAAGGGTCCTCAACAGGAGGAGAAAACGGGGACTCTTGTGATCGTGGACGGTGAACGACAGCTTGAACTGGAAACGCTGCTGAAGGCTTCTGTGTACATATTGGGTGCGACAGGGTCCAGCATAATGTACAAGGCTGTCTTGGAAGATGGTATGTCCTTGGCGGTTCGGAGAATCGGGGAGAGCGGTGTGGAGCGGTTCAAGGACTTCCAGAACCAGGTTCGACTTATTGCTAAACTGGTGCACCCTAATCTGGTTCGCATTCGAGGCTTCTACTGGGGACACGATGAGAAGCTCATCATCTATGATTTCGTTCCAAACGGTTGTCTTGCCAATGTTCGTTACAGTAAGTCAATAATTTATCTTTCTGGGTTTCTATGTTTTTTTCAATGCATTTGGTGCACCAACTTTGGTCAATGTTATGGTATTGATGATGAAGTAAAAAATTGTGTGCTTGGAATGTATAATCAGGGAAGGTGGGCACCTCGCCGACTCATTTACCGTGGGAAATCAGGTTGAAGATAGCGAAAGGGGTGGCACGTGGGCTCACTTATCTCCACGAGAAGAAACACGTGCATGGAAACTTGAAGCCTAGCAATATTCTGCTGGGCAATGACATGGAGCCCAAGATTGGAGACTTTGGGCTTGAGAGAATAGTCACCGGTGACACCAGTTATAAGGCTGGCGGATCGGCGCGTATTTTTGGGAGCAAGAGATCCACGGCCTCGCGGGACAGTTTTCAGGACATTACCTATGGGCCAAGCCCGAGCCCGAGCCCGAGCCCTAGCTCCATGATGGGCTTATCTCCTTACCATGCTCCTGAGTCGCTGAGGAACCTGAAGCCTCACCCCAAGTGGGACGTGTACTCTTTTGGGGTAATGTTTCTTGAGCTTCTAACGGGGAAGATTGTGGTCTTGGATGATATGGGCCAAGGGCCTGGGGTTTTGACGGAGGATAAGAACCGGGCCTTGCGTATGGTTGACATGGCTATCAGGGCCGACATGGAGGGTAGAGAGGAGGCCCTGTTGGCCTACTTCAAGCTAGGGTATAGTTGTGTGTCTAGCGTTCCACTGAAAAGGCCTTCTATGAAAGAGGTGCTACAAGTTCTTGAAAAGATCTCATCCTCCTCTTCTTCTTCCTCATATTACTATAGCGTCTAAATCATGATTTGTCACAGGGTTTTTTGTAGAAAGAAGAACAAAATAATGTATTTATCATTGACTAATAGGTTTTGGTATTTGATTCAATGTCGTGTGTTGTAATGGTGCTCTCTGTAGTGTTAATTCATTGCTAATTTTCAAGAAATAGATTCTATCTGGATTTCTTTTCCTAATCCAACTCAAATAAGTTCATGGATCCATCAATTTCTTTCATTATCTTTGGGTTGAGTATGTTTTAAATTTATTAATTTCAACTTAAAATTAAAATTAAAATTTTAATATATTTTAGTTTCTAAAATTTAAAAATAAATTAATATAATTTTTTTAACACAATTACGTTAATTTTTATTTATTTTACGTTTAAAACGTATTTTCAAACATGAAATGCAAATGTGTTAAATATAATAAATAATTCAAATATTAGCGTCAAAAGAATTTATTAGTTTAACCCTGGTTACTTTATGTTAAGTTTAGTTAGGTCTGGTTACTTTATGTTAAGTTAGGTTTAGTTTGTTCTCCATAGTCTTTATATCTCTGTTTTTGTAAACTCTCTGAATCATCTATCTCAATACAGTTTTCCTTGTTTCTGTAATATGGTATCAGAAGAGAATTAACTCTTTTTTTTTCCCTTAGGGTTCCCTCTTTCCGTTCGTTATCTTCCTTTCTTTTTCTTGCCAGTTTTCATGGCTTCCTCTACCGCATCTAACCCCTCTTCCACCGTCCCCATCAAAAAACCCCATCAAGATCTCACCCATCCTCTTTTCTTACATCATTCTGATGGCCCCGACCTTCTTCTCACTTCCCAACCTTTAGACCACACCACGTAACGTGAAGCCGTGCGATACGGGTCGCCTTATCTGTCAAAAATAAATTGTCGCTCATCGACGGAACCCTAGCCGCACCTTCAGACGACGATCCTTCTTCCGCTGCTTGGTCAAGGGCGAACAACGTTGTTATCTCCTGGTTATACAACTCAGTTTCAAAAGAGATTGTGACAAGCATCCTCTTCGCCTCCACTGCTCATGAGATCTGGGAGGATCTTCGAACTAGGTTCTCCCGCAAAAATGGTTCGCGCATCTATCAACTCCGGCGCCAACTTCTATCTCTACAACAAGGTTCTGATAGTGTGAGTACCTATTATACAAAGCTAAAATCAATTTGGGAAGAGCTTTCTGGATACAAACCCACCTTCAACTGTTCTTGCGGTGGGATGCATCAACTTCACCAACACGCCGCCTTAGAATATGTCATGACTTTCTTGATGGGTTTGCATGATTCCTTCTCCCAAATTCGTGGTCAAATCCTGCTCTCTGATCCTCTCCATCGGTAACGTTTTCTCCTTAATTTTGCAAGAAGAATCTCAACGAGAAATTATTGATACTTAATCATCGAATAATTCTGAAAGTTTAGCTTTCTCTGTTAATTCTTCTAAAAAACCCCCAATTGATAAACAAAAATTTACCAAGAAACCTCGTCCTAAGTGCACACATTGTGATATCTTGGGTCATACTAAAGAAACTTGTTATAAAATCGTTGGGTACCCTCCCAATTATTTCAAGAATCGATCAAATTCATCTGTTAATAATGTTGATGGTCCTTCTGAACCAAACCACACACATAATTCTACATTGACTATTGCTCAATGTCAACAATTAATTCAATACCTCACCACGCAATTAACTACTACTCCTTCCACTCCTTCCACTGATGACATTGCTACCAACGTTATCGGTAATATCCTAAAGTCTATTTTACCTATTAATTCATATCAATGGATTATCGATTCTGGTGCCACATCTCATATTTGTTGTTACAAATCTTTGTATGATTCTTATGTGCCTATGAATAATTCACATGTTTTACTTCCTAATTCCTTCAAAGTTAAAGTCGAAGGCATTGGCAGTATTAAACTTACTCAGGACATATTTCTTCATAATGTCCTTTACATTCCTTCATTTAGATTCAATTTATTATCTCTCTTTACTTTAATTCAGCAGAATCAATTCCGCTTTATTATGCAGCCTAATTTTTTCATTTTGCAGGATCTCAAATCGCAGAAGACGATTGGCACTGCTAAGTCGCGTCACGGCCTTCTGGTTTTTGATTTCTATAAACATTCTTTACCTTCTGTCAATTTTAATTCTTGCAATTCTGTGACATATGACGTTTGGCATAGGCGCTTAGGCCATTTGTCTGTTCCTGTTTACAACTTACTTACTGCCAAGACTTCCTTAACTGTTGTTGATAAAAACCACCATTGTAGCATATGTCCTCTGTCTAAACAACAACGTTTACCTTTCATTTCTAAAAATTCTTTTAGTCCACATTGCTTTGATATTATTCATGCGGATGTTTGGGGTCCTTTTCATTTTCCTACTTGTGATGGTTTTCGTTATTTCTTAACTCTGGTTGATGATAAAAGTCGTTTTACATGGGTGTATCTACTTAAAAACAAATCTGATTGCATTGTGCTTATTCCAAAATTTTTTTAATATATTGAAAATCATTTTCATGTTAACATCAAAATTTTTCATTTTGATAATGCAAAAGAGTTGTCTCTTCATGATTTTTTTACTAATAAAGGTGTTCTTAATCAATTCTCTTATGTTGAAAGACCTGAGCAAAATAGTGTGGTTGAACGCAAGCATTTGCATATTCTTAACATTGCTCGATCTTTACTTTTTCAGTCTAATGTTCCTATAAATGTTTGGGGTGATTGCATTCGTACAACTGTGTTTCTCATGAATAGAACCCCTAGCCCTGTTTTAGGAAATAAGTCCCCATATGAAATTCTTTTTGATAAAATCCCTCTATATTCTGATTTTAAAGTTTTTGGTTCCCTCTGTTATGCTTCTACCCTTTTGTCCTCTAGACATAAGTTCAGTCCTAGAGCCACCGCTGCTGTCTTTATAGGGTATCCCATAGGTTACAAGGGTTACAAACTGTTGGATATCAAAACTAGGAAAACTTTTATCTCTAGAGATGTTAAATTTCATGAGCATATTTTCCCTTTTCAAGAAAATACTATTTCTACTGCTCCTGACATTTTTCATCCTGTTACTCCTGTTTTTCATCCACCTAATCTTGATGATGACACCTATTCTCTGGATCACAACCTGCCTTCACCCACCTCTGCCTCTCCTAGTGATAATAACCCTCCTTCTCCCACTCTAGCCTCTTCTTTAGATTTTGTTGTTCCTATTCGCAGGTCAGTTAGGTCTTCTAATCCTCCTACCTACCTTTCAAACTATCATCGTTACAATGTGACTCATAATTCAAAAATCCCCTATCCTATTCAGAATTTTGTTAACTATTCCAAGTTGTCCACTCCCTACACACACTACCTTTGTCAAATCTTTGAAAATTATGAGCCTCAAACTTATAAGCAAGCCATTCGTTTTCCACATTGGCAAAAAGCCATTGACGATGAACTTGCTGCTATGGATGTGAATAACACTTGGTCAATCACACACCTTCCTCCTGGTAAGAAATCTATAAGTTGCAAATGGTTGTTTAAACTCAAGCTTAACTCTGATGGCACTATAGTTAAACACAAGGCTAGGTTGGTTGCTCGTGGGTTTACACAGCAGTATGGTACTGATTTTTATGAAACTTTTTCCGCTGTTGCAAAAATTACTACTCTACGCATTATTTTATCCCTTGCTGCTTCTCATAATTGGCATTTAACTCAACTTGATATTAATAATGCTTTTCTAAATGGTAATCTTAATGAAGATATTTTCATGCATATTCCTCCCGGTTATACTCATAATTTTACACCCACATCTAATGCTCCTTTGGTTTGTCATCTTATAAATCCATCTACGGTTTAAAACAAGCTTCACGCAGCTGGTTTCATACATTTCGTGATACTATTCTTTCTTTTGGTTTTTGTCAATCTAAACATGACTATTCTCTTTTACGAAAGGGCATGATACTACTTTTGTTGCTCTCCTTGTTTATGTAGATGATATTATTCTTGCTGGCCCTAACATGGATTGTATTGATGCTGTTAATATTCAGCTGAAAAACAAATTCAAATTAAAAGATCTTGGTGATTTAAAGTTTTTTCTCGGCATTGAACTTTCCAAATCAAAAACTGGTATATTTATGTGCCAACGCCATTATGTTCTATCTCTGCTTGAAGATTGTGGAATGCTTGCTTGTAAACCTTCTGCCATTCCTATGCTTCCTAACTTACATTTACATAATAATTCTGGCACTCTTATTGCTGATCCTGCTATTTATAAACGTCTTATTGGCAGGCTGTTATATCTGACTATTTCTCGTCCAGATATTTGTTATACTGTCCATAAATTAAGCCAGTTTGTTTCTAAACCCTGTACTGAACATATGGCAGCTGTTAATAATTTATTAAGATATCTTAAGCATACACCTGGGCAGGGTATTCTGTTTAAATCTGCTTCTGATTGTAATGTTCATGCTTATGTTGATGCTGATTGGGGCTCTTGTATGGACACCCGTCGCTCCACCACTGGATTCTGCATTTTCTTAGGCAATTCTTTAGTCTCATGGAAAGCCAAGAGACAAAAGACTGTCAGTAAATCTTCTGCAGAAGCTGAGTACCGTGCATTAGCTTCTGTATCTATTGAAATTGTTTGGTTAAAGAACCTTTTGACTGACTTTCATATTTCCACTCCTCATGCAGTGACCTATTGTGACAATCAAACCACCATTCAAATTGCCTCTAATCCTTCTCACCATGAGCGCACCAAGCATCTGGATATTGACCTACACTTTGTTCGTGAACATGTGGAGAAAGGAATTATCAAGCTTAACCATATACGAAAACATCACCAACTTGTTGATTGTTTCATCAAATCTCTACCCAGAACCAGTTTTCTCAGCATTCTCTCCAAGATGGGCATAGAAAACATTTTCCTCCCATCTTGAGGGGGGCCTATTAGTTTAACCCTGGTTACTTTATGTTAAGTTTAGTTAGGTCTAGTTACTTTATGTTAAGTTAGGTTTAGTTTATTCTCCGTAGTCTTTATATCTTTGTTTTTGTAAACTCTCTGAATCATCTATTTCAATACAGTTTTCCTTGTTTCTGTAATAGAATTTAAGTTAAAACAATTATATATTTTCTTCGGAATAAATACCATGTTTTTTTGGAACCTAACTTTTCTGACATAAATGCAAGTTCTAGAATGTTGGACCAACTTTTATTAAACAAGCAAATTTCACATATCTATTAAATTCTTTGTAAATTAAAATCAACTTTCTTTATTTCATTTAGTTGGACTCTGATAAAAATAAATGCAAATCAACGATGTCAACGCTACTTTAGATTATATAGTTAATTAGTGATATCAAGATTTAGTCCAAGACCTGCAACTCAGTTAAATGTTTAAAGAAAAACATTCTTGTTTACTGTGTAAAACTCGAATAAAAATGTTTTGGAACTTTTATGATTCAAAATTTATCAATTTCAAGCAAGAAAGATTTTCCTTTCCTCTTAAATCACATATACTTAAATTTTCGTTAAATTCTTTTAAAGATATTTCAATTACTTAAAAAGAGATTTTTCAAACGAAAGGATATGGTTTCAAGAATCTCCCTACCCTTGCTGACTACAACTTTTTGGTCAATATGGAATGTCCTTCTCAAAAATATCAGTGAGTTTGTTCAAGAGGTAATTTTGAAGGATATCGGTATATTTCATTTATATAATAGGTATTTAATTGTAAGTTAAAATTCTTTTTTTTGAGTAAATAGATTATACTTATAATTGAAGTTGTTCTGCATAGTCGAGTATTTTTTTATACTCGTTTGTTTTTTTGTCTTCTTGATTCTTTTCAGTGTTGTTGTAATTCTTAGTCTTCTGAAAGTATACTTATACAAAACACTATTAAGTCAATTTCGGTTTTAGTTAATGTTATTTATTTTTTTGCAAGTCTGATCTAGAGCTATAAAAATGGGTTGGAACCCGCAAGTCAATCCGGCTCACCACAGATTCGGGTCGGGTTGAGTTGAAATATTTGTAGAAATTTTAATATGGGTTGATTTTTGACTTGATTCATTTAGAACTCGGCTCATCCGGGTTGAATCCGTGGTGAGCCGAATTGCCTCACCAACCCGTAGATAAAAGGGTCACACAAGTATTTTTTATTTTATTTTTATTAAGTTGGGCTTTACATTTGGGTCATTTAGGTTGTTTTTTTATCCAACACATAAATAATTTGTATTTTTTTTTATTTTTGTTTGTATTTGGATTGTATTAAAGTTTATTTAGATTTTAATTAGAATTACAATTTAGTTTTGACTGAAAAAAATAAAAAATAATATTTTTTTTTAATTAAGTGAACTCGTGAGCCAACCTGTTTAACCCGCCAACCCGTGGTGGGCCGAGCCGGGTTCGAATTTTTTTGGCTCGCTAAAATGTGAGTCGGGTTGGGTTGGCTCAGTAAATCATCAACCCATGGTGGGTCGAGTTGGGTCGGACCGGGTTACCCGTTTTGACAGCTCTAGTATGATCAATGCTTATTCATCAAATAATCATCATTATGTAAGTTAATTGAGATAAATAATCTAATTAGGGTATTTGCTAGTTTGTGAGTCATGATCCCTTGTTCTCGTCAATACGTTATATGGAATATGCAACTACTCAAGGTATTGAAGAATGTTCGGTTTCGAGGAGTTGTGATATAAAATACACAAATACCTAGAATGTTATAATTTAAAGTCTCTCCACCTTTTAGATACAAGTAGGGATGACAAAGCTGGTCATCCCGGTCTGTTTTGGTCCGCTCCGCATTTTGGTTCGCAAAGTGTGAGTTAAGGTGGCCCGTCCTGTAGTTTAATATCAAATTTATTTTTCTCGCCCGTCCATCGCATTTGTGATGAACAAAATAATTTTTTTTTATTTTTTTATAATAATTAATATTTATTTTCTATCGAAATTATCCAATTAGTTTACCTTATCAAAGACAATAAACAATAGTAATGAAAATTATAGCTAAGTACAATAACAAATGTCACCTTACAAGACACCTACTTAAAAATGCATAAAAATATATTTTATATTCAAAAATTAAAATCATTATCTTATATATAATAATTATACGTAATCATAATCATAATAATAATAATAAAATAAAAATAAAATAAAATAAATTTATAGAAATAACGTAATAAATTATGTGAGAATTTAAAAATGAAAATATTTAATGATTATACGTAATCATAATCATAATAATAAAAAAATAAAAATAAAATAAAATAAATATATAGAAATAACGTAATAAATTATCTAAGAACTTAAAAATAGAAATATTTAAATTTTTAAGCGGATGCATGCTACGAACTTAACCCGTGCATGCTACAAACTTATGCGGGTCAGCAAATTCAACGTCCCGATACATCCGCATTTTTTATGGCTACGTGGGCTAGCTCGCTCCAATTCACGATCCTTATATACAAGAGTTAACTCACGAGAGTACAATAACAATAGTTAAGTTTGACCAAATTTGGATTGTGAGATTTAAAACAAAGTTAATTAGAATATATTTATAGTATAAGATTTCTTTATTAGCATTTGACACGTTACTCAACAAGAGTTTATGCAAGTAAAAAACTTATATTAAACAAAATAAATGAAAAGAAAAAAAAAATGTATAGGAGGAGTGATACTTGAGAAATGTTTTCATTGTTTTACATGGAGTTACATGTACATATTTGATGATAAAATTTAGATGAGTTGAAAACAGTGATCCTGTAATAGCATCTAAGGATTTGTGGGCAGAAGGAATCTGGAGGGACTAAAGCGCTTAAGATCAACAATGGTGGAGTGTCCATGAAGAAGAAGCTGAGCAAGTGCAGCTCCAGTGGCAGGACCATTGAGAATACCCCAACAATTGTGCCCTGTGGCAACGTAACAGCCCTTCACCCCTGGAACCTCTCCTATTACGGGTATCCCATCATCAGTGCAGGGCAAGAAGCATGCTTGCTCTGCCTTCACACCACCCTCTCCTTCCCCAAGATGGCTCGACACAGTCTTAGCCACTCTCTTAAGCATCGCAATCGATTCAGGGTTTCCCCTTATCTCCGCAGGATCATCCGGCACCTCTTCCTCCTTCGACATCCCACACACATACACCTCCCCTGAAAACAAAACACATCAACTCTAACCTCCAAATCCCACATCTACTACTACATCTATTATCAAATCAAAACAGTATTTCGCATTTACCTGTGGGCCGAGGGTACACTTCAGGGTCAAGAGCTCCTCCTCTTCCTCCGGAGGAATAATAACTCAGAAAGAGAGCATGCGGGGTTATGGAACTGCCGTCTCTGGGCTCCAAAACAATACTATGGGCCTTAAGCCCATAAACTCTAAACAGCGATGATAGCAAACCTAACTTACTGGACCAAGGGCCCACTGCCAACACTACGGCGTCCGCTTCCAACGCTCGCCCTCCTTCCAGTACCACTGATCCAACACGTCCTTCTTCCACCTCCACCCGTTCCAATTTCGCAATCTCCACCTTCACACCATACTTCTCCACGGCTCTATCAATGAGCGTGCGAGTGAAAAGCTGCGGGTGCACCTGCGCCGTCGTTTCGGGGGTTCCAATCGTTTTAGGACTACGAGCTGGCCCGTCGATCCAAGAAGGCAGGGACCTTGAAGCAGAAGAGCGCTCGGATTCCCTTACGGTGAGACTCAGAGTGGTGAGGGCTCTGTAACCGTACGATCGAGGACCGTCTAGTTCTTCCGAGAGTGAACGGTGGAGATTGAAGCTCACGCGAGCTAGCTCCTCCAACGGTCCTCCGTCGCACCAGTCGTAGGCGAGGAATCCGCCGGCTTTTCCAGAAGCGGCGCATGCCACGTCGGACATCTCGATGAGCGTGACGGCGGCTCCCTTCTCGGCCAGAAAGTAAGCAGTGCATACACCTATCACTCCCCCGCCGCAGACAATGACCTTCTTCGGCTGATCCATGAGCGACGATGATTCGATCCGCTTAGCTCTGGAGACTGGAATTCTGTTTCGCCGATTTATAATCACCGGTGGCAGCGGAAACCTTACCAGTACATTCATACTTATCAGATTTCTTTTTCTTTTTTTCTTTCAATTAAACACGTGTCCGTCCCTTACGTGTCCTATCAAGTCAGTTTTTCCATCTGCACCTCCATAATTTTTTTATGCACTTTCATACATTTTCTTTTTCCATTTTGTCTTTCTTTGGATAGTATAAGTTGGAAGCCGTTTCTTTTTTTCTAAAAAATTAGTTTTTGGATTTTAGATTTTAGATTACTCAATCTAATCTTTTTTAAAGAAAATTATAAATTATTTTCACTTTTAAATTGTATAATTCAAAAATTAAAAATTATTTTTTGAAAATCCAGAAAGAGTAAAATGGCAAGATATTATGAAAATACAGAAAGAAAATTATGGAGGTATAAGAAGAAGTTGTCTCAATCAGAAGTTCAGACTTTTAGTTCTAAAAACTAATAGTAACGGGCCTGTTCTTTCATTACTCTTTCATAAGTTCTAAATAAAGGTGGAAACTTTCATGAATAAAAAATATTTTAAGATATATAAGTTAGAAGTATATTTCACATTTTACAATTTAAAAATATATTATAAATTGTATAATATAATAATGTAATAATGGATTGTATAATGTCAGTGTTTTTCACTTTAAGTGTGTTAAAAAAATATCATATTTTAAAACTTCATCACTTGTCCTTAAAATAAATATATATATATATATATATATATATATATATATATATATATATATATATATATATAAACTGATTTAATTATGCATTCAGTAACAAATCTGGATATTATAATTGGTTATAAGACGTACCGTTAAAATGAATAAGTTATACTTTTTTACATATAATAATAATAATAATAATAATAAATGTAGTATTTTTAAGTGTTATAATACTCAATAAATTTTTATTATATGTTAACATTTTATTCTTAAACACATGATAATATAAAACATAACTAATTTAAGTCAAATAAAGCAAGGAAACACATACAGTATAACATTCATTATGATTATAGAACATTGAAAATCTTTAAAATTAAATTAGACATGTATAACTTGTTATATAAAACAAGTATGTAGCTTGAGGAGGGAAGACACCTTGCTTGACTAATATTGTATGATTAAAAATCAATGCTTTTTGCTTGTCAAGGAGTTACTTAAACATTTTTTTTTTCTTGAGAAAGATATATACTCCTTAGTTGTAAGAAGAACTCCAGAGCAAAAACATTGTTAGGGTTTGTATATCACTTAAGTGTAAGTAGTTTTGTTTGAATAATTTATAAAAAACCAACAACTCCATAAAACTCACAATTAACAAATTTAAATATTTTTCAACACCATTTTATTTTATACGCTATATTTTACTCAAAATCTAGTAATTTAAACAAAAATTGAATAATTACTCTTCGACCAAATTTCTTCAACTTAAAACTGGTATAAGATTTCAGAATATAAACATTTTGAAAAATAATTTCAGAGTTATATTCGCACATTTAAATTCTTTTAAAGGTTATAATAATAATTCATATCTGACTAACGAAATTTTAACCTAAGATAACATTATTTTACTCAATTCAAAAGATGAAAAAAAAAAAAAGAGGAGAAGAAGAAATTACTCAAAATCATCATCACAAAAATATGTTCCATACGTTTTCGTCACTAGAATACAAACTAAATGCAAAGGAGAGGGTGTGACTTTTGGTTTTAGAAGGGTATAAGAAAGGAGAGTTTCAAAAGAAGAAAAAAAAATGAAGAAAGAGTCTCATGAGGTTTTGGTAAAACAAAGAAAATTCTTAATTCCTATTTGTAACCCTAATGTTTAATAACTTCACTCCCTTCGCTCTATATATTTTCCATTCTAAATTAAAACAAATGTTATTTTATTTTCTATTTGCACCATTCGTACAAATCGCACACTACCTAAAACAATTAAAACACACCCACGTATACATATGAACATTAATATAATACAGTACTGTGATTTTGTCATTTTTGGAAGTGACACAACACCTAAACATTTGAGCGGCAAATGAAAACAAAGAGATAATTTATATTGGAGTTTAGTAAAGAATTTTATTAACCGGTGTCCTAAGAGTATATGATCGAGAATAATTAATATATATTAAATTCTATAAAAGTATATAGATAAGAATAATGTTAAATAAAATTTAATCTAATAATTGTAATGTAACTTTATTTTATTTAAAGGGTAAAAATACTCTTAAATATTGTACATGTGTTTTATATTTTATTTAATGTTCACAAATACAAGTAAAAAATCAATTAAATAATAAAATAATTATATTTTAATGTTGTTAAAAATTAAATATAATTAAACATAAGAAATTTTAAATTAATAAAAAAATTAACAAAAAAAATAGTGTTAAACATCTAAAAATTTTACAAAAGAAAAGCATAAGAAAGTTGAAGTTTACAGAAAAAACCAACAAAAAAAATTGGTATTAAACATCTACAAATTTTTAAAAAAAAAGTTAAAGTGTCTATCTGAGACTTCATTGATTTTTTTTGCTTTAGACCTTAAAAATTTCAAAATCTTTGTTTTGTATTAAAAAGTTATTGTCTAGAAGTTTAAAAGGATAGTTTTATCTTTATAAAATTTGTTATGTGCATTTATATTATTTTAACTACTGTACTTAATTATTTTAGCTTTCGATATAAAAATAATGGTACCAAAGAACATTAGTTATTCCTTAACCAGTGCCCACTAGTTAGCATTCTCCTTAAGTAAAAATTGAAGATTTTTAAGTTGCTTAATTTGCACGTGGTTCAAGCAAGAAACATGTCATCAAAAACTCCAGTAGTTCATATAAACACAAGGAACAAATAATTTACACTAATTAGTTTTAGGGGGTCAGTCTCATCTTAATTCCGTTCCAACCCACTTCAAATATGACTTTGAGAGTTGGGGCTTTAGAAGAGCTCCCTGTTAATTGGGCCAAAAAAAAAATATGACTTAGTTTTAGATTAGGTTAGGGTTAGTCCATGGCTTAGGGATTCAAATGAAAGCTCTAATTTGTGGAGGCCTTTCATGATAATTTTAGTTACTTGGAATTTAGTTTTTTTTTTTAGTTATATACATCTGTTGTTAAATTTCTAACATGTCTGTACTTCAAAATTAGAATATATAAAATTTTGAAATATTACTTGTTTTAAGAAATAGGTTTACAAAACTTATTATTTCTACTAATTTAATTAAATAAAAATAAGCTTATTAAAACCTCGCACCTTGATATTTTACATGTTATAATTGAGATTGAAAATTAGAAAATAAATAATTCTTTATGTAGATTGCTTGTACGTTTACGGTATGAATGTTATATAGGACATACCAAAGAAGTTATTTTACATTTTTTTTGTTTAGGACAGGTAGAATTTTGACCATTTTTTCGCAAATCAAATACAAATTGGACAAAACAAAACAGGTCGTCTCGAATTACCATCCCTATAATTGTTAAGCTAATGATAAACACAACTAAAGCATCATATAAATAATCATATTCGTATTTTGGCTTAACTAGTCATTTGGTCAAATTTTGGTTGAAAATTTTCTAGTGGTTCCCATTTTCGTTTTTGTTTCAATTAAGTCTAATTTTTTTAAATTGATTCAATTAGGTAATTTTCGTTAATAATGTACAAACAACGTTTAAATCAATGCCACATGCCACATGTCAATTTGTTATTTTTTTGGTTTCTTTTATTCTTTATTTTATTTTTTTGCATAATTTTTGTTGCTCACGTGTTAGGTTTATGACATGACACATGGCAGGTAGTACCATGTGTCAGTATGAGTGTCACATGTCGTTATCTTGTATTCAATTTGTGAGGGTCATATTTTTTTATATTCAATTAATACATATATAGAAAATGAATTGAATACAAAACAATGACACTCACTCGTACTAACATGTAGAACTTTCAATTAAATCCTTTATAAATTTTTTTGATCTATTGAGTACTCAAAAAATTTAATTTTTTTAATTGAGTGTCCTCTATTAACTTTTTTTGTTAATCGTGTGATGTGTCTATTAAGTGGTTGACATGATTATTATTTTGACATGTAACATTGTTAAGCTATACCATATATCATTTTATTATTTTAGTATTTTAATATTTTATAATTTATAATTTATAATTTATAATTTGTGATTTTATAATTTTAAATTTTATAATTTTATAAATTTGTAATCGTATAAATTTATAATTTTTATATTTATAATTTTAATTCAAAATTGTATAATTATAAAATTATGATTTTATTCAAATAAAAATTGAAAATATATCATAATTTTGTATTTCGTAAAATCATAATTTTATAACTATACAATTTTAAATTAAAATATTAAAATTATAAAAATATATAATTTTACGATTATAAAATTATAAAATTATAAATTATAAAATAATAAAATTATATGTGACGATAATTATGTGATATAACAAGATAATAATCATGTCAGTCCGTCAATGGTCATAATACTCACTTAACAAAAAAAGTTAAGTGATACTCAATTTAAAAAACAAAAAATTATCATGTATTAAATAAATCACAAAAATTTATCTTACCCGGTTGAAAAATTTTCAAATAGACTTTATACATTCTTAAGTCAAAAAATAAGAAAATAAAAAATTACGAATTGACACATAATAATAATTTATCAATCGTTGGTACAATACTACCAAAATAAAACTTAATTAAATCAAATTTCCAAAAACTTAATTGAAACAAAAAAGAAAACAATAACTATTTAAAAATTATTTTAGAATCAAATAAACATTATTTTTTTATTAATATTTATCGGTGCCGATATATCCCTCAAACCAAGACACATGTTATATGCATCTATGGAGCAATTTTGTTTGCTTCCTTCTCTCCATCAGAAATAAAAGACAAATAAGTTTGTTTCCACGTACATGTCACAAATAATCCCCGTTTATAACGTTGTCGTGATAAATTTGGCCAACATATACCGTACTACATACTTCAAGAGAATGAAATAATTAATCTATAATGATAAGAAAAATTGCTATGTATTTTCAAAATTATTCTTCATATGAATAAAATATATTTAATTTTTAAGTATTTTTATTCAGTTATAAGAAGTACTATTCGTTTTAATTATTTTTTCTATCATTAATATATTTAGTGTGATAATTTTGTTGATTGTGCTTGAATAATCAACTATTTTTATAATATTCCTTATACATGAATATCAAAGTCCAGAACATGAATTGAATCCGTGTACTATTTATTGGGCTAAAGAATAACTCCTAATTATGCTTATTTTGGTGGGCAGGCACATAGCCGTTGTTAATATTTTTGAGTATTTTACTCGATTAGGAGCAATGACAGAGACACATGTTATGTCATTATTTAAAGTGAAATGATGTTAATTAGTTGGGCAGATTTCAACTTATGTTTAGACTTAATCTCAAAAAAATGAATAAAACCAACGATCTTATCTTCAAATTTCGACCAATAGTAATCCGTTGAGTAAAGCCAGAAATAATAAAATAAAAACAAACAAGGAAAAAAAGAAAGAAGAAGAAACTCAACCGTTAGCTGTCGTTGTCATGAATAATAATGTGAAGACGACATAAATAATTTATGACAGAAACTGATAACAATTCTTATACACTTACTAAAGACGTAAAAATATAACAAATGGGTGAAATATTAAATTTATTTTTTTTCTTTACAGTTCTATAAATACACAATTTAAAGCCTTCATAAAAATTTAACCACAAATTTAATCTTACAGTTTATTAAAACGAGTTGTAGGAAAAAAATAATAAATAATTAAAAATGAAGATAATTAAATCAATAACACTTCTTTTAATTTAGCATTTTAACTCTATCTTGACACATAAAACATAAGAATCAATTAGATTGCAATTTAAAGTTTAAAGCGTGTGTTTACGAAACGTTACAAGTTTAATCGTAATAAGATTTAACTCGGTGTTTATTGAAAAATCATTGAAAAATAAATAAAGTTTAGGCTGCTATTTATGATGGAAGAAGTCAAGTTTAGGGTATTTGATTTATTGGTGCTTAATTTTTGTAGGCTAAATTACAATCTTGATTTTGATTTGTCATTTTGTTCTCCTATTTTTCTTTTTTACAATTTTAAATTTTAAATTTTAAATTCTAAATTATATATTCTGAATTATTTTTCTTTTGTAGAGAAATAGTCACTATAATTCTAAATTCTGAAATAAGAATCATAAGTACAAATATATTCACCAATTATAATATGTTTTGAGATTTTACTTATAGCATTATAAATCTTCATAAACTTTTTTAATTTAAAAGAAAATTCTTACCAGTGAGTTTTGCGATTTCTCTTGTTCACTCTAAAGAATGATTTAAATATGAAACTTCGGTTGAACTTTGCAAAGAAAAATCTTGCTAATGAACTTTATAATTTCTCTAATAACAAACGAGTCACTAAGAGAGTTTTGTAACATTACAAAATATAATGATATGCAACTTTAAACTTAAGTATAATAATAAATATATAAAATAATAAATAATGTAACAATCCTGAATATTTATAATTTGACCCAAAAGAAACTGTTGGCAAGATTTTTTCAACAATGAGGTGACTTTTCTATAAAAAAATAAAATAATAAATATATGAATTTGTTTTATTAATTACTCGTACTTTAATTCTATACCTAAAAAACGACATTTTGAATTTATTTGGTGATTAAAAGATTGAAAAAGAATTTAGTAACTTATGCACCACCAATCATAATCGTCAAAGATATGTCTGTTTCTTCTCATAACTACAAAAAAATGCTTTTCAAACAACATATGTCACATGTGATGACTTTGTGTTATTAGTTATTTTTTCAAGTTATAACTAACAAACATTTTTATTATTTGATTTTCTTTATAGTATGAGTTTATCTTTTATTGATTACCTTTAAATTATGCTATTCTTAGTGTTCATTGATCGCTACACTTAATTTTTCCAATCATGAACAATTTTAAACGAAAGTTTTTCTTGAAGTTTTCAAAAGAATACTTTTAACCAATTCAACTTCTTTTAATTATGTCTTTAATCGTTTATTGTTTTACAAACCAAAATAAATCACTCTTCGATTCTTATTTATTACATTATAACTTGAATAAAATATTTTTTTTTTCTCATAACCTTAAGGTTAGACATTAATTTAAACTATAAATTTTCAAATAAGGTGATTTTAGACATCATTGTGAACTTTGATATCTTAGCTATGCTGACATCTCAAAGTTCATCAATCATTTGTTATCATATAAGAATTTATTTTAAAAAATCAAATAAAAAAATACATGAGAAAAACCAACAATGGACCATCACTATGACTAAGGGGGCCATCGCCCCCCAAAATTTTTAAAATTTTTATAATTAGTATATATATTTTTAATATATTTTTTAAAAATTTAATATTTTTAATATATTTTATATTCTAAAAAAAAATATACATTTATATATATATTTAAAAGATAAGTCTTCTTTTATTGTCCATATTTATTTTTTAATTTTATCTTTTAAATATTTTTTAAATTAAAATAATTATTTTATTAATATTATGTGATTATTTTTTTAATTTAACACTTTTTTATTTTGCTATTTTTAAAAAATTAATATTATAAATGAAAATTACTTATAATAAAATTATAAAAATGATTATATTTAATTTTATAATTATAATAATAATAATTTTATTAATTTTTATTGTCATAAAAAAAGTAAATACATTATTTTTACTAGTTTATATAAAAGTTTTGGGATTATTCTATTGGTCCTATTTTTTTCAAGTTCTTTTAAATATTAATTTTTGAAAAAATGATGTAATTTGGTCCTTTCTTGTTAAATCTCTTGTATTGGACCAATAATTTTTCATCAAATTTTAAGTAATGAGTAAGGATGATTTGTTTTATTGGTGTAATGAACATAATCCTAGTGTCAATTTTAATCAAAAATCTGAGCTTCATTTCAAGAAGTTTAACGGAAAAAATTAAATTGCATCAATTTTTAAAGAATCGTGACTAAATTGAAACTAAAAAAAAACTAGAAGACCAACTTTAATATTTTTGAACGAAAAAAAAATGGTTAAAAGAGTAATTCAACTAAAATTTTGGCACCTCCAAAATATTGGTTGAAGATATTTTGGTTGAAGATCTGGCGTGGGAGAGACTAAGTAAACTCATGATACATGATAAAAATTACACTTCACAAGACGTAGGCAAACTATACATATTATGAAAAAAAAAAATATAAACAAATACATAGAGGTAATACATTAAACCATTAATATTGTTTTCTATAAATCAAAACTAAATTAACTAACTTATCAATACAATGATTTTCTTCATGAAAAACATGAGAAACTTTGAACTGCATATGCTTACAAAAATGCAAGCATGGACTCCATCTCCCTCTAAAACTCCAAGGAACCACTAGTTGATCCAAAAAACCATGATGCACTAAAGAAGAATCACTCTCCAACCAAAACCTTTGATAACCCTCCCTCCAAGCATGCTCCAATGCATGAATGACCCCATATATTGGCATAAATAGAAGTCTCTACCCTTAGAAAAGTTGAAAAACTACCAACATATTTACCTGACTTCCTCTAAAGATAGTAGTAGATGAAGTTAAACCCCTAGCTCGACCATTAATATTCACCTTAAGCCAATTGGCAGATAAAACTTATTATATTACTTTCATAAATGAGACCACACTATATTCCTTGGTTTGAATATTGAAAATTTTCATCACCAATAAATGAGAGACGTTATTATTCATATGCTTCTTAGATGTATTTTCAGTTATACGCACTAACTCCTTAATTTGAACAATAACATAAAGAATCAATATTTAGGATTTTATTTTACTTAAATATATTTTATTATCTTTTATACATAAAAATTATACAACATACATCAAGCGGGCTGAAATATTTTTTGTGAAAACAATATTACGAAAATTTATACCTAACTCATAGGATAAATAATTTGCTTGAAATAGTATTAACATCTTAATTATTATCATTAAATTATATTTCTTAGTTTATGGAGATAATTATTTGAAGATGTGGTTTTTTTATTAAGAAGTAAATTTTAATTCTAAGTCAATAAATCTCATTAGAATGAATTCTAAACCAGTACTATTATGTCATATTAAACAATGAATTTTAAGTCTAACTCAATCTTATAAAACTAGTTTCTAAAATGAGGTTTGTACTTACTTATATACTATAAAAATCACTTTACATCTAGTTAATATGAAATCTCCAACATTTCTTGAATTTTTTAGTTGAATGGTTATATTTTAGCCAACACATAAAACATGAATAAGATATGGCAAGTAGAAATAAATAGTTTCAAATGAAAAATTAAGAAAAACTTAGGACTTATTCGAAGGAAGTCATACGTTATTGAAATTTTAATACTTTCTAATCACTTATAGTTGTTTTATTTTTATTTGTTAGCAAACTATCTCAATTAAAAAAAAAACAAATAATGGAAGAATTGATTGATGAAAAATGTTTGTTTTTCCTTTCTATGAATGGGTAAAGAACTCTATGTTTTAGCTGTACTAATTCACTTTTTAATTGTTAAATATTACACATATCATGCACAAATATTTCACACACTTCATTTGATTTCATGAGTTAAAAATTGACGATGTTTAGATTTGCAATAGTGAAGAAGAGAAAGAGGCGAGTTTAATAATTAAAAAAAAATGTGTGGTGATAAAATGGACATGACGAAGAGTAGGGAAGTAATTAAGTGTAATGGTATGATTAATTATATGGTAATTGGTAGGTTAGGGAGGTAGAAAGGAACAAGAAAAAGTCAACCTAAAGAAGAGACATTTGAAATAGACCCTACCCTAAATTCCAAACAAAAGAAAACACGAAAACTAGGAAGAGCCGAAAGTTTATGTTTGCATTCACACTAGACTTTGCACGTCCCACGCAACAAAAACAACTGTCCAAAAAGTGAACGTTGAAAAATAGGAGGCATCGGTGGGTGGAGGAAGCAAAATCAAAACCACATCTTATATATCTATTTAATAATAATAATAATAATATCAAAACTGTAAAATCCAAATAATGTTCAAGCAAGCAAATAAACGTGAACTAATTCATGTGACAATTAATTTGAATGAGCGATAAGAAAAACTAATATTGGATTTTTTAAATTTTTGTTTGTTCGTGGAACTCAATTTTAACGTAATTTTTGCGGTATAGGTAAATTTAATCAATAAATTTCATATATTAAATTATTTAAAGAGTGGTTCAAAACCCTATCTAAAACTATAAATATTTAAAATTTATATTTATATTTAATATTTTAATAATATTAAGTTTATTTAATATTACAATTTTAAATATATTTATTTTAATTTGTTATAAAATTATTTTAAAATTTTACATTTGAAAATTCATAAAATTGTTATTTTTAAGCCATAATTGTAAGGAAATTGTTGATATATAATAGAAATATCACTTTTAATAAAAATATCATCATAATATATATAAAATTTAAATTGGATCTAATTTTGAGTCGATGAAATTTAATTTTTTTTAGAAAAATTGGGACTGAAATCAAATTAAATCAACAAATATGAGACAAAATTGATATTTATACAATAACTTAACATGTGTCAAAATACTATCTTGACATGTGGCATAAATATATTTTAAATAAAAAAAATGAGAAGTTGACACGTGACACTTATTCTACTGTATTAGTTTCATATCAGAAAAAAATTAATTGTTACTCATTTACAAAAATGTGGACTTAATTGAGATGATACAAATATGAGGACCATTGAGATTTTGGTACATAAATAGGACCAATAAAATATTTTAACTTAAATTTAATTAAATAAATTTCATATATTAAATATTTAAAGAGCGGTTCAAAATCCTATCTAAAACAATAACTATTTAAAAAAGCCATATTCACCCGAATTTGAAAGATAAAGGGAAAAATATATTTTTTAAAAGATAACTGACTGAACGTTGTAAATAAGATAAAAGTTATAAAAAAAAAAAAAAACAATTCAACCTATTATTATTATTATTATTATTTAGGCTCATTTGTATTTGGATATGTAAAAGGTTACGCTTAGAATCAAACTTAAGGATGATTTATAATCGAACATTTTCTTTCAATAATCTTTTCATCAGAAAATCATGACGTATCATTAAATATCAACATAGCTGATAAAAAAAATTAAATATCAAGGATCTCAAATACAAAATGTTAAGGATATTAAATTAGGGCGGCAATTAGGGCTCGTTTGGTGGATCGGTCCACAGGCCTGCACAAAAAATAAGCGGAGCGGGCATAGAAATTGAATCTGTAAGTTCGTCACAGTCTGGCCGTATAAGCCCGCGATCTGCATAAAAGAAATTGCACTTGTGTATATTAGTTACTTTTTTTATGAACTCTTCATTAATATTCCAAATTCTTGTATAACTGGACAAGACAAGTATTATTTATTTTTTAATGTGCTAAAATTTAAAGAATACATTGTGTATGTCATAGTATGAATATCAATATGATGAAAATGTTGAATTATCAATTTATCATCAAACTCCCCAAAGTCTTTACTTAATTTTGTGAATTTCTTAAAGTTTCTCAATTTTTAAACATTGAAAGTTTTATCATATGAATTAAAAAAAAAAAAAATAAGCGAGTTAGCCCGCGGATTTACAGACCAAATAATGTGCGGGATGAACCAGTGATTACAACCTGTATAAATTATGTGAAGTGAAACGAACCAGTCCATGATATATGAACCTTATGCGGGTCGAGCCTAAATGAGTTAAGCCGACCCGCATTGTCATCCTAATATTAAATGACTTAAAGTGAAAACTAAGAAGAAAGCATCCTCAATAGAAAGGATATTAATTTTACTTTGAACGAGTACTGTCATATCATGTCATGTCAAATATACATTTTTTTTTTTTTGCAAGTTTTGCTACGGTGAGATGCAGTAAAATATAAATTTTTATATTTTTAATTTACACATCAATTTTTACAATTTAAAAATAATTCAATTATTGTAATTAAATATTAGTTTATTTTTGTTATAATAATTATATAAAAAATTATAATTAAATGCAAGACTAAAATCATTTTTTCGTTCCAATTTTTGTTCGTGGGTTGGGCGGATCGACGAATTGATCCGCCAATGTTTTTTTTCTATTCTTTTAATTTTTTTTTTATCAAATGTGTTTCTATACATATTTAGAAATAAATATTTAAATCATATTTAATCATATAAATATTTTTTAAAGCTTTAATTGATCAATTAATATTTTAATTAGATAGATTAAAATAATTATTACATTTACATGTTAAATTACTCTATTATAACTAATAATTGAAACTTAATTTGTAAGGATTAATGATTTACATTATAAAACTATTGCATATTTATATCTTTTCAAAAATATAATATAAAAAATTTTCTTTTTAATTATTTTTAATTTAAAAAATAAAATAAAAAACGAGCTAGCAGGCTAGGTAGGTCGGGCCGAAACAGGCTGGCGAGTTGAAAGTGCCAATCCAGCCCATTCCGTTTTGGTAGGTTGACGGGTTGGCCCGTCAACCCAACTCATTGTCACCCATACATGTCATATGTCAAATTTGTTGTATTTTTGGATTTTTATTTATTTATTTTTAATTTTTAATTTAGTTTTTTTTTCATGTATCATGTCTATATTGTGTCAATTATTAGTATTATTATTACATGTTAGTGTTAATATCATGTGTTAGCTTCAATGTCATGTGGAAGTGATAGTGTTTTGTATGCACTTTAGTATTTTTTATTCAATTGAATCTATTTTTTTCTTTTAAATGGAATAATGTTATCTTTTTTAAATGGAACAATGTTATCGATCTCTAAAATGGAACCAAATTACTAATTAAGCATAACTAAAATTTATTCATGCATGTCAAAATATTTTTTAGAATTTATACATCAAATAACTTCACCTAAATATTGAAGTTGATTTTATTATTTAATTTAAATTAAAGTTATCTATTTCAAATTTATGATTTTTTCAAAATATTAAAAATGTAAATGTAAAGTGACATATGTAATTTTTAAAATTTAATATTTGAAATAATTTTATAAAAATGTATTTTCCTTTGTTAGCTAATTTATCAGTTTAATTCCTTTAAAAAAGTTAATTTTCACATTAAATTTAAATTAATTATTACTATATTTTATCATATAATTTCCTGAGCGGAACTCAATTTGTTAAAACCCCAAGAGTGAAGAGGGTATAAGTGATTAGGCGAATTTATTTAATTGTAACTTTTAGTACTTACTTGTTCGATAAACCAATCCTTTTGCTGAACGAAATTCATTTGATTAAAATCCAACAAGTTCAACGGGGATTGGTTACTAAATGAATGAGATTTATTTGAGTGAGTATACTTTTAAAGATGTTTTGGCGGGTGATAAAAATGCTTGTTGGGTGTGTCCTTATTTAAAAGAAAAAACTATTTGTTTTGTCTCATTGAAATATTTTGGGTGATAAAATAAGTATATTTGAAGTTTTAAAATTTTAATTGAAATACTTTTAATTTTAGTGAATTTAACTTAGTGAGTGATTGAATGATGAAACAAGTTTAAAAATAATGAATTTGGGTGAAATTATATATATATATATATATATATATATATATATATATATATTTTTTTTTTTGTACTGTACATGTCTGAGATCATCTTAGGTACCTATAGCGATATTATTTCAATTTACATTTCCAATATTGACTCATATAACTTATTATTTGAAACTAACTCGAAATTATGCTCTGACGATCAAGATCTCCTCGATCGACACTATATTATGTCAGCCAAGACATTGCGAAAGTAAAGGTGAATTGTGACTAATTAAGATTAACAATTAAGACATATAACAAGATATTAAGCAAGTTAATCAAGGTTAGTACATGTATGGATCAGACCCAATAAGATAAGAGTCCATAAATATATATATAAATAACATTGTTCACGAAGTAAATTAATTATATTCATTATTATAACATTAATTGCTCATTGACGAACACTCATATGTTGAGCCTTAAAGTGTTTTTTGCAAGTATACCCCCTTTCAGTTTGGAGTGATAATCGGATCTTTGAACATTTAGGTTTGAAGATTAAATAGTGCTACAAATAGCTTTTTGTGAAGTCTTTATAGAATATATTTTAAGAATTACCTTTTTATATAGTGAAATAAATTAAAAAAAAAAAAAACTAACATCATTTAAGAACATATACGATGGGGGATGAATGAGAAAGATAGTTGGAAGTTTTTTCGGTATTTTAAGTTTGTAAATTTTAATTATTATTAATATCCACAGTGTCTTATTTTCAGAAATTTATTAAACAATTAGTATTTTATCATATATTTATTATATAGCTGAGATAATTATGTATATTGGACGTGGATATCATAAATTTATAAAATAAAGCATTTTTAATTTGTGGATCATGTTGATGAAAGATTTTGAAGATGGAAGATTTATGTTGATTCTTTAGCAGTACCAATCAATTTACAACGGCCAAAACAATAAAATTAAATGAAGAAGCATTGAAACTAATCTCATGAAGTGAAATTTATGAAATGAAGATGTTGTTGTTCTAAATTTGGAAAAATAAATGAATTAGATCCGGTATAACTTGATTAACGTATTGGGCAGCTTTTACCATGAACGAATTGAAATAAAAAAATTTGGCAACAGGTGAAATTGTTGAAACTAGGTGGTGATTGAAGTGGTACATGAGTTGGGATAGGATTTGTTTCCAAAAGAGCAAGCATGGTAATCATATTATTCTAACTTCAGTCTTATCTAAATAGTCATGGCTTACTTTTTATGAATGTTTTGTGGTTTGTGTTAACAGCTTCATATATTTATATAATGACCAACTAATCTGCAGAAAACGAAGGAAAATGACCCTCCACTGAACCCTAGCACCTTAGATGCTGATGGTTGGGCTCCACTGTAACCAAATAAATTCCATATTATTGGATCAACTAAATGCCTTTCAGATAGGGTTTCTAAACAATGCCCTTCTATATTGCATCTGTTTTACTTCTTCTTATACTTGTAATTAAATTTACTTCTCATATTTAATTAAACTCATCTATAATATATTGTTATGGCTACATTTTTAAAAAAATTATACTAGTTTTGACTACATTATATAATATATTGTCTAAATATAATCTCGTGACTAATATGTAAAATATGAATGTATTGTTTTACTAATTATAGAAAAGGTTGTGAATGAAAAAAAAATACTTTTTTGAGAAAAAGAAAGAAATAAACATGATAAAAGTATTTTAAGTGACAAAAAAATATAAAATTAAGTTAATTGTTTGACAATTTTACCTTAGTTCAAAGTACAAGTGACTAAGTGTGTTTAGGGATTGAGTTGAGTTATCCGGTTAGATTATATTGAATTTTTGCATTTTTTTAATCTTAAATCCAAATAAATTCAATCCACTCTTTAACGAGTTAGATTGTACTGGATAAATTGGATAAAAGTTTTGATTTTTTTTTTGTTAAAAAATTTAAGTTTCAATCTAACTAATTCAAGACATGAAAAAAAAAAAAAAGAAGAGAGAGAACAGCTTGTCTACAACATAAGGTATAATTGAGTTGAATCGGGTGAGAGATAGAATGATTAGGTAACTCAACCCAATAAACAATTCTATAGAGTTAATTGACGTGAAAAAGTATAAATAAAGTACAATGGAAAAATATAAAACTAGACACAACCCACTTTTTAAATTACCAAAATTAGATATTTTGGCCCCAGTAACGAGACTTTAAGTATTCTTACAAATTTCAAATCTTTGGGTGAATTATGACACAAATATTCGGCCTAAAATTTAGTCATACTTAAAAGTTGATCTCTTACCCTTCTTAAATTATTCATTAATGATTTTTAAAAAAAATACTAATTATATGACAAATGATATTATAAAAAAAAAAGGAATTCAACATTTTTTATATATAAAAGAGGTTCTTATTAGATATTAATTGACATGATTTATTTTAGATTTTTTTAAAGAGTAAAACCAAATATAATTCTATTAAAGTTGGACAACAAATAAGAGGTGATTACGAAAAAGTACATTTTATGATAGGCAACTCACATACATCATAAGAAATAGACTTAAATATTGATTTAGTCCTAATTTCAATTTTATTAATTTGATTCTAATATTTTCTTTTTCGATTTGTTTAGAATATTCGTCAATTTTTGTTTAATTTGAACTTTTCTACTAATATCGATAAAGTAGTTAACGGAGTATGAAGAATGACAATCATGTGTCATTTCGTGGTTTTTTTTAAAATTTTTTAAAATTTTTTATTTAAGAAAAATGTCTACATGTCAAGCTAATATCATGTCACGTGTCAAAGTCAATTTTTTATGTTTAATTTGATCCTGATATTCATTATTTTTGTTCAATTTTGTTTTAATTTTTTTTAAATTGAGCAATTTTATTCTTTTTTAAGTTGAGACCAAATTTAATTTTTGTACCCTAAACATAATATAAAGTAATATAATTGATTAGTATAATATGTAAGTGTTTTTTAATATTTTATGTAATTTTTAATAACTTTTAAGATTTTCGTTATAATTTTAAACATTCTCTAATCTTAAACAAAAAATATTTAATAAAAATATGAATTTAAAAAAAATATTAATATAACGTACATATAAAAATTAAATTTGATTTCAATTTGTAAAAGAATAAAATTGCTCAATGTAAAAAACAAATTGGGACCAAATTAAAAATAAAAAAAATGACATGTGGACATTTTTTTTAAATAAAAAATTTAAAAATTAAAAAATTAAAATGACACGTGACAATTATTGTTCATAATTTGTTAACTATTTTAATGATGTTAGAAAAATGATCAAATTAAAAAAATTAAATAAATATTGGAACCAAATCAATATTTAAACCTAAAAAATACTTGTGTATTTTTTTCCAAACAAAATTGGAAATTTAACTCGGTAACATACGTTGAACTTAATGTAAATTTTTATTGTGCACATTATTGATGTGGTGCTTTAATTAAAAAGAATACAAAACAAATTTATGATGTTACATGTAGTTTGTGTCCTTTTGAATTACTAACTTTAAGAATTTTGCATATGTCGAACTTTGATGTAACTTTTATTATTCACATTAATATTGTTGTGATCCATTAATTGAAAAATAGTACAAATATTCTTTTATGATATTATATGCATGTTTTTCCCTTTTGGAGTATTTATTTCCAGAAAATTTCCTTTTCCTTCTTCATCAACCCAAATATCTGAACTTTTATAGCATACAGCATGAAATAAATATTATATCATCCAATACTTTTAGAGGAAATAAAAACACAATCATCCGAGAGATTTAACTTTGATTTTAAATTTAGCTTAACTATAAGATTAGTTGTAAGATCCCAATTTCACCAGTTTAAAATTAATAAATTAAAATGTTTCATCATAGTGTTCAATACAGATAATCTATTATGTAAAATATATTAATATAATTTTAGATAGACTATAAAAATATATCATTTATACAAACCAACTAAAACCAACCAAGTTCTATACACACATTAACTTAACCACTTACTACATGTTTCATAAATCTTTCACTAACCTAATTGATTGTTCCTCATTTTTCAGAGGTACCTCTAAACCTGCAACCTCATCTGTTCCCACCAATAATATATAGATATAAAAATATAAAGGAAAACTTTATTTTAAAAATATTTAAAGAAATATAATGTTATTGAGATGTTTAACAATTTATGTAAATGTTAAGAAAGGATGTTACAACTTGTCACTACACTTAATTTTCGATATCAACGAGTTTTTCTTTTATTTTTGTTAGGTTATGATTAAATATGTTTAAATTAATATAAAATTTATGTGTAACTACAAAATACTATAGAATTTAATGCTAATGGTTTTTGTTTTCACACATTTCTCTTTAAAAAATCAATATGGAATTTAAATTTGTAAGTTAATTTCACTTATGTTTGAGTAAAGATAAAGTAAATGAATTTAAAATTTATTAAATGTGGATCAATATAAAATCAATTCACTTAATCAGTTAAATAAGTTTGAACTGAGTTGGGATATAATAACTCAGTAATCTATTTTAATTTAGTAATGATAATGTCGGTCGAACCATCCCGTTTTGGTCAGATCGGCTTATTCTGCATAACAATTAGGGTTAATTTCCTTTAACCCACCCCGTATAACATAAGGTTTGTGATTCGCATAAGAATTTTAATAACTTTATTTGTATTTAATTAATTTAGTAGAAATAATAATTTCTATAAATCCATTTATTAAAATACGTAATATTCATAATTTTATAATTTATAATTTTTAAGTACATACCTATTAAAAGTAGAAATGATTTTGAACTGTATTGAAATATGGAAATAAACTCAAATGAGAAAATTATTTTTGGATGAACTAGAACGAATGAACAAGTTACTTAAATGAAATACATACGACATATTGTACTAGAGTTATTGAATTTTAGGAATTTAAGTTAATGTGTGTTGGCTGGACAAAATGTAAGTCAACCCATCATTGACCTGTGCAGACTGCAGATTATGTAAAGTGAGCCTAAACATGATAAAGTGCTAGGTCTATCCCACACTTTTTCTTACAGACATACAGGCTGATCTGCATGCCCGCCCATATCAACATACTTGTTCCTATGATACCATGATTGATTCTATGAAGAAAGAATACTAGCCTAGTGATTAGCTTATGTATATTCTACTCAATGCATTTTCTTCTCAAATTGATTTGTGGTTTGAAGTCTGAAATTATCTAAAATGCATTGATGATGATTTTGTATGTAATGAATAACCCGGTCAGTCAACTACAATTAACAATGAACAATGAAGATAATAATGTTTGAAAGGAGAGTAGAAAAGCTAAGATTTCTACAATGGAAGTGTGATTTTTATTTTACAAATAATGTTAAAGATGAAAAAGAAAAATATAAATGCAATACATCTGGACTAAACAAATATGTTGGGAAGATAAGAATGATTGTATCTGAATTGTCAATATCTAAATATCTAAATGTGTCTTATTATTTGTTTTAGGACACAACACAACAAATATAATCACAAATTGAAATTTACCGAATTTTTTTTTTCAACATTCTAAAAATGAACAAATTTTCAAATTGTAAGCGATCAAAGATTTCTTTTTATTTATTTTTTCTAAAATAAATACATGCTAACCAAACCACATAACTTAAATAAATCAAAGAACATAATTTTGACACCCACTTTCTTCCACTTAAGAAATATCCATTCATTCTTATATATATATATATATATATATATATATATATAATAATAATAATAATAATGAACTGATTTTCGTAGAGGGTTGGCAATTTGTAATGAACACAAATAAAAACAAAAAGAAACATTATCTGATGACAATAGAGTTTAAAATAAATAGAAATTGAAATAACATTTACACAATAATAAAAATATAATTTTGTGATTTGAACTCAGCGATTAACATGGGTGGTAAATACATAGTTGCGAAGATGTGTGGGGTTGTGTTTGATCTGAGTTGCTCTCAACATGACAAAATCGTGGGGAAAAACTGTGCTAAAAAGATGCTTTGTACAAACATCATATTAACTTTAAGAAAGCGATATTTCTCAATGTCATGTCCAGTGCCGGATACGACCATCCGCATAATTAGATGACAATACATAGGAATGCTACCATACGCACATAACTCATACATGCCACCTACCTCCTATTATTCACATATCAATCATTAACCATTACCACATATTTTATCTTCTAAATGTTGGAGAGTGTTTTATTCTTCAAATTTTAAGAAAAGCATGATTATAGCATTTATTAAATACTATTTTTCTAAATTTTTTTGAAAATACTAAAATATTTCTCAACTTTTAAATAGACAGATAATTAAGATTTTTTTAAATTTTAACGACGAAATATAAATAAATCAATTCTCGTCATAGAAAAACGTGCACCCATCCTTATCACACAATGTTGATAGGGGTAGCTGATGATGTTGCATCTCTCTTAGATCTTTCAGCGACACCTATTTTAATACATGAAAAAACAACTCATTTTCCTTAAAAAAAAATAAAAATAATATTCATGGATATGTATACTTTTCAAATCGGCACATAGAAGAAAGCAACTGAATCAGTCAAAGAAATGATATTTATGAATACCCAAAACAATATGATAATGAAAAAAATGTTTCGATATTTTGAGAAGTGCATTAAAATGCATACAGTCTTATAACAATTAATTTTCCTTTTTAAATAACAAGTTATGGTGGTAATGGATGGAGAAGGAAGAGTGAAAGAGTTAGTTTAGTTTTTGAAGAGATTCTGAATAAAAGAAAAGAGGTAGTAAAAGTGAGGAAAAGGAAAAGAATTATGTGACATGCATTAGTTCGTACAGGGAAATAAAAAAACAAAAAGTGGGAGAGGAGAAAAATGGATAGGGACATGAAAAACAAAAGAAAAGAGAAAAAGAAAAAAAAAAGTGATGGAGATGGAGATGGAGATGGATTGAAAGATGAGAGATTGGGTGGGTGGACAAAATCAAACTCCTCTATCCCTCTTGTCTTGTATTAATCCCAGTGATTCCAATGTCCTTATTTTTGTTAACACTGTGTTGGGAGATTGCAGTTTTAAAATAGAACACGGCTCCCTCAAACGCTCTCAATAATTTCCACCCTAATAAACTAATTCAAAGTGTTGAAGCTCTGTGCGGTTTGTTCCGTTACTTTTGTGTATATTATTATAGGCACCATTGGTGTTAAAAACTAAACCACTGTCACATCTCACCTAACTTATCAAACACATCAATTATTAAATTAATCACAGGGAATAAAGTCAATATACGCTATAAAGTTTAACCAATATCATATGCACATATACATCCCCTCCTCGTGGGGTATTCTCTTTCTTTCTCCGCTCAACAAATTTGAAGTTGGGTTAGATATTTGTACACATTTTGTGAAAGTGCACACATACGAAAAGAAAGGTCGTTGTTCTCCCTAAAGCACGATCTAGTGCGAGCCCTTTTTAGCAACAGAACTTCACGCCTAATCAATTTCCCAATCACCTGAGAAATTCCATTAATTAATTAATAAAAGGAAAGGGCTTATTTATAGTCTTAGTCCTTAAGCAGGAGAAAGAAAAGCGGAAAAGCAAATGGAGAAGACCTGAAACGAAACGGTGCGCAAGGGTGGCTTTAGAACAGCGAGAATCATGGGATTGGGATATGAATGAATGAGTGAATGAATGAGTGATGATGAGGTATTTTGGCGAATCCCGAAGCACAAAACGTAAAATAAGAGATAAAGAGTGAATAAAATGCGATATAGCTGGCAGGTGTGGCCCATGAATGTGACTTGGCTATCGCTTTTACGAGTTTACCATTGACGGTTCCAAAGGAAACACCAACAGTTTTTTCTGTCGCTACGGAAAACCAAACCCTCTTCTTCTCTTCCCCGCACATAAAAACAATCTGCTTTCTTGCTAAGTCAGACTCCCCCTGTTCCTCACTTCACTATAGGTTAAACTAAATCAACATACTTACAATCTTATTCATTTTCACCTTTCCTTATACCTTCCTTACAATTTTATTTTTCGTCACTAAATAAATATTAACTTAACTGTTATTAGTTTCTTAACTTTTCCTCGCTTAATATCTTTATTTCTGATTGTTAGCAATGTCGGGTGTAAGTAATTACGTGCCAGAGCATGTTAACTCTAACATAATTTTTCTCCTGTGTTTTAAGGTATGGTAATATCAAATTTGGTAATGTTGGAAAAAACCATGTATAGACAATAAGACAATAATTATTATGTTTTATGATATAAAAAAACATTTTCAACCTTTGCATCTCTGGTACACCTACACTTTCTGGAACAAAATTTTAACTACACCTTGATACTATATTTACAAAGATATCAAAAAATATGAAACACTAGCTTAAAGTGTCTTTGACTTGGGATAAGAAACACTATGAATTTAGAGTCCATTATATAGTCACCAACATGCACTCTCTAGCTAATCTTAAGCAATGTGAAATTTTTTAAGACGTATTATTTTTATTAGTCCAACAGGTACTAGGATATGAATATGTATTTATCTATTAGGAGTGATAAGGTGACCATCAAGTGGGTCACCAATTTATTGGGTTCACACTGATTTAATTAAGAAAATTAAAATGAGATATATTTTATGTGCTCCCCGTCTATTATGCAATTTAAATATACAATCCTTGCATCAAGTTTATTATGAGGAAGAATAGAGTGAGAAACAAAGGGAGCCATCAAAGGGAGTGAAGAAGAAAAAAAAACAACCAGTTTATCTTGTGCAAGTCTGTGCAGAAAAGCTACCTTGAAGAAAATGTTTTATTCCTCTTCTCATATATTGGGATTCTCTTTGTTGTTTATTTAAAGTACCCATTGACATTTGTTATCCACCTTGTTGGCTGGTTGGTGAAGAGAATATTGTTCTGTTGATCCTTAAAATCTCCAAGAGAACTTGTGCTGTATCCATTAATTATTATTAGTGGAAGTTTTTACTGGATTAAGTCTTGTGGGTTTTTCCTCCATATTGAGGTCTCCCACGTTAAAAGTTTTGGTGTTTGTTGGTTCCTCCCTTCTCTATTTTATGCATTTTGTTATTTTGCATATTATTTATTTAGGGAAGATTTGATTTGGATTTTGCTTCTGCTTGGTTATCTGTTATTTTTTTAGATCTTTTGAACATTGACTTAGTGGTTAGTTAAAAAAGAAGTGAGGGAAAGGTCATAGGTTTGATTTCTTTCTAACAATATGAAGAAATAAGGTTGATTTGGTGGGTGGAAGAGGTTGTGAGTTCAACTTCTTTCAATAAAAAAAATGGTATGTATGTATGTATATGTTTTGTATTCATTCTTTGTATTCTTTCCAATGCATATTTGTTTTATTTTAAATTATTAAAATAGCTTATGCAATATGATAGATTGCCAATAAGCTTCAAAATGTCCACTCACCTCATCACTAATGCTTGAGTGATTACTAAGCTTCAAAATCTTCCCTCACCTCATCACTAATGCTTGAGTGATTATACTATCGCAAAACCTACATTCACTAATAGTTAACAAAAATATTATTACTCAACATGCAGTTTTGCTAGTAAAATTTGCAAATTTTCATACAACTTTTTTGCGAAGGAAACTGCAAATTCATCTTATGCAAACTTTTTGTGGAAAAAACTACAAATGTTTACTTATTATTACCCAACCCCCTGTACACCCAAGCCCAAGAGACTTATTGAGTTGTAGCAAATCCAAAAACATCTCTTTACTTTTATAGTAATTTTCTCTGTTGCTCTATTATTCATATTACTCGATGTGGGACTTTCGTGAATACCAACTAAACAAACATATCTTTCATCTACCAACATATCTACTTGAACAACCTTATCACTAGTGATCTTCCCTCACCATCTTGTACATCAGACTCGTTGTTAGCAACTTCTATATAATTGCCATTGACAACACACCAATACCCAAGGTGAAATCGATCACCAACACGACCTTGGCCAACTCAGACCCAACCACATATGTATAAACTAAATCATTGCACAAAAGAATGATCAAGACTAACCTCTCTCTAAAGACACAACATGCAACTTTGATTTTGACCATCATGTCAAACTATTCATGTTCCTACATGGACTAGAACTTCATCTCTGATACCACTGCTGGAAATCATGCAATAGGAAAATAATTTCTATATGTAGAAGCACATCCATAAATAAGAACATAAATTTAAATAAAAACATACAAGAAAATTAATGTGGTTCAACACCTAAAGACCTACACCACGAATACTCAACACAAATATTATTACTTAAAATGTAATCTTTCTAACAAAAATTACAAACCTTTATACCATTTTTTCTGAACAAAACTGCATATCCTTCTTGTGCAATTTTTTTGTGAACAAAACTACAAACATTTCGATGACACACAACTATTCAACTCTCTTATACACTAAAAAACTTATTAAATCGTGGTCTCTTTCTCACTCAAATTATAATATAACATATTCCATGAATATCCACACGTTGTTTAAGAAATAAAAATACTAAGTGCAATGATACACACCATTTTTTTAAATAAGGGAAAATTCAATGTTTCCATCTTCAAAATTCATTCTGATGCATCCAATGTCATGTTTACATCATTTCCAACTTCCAAATTAACTAACAACAACAATTAAATGATTTAATAGAAAAAATTATTAATTTTCGTTAACTAGAATGAAGCCTTCTTAAGTTTTCCCGAGTCTTGGGGATGAAGATCTCATAGAAATTCATGAGTCTTTTCTGCTTATGGACAAAACATATTCAGCCCCTGAGATGAAGATCCCATAAAGCATTCATGAGCCTTCTTCCAGTATGTAGGGGGATTATTCAATCCCTGGGATAATGATCTTGTAGAGTACTCATGAGTGTAGGGGACTTAATAGTCCCTCGGGATCTCATAGAACACTCATGAGTTTTTTTTAGGAATTTATCCTTGTGATTATGATTCCACAAAACACTTATAGGTTTTTTTTTCTCTTGGTCTATTAACATATTTATTCACATTCTTTTCTATATAAAGAAAAAAAATTAAGAGAGTCCAAACTATATATACTAAATTGTAGAAATAACATTAGCACTAATTGATATGCTTAAACTTTACAATTTTATTTATACGAGATAGATATATTCCAACTTATGTATTGATATTCTTATCTTAATATTTTTAATTAGTCTTTGAGCAATAAAATTTGGTTGTGGTAGGTGAGAATTGTATGTATTACTACACAAACTGGAAAAAAAATATAAATATACTTATTTATTCACCTATTAACCAATACTTGGTATCTCCAAAATATTATATTGTGAAGCATATAAAAATAATAACGTAGCTTAATATATTTAATTTACAGCTAAACAAAAAGAAAATTTTTATTTTAGTTTCCTTATGTAAGTAAAGTATTGCTGTAATAAATTATTATATTTTTTTTCTCTCTGTTAGGGATAATTTCTTATGTCGGCTTTCTTTTCCATCTCTTGTGTTTCTCGTACTCTTTTTATTTAAGGGTTTGACATATTAGGCATGACTATGAACACCAAACATCGTAATTGGATCGACACATCTGGTTTATCATAAAATATACATATATATATATATATATATATATATATATATATATATATATATATAAAAAAAAGATACAATAATACAATATATTTGAAGCATTCAAATATGAGTTAAAAATTATATACTCGGATTAATAAAGGATCCTACGTAGTATGAGTTCCTACTGTTCTCTTTCTGATAGATATTCTAAAACGTAAGAGTGTTTTACGTTGTTACTGAAGACTGACTAATGAATATCAGTTTTATAATCTCTCAACAGAGATGAGAGACCTCTCAAATAAGTATTTGATTATTCAAACTCATCACATACTGTTTACTAAATAATTCAACTTATCACAAATCGTTCATCAAAAATTCAAAATTATATATATTACCCATATAATAATTAATTATGTGCAATATAATTAACATTAACAAATAATTTAATTTATTGATTAATGTTAATCTATAATAATAATAACAACATAAAAAATAATAATTTTATATAATAAAATTATATAAAATATAACGCACAAAAGATTCGGAGAGGAATAAGTTAAACCTCATACGGAAGTAAAGTGAATGCAAGAAGAAGAGTATGGCTAGTCCTGTTTCTAATAAGGACATGAGCTATGAAAGAACAACATTATGACACTAATAAAAATAGTGTCAATTGTCTAAAGAAAAGTTAGGTAAAAGGGTTTCTTCTAATTTCTTTTTCTTTTTTCCCTCTTTTGTTGTTATAAGACTGATGATCTGCTTTACTAGAGCACTTGATCTATTGTTTTTTTTTCCTTGATAGTACCAATTATATTTATAGTCAAATATTCTTTTTGATTTATGATTCTTATGTTAAGTGTTTTGGTACACCTACATTGTTTAGGAATCGAGATCAAACGAAGTTTAAATACTCCTATCTTCCTTCACCTTTCGAAGTGCTTTTTAAGGACAAAATCGTGACGGAGCTAAAATGCTCAAAAGCGGACAATACTTCGGGAACATGATGGTTGTTCCTAACCATGGCTGCCGAACGAACTTGGGTCGGAATCAGAACATTAAGATTAAGGTTTATATTCCTAATTTTCTATTCTATTGTCATTTATTTTCTTATTTGATATTTATTTTACCATATTAATTTGTATTAGAATTTACTTTATTCAATAATTTGTTTTAGATTATGTATTTCTTCAAATTTAATTGTGATAAAAAAAATCATATTTGTATAAATTCCAAATCTATTTGGTGATATTTAAATCATAATACTGATGATTGGTTTATGAGCAAGTAAAAATATATCGGATAGGTCAGAATTGAGGCATATGAGTACACTTATCTATTCTTTGTTTACTCTCTTCCTTCTCTCCTTTTCTGTCTATTTTGAAATTATTATCTATGATTCTATATTAAAATTTATATTATAGAATATTTTAAAATTGTATAATATATATTTTCATTAAATTTTATTGTTGAAATTACGAAATTATATATATATATATATATATATATATATATATATATATATATATATAAATATTAAATATTATATAATATTTTATATATATATAATATATATTTTTTATTAATTTTATTTTTAAAAATATAAAAATATATATATATATATATATATATATATATATATATATATATATATTTAAAGGTGAAATTTTAAGTGGAAATTGAATTTCTTTTATCCAAAATTTGAATTTAAATTCTTAAAGTTTGAATTCATTTGTTAAAAAAGTTATTTAAAAATAAAGAAAATTTATGTGAGATAATTCAAATATAGGTATTTTAAATATTTTAAAACATTAAATTTCTTTTAGTAAATTTGCAAGTGATTACTTATACAGTAATCTTTTACATATGTGTATTTTAAAGAGTAATTTTAAGTGCTATATTAGATAAGAATCATAAATATTATTGAAAATTAAAATGTGAGTTTAAATTTTATATTAAATAAACATAAAAAAAAGTTGAATATCTCATAAGAAAAAAAATTCAAAAATTTACTATCTTAAAATTTGAAGATAAAGGTAATATATTCTCTTATATGAGTTGTAAGTTTCATTTTATTTGTTAACATAAAAATCTGTTTAATAAAAAATATACGAAATTAAAAAATAAAATTTATCAAATTAAACGAGTTGACTTTTATAGGTGTACTTGTGTAGCGGTTAAGTTATAGTTTCACGTCCGCAAGCTAATTCGTGACCCCACATATTATATCTACAAACGGCAGTAACGAATCAAACTTGAAAATTAGTTATCTGTATGTAGAATTTAAAAACAAGAATTCATTATCCATACGGACTTAACAGACCCGTTTACATGACCCAGGCTTGGATAAATACAATGTTACTGTCATGTATTTATGACCATGAATGAGTCTTAGGCATGTAGGTAGGTCATGCATGCCTCATTAATCTAACCCATCTGCATTTCAATAGGTTCAGTACTAATTAATCAGGTTAGGTTGGATTTAAATCTCAACCCACAAATTCATTATAATCAATATTTTACTATTTCAACCAAATACACTAATCTCACTGATTTAACTATTAATTAAACTTTCTCTAATTTGATTGTGTTATTATGTCAATAATACCATTCACTCGGGTCCACATCATCAACTCAATATCGTGTTTGTTTCTTTTGTTAGATAACCTTTTCTGTTTATTTTGTAGTGATATCAAATGTTCCTTAATGTCCATGTTGTTGTGTGTAGACTCCATTTCTATTACAAAAAAATAGACCGTTTTGTTACTTATAAAACTGCAACTTATTTATATTTATCATCTGAGGTTAACTTTTAAGTCTTCTCAAATGAAATTTTTACTTTTTTTAATATTTTTTATTTTTTAATTTCAGAATAAATGATTGAGAAGGATTATTGTTCTAGCGAAGATATAAGAACATTTATCTAACTAAAACACTCATCATATTCAATTTTGTTTTGGTTATATCTGGGTTTCTTAAACACAAATTTATTTATTTTTATTTAATATACTTATTCTAGTGTTATAGTTCAGGTCCGACTCTATCACGGATCAAAATTTTATTCATCTGAAATGTATATTTAATGAACAAATTATGATATTAACATTAAGACATTTAAATAATTCTTTATAATAATATTGGAGTATTTCTCTATTAATAAATAAAATGAATCTAAAAAATTCATATTAAAACAATCCCTTGAATAAGGGTGATGATGAAAAAAAAAACGAATGTTTTGATTTAGAGTCTCGTGCTTCTTGCCTATAACACTTATCTTTTTTATTTTTATCATATAACACATATTTATTTAACTACAACCAAAAAACTTAATGTTACTAGCTATTTAGATAAAATTCTACATGTCATATTATTTTATAAAAAAATATTTTACTTTTACAAAAATTAATGTTTCATCCCAAATTGCCTAAATATAACATAAAAAACATAAAAAATTTCAAACATAACCTTGAGTCATTCAAACACAGTTAATAACTATATAAAATTCTAAACATAATCATTCTTACATTTTAATTATATAATAATACAGCAAAATATTTTAGAAAGACATGTTATACAAAATTTGTATATATGAATAAAAGTGAAGAATATAACATATATATATATATATATGGAAAACTTGCATAACAAAGGTATAAAAGAGTTAAATAATTTTGTAACTTTATTTTCAAAAAAAAAAAAATTACGTAAAGTCATTTGACAACTATTTTAAATTCGTTCACATGAGATTGTCGATTGATAATTGTTGTGTAAGATGATACGCCGAAGGGTGAAGAACACACCCTTAGCTTTTATTTAACTGATCAGATCCGATATAAATAAAGAGAATCTTTGAATTCACTCATATGAATAAAATAAAATAAAGTTCCTCATGTAACATAACTCTTATGTCTCATATCTCTCATATTTTTACAATCCTTAAAAATTTGTCACATTCATAATATTTGATATTATAATTATATGACCCATAATATTTCATATTGTAATATGACTCATAAAACTTTATAAGTCTGCATCCTAATAAAATCCAGATCAAACTCCCAAGATTAAAATACAGACTTAAGCGAATGTTTATTGTAAAATAATAAGATATAGAAAAATTAAGTGATTTTTAAGCTTTGAATAAAAATAATTGATTAAATATTTTTATAATCAATTAAATCAATTTTAAACATTCAACGAGGAACATATTTAATCTATCAAAATAAATAACAATCGATTATATCATAAAACGTTGCAAATATTTTAAAAATATAGTTAGAATAATCGATTAGGAACTTGATTTAATCGATCAAAAGCATCATAAAGTTTAAAAAATCTATAAACAAAGATTCACTTTAAATTTTTTAGATAATTTGTGCAATTGTACAAGAAAGAATCACACTGATATTTTATGAGATTTTACACAATTTTCATGTGATTTCAAATATTTCAAAAAATTAAAAGATTTGTGTTGATTTTACGAAAGTCCTAGTGTTCTTTTTGTGTGAAGTTGGTGAAACATATTGTTATATTTTTAAGTTTATATAAGGTTTAATCATACGGAAGGTCTCCATTTTCGTTACAAAATCTCAATTGGTCCTCAACTTTAAATTTTTTTGAAAATTTGTTCCAATTTGGTATTTTCCGTTAGGATATCATTGACGGTGTTAACTGTGTGTCATGTGTCAGCTCGTGACTTTTTTGATTTTTTTTTAATTTTTTTAATTTTTTGAAATTTTTAAAATTTTAACTTTTTTTACTTTTTTTCTTGAAAAACAGCTGACACGTATTAAATTAGGATTCTGCCACGTGTCAGCTTGTGATTTTTTTTATTTTTAAATTAAAAAAAAATGCCACGTGTCAAAATATGATTCTGTCACGTGTCAATTATTTATGTGAAAAATTTTAATTTGGTCTCTGTATTTGTTTTTTTTTTGTCTCAATTTAGTCTTGATCTCTTTTCAAACTGAAGTAATTTCATCTCTTCCAAATTGAGACCACATCTAACTTTTATATCAATATTATAATGATATTTTTATTATAATAGATATTTTTAACAAAATTAATTTTATTTAAATTTAAATTTTGCATTAAACTTTATTTAAAAAAATTGTTTTAATAATTTCTAAACAACTTACATTTGAATTTAAAAAATATCTATTATAATAAAAATATCATTATAATATTGATATAAAAGTTAAATTTGGTCTCAATTTAGAAGGGGTGCAATGACTTCAATTTAAAAAGATATTAGGACTAAATTGAGACAAAATAACAAATACATGGATCAAATAGAGATTTTTCACATAAATAATTGACACGTGGTCGAATCATATTTTGACACGTGGCATTTTTTTTAATTTAAAAACTAAAAAAATTTTACAAGCTTACACGTGGCAAAATCCTAATTTGACATGTGTCAACTGTTTTTGCAAAAAAAGAATTAAAAAAAAAAACCACGATTGAGATAACTTTGAACTTGATGACCCAATTAAGATTTTGTAACGAAAATAGGTACCTTTTGTGTGATTAAGCCTTTATTTTAATAAACTCTTTGAAATAATTTACAAAAAGTAGTTTTAATTTTATTAATATTGATTCATTTCTAATTTCAACTATGATTAAATTCTGAACCAATATCTTAACTAGTATTATGAAGATCCAATTTTTAAAACATAGTTTTCTGTTAATTGTTATTACGAAAAATTAACCAACCATACAGACTAGACAATCCTTGAATCTAATATCACTTTTGTAAGTTTATATTGAAGATATCCTAGAACACTACTATTTTTATCTATACAAGTTTTGAATCCAATACTTTGAATCAAGTTCTTTAATTTGGATTCTTACTTTTGTAGATCCACTTAAGCATTCTTTCACAAATTTCTTTTAACTACATCCTACGTTGCTGCAAATTCACAACATTGACTCAACAATTTATTTTCTATATTAATTATTAAATCAAATGAGCAACCTAAAAAAGTTTAAATATGTTTTTATTCCTTAATTTTAGTGAAAATTAGAATTAGTCTCTCGTCGAAATTTTGAACTAATTTATTCTTCATCTTTAAAATCTAGGTGAATTTAGTTATTTTAACAAAATTTTGAATTCTACTAAATTTATTTGCCGTTTTAGATGCGTTTCTAGCTAACATTGAAACAAATATGAGTTAAACGATATAAACAACTCAAATACTATCATGAAACGTGTTTAAAATATCAAATAAACTTTAAAAAAATGTAGTTAAAAGGACTAAATACACATATTTCTAAAGTTTGGAAACTAAAATTAGTGAACTATTTCTAATTTGTACCGAAAGTTAAAAGAGCAAAAATATATTTAATGCAACTAAAAATAATATACAAATTTAAGAATTTAATTAGAGAAAGTTTAGAAAACTTAAATATTAGTTAGATGAAAGACCTATGAAGTAATTTAGCCGATACCTAACTGGTAAAATAAAAATAATTTAACATTTTTTTAAGAGTGAAAGCAACATATATATCATTACTTAATTAATAAGACATTCATTTAGTAAACTTTCAATAAATATTACAAGAAAAAGATATGAATGAGATAAAATAGATATATTTTTTTCCTATTATCATGTTCTTAAGAAGATTTTTCAAATAGTTCTTCATTTGTTTTTTCTGAAAGCATGTCTTTTTATTCTCTTTGCCTTAAAATTAACTTTTGATAAATTAATTAAAATATAAATATTTAATATAAAATTAAAATACACTAAATATATTTTTTAATATTAAAAAATATTTATAATACATTTTCATTAAAAAAATGATTTATTTACTTATCTATAAAAGTAGTATAATATTGTTTCCAACTTCTTGTATTTACGTAGATATGATAGACATTGGGAGAACATTTTTTCCCCTTCTGTATTTAGTTCCTATACTTGCATTTAAACAAGAGAATTATAAAACAAAGTTGTCTATATAGTTAGAAAATGAATAATACTTCTAATTTCTGTGATAAAAAGAAAGTATATATTTTTTCATTTAAATAAATAAAAAAGTATAGAAAAGGAAGTATGAAATAGATGAATGAGGAACATTGAGGATGCATCACGTGATGCGAGAGAGAAGGGATGAAATGAAATTATTCAGCTTCCGTACCTCATCATCGTCCGGTATTAGACCGTTTTGTTTTCCACTAAAACCAAGACACCCATGAATGGACAGCACATAGCCAGATTCAACGGTTTTAGACTTCACTCGTTTTATTAAAATGCACCGCCACCGGGGTACCTTTGTAATTTACCACTGAACCTTCAGTTTTTCTGCCTCTTCCAGGGGAGCAAAAGCCACGTGTGTCTACTTTGCACGCAACGTCTACTCACGTGATCAACCCACTTCCTCACGTGATGTTTTGCAGATATTTTTTTAGTTAATGACCACATTTTTTTAACAATTTAAAATTAAAAGAAAACACCATTTATTTGTTTTTACATTAAAAAATATCACCATTTTATAATGTAAAAGGAATGAATAAAAAATATTGAATATACAGTATTTTAAGAACTGTGAAAAAAATCGAAGTAGATTTTTTTCTGAATTATAATAATAAATTAATATGACTTTAATAGTTATTTAATTGAATTTTATAAAACTATATTGAATAATTTGAAATTGTACAAAGTAAAAGACATTAAATTTATTAGTCAAAGTCCCTCCTTTCTTCTAGAAGAGAAAAAGCGAGAAAATGTAAGAAGTACATAAATATAGAAATAACTTGTTAAGGAAAAAAAATGTAAATAAAAAAAATTTACACATTATATTTTTAGTATAAAATATCTGTATTTATATGTAACCAATTACGTTAAAAGGTATTTGTTAAGTTGTAATTTAAGAAAATATTATAAAATTTTAATATCATTGGATATATTATTGATAATTATGAACAATATAATTGAAAAAATCATAACCAATACTAGATAGTTATTTTTATTATTATATTAAATTGTAAAAATAATAAATTAAAAAAAGTTCATAATAAATAGTCTACTTGAATTTATTTATTTATTTTATTTACGTTATTTAATTTAATTTTGTTTATTTTGTTTATTTTTTATGTTTTAATTTAGACAAAGAAAAAAATTAAATTAATTATTTAAGTATAATTTTATTTAGTGGTTAGTAAATTTAACCATTTATAAACTGATCTAACAGAATTCTTTAATTAATTTTTAGTTTCCTAATTTTCCAAATTGTGAACACAAAATATGAGGGGCTTAACTGTACTTTGAAGCTTAATAAGCAGGTGTTAGTTAATAAGAAGAGTGTTTAGAATTTATATGGTTGAAAAGGTGAATCAGACTGTCCTTGCTCTTAATAATTATATTACAGCTGTCTAGGCCCAACGGTTTGGATAGTGTAAAAGTACAACTCTCCGTATTTTTCTTGTTTTGGGAAATGCTACGCCAGCCAAAAACTTCTTTTTGAAAGCCCTCTCATCAACCATTACTTTCCTCACCCTTTCCCTTCACTCACTCCATACAGCTGCCAAATACCATTTCAAAAATTATGCTTACTGTAGTAATTATTCACATCACTTTCATTTTGCTGTCCACTACTCACTATAACCTAAATATCTATTTATTAAAAAACATTTCAGAGACAGCAAACACATATTCTACTAATCCTGAGTTTTGAGATCAAACTCTAACAACAGACATATTGTTAAACAGGCTTATAAACAATCGTGTATTATTAAAGACATTTGTTTAAAGAATTATGTCAGAATGTCTACACGGTATCCAGATTTAGAAGGACATTAGAATATGGTATAGGAGAATTAAAAAAAGGGAGGGTATAGTGTAATGAACAGAAATGTGGTATTTTGATAAAGATAAAGAAGGTGGAAAATAATAAATATTTATAGTGCATGGAGACAGGGGCAGTGGGTAGGAGGTACAAGTAACAGAAAGGGGTTGGATACGGATCTGTTGGATCATATCTTTGGCATTTGAATAGTGAGTACCATACCCCCATCCTACCCGACAACTTTCTCTCTCGCCCTTTCCCTATACCTTGCTTTAATTATACATCCCCTAATCCCCACTTTCTGCTTATTAATTCATTGTTAACATATTTAATATTTTATTTTTTTATCTAACTGACAAAACACATGAGGGATTAACTGTAAATAATTCCGGATTATTATTGACGAGGAAGATGAGAGGAAGTGACCGACAGGTGTATGTGGAGGAAGACGATAGAGGCAGGTAAAGAATACAGGCTGGACTGACAGGAAAGCAGTAATGATTCGCGTTCCGATTCGGCGATCGATCTTGTCGTTTTCTGCCACCTCACCCTGCTATGGGCCCTTCTCCTATTTTTTTTCCTACGAAAAGGACCAAACTTGAAAAAAAAAAATATCCCACACGAAATGCTCTACAGCCTGGAATAGTCCTCAGTCAAACTCAAGCAAGCAAGGAACCTCAGCCATCATCACCCAACCGTTATCATCGTTATCTCTCTTTTTTTCCTCTTTTCCGTTTCTTCTTCTATCTTTTCCTTTTTATAAAAAATATTTCCATTTTCTTATTATTTTAACTTTCAGATTTCTGGTTCTCGGCGTTTTCTTTGTCCACATTAATTAACTTCCACAACTGTTCTATTCTATTCACGTCCACATCCGCCTAGCTCCCAAACACCTCAGACACGTTTCTTTTTTCCTAAACTCACCTCTCCTATTTTTTAATGTCTTTCTGGTACTTTCTTTTCATGATTTAAGTTTAAACTTTACATTAAATATTAACACATTAACTGAAACCACAGTTTAATTTAATAAACAAAAAACCTGTCAAAATAACACTGATATTTAAAAATTCGTTCTATTCTTCTTTAATGAGATAACACTGGTACAGGAAAAAAAGAGGAAGTCAAAAGTGAGTTTCAAAATTGGAGGCTATAATTGAGTGGAGCGTTGCCTGTGCAGTGGACGCGCTGTTCTGCATGAAGAGGCTTTATGCTGAGGAGGAGAGTAGTTAAAAATTACTAAAAACAAAAAACAAAATATTTTCAATTTTGAATGTATTATTATTTTTGTTAATTTTTACGGCTGGAGAAGATGTGCAGGATCCATAGTATTTACATAATATTTTCAGTTAAATAAATAAAAAGGGGAATTTGAAAGGATAAATGAGTAGGGGAAGAAGAGATGACTTGTGTAAAGGGAACAATCTAAGAAACGACGCGTGTCCAATTACAGCTGTATCCCAACTCCAGAGGCAACCGCTTCCCAGGAAAAACCGGTACCACGAACAATACAACCGACGCTGAAACCCGTAAAAGTGGAACCCCCTAAACCGGTTGCCCCACACCCCATCTCTCACAGATATAAGAAAACGCAAGCATGCTCTAACGACCCAATGCTCCACCACAATAACTCAACCAGAGAAACCCTTCCTCATTCCCTTCATCAAGCAAAGCAACAGCATAGTAATATCATGATGGCCGTAAGCCGAAAGGACATGGACCGGATCAAGGGTCCATGGAGCCCGGAAGAGGACGAAGCCCTGCAGAAGCTGGTGGAGAGGCACGGGCCCAGAAACTGGTCGCTCATCAGCCGCTCAATCCCGGGCCGCTCTGGGAAATCGTGCAGGCTCCGATGGTGCAACCAGCTGTCACCCCAGGTCGAGCACCGGGCTTTCACACCCGAGGAAGACGACACGATTATCCGCGCTCACGCCCGCTTCGGTAACAAGTGGGCCACCATAGCCCGCCTTCTCTCGGGCCGCACCGATAACGCCATCAAAAACCACTGGAACTCAACGCTAAAGCGCAAGTGCTCATCCATCATGATGGCCGAAGATCCCGCCGCTGCCGCTGCCGGTTTCAGCCCGCAGCCACTCAAACGCTCCGTTAGCGCCGGCGCTGCGCTGCCCCCAGGAAGCCCATCTGGATCCGATGTGAGCGAGACCAGCGCCCCTGGCGTAGTCTCCCCATCGCACGTGTTCCGGCCCGTGCCGGTTCGACCCGTGGTCGAAACGGCGTCGTCGTGCGACGACGGTCCTACCACTTCGCTGTCACTGTCTCTCCCCGGCGTGGAGTCATCGGAAGCCTCGAATCGGGCGACGGCGATGCAAGCTAATCCCTTCACCATAGCACCGGTGAGCACCGTAGCGACTCCGGCGGCGGAGGTTGGAATGGGAGCTTTGAATTTGAGTGCGGAGTTTATGGCGGTGATGCACGAGATGATAAAGAAGGAGGTTCGGAGTTACATGGAGCAGCAGCAGCAGAGTGCGATGTGTTTTCAGGGTGTGGACGGTTTTAGGAACGTGTCGGTGAAGCGAATTGGGATTAGCAGGGTTGATTCCTAATTATGACGTAATTAGTGTTGAGAAAAGGAGGTTTATGAGTTATGATGAAGCATAAAAAGGAAGCTGTTTTCCTTTTTATTTTAGGGAATAATATTGGTTAGTGTACAGTTGGAAGAGAAGAGAGGAAGACAAAAGTAGCATGGAACGATGAAAAATTGAAATTTCATGGCAAATCTGAAATTTCTTTGAACCTCTTGTGCTTCAGGTTTTGTTTCGAAAAAGATAAAACAAGCGCCAGAGAGAGGGGTAGGATTTTAAAATCAATGAAATATCCTCAAATTTTCAATATTAAGTTCAATTTATTTTGTTATTTGCTGAAGCATGATGTAAATATTTGTTTTGGTTGAAACCCAAAATTAGCAAATAGCGTTTCACGCTCACCAACTAGAACAGAAAGGAAACCGGTACTTAGTTTGAAAGTAGTTTTTGTCTGTTATCCTTTTATATATCTCAAAATTTGTTAGTTAATCAGTTTACTATATAATCAGTTTATCTATCATTATTTTGTTTTCCTTCTTATTCCAACCTCATTTGACTTCATGTAATGAAGCCATTATAATTTAGGTTTTAATTGAATTATCATTTTTCAATTTTTTAATATTATTTTCTATAAATGATAAAAGATGTCATGATAATAATAACAATGCGTTTATACCTTGTTACTGAATAACTAGCACATAGTAAAATTCTACACGGTAATTGTATTAATTTTTATATTATTATAACTTATTTAAATTTTGGAAATAAAATTTAGTAATAATGACATAAACCATCATTATAATATATTAATAATTTTAATTTTTAGTTTATCTTGTTTACCTAGTTATGAATGCATTTGCCCCCGTTTTATATAAAAAACGATTTGAAGTTTTAATTCTCTTTTAGAAAAATAAATTATACCCATTCTAAGGTTTGTTTTAATAATGCAATTAGTTAATAGATCATATGATCGTTATTATTGGTGAAATGTTTTTCAAATTTTCTTCAGCTGCCCTTTTACTTGAACATGTTCCTATGGTTTAATAGACCATGTTACTGTGGTTTTTCTTTCTGCACTGCCATAGAAGTGGCAAAATGATCATTTTGTTCTCAATGAAAAGTTTAAAACTTAAATTATTTCTCAATTTGAATAATAAAATTAAGTTGAAATGATTTATGGATTATGTAATCTAAAACCTTTTCAGATTACACGATCTTTAATGTATTAAAAAACTAATATATTTCGGATTCAAAATCAAAAATATATTTTTGAATTCATAATTATATTTCCAATTATTTAACTTCAAATAAATTTTAAATATTTGTATATTTTAGATTATACAATTTATAATATATTTTTGAATTTAAAAATACACTTAGATTATACTATTTGAAATATATATATTTTTAAATATATTTTAACTTGTGTAATCTAAAACATATATTTTGAAATTATATAATTTAAAAATATTTTAAAAAAATACATTACGAATTATACAATTTATAATATATTTTTGTATTGAATTCAGTTCACAATGTAAAAATTTGTAGCATAAATGGATTTCGGGCTTTTCCTCCATTCAAACCCCCACTTCTTCCATTTTCACCTCATCTCTTTCCTCCATTCAACCCATACATTTCCTCTGTCACCTGCGTCCTCCTACTTTAACCAAGCATGCATCACACCTTTGTCCAGTTCATCTACGTCGCAGGTCACTTTGTTGTCCCTACCACCATCAGGCATCCCGACGTTGTCATTCTACCACCCGTCTTTTGATAAGGGTACAACTGGAATTTTAAAGATTATGAAGGTACAGGAAAAAAACATGGAGGCGCAAGAAGCAAGCTCTGGTTTTGATACAATGGTTTTGATTAGGGGTGGCAATATGAGCTTGACTTGCCAAAAAAATGTGGAGCGGTCAGGACATTGATCCTGCTGCTCCACAGAAGTTCAGTCTGTAGAAGCCTGCAGTTTGTGCGAGTTGGCATGCAGCCCGCTAGCCCGTAGAAAAAAACCTGCATTTGTGTATATTAGTTACTTTTCTTCTGGACTTCTGCATAAATGCTCCATATTCTTGTATGATTGGAAACGACAAGTATTATGTATAATACATCATATATGTTAAAGTATAAATATGAATATGATGAAAATGTTGAATTATTAATTTATCATCAACTTTTCAAAGTCTTTGCTTAATTTTGTGAACTTGTTAAAATTTCCCAATTTGTTGAACATTGAAAGCTTTATCATAAGATTTTTTTTCTTCAGAAAAGGTAGGCTAGCCCACGGGCCTACACTTATGCGGGATGGGCCAAAATTTTCAGCCACATTTTGTGGGCCAAGTGCAGGCCGAGCAGGCCTGTATTGTCATCCCTAGTCTCGATCTTTAGATAGGTATAAGAGATTGATAATATTTAGGTCTAAGGTCATTGCTTCCTGCACTCCATATATTTTATTTTTGTTCTTTGTGTGATTTCATTCAAATAATGTAATATTTTTTGTTAATGTATAAAAAAAAGAGATTTCATTAGAATTTAAAGAATGAGAGTAAAGAGACATTTAAAATATTTTTAAATTTGAATATCTGTTTTCTTTTTGAAATCTCTTAAAAATATTTTTAAATTTTATCAACTTTGTTTTATTAATGTTTACAAGTTTAATAAATGTTTTGGTTTTCATGAAATTTTATTTGGTACTCTAATTTAAAATGTATACAATTATAATTTTTTCCTAAGTATTTGATATTTGGAGAAACGATAATACGTTCATTTGATATTAAAATATTTGATAATATTATGTTTCATTTGTAAGATTTTATTATAATTTTATAAAAAAATAAATAATTAATATTAAAGCAGTAATAAAACAAGTATGGATATAAACACAAGTAGAGGAGTATACCCATTACTCGTTAGGTTGAGAATGAGACAAAAATTTCATATCCATTGGATATGAGGAGTATGATGAGTTTGTTTCTTGAAAATGAATATGAGATAACAAAACTTGTCAACTCCTATCATTGTTATAAGTTATTAGAGAATTCACTTTCTAGTCTTTGTTCTCTTGATTATCATAATGTTGTATTTTTATATAATTTTATTATATAAAATTATTATTTTCTTTTTTGTTATTATTATGAATTAACATTAATCAATAAATTATATTATTTGTTACTGTCAACTATATTACACAATTGTTATTAATTTTATGGATAATGTAATTATTGAGTTTCTAATGAATGATCCATGATGGATTGGATTGATAAATGATCGATTTGTGATATTATTCCATGACCTGTTGAGAGGTCTATGGTCTCTACTGGTAAATATATAAAACTCATATCCCATCATTAATCAATCTTAAGACAGAAAAATAAGACATATGATAGTACTCTTTGTTTTGGACATGCATACCAGAAGGAGAGTAGTATCGTCTCACATTTAAACAATTTCTTACACATAAAAAATTTTTAATGTTTCGATTGATTCTATTTTTAAGATCAAGTATCACTCTTCCATCTATATTGTTCCTAATTACTGATCAGATACGCTTCCACATTTTATCTAATTACTGATCAAATATGCTTCTGCATTATATTATTGATATTAGGAACTGTTCTTAATATCATTAAGAATAATTTATTATATCGATAGTTTGATATTTTTTATGATATATTTAAAGTGCACGACCTAATACATAATTCCTCCATTCTTCCCATAATATTAAAATGTTTATTTTAACTTCAAATTTGTTGCATTGTTTTAAGGAGTGAGATAATTTATTTAATTTTTTGTTACAATTTTGTTATTAATTTTTCTTTTTAAATTAAATGGATTAACTAATTTAATTCAATTCGAGGTCAATACTTTTAGAACATACTAAGAAGTGAACAATAAAATTGTTTCATATAATATATATATATATATATATATATATATATATATAAATATTAGTTGGATGGTAGTCATTTTTTGTTCAAATATATTAATTTAGTATCCACTTTTAAAAAAGTATAATAACATCTTAATTTTTGAAAAAATGTTTAAAAAAAATATTTTTTAAAGAGACATGCCAATAACGTATTTATATATATAAATAATAATAATAATAATAAATTACACATATGGCAGATCTAGACAAACTTTAATCTCTACAGTATTGGTTGACGTTTTATTGTTTGGTAAAATAATGTTTACATCAAATGTCACCGTAAGCTTTCAACATAAATCTTCAATTTTAATTACAAAAACAGTACGAAATACATGAATTAAATTGCATGTAAGTTTTCTCCTCTAAAATTATATAATCATTGTACGAATCTATCACTACTTAGTATAAAAGTTAAACAACAGTTATTATTTTATTAATTTTTTAAAATGAGAGAAAATCATATATATATTTTTCACTTAAAGACATTAAAATAGGATGTAGAAGTACAGAAAAAACCAATTTATCCAAGAATGGTCAACAACCATAATTTTAGAGCTATAATTAGTTTCAGATGCAGTAGCAGGGTAGTATAAAAGCAGCCACAACCAACAATGCTTCAAACTCTAAATGGTCAACGACCATAAATTTTGGGCTATAATTGCTTTCAGACGTAGCAGTGAAATTAACTGTAACGTAACGCAAGGCTCTGCCGTGTTATCAAACCTTCAATTAAAGACTTACATACATCTAATTGGAAATAGCCGTTATTTTCGAGGCATGTAGATTTAAAGCACTGTCATGTCTAAACTTTCAAACTATAATTAGTTAGGTCATTCAAAATAACTGTGTTTTTGTATTTGCCATTTGGCACCCTTCCTTCAACTGCAGGTACCTCCACATAAATTTAAATTTTCCGTTTTGTACGAAGCACAAATTAGTGTTCTAGAAACAACCCCTTATATTTTCAAAAATTGAATATTATATAATATTCTTGTTTAAAAAGTATCACAAGTGTGTATCTTCTTATTCTAGTTAACAATTTTATCACTAAAATATCAAAATATAAAAAGAAAATGCTAAAGAAGCACATTTTTTAGACAGGGTAAATAATATAAAACACACCATATGTATAAAAAAGTTATCTTGATATAATGGCTAGATTGCTTTTTTAATTACACAAGGGTGATTTTAATCTTGTAACTTTAATGATTAAGGCATTACCCTTTTTCATATCAACGAAATCTAATTCAGCAACTAATTGTTTGTTAATTTTTAAATTGACATATTGCATTTTGTGACATAATATGCCATAAAATGGACAAATGAAATTGTTGCAACGTCGCAAAATCCCATTATCATTAGCTCATCCGATTAATAATTAGAATAAATATATACTTTCAATGAACTATCATTTCATGACGTTGTCACATAACAAAATGTCGTTTACACGTCATACCATAGATTCAATGCTATTTTCGGTTTGTCCAAAATAAGCCATTTACGTAATATGGGACAAAGAATATATTCATACCTAGAATAAAACAACTTGTCATTTACTTAGATCAGCCTTTAATTATTTCATACATTTACAGTAAAGTTAAAAACATAAAAAGAATAAATGTTAATAAAATTAACAACGAAATTGATCAACTTCAATAAAAAAAAACTTAAACGTCTTAATTAATTAATATGAAAAGAAATTCATCAAATGATTTGCCTATTCAACATCAACACAATTCTAACTAAAACAGTACTTGCACACACGTCAGAAAAACAGTTGAATTTACTGTTTAGACCCCGAAAGAAAAGTAATATTGTAATTTCTAAAAGGGATTTTTCTGAAAAAGGCTATTATTCAGGCCACCAAAGAAAAGCCTTTCATCGCAGAGTAAATGCTTAAGATGTAATTTCTAAATTTGAGGGCAGATCATCCAAGTAAATGAGTAGTAGTAAAATGTTCTTTCCGTCGATATTTCATGTCAATATTTATTTTATGACTGCGAAATGTATATGCACATTTCTCCCTTAAATTTTATTCCATTTGAATGGGAAAAGGAGGACTAAAGAAAGCGAAACTAACCTCAAACAGAGGCATTGTTCAATTTTGCTGAGATGAAAAAGATATACAAGAAAAGCGATATTGACACTTTTTTAATACACTAAAAATATGCAATAAGCTACAACACTACGTTACAAATTCGCCGTTATGGTACTGTTTGAGCCTGTGATAGACAGAAGACTAGATTTAATCTGGCTAATCAAATGTAAGATATCATGCTTCCAGGACCAAGATGGCTCATTCAGAGCACGTACGGAATTGAGACACACAAGCAAGGTTCCACCTTCATGTAAAAGAACCTGCATATGCATAAACAAGAGACATGATTATATAGACAATCAACGAAGAAAATCATGCAATTAAGGTAGTGGGACCATTCAAACCATAAAGAACATATTCTGAGAGATGCTATAATTCAAAGAAATGAAGCCTATGCTTGTCTTTCCGTTTGAAAACTCCAAAACTATTTTTAGTTCAAAAGATACAATTGAGATGCTTCTCTCACTGGAAAACCAACCTACACTCCCTGGCAGGGAACGACAATCTAAACAATCACAACAATAAGTTAAGCCGAGTATACTTTAATTATAGAGGTAGCACCTACTAAATTCGATTTACAATAACGCCAAGGGTGGGGAGTTGCCTCAACCAAGTGATATTGGTATGGCCATACCCAGTGACAATCTTTACTAAAATAATCGTGATTTCAGAGATTTGTTACCGCAACCAGATAAAAAAATGCTTGTTCAAGTCATTCGAAACATCAGGACATAGTGCCACCAAGGCCTACAAACGTTCTACAGCAGAATAGCAGAAAGATAATATAAATTGAATTTTCATACCGTTAACCACAGTGGCAGAAATCCCAAAACTGATGGAAGGGAAGCTATAACTATGGACGTCAATGCCAGAGCTACATTTTGTTTAATCTGCACGTACATTCAGATATAAGTCAACAGCATCCAAGAGCTAATGAAATAATGTATAGTAACTACATCTATAAAACTACCAGTGAAGTTGTCTGCCGAGACTTGGCAATACAAAATGGCACTGCAGAAATGTTTTCTCTAAGCAACAATACATCTGCAACAGCTATGGCTGTTGCACTCGCACGGTGAGCAAGAACTATCCCAACAGTTGCTGCAGCTAGTGCTGGGGCATCATTGATGCCTTCACCCACCATAATTAGGCCTCCCCCTGTCAGGTATAAACAAAATGGCGTAAGAGACCAAAACATATGTGTAAAAGACATCCAAGCAACTCAATTTAAATATTATGTAGGAACCTATTTAAGAAAATACTCTCTTTTGAAAAAAAAATGATGAGTCTCATAACTGAACAACAAAGGTACCATAAAACGAGACTTGAAAGTGAAGCATGTAAAGGTAATATTTTAAGCTTCAGCTCTGCACAATTTACTTGTATAGTTGAAGCTACAAGCGGGGACCAAAAAAACTTCTATTGGAAAGGAACCATTGGTGTGCAAGTACCCAAAAATAATAATAATAACCATAAGTACGCATTACAGAAGACAATCCACAAAAATGGTTATCGAGGAACTTACCCATATCTCTTGAGGTATCCTTCACATGACTCAGCTTATCTTCAGGCTTCAGGTTGCAATGAAACTCATTGATGCCCACAGCACTTGCAACTCTCCTAGCACTAGACTCATGATCTCCGGTTAACATCATCACACGAAACTGTGCTTCATCTTGCAATTCTTGAATAACATTAGAAACACCAGGACGCGGCCTATCCTCTAAATGAATCAATGTTACCTGCATCAAGTGACCAGTCAGTTAGGTTGCGGTGGATAATGTGTTTTACTTAAAGGTTAAATATATTTTTGGTCCCTCAACTTCTAGCGAAAATTAGAATTAGTCCATCTTGAAAACCTTGAATTAATTTAGTCCCTCATCTTTAAAAATATGTGTATTTAGGCCTTTAAATATATTTTTTTAAATTTATTTGACGTTTCAAACGCGTTTTTCAGCTAACATTGAAGCGAAAATATGTCAAACGGTGTAACAAACTAAAATACTATAATGAAATATGTTTGAAACATCAAATAAACTTAATAAAATCTTACTAAAAGAACTAAATCCACACATGTACATAGTTGAGGGACTAAATTAGTTCAAAGTTTCCAAAAAGCACTAATCCCAATTTTTACCAAAAGTTGAAGGACCAAAAATATATTTAGCCTTTTACTTAATGAAGGGGGTGTAAACGGCCAGAGAGGCTCAAAGATTTGGGTAAGCTGTCCGCTTCTCCAGCTGGAGAGATCTATGAAAAAGCTTAAAGCATCATCCCTTCTTTCCCAGAAAAAAAGATGAGTAGATTACAGTATACCACCTTCTGATTAACTGAAAGGGCAGCATGAACATATTCACTTCCATAAGAAGATGTATTAACCGCTTCCTTGATCTTTTCTGACTCATCTTCAGATTGACAAAATGAAGTGATGAAATCTACAGACCCAAGTGATGCTTTTAATAGTTTGGCACCTTCAATTCCTGACTATAATAAAACAAAAACAAAAAATTGAGTCATTTTACTTGTTTTTTCACAAATAAACTATATGAGAAAAAAGATATGGCTCAGCCAGTTGCTCAAGCATTTCAATTATTCAATGAATAGTCTTCAAAGGGACCAATTTTTTCTAAGACATTTACATTTTTTATAAACGGGAATCAGAATCAATTCCTCGTTTTCTACATCCATGTTGGATGGAAAGAAATGTTTGTATTAAGGTATGAAGTTTATCATGTAAGAACAGGAAGTTGTCTTTTTATCTGCATGAATGGGAATTCTGAGCATGAATTAATATATTTCTAAAAAACCAACATTAAGCTTTTGTTTCAATAATAAGCTTCTCTGTAAAACTTAAGTAAATGAAAAAGTGAAATAAGTTTCTCTCGTAAGCTAAAATTATAGCTTCCACACATAAAATCAACTTTTTGATAAATTAAAATGAAAAAACATCTGTAAAATAGTTTGATATACATGCTAATTTTAGCATATGGGAAATTCATTTCATTTTTCTTTATTTTCTTCTCCTACAATTGTTTATGAAAAAGCTTACCACTGCACCCTGTTGCATTGGAAATAATATTCCATATCGAATTTTTTATTGCTTTTGCTGTCAAATCACCAATATACCCTTTACATGGTTACTAGACACTAGTAAAGAGGCATATTACAACAGTTTTATGGTTTTAGCCCAAATCTTACAAAATATGGAGCATATTGGTTGGTTCAAATTAATATGGAATTATTGTCCTCTGCCCATTTTATATTTTGCCCCAAGTTAATGCTTCCGGGTTCAGTTCAAATAATCTATGCAACTTCACTATTTATTGGTAAACATAATTTTACAAAAAGGTTTGTTCTCCTAGGTATCTCATGGTTTCTTAATTTTTCTAGATAGGATTCACAAGACTCAATGGGTCAGGCTTTTTATTTTCGAAAACACTTCACAGTCATTTTCTGGTTTCATGGATTGCAATATTCACCCACTCAGCCCCATGCTGCATTAAATATTTTCTCAAAGGACTTTCCCATTGGCACCTCCATCATCAAGAAGAATATCTTTCATTTTGCACAAATTGATGCAGCATGTGCCTAAGCTTAGAAATGGACTCCCTCCCAATAATGAAGCTGTAATCCTTGATTGTAAGTTACTTTACCTCATTCAAGAAACTCAAGAAATAATAAGCTTATTTCTTGATTGAAAATAAACAAAAGGAGAAAGATCTCGCCAACAGTTCCCACTTTTTACAAGAGCAGATTAATAGTTTTCAGTTTATACAAAGCAGAACGATGCTCCTTTCTACCCAGGGATGACAATGAAAAGAGTTTAGATTATACTAATTGTCTACATACCTACGCATAAAAGAAAATGCCTTGATTTCAAACCCAAACTGAAGTGGATAGCAACTTTAGAGTCCATGGAAGTACTCAGGCAATTCTCAAGTGGCTTAACTGCTTATTAGGTAGCAGAGCTGGTCGTCAATGTTTCGAAAAATGTTGCTTGCAGATAATTCTAAATGGTAAAGGATTCCTACAAACCAGAAAGTTAAGTGAAATATCACTGCATGCAGCACCGTAGAGTGAGTCAGTGATACTCAACTGTTGGGAATGATGCTATGATAGGAGGGACTTCAGTATTATGAAGGGTCTACATCCCACATCGGGACTTCAATATTATGATCAAATAGTATGGGATATTTAGCGGATTATCTAAGTCTTTTATTCTCCCTCCATAGCTTTTAAGAATGAATTCCATGAGTTATTGGGTCTTATTAGATAAATCATATGCTCATATCTAAATCCATTGTTTGTGTTAGAATAAATAGTCTTAAAGGAGATTCATTTCTCGAAGAATCATAACCATGTAAAACTTATCCAACTTTCCTTTTATTTCTTCTAATGAGTTCACTTCTAAGAACACCTTTAATTCCTCAACAGCAGATTGAGCTTCAGCCATAAAAGTTACCATATCATTGTCAGATTGCTTTAAAGAAGAGCCGTTGGATATCATTTGCGAATATATTTTGGGCCTTCTTCCAAAAAGAATGACATGTTTTAAATGCCCTAAGCGTACTCAAAATATTAGGCTCTACTGATTGCCAAAGTAGGGCACAAAGCTGAAAATCAGTTTTCTTCCATTGCTGAATTTGATCTTGTGGCACTGAGCTTCCATCTTCTTCCAAATGATCATGAAACCCTTGACCAAGGAACCAAAGTTCCACAGATGCAGACCAAGACAAGTAATTTTTTCCATTTAATTTTTCCGAAGTTATGGAAGTAGCCCAGTCAAAGGAAGGAGTTGTAATTTCTCAAAGGAAATATGCTCTTGACATCCTTAAAGAGACATGTATGATCGACTGTAAACCAGTGGATTGTCCCATGGATCCAAATCAGAAATTAATGGCAGAATAGGGAGAAGCTTTCTCTAATCCAGAAAGGTACAAAAGACTCGTTGGAAAACTTATTTATCTTACTATTACCATACCAGATTTATCCTTTGCAGTTGGTGTTGTGAGTTGTTAGATATAGTTTGATATTATTAAGATATTGTTAGATATTGATAACCACAATATCAAACAATATCTTCTATTTAATCCTTTTATTTTCAGTTACTCTTTTTACTTGTACCTCTCTCTATTATAAATAGATTACCCTATGTGTGGTTTATACACAAAGGAGATTAATCTCAATCCCTATTTTCTTTATTCTCAACATGGTATCTAGAGCTTAAGGTTTTTTTTTTTTCCACTATCGCTGCCTCCGTCTCTGCCGCCACCGTCGCTGCTGCCACCGGAGCCGCCGGCGCCGGAGCTGTTACCGGAGCCACTGCCGGAGTCGCCACCACCGTCGCTGCCGAGTCGTCGTCGCCGGAGTGTTAGTTCCGACCGGCGACCATACAGTTTTGATCGTCCCTCACACGCCATTTGAAGCCGCGTCTCTTCCAGTTCCTCCATGGCATCTTCCGCTGCCTCTTTCAGTTCTGAAATCTCTTATGTTTCATCCGATATACTTGTTATGCACAACAAATTCTCAAATGGTATAAGGATCAACAGTTTTCTAGTTCCACTGCATCTGTTGCTCACACAGGTACATCTTTTGTTGGTCTAACTCAATCTTCTTCTCCTGGTCCTTGTGTTGTTTCTTTTACCAACAATTCTGTCTGTTTACAGGACCGGAGTTCGAAACAGGTGATTGGCACAGGATATGAGTCTCATGGTCTTTATCATCTCCGTCCCTCTACACACATTGGTGCAGTTATGGAGTCTCCCTCTCTTATTCATGCTCAGTTAGGTCATCCAAGC
>Ga0214542_1000634_pt1 | contig 65448 bp, 28 predicted proteins | sample CNSS1metaG_FD_160096 | JGI IMG/M metagenome (GOLD analysis project Ga0214542, IMG submission 160096) | Root nodule microbial communities from cowpea collected in UCLA plant growth center, Los Angeles, California, USA - CNSS1 | ecosystem: Host-associated > Plants > Roots > Nodule | place: USA...
TTGGTAGGAGGCAAAACATCACAGTATGATGTCATTTCCCATAGGTGAGGACCATTAACGGGGTAGATCATTGACAAATAAGTCTCTTCATAGGTTGACTTCAGAAAGTAATGTGGCAAGTAATCCTCTCCATTGAAATTTAGGAATCTCATGGCAGTCAAAGCATGACAGCAGGGGATTTCTGTTATGCTCCATTTGCGGCAGCTACATTCCCGTTTATCTATGTCTACTACAAACTTTTCCCCAGTGATGCAAGTGTGACTGACCTCAAACAGCTTTTCCCCAGACCAACTGCCAATAAACCAAAACCAAAGTGAGAGTCATGCACAAACGAAAAATGAGAAATAAACAATGAACATTTTACCTTGGTATCCAATACTTAGTTTTTTCAGTCTCCTTCTGTAGTCTGCTTTTTATTTTTGGGCAAATGGGACCTTCTACTGTAGCTATCTTTTTCCTATTTGATGCCCATCTTTTCATGAGATAAATGCGTATTTCTTCCATCATGGTAATGATGGGCTTACTCCTTGCATCCACTATTGTGCTATTGAAACCCTCAGACATGTTGTTCACAACTGTATCACAGGCTGGTCTTGGTACGAACCTTGATCTCGACCAAAATCTAGTTACAAAAGACAGAATGATAATACCATAACTAATAAGACAAAATGATAATACCATTACCAAATAGAAAATAATAACATGTTTTTTATACACTTGCCTCGGGGGAATCTGGATCAGGTGCTTAAAAGCATCTAAATTCAATTACAATCGCGAACAATCGAGCACCACTTCGTCTCCCCTACCTCACCTTTCCCCAATTTCACCTTTTTTCCCAGCATTCTGCCACTTCTTTTTAACTTCTCGCCCCTAATTCTTATTTTCTTTCTTTTCTTTTTTTATTTTCGTTCTTTTTTTTTTCATTACAAGACATATTGAATATTCTGCCCCACATTTCCACGTCAGTCAAAATTGATCACCACGTGTTCCAAATTTAATTCAGAGACCAACCACTATCAGTCAACGTTAACCTTTCTAACGGCGTCAAGTCAAATGGACTCAATTGGTGCACTTAAATTAATTTGGGTACGTAATTGAGACTTTTTTTAAACCGGGTACCAATTAGAAACTTCAGTACCAAACTGGGTACTATGCGACTAATTATACCAATTCTTTACTATTCTAAAGGTTTAATCTGTAATTTCATCTTCATATTTATGTTTTTATCCATTTTTGTTTTTATTTTTTTTCTTACTTGAGTTTTTATTTTTTTTTAAGATTCAATTAAGTTTATATTTTTTTAAAAAGAGACTCGACGTAAATTTTTCTTTAAATTGACATTTATGTTGAAAGTGTTTGATGCAAAATTTTCATTTATCAAATTAGATGTATTTTAAGATAAAAGATAATTTAACACATGAAATACTTAAATTTAGACACATGATCGATATAACAAAAGATAACAAATTGAGTATTGAGTCTTTTTATAGAAATGAGTACTTAGTTAAAAACAAATATAAAGACTATAACAAATCAAAATATAACACTAAATTATTAATTAAACTTATCTTAAATTTGTTGAAAAAAAATTATAATAAGAGGTTTGTTTGTTTAGTTAGATTTTGTGTTGTTGTGCTATAATTTGCGCTAGATTTTCTAATTTTAAGATAAAAATTTATGAACTTAAGTTAAGTTAAGAACAAATATAAGGATTAAAACAAGTCAAAATATAACACTAAATTATTAATTAAACTTATCTTAAATTTATTGAAAAAAAAGGACACATTTTTATGATTGGATGTTTGTATGTTTAACTACATTTTGTAATTTGTGTTTAATCTTCTAATTTAAGATATTTTTTTTATATTTAGGTATTTAATTTGTCTTGGTTTTTATATATATTTTTATTTAATTAGGTCTCCATTTTTATATATAAAAAACTTATTGTAGTCTTTTTTTTATAATTTAGATTTATTATTTATTAAAATCTAGGTCATCTTTTATTTTGAAACACCTCTTGACGTGTGTTACACTCAACTGAAATTTAGATACATGACAAATTCATATTGAAATCTAAGTCATCTATTTTAAAACACCTCTCATTTTGACATCTGCCACATTCAATTGAAAAATAAGTTAATTTTTGATACACAACAAACTCATATTGAGACATATTCACCGAGAACGATGTTAATATCAATTTAACAAGAAAAATCACATTAATTTTTTTAAAAAACTAATAACACAATTAAATAAAAAAATATAATTAAAGATCATAGAATGCCTTTGAAAAGACCCTCATCAGATATGTTAATCACTATTATCCACTACACGTTTGCAAAGTCGGGGCAATTGTCTTCAGTTTTTCCAGAACCCAGAATTATTTGGACCGTAATAACAAGCTTTTCTCATTCTAAAAAATAAGATTAAACTACTGTTTTTCCTCCTGTAATTTTTTATAAATACCCATTACAAAAATTTCATAAACTTATTACCCACATCTCATTATCCACATATATAGCTCTCTAAAATACCTACAAAAAATATTTATCTTAATTCCTATAAAACTTGAGCACTGATAAACGAAAGAACCAAGGATTTCAATTTTTATACATTACCAAAGTATATGTGAATTAGTTTTAACATTTTTCAATAACATTAAATAATTCAGGGTCAATATCAAAGTTAATAAATATGATCTTATCACAACACTAATTCTAAATTTAACAAATTTTAGAGTACAAAAACAGATCGATAAAATGACCTCGGGTGTAAAACATAACTTTATTAACTTACAGAATTTAAATTTTATAAATCTAACAATTACGTTAACATTTCATATGAAATCAATAGGTTACAAAAATAATTGTAATTTAAAAATTTACAATCTAGCAATTTATAGAAGTTAGAAATACAATTTTAAGTTTTCTTTTTTAATTTAGGTAGACACATTAATATTTTTTAATTTACACTAAATTATATTTACAAATATAATTTTAGTGTAAGTTAAAAGAAGGTCAAAATTATAATAGTAAAAAGACATTAGTGTGAATTAAAAAAAAAATAGTCGAGTTGAGCATGAGAAACTAAAACTGTGTTTGATACGCAATTTCTTCTTCACAAAGGCATCCTTCCAAATGTACCTAGCTTTCTAAAAAGTTAATCCGTTCAGGTAAAATTGTGCATTTTGAAGCTTTGGCCCTATAAAAGTTAGCAGAGCCTCAAGTTATTAGCAGTTTCAGATTGAAGAGCATGCCAACAATAATTTCAATAAATTTAAGCAAATACTACAACTTCATCCAATGACATTGATGAGGGTAATTATTTAAACACAAGCTTATTCATCTATACTTAACCGCCTTGCTCAGTTCATTGTTCTATAACATTACAGAGTAAATATTGGTAAACATTGATCTAGGCGGCTGGTGAAAAAGGGTTCCATGATTACCTCAAAACTTTTTCACCTGAACAAGTTCACCTTGTCTAGCTCCAGATTCAAGCATTGCCTCTAACACAGCAACATCTCTTGCACCCTCAACAAAAGAGAGACGGGGCTCAGCCACAAACTGACCCTCTTTCTGCTACAAGGAAATAAATTAGACTAGAAATAGCATCCTGTTCAAGGTTGTTCTTCATATTTTTAATATAATGTGCATGAAGTCTTGATCTCTAGTTCCAGGAATGTTTGGACAAGCAAATGATAAAAAGAGGTAACATGAACAATCAACTAGAGAATTTTGTTTAGGAATTCAAACATGAGGACTCAATTTACCTTGAGGGTGTTTTCAGATACATCGTTAATAAAAGCTTTTAATTCCTCAGTTACTCCATTGAATGGAAAGAAGGAGCTCTGCTTTGGTCCATCGGCACCATAAAAAGAAACCTACATAGCATTACAACACAAAAAAAAAAATGATGCCATTTTATTTATGAAAACCAGTAACTTAAACTATAGTACATACCTTGTAACCATGTTCTCCTTGGAAACCACGCTCAACTTGCAGGGTTCCATTCAAGCCAACAATTCGCCACAAGGTCTATAATACATTAAAGATCATGAGTAAAGACATACAAAAATAAATGCATGAATAGCAAGCATATCTACAGCCTAGCAGGCGTGACACAAGTGTGCTTTTGTAAGAAGAATGATTTTTGACAACATGCCTTGGGTGATCTGGAGGAGACAACCATTACAAACACTCCTGAACATCCATTCTCCAAATGACTAAGGCAAAACATTCCAAAATTAATCTTGGATTTCCAGTCATGTGTTGTAAAGTTAACTCCGTGAAATAGAGGCTTACAAGACAGATGATATATTATCTGGTGCAGGTAAGGTCGTATCTACATGAGATGTCATTGCTGAAACTGAAACCAACTCACACCCAACAAGCTGCCAAAAGAAAAGTTCAAGAACATCATTATATAGAGAAATCAGGCCTATATATAAGCCCCTTCTCTAGGATTCCTAATAGAGAAGTAAGTTGAAAGAAAACTTTACCAACTTTTAGAATAACAAGCAAGTTTACGATAAGCAGGTCAAAATACAACTAATAACTTTTCATTGCCCAAGTGTATTTTGGTAGCAGAGCATTAAACACTAATAACAGTTTTGGTAAGATGCCAAAGGGTACTAGTTTGATAAGACCAATAATAAGAGATCATTGCCACCATAAATTGCATTGGAAACACCAGAAAGACATGAGATAATAAATAAAACAATCAAAATGCACACCGTAAGTTAAAGATTACCATTCTTAACCCTGCAATGAAATGCACGCCCATATCCAAAATGAAACCTCCCTAAAAGAAAGAAAAAAGGAACAACCTCACATTAGGAACCAAAAATCAACAATTAGTACAATAAAACAGACATAAACTGTCATGCTAACATGGCAAATTATTGAAGAAATTTTGGGTTTGCAATATTTTAGCTATCAAGTATATAGCAACAGAAAAGGGAATACACAAAAAGATAAATTCTTATTGAAAATGGATTACATTGTTTCAGTACTCCTTAGATTAAGACATATAAAGAATCAAAACTTGGATTTCCAGTCATGTATTGTAAAGGTAACTCCATGGATTAGAATTTAGGAGAGGAATAACATTATACCTCCTTTTTATTCACTACCAACATAAAGTTCATGTATTAAGATTTTATATATTACTCAATTTTTATATTATAAATAGTAGAGTTCTTTTAGTTTATAGGTCAGAATGGTAGTTCGTTGAAGTGATCCAAAACACAGGTTGTGTTACAAATGCTCTTTTAAATTTAAATATTCAAATACAGCGCAACTTGATTACAAAGCACATACAGTGAAATTGCGCCTCCAATTGCTTGAAAAGTAGGGGTTTGAACTGTTCATTGATCCTTCAATAATAACTTGAACACTCATCATTTTCCCAATGCCAGCCATTAGTTTCTTGCACTGCCAAAAAACTTATGTGACTGCACAGTTGGATTCATTGGTCAAGATCTTAAACAAACGAATACCTCTAATAAGCCAGACTCAAATCGGTAATTTTCAGCCACGGACCATATTGATCGACCAGGAGCATCAGCGGAGATAGATTTGTAGCTAGACAATGCAGTTTCCAATTCACTTGTACCTGCATTATTATATTGATGTATATTTATGCTATTGCCCTGTTTTATTTTGAAGAGAAATATAGAGGGTTTTGGAAAGAGAAATAGAGGGGGTGAAAATAGAGAAATAAGTTGAGAAAAGATAAATAAGGTAAGGAATAAAATTAAATGTTTAGTCGTTTGATAGATTAGAAATAGGTGAGAAATAGAGATAAAGCTTTTTGGAAATGGGTAATTTGATATGTTTGATTGGATATAAATTATTTGAATAGTATAATGCTAATTATACCCCTCACCACATACAACACGATCAAACATTTAGGAGTAAAATAGTAGTTTTTACTCTCTTTTTTTCATTTTTTGCCCATCTTCTTCAATTCTTTCTCACTCTCAACACCAAACTACAAAATTTAATTCTCCTTCTCTCCGCCTTCATCCCAGGCGGCCTAAGTTTAGAATGGAAAGCATCTTAGAATGTCGTTTCTACAAGACATGACAACAATACAATCAACAAATTGTTAAGACCAACATGATGAGAGGTAACTGGCCATTAGAAAGAGAGAGAATATACCATTACACAATGAACACCTCATAAAAGTTATAAATGTGACAGAGGAAAGGGTATTTTTCCAAGTAACTATCAAAGGTATCGCTGGGTCCTAATAGATTTTCAATATAAGAGTGAGATGGGAATCATGGTCTATAACACCTCCTGGTGAAATCTTGTACTCTAACTTGTGTACATCTTGGTATTTGACTCGTGATTGTTACAAATAAATGTGATTATCACATCAAGTAAGCATCCATACTATTCTCCTGCTTTCAAGTTCCTTTCTAATTTTTCCTTTTTACCTTACTCTTTACTATGAAACACTAACCCTAACCCAACAGCTGAAAGACTTGAACATACTAGATGAACCAATTCTTCTCATTCTTAGTCAATACTCCCTCATCAGTAAACAATTCTCAACTATTATACAATTTAGTGTATATAGAAGTATACAATTACCATAACAAAACACTACTTACTTGATGCTGCAGGTTTCTCTTTATATCCACCAAATTAGGCATCCAGCGCATAAAATATATCCGAACAAACATAAAATTTAGTCAATGGCACAAAAGATATATGTAAAAAACAAATTTGTATCAAAGTAAATTTACTAGCATGACGTGAAGTGGCCAGGCAAGTTCCTCATCGATGCAATTAATCTGACCCTTATCATAAGAAAGATAATATCTGGCGAACAAACTTGTACACACGTACATTTACAAAAACCATTACCTTGAAGAACATGTTTACCAGCCTTTAGCAGCTTCAGTGAAATGTCAACCTGCAACAATTGATTGTTTGTAAAGAAAATGCAAAGAAATTGTAAATTCTTTAAAATTCAAGTATAAAAGTCCTTCCAATTTCAATTAAAGTTGACAGATAAACAATCAGGTTCTAAGATAACCAAATCCACATTGTGAACGTAGGTAATACACAGCAGGGCGATAAATGCAGCACGTAGACAGCAACATGATTGTTATTATTTATAATTTGATTTAATTAGAACATAAATGAGAAATATTACCTTAATTGATATGCGTAAACAAGTGGTTGAGAATGAGAAAAGGCAAATGTGATAATAGAGAAGAGAAATAAGAAACCTGAGTTTGTCCAGCCAAAACGACAGCAACTGCATCTATGGATCCATCTTTGATGATATCTTCAAGACCGCTGTCTCCCCACTTACACTCTACTGCCGGAAAACGCTTACGGGCTAGGCCTACGGCCACCGTGGCAGATTCCTGCGCAGAAAAAAAAGAATGAATTGAAAGTAACCGAGGAGATTGGGAAAAAAAAAAAGAGAGGCGAAAATAAAACAATGCAATAGTAATGGAGGAATGGTATTACCTGAGTGCGGCTCCAAATGGCTTTGAGTTGGAAGAGGTGAGCGATCTCGAAGAGTCTAGGAAGGTACTGAGCCTTCACAAAGATACCAGCTCCCAGAATAGCGATCTGAGGAACCTTCGTCGCCATAACTACAATACAATACAATGAAAATGCCACACAAATTTCACTACGTATATAGAGTGCAGTGTAATGTTTGAACCGATTCTGTTTTCGAATCAAATCTCACCTTGCTTCTTCTAACTTGTTTGATTTTTGTAATGAAGTGGTGAGTATGTTCCAACTCCAGGGCAAAAAACACCATAAAAAGTATTTGTACTATATATTACCATTCAATCAATTGTTTGATGTGAAGTTTATTTATTTATTTATTTATTTAGTAGTATAGGTTCTTTTTTTCCGATTAATCTAAAATGTTTTTTTTTTTGTATTAATAATTTGTCTAAAAACATTGTTTATTTAAAGTGTTTTTCTTAGTTCAACATTACTAGTTGGAGGAGAACTATTTTAAGTGATTAAAAATGTTTATTAATGTCAGAAATATTTTGATGAAGTAAATTTAATTTACACATTTAATATTATGAATTGAATGAACTGGTTTTTCTTATAAAGTAGTTAATTAACCTTATAAAAAAAGATAAGTTCATAATTTGATTTTATGTTTTATGCGTTTTCAGTATAAAAAATATTATTAATTTAATTCATAAGATAAAAAAAAACATTATTAATATAAGTTTTATGCAAAATCAGTATAAAAAATATTATTAATATAATTCTTAAGATAATATTATAAAAGTTAATAAAATTATCTCTCTCACATACATATGTTTTGTGATTTAACCACTACATAAATATTTTAACAATGTTTGAATTTGCTTATAATTTTTTAAACTAATCATATATAATAATGAAATTCATCATTATTATCGTAAAACTTTATAAGTAACGACCATAATTACTTATAATAAAGACTTGGCAAATTTTAACTTTGTAAGGATATATAATTAATAAGCTAAAAAGTGATTGAAACTTTTTTATTGGTTATAATATAAAAGTTTCTAGGTGACGTTTTTTACCTATCATTAAACAAATGGGCTTTGCTGTTTTAATTCATTCTAAAGGTTAACAAAATTTGGCTTTTGAAACTTCATAGCGTCAGGGTTTCTTTAGATTACAATAAAATAACTGAATATTGAAAAGAAATAATGTTAAATTAAAATACCAAACAATAAATCTTTTTCTATACTGAAATAATATTTTGTACCAAAAACAGAGTTATGTAATTGGAATTTTTATACATCTTTATTGCAAGCAGATGTTACTACTTAAGTTATTCAAAATATTAGTACTATTGATTAGTGTCTTCTGAAAAGATATTAATACTACTGACTAGTGTTCAGGAAAATAAAATCTAGAAACTCACATATTTGATGGGGATGCAGGAAGAAACAGCCTCACAATAAACTGCTATCAGCTTTTGTTTTCACTGGCCAAGAACCTTGTTCTTAGTGGGTTGAGTTGAGTCATTATTCAAATTCTTGCACTATAAAGGCACGCACCAGAAAACACTATTTCAGAACACAATGCAATATCTTATCAATCTTATTGGTATTTGTTACAATTGAAAAGAATAGATACAATAATTGTTATTTCTTGTACCACGATATAAATTTAATTTGGGAAAATCATCTTCCCTTTCATTTCCTTTCATCATCAAATCAATCTTCTAATCCTACTGAAAGACTCTGAAAACAAAAAATGGAGTCTGTAGGTCGATCATCTTATTTTCACCATCCAATGATTGTATGTATATTGAATCTCTGGGTTCCTCGCTCACCCCACTCTGCGTGGCATACTCCAATGCCATTTCATAGTCCACCTGCATACAGAAATTATGTACAAAATTTGATGAATAAATCAAAATTCAAGTACACCTAGCCCGTCTTTTATCTTCTGTTCATTGTATGAACTCGGTTCATAGTCTATTTAGGAGAGAATCCTAGGGGGTATTGCCTAAAAGCTTCATTTCATGTGTAAGCAAAAGGTATAGTTGTTTCCCTAAAAGACGAACTCAAGTAAAGCTAATAAGCAGTTACGCAGATAATCCAGAATGAATAGAAAAGTTATGTGATCGAGAGAAACGATTTCTGTTGCCCAAGAAAAAAGACGAACAGGTTTTATGACGCTAATTTCGAAGTTCTTCAAGCAACCCCTTATTTTATATACAACCAAAACTAAATCTATATTTTAACTTTAAGGTGGACATACTCGTATGATAAGAGTTGTTCCACTAGATCCATTTACTGCCACTCTGACACTTACATCTATTCAGGTTGAGGTATCCCTTTAGTTTATATATACGAAGAAAACGAAGAAATATTCACACTCACACACGCCGCCAGATAGCTTACCTGTTCAACATGTTTAGCAAGCTTTTCACACAATGTTTCCTTAGTAATCAAATTCTCTGAGACTTTTCTCAGTAGTTCTACATCATCATCCCCATAACGAATCTTCTTTGCCGCATGTAACTGTGTCATTTCTTTCAAAACGTTGTATACTGCACCAGAAGCATCGGGGATATACCTGCCAATTGGTAGGACTTATATTTTATTTCATACTTAAAAAAATGTATCATCGTTCAGAGATTGCTGGAATTATGAGAGGGACAAATAAAACTTTGGCATACCTGCTGAGATTTCGTTTCCTCTCCTGCTGCTCACGGGCCTGCATCTTTTTCACAATCTTGGATTTTAATTGGACACAGCATTGCTGAATAGCATACTAGAGATACAGCAAAAATAAAAGCTGTTAGTTTATTTTACATAGCAAAAATTGAACAGTTGCAAATTAAAAACTTCGAACCTTGACAGCAGAAGCAATATCAGTTATGTCATCTCCAATGTATTCTTTCCCAGTTCCTTTGAAAGGAATTTTTGTGCTCACAATGCTTACAAAGACACCAATCTTATCTTGTATCTGATTGATTTTGTAACTACTCCAGCTGAAAAAGTATTTAACAACAGGATTTCATAGGTTATGGTTGCCTTGTGACGCCAGAGAATTTTGGAAGCAATTATTGACCCTTATTCTGTCACCTTATCATAACACACTACTTGGAACAAATGGCTTTGGCAAGAAAGAAAAAATATAGCAGGACTGATCTTTAAAAAGTATTCACTTCTAATTCCTAACATCATTTATACCCTCGCCTCTTCATAACAAGATTATATTTTCTTTCCTCTTCATCCAAACAACATCGTATACCATTATTTTCTCCTTTTCTTTCTTTTTATTCTCATTTTGTTCTCTCATCCAAACAAAACAATAATTAGAGAGGCAAAATAAATCATATGCTTTTATGTGTATACTTACTTAATCCTTTTATGCGCGGTCCTGGTAACAACATCGGCACCTTGCTCAAAAAGTAGAGGAATTCTATTGGCAAATCGAAATATATTCAGACCCTGGAAACAAGTATTATATATTCTGTCACCGAAACTATTGCCATTTTCTAATAGCAGAATGAAACATTTCTTCATAACTAGCTCCTAACATTGTTCAGTTGACCAAGAATGACCCAACAACACCTAATTTAAGACGGTGGCGGCAATCAAACAATAACACAATAATCAGAAGTTAAATTAGTTTTTTTTCTTTATAGAAAAGGAGTATGTTAAAACACAAACAAGGAAAAAGAACATAAAACAGTACGAGTCCAATCCTTTTGCATATCAAACAAAAGGTTTATTTTCTATTACATATTCTTTTCCATGTTTATTACAGCTTTTATAGCCTTTCACTCTATCTCCAGCTATTGTTTAAAGATTATACGGTAAATTTAACACATGTATTTCAAATCTATTGTCAAACATAACTATTTTTGGAATTGAAACTAACTTGCTTGACATTTTTTCCTCCTACACTGACTCCAGCTTCCACAATGAATGGGTGACCTTCAAAAACTTGAGCACTGTGCATCAATGGCAGAAGAAATTAGCTTTAAATCATTATGAATTACCAGAAAATTCAACCACAACCAAAACCAAGAGATCCCTCATGGGCCCTAGCATAATGGCTCGATTTACCCTTTAGAACTTCCAACAAATAGAGTCACAAGTATGCTAAAGACTCAAGATGATCAATATCAAGGATACAAAATTAAGAGATCAGGAAGTTCCAAGAAGTAATAATTTGAGATAAGAGAAACATGTAGAAAAACTTTGATACTGAACCACTACCTGCCTGAATAAGTAGCAACCATGTCCGGGTGCAGCTCTTTTATAATTCCTAATCGAAGATTGTATTCACCAGCAGGGCTAAGACACTGAAAATAGGTAATATGGACACATAAAATGACAGAAGTAAGGAATATAATATAACAAATAATAATGGAAAAATGAATGATAAAATATAAATAAAAGGGGCTCATGATACAGACTACATACTTACATGACCACTAGGATCATCAAACTTGGCTTGCCGAAGCAACTGATGAATGCGTACTAATTGCTGTGAAGTTAGAGACTTCACAGGCGTTTTTACGCTGAAGTCTGTACCCATTTCTCCTGATAAAGAGAGTACAGAATGAAATAGAAAACATATCTAGCATCTATAACATATACACATTGAAACATGTCAAGAAAAAAAATATACACATATAACAGAGCCGCAGCAGGCAACTTAACCCCTCACTAATTTAGGAAGGAAAAGGGAATGCAATTAAGAAAAAAGACCCTTAAGCATTCCCATATTTCAATATCAACAAAGAGAGCCAGAAATATCTTCTTTCTACACTTATTGCAGAATTTTACATCAGGGATAACTGACTATGGTTAAGTGGAGAACCTTAGCTTACTATAATCTTTCCCTTTGCCTAACCAAATACCAATTTCATCAATTCTATAAGAATGATGAATCCAAACAGTTAACTGGATTACGTAACTACCATATAAGGTGCTGCTTCAGAAGACTATCTGCTCAATAAGAATAAAAAATATCCAACAAATTATTAATAAAATTACTGTTTTTCCTCACCTATTAATCTTTCAGCATAAGATTTATTGATATTTACAAATTCATGCTGAAGAAACTGTAAAAGATTCTGCTTTGATGTTTCAGTAATAAGTCGTTTAATTAGCAGTAAATCAACAGAAGATGGATGATGCTTTGTCTCCATAGGAATGGGTGGCATTACATCTGTTCTGCGAGCAAATCTTACAGAGACATTCTTGCTGCCAAAGAGAACAGCTTGTATAAGAAGATTGTGCAAGTTGATTTGGGGACAGAATCTGAAAAGATATATATACATACTCAGGGGCATCTGACACAAATTTAAATAGAAATTGTGCATAAGGAGTGATGACAGCCATTTGTCTCATGTAATGCAATATTTTTGACTGCATATACAAACAAAGGAGGTCACATTAATGAAACATGACCACAAGTATTCTTTCAATGAAATCAATAAGCATGATAACAGTTTATTTATGGAACCGCTTAATTATATCTAGAGTTTGGAGTGAAATTATTCAAATTTCATCAAACAGGCATTACATACACGGTAAGTTGTCCAGTTCCCTTCTATGACAACTTGAATTTCAGCTCCTCGCCAGTGTTCCTTATTCTCCCGTTTTTCATGTAAATGAACATGGGGTATATTCCTGAAAATTGAAGCATTTGTTTAGTTGGAAGGAGTTTAAGTATTAATTCATAAAAGTACTTAAAATAAAGTCATACTTATGAATGTCAATATCCAGCCTGCAAAATGAAATATAATTTTGGTTCCTCATTGAAGAAGAGATCTCAATAGGAAGCCCTGTACTCATTTTCGACCATATTAATGCCTGTATACATTAAAAACCTGATTAATATGGCCAAGCGAAACCAGTATATAATACAACTTCTACTGAAAAGTTGCCAGCTGTAACAAAAACAGAGCGAAATAATATATAAACTAGTGCCTGTTGTCAATCAATACCATCTTTGCACCAAGACCAAACTTTCCCCGTGTCTGTTTCAAGCCATATTTTGTCCCAGATAGAACTGCATGAATAGACAAGCATACAGCGAATGAGGTTTCTAGTTCCTATGAACAAAATTACAACTGCAATTTCAAAACATCTTGATTGCAGATAACTAATGCAAGAAGAAATTGACTGACCCCGACCAAACATATTTGGGATGTCATCATGTGGCATTCCCTTTCCATTATCCTGCAATTAGTAACAATAATGAGACTGTCTACAAACTGTCTACTAACAGGAATGAGATTGATACGACAGAAAATGGGAAAATTTTCAAACTGGATTCAAAATCTGATCAAACGGTTCAGCTGACCAAATCAAAATCAACAAATAAAGATGATGCATATCAACACGGTATCATAGAGTAAGCCCTGAGGCAGAAACCACACGCACCTTGCATGTAACTCTGTAAAACGAAGCCTCACCTCGACCTTTGCCAACCTTTGGAGCGTGAGTTTCTTTCACTTTCTTTCCCAGGGCCGCATTCTTTGCCTGCATTTCTTGAGCTCTAGCCTCTTTTGCTAGTCGTTTCTGCATGAGAAGCTATTATGTCAAACAGAACCCTATCTAGAGAGCATTTCTCCTATAGTCTACTCAATTGCAACTACTTGTTTCTATGAATGAACCAAGATAATAATTTCTAATTTTTTACTGTGAAACAAATTATACTAACCAAGCCCGATCACAGAGTTTAATCCAGGTCAGTATATATCAGAACAAGAAGTCCACAATCAATGTAACGACACAAAATTAAACACACCTCACGAGCCTTCTCAGTTTCATAATCGTCATACAAAGCAGCATCAACACGTTCACGATCAACAAGACCAATCATGGAATTAAATTTGCTTTTTCCTATCTCCTCTCTACAACAACCAAGCCAGCATCAAAGAAATTGATACACTTTAAGAAAAACCGCATGTTCACATTAGCACATTTACTAGTTCATCATTCATCATACTTGTCCTTGCACACTTACATAGTAATTTCGACCACGGGAAGCTCCGATATGGATTCCGCCGAGTCAAGTGAGTTTTCCACAAGCTCTCTAACAGTAGTGTAAAGAGATTTTCCAGGCTGTAGTTAAATCCACATAATTTCAGAGAAAACATACACACAAAAAGAATATCACAAAATTGCTTGAGTATAACAAATAAAAAACATAATTGAAGTACGTTATCAAATCCTGCAATGTTCTTGTTCTCCGCGAAGAACTCAGCAGGAGATTCTACAAAGTAAACAGAAACAATAATAATCAGTCTCAAAGGACAAATGCTATGAAATTAAACAGAAATTGCAACATGGAGAGAGAGAGACTCTGCTTCAGAAGAGTTTCCTTCGATTTTCGAGGGGTCTTTGACTTGGTTTTCTTAGTTTCAGTTGGGCTTTCATCGCTAATTCCATCCATTGAAATTTTGCCCTAGAATCTTGAATTATTTCCAAGGAGCCGTTGAGTTCAGATTTGGAATCAGAAGCTGAGAATGAGAGAGTGAGTAACTTCGATTCAGCTGGCTCCTGCACCCAGCCAGCGCTAGGGTTCTAAGCTGAAAATACAGGAAATAGTTGAATTTGTCGTGCACGCGATCCAGTGGTATCGTCCGCAGTGCGGATCACGCTGCCATGGTCAGTCGCCAAACAGAATCTCTTGATCAACGGCTATTATACTTCGATCGCTGATTCCTGATACTTGGACGGCCAAGATCCATGATAATTGGTATACTCTACTGTCTGCTCTGCAATCAGCATCGTCAAGGTATTTTCTTTATAAAATTCATTGTTATTTCCCGCCAACCAAAGTCTCCTTCTGTTCCCGTGCACCACTGTTGCATATTCCAAAACTAATGTGAGTGAAAGTCTTTGACTTACACTGAAATTTGAAATTGAATTTGCCAAATGTTTTGTGTTGTACAATTTTTGTCAAGAAACTAAAATTATTTTTTCTTGTCTATTTGAGAATGTTGCGATTTAATTTTCATACATATTTTTACATTATTAAAAGTCATCGAAGTTTAATTTTTTAATGAACTGTTATAAGAGGTCATAAACTTACTACAGAGGATAATTTATTTGTAGATGATAGTATACTTCTTTTTTTTTGTGTTATCAATACATTGTAATTAAATTTAAATGTTATTAATGTCTAGTTTTAGATGATAAAGATACGTATTAAATTTGTGGAATAACAATTAATTATGGTTAACTTTTTCAAAATCAATCATCATTAAGAGTTTCCTTAATATGTTGAATTTGTAAGTATGGATTTTAAAAATTATATGTATAATATATTTGTTAAATTAATTTTAAATTATAAAAATATAATTAAATTATTATAAATATTTTATTTTATAAAATTAAATCATTCTTTTTTAATTATTTTTATAATAAAAATATATTCAAGTTATTTATATATATTTTTAGCAATTTTATATAATTATTTTAAACAATAAATTAAAATTGAATTAATAAAAAATAAGAAATAAATTTTATTTTAAATGAATTATTTTATTGATTAGAAATGTAGAAAAATATAAATAATAAACTCTTTAATAATAGAAACAATGAATGATACAAAAATTCTTAAATAGACTAACTACAAATCTTGAACACTGTTAAACACTTGTGTAAAATAAATTGGATTAGTTCTTTGTTTAAATTTAAAATAAAGTATTCTTGAGAAAAGTGATTATTAATAAATAAATTTTGGAAAAAGAAAAGGCATTACTTATATTTAGTTTCAATTAATTATAAAAAATATTTTTCATAGAACTTTTGTTTTTGAAAACTACTTTCTTCACCAACTTATTTTTTATTTATTTTTTGGATAATTAAAAACAAAAAATAATATATTTTTTTTCTGGTTAAAAAGGTGATTAAATAAACTCAAACGAAACCGAAAGTTGGAATACAAATATTGATGATTGATTTTTTATAAACATTGTAGTTTTATGTAATTAAGTCTTATCTTGTGGCTAGCAATTATAACTTTTCACTGTAATTTTACAATTAATAAATCGGGTATCCGGTATCCGAAAAAGGTACATTTGATTTCTTAAATAATATTTCAAAATTAACTATTGTTAACTAAAAAATGTGGTTAAAATAGAAGATTCCATAAAATGTATTAGGTGAAGTTATTTCATAGAAATAGAGAAAGCATATGATGTTTTATATATAAACAATATTAAAAGAAATACTTTCCACTTGTTTTAATCCACAAAAGTAGGGTGAAGTAAGGCATGTAGTAAGTATATTTGATTATAGGGTACATAAATATAGCTAGATTGATAGAGAAAAAGAAACTTTGAGGCAAATTTATATTATGTCTATATATGCAAATATAATTAGAGATAAAAAATAATTTGTATATACAAATTTTTTTATGTAAAATTTATGATATATTAAATAGATATTTTAATGGTAATAAATATGAGTATTTATTTATCTGTTTATTGATGATATGGATATGAGTAAACATAGGTTGTAGACACTAATATTGTAGATAACACCTACAAAAGTTCATCAATTGTCATGAAAATTATCAAAATTCACACCAAGCACAACTCCAGCTTAATTCATACTAATTTAAGAATAACCCACATTGTCTTACAATATTGTTATACCATAAATTTTAATTTCAAAATAAAGCATTACACGGTATGTATTTACATAACAATTTAAAGAATTTGTGCTGTAAGTACATTTTAATTAAATTGACAAGGAGTGTATGTGAGAATTTCTTGTGATGATGTAGAAAGCAGACAAAACTAGAAGTTTGTTTTTTTTTTTAACCCTACAAAGTTATCCAAACATGTAAAAGTATTGGAGAAACAACTATTTTCTTCATGAGAAACTAAACCAAACACAGTAATACTAGTACATCAAGTTAGAAAAATTGGAGCATACATCAAGATCAACTTCATTTACAAAACAACTGAACAAATGTATTTGACTTTTTTTCAATTAGGCACATAGCAAGAGAAGAGAGAAGGAGAAAAGCAAGTGAATAACCATTACTATAGTACTATTTCTCAATCAAACACACGTCTTTATATGGACTTGTATTAGAATATTACATTTAAATAAAAACTATGGAAACAAAATGGTAAGAGGAACATTGAAAATGAAAGCAGGAACTATTACCTTGAGTTTCAAACAAGCAGGAAGAAGGTGAGAGGCACACTAAAAATCAGAGAGACGAAATTGAATTGAGACTAAACTGAAATAATGGGAATGAAATCAATATAGCTATGACGAAATTGAAGGCAGGACAACGGTATTCATTACCTGATTCCAGGAAGAACGATGAAATCGAAAGAGCAAACATCTTCCGAGTACAAGCAAAATCAGCATTTACTTTGAGCGAACACATTTTACCTTGATCGAAATCGGAAGATCAAATGTAGAGAGACGAAATCAAAGAGATGAAATCAGAAACAAAAATGATATCGAAAGCATGGAGATAAAAGGGAGGTACGCACTTTCCCTAAGCAAAAGTGAAGAGGAATGATTTGCTTTTCTTCCTATTAAGGAGACACACCGATAACGAGCAAAGGAATAACTATATAGCCAAATTAAAATTTTTTAAATTCATGAAGAAAAATAATAAAAGAATAAGGTGAAAATAATTTTACTAGGTTTTACCCCGATGATTAACAAAGGTTTCTAAAACCTCTCCTATGTCTTTTTTTCTACTAGAAGTTTTTTAACCCGAACTAGTAAACCTCCATTATAATTATTTATTTTTGTAGTATATATTACAATGCCTGTAATAATTATAAATAAATTTTATTTGAGTTTTTTTTTTTTTAAATTTAAGTAGTTAAAATAATTATTAATGAAAGAAATGTTAATTATTTGAGTTCATATATTTTTTATTTTTTATTTAAATCTATGAAATTGTAATTATTTTATAAGAAATAATTTTTTAAAATTTATATCTTAACACAGCTCAATTAAATTTATTATTTAAATTTGAATTAATATTTTATTTAATAATTTGATTAGAATTTTACTTAAAATTTAATGTTTTATTTAAATTTATATTTTAAGTATTTATTTTTAAATAATTTTATTTAAAATTTTAAGAAAATAAAATATGAAAACATTTAGTGTCCATAAATATAAAAAAGTGAATACTTTTCACAAAAACTCAACAAGTAACAAAACAAATTGTACTCGATCCAAAACTTTTTTCATCTTTACATGTATGATTCATCCCATATCTTTTATCGATAGAATTTTATTATTTAATGTTTTTAAATTCTAATTATAAGAATTTAAAATTTCATTGAAGTTGAAATTGTAAAATTAAATTGTTCAATACACCAATTCAAATATTAGAGTATTTTTATTGTTGGAAATTAATTACATTTGTATGTCATAAAGACACCCATAAGTAAGAAGGTAGAAATTACTGTATTTCGTTCATGATTTAAGCTGGTCATCAAATTTGTAATGACTCTAGTTGATACTAGTTTTTTTTTCCTCGCAAAATGGATATTAACAAGTTGGAAACATAACATTATGTTAAAAAAAATTAAATATTGTTCAAATCTATTAATTTAAATGTTATCAAATAAAAGAAATTTAAATGTTATTTTCAATTTTATAAATTAATTACTTTGTAATTAATTAATTTTTGTTAAAATCAAATTAAGGGTATTTTTATAACTTACTTTATTCTTCTTTTACCACATTAATTCAGTATTTTGCAACTTTTTTTCTCATTTTATTTATATTTTATTCACTTTCTCTCTATTTAAAAAACTTCACTTTCCACTCTCTTCGCATTTTTCATCCCTTTCCATCTTCATCTCAAATACCAGAAAGATAGAAAGGAAAATAATTAAAGAGTTGTAATTTTTGATTTGGAAAAGTGCAAAGCTATAATAAGTTGTACTTCATTACATCATTTAGTTGGAAGTGTAAGGCACATAAATTCTAATATTTTTCTAGAAAATTCTTGAACCATTTTGCCGAGAGTTTTTGATATCGCTTCAAGCCATTCTTGTAATCCACAAAGTTGATTCCAAATCTCAAAGTATAACCACTGTTCCATTCAAAGTTGTCGAGTAATGACCATGCAAAATATCCTTTTATATTCACGCCGTCCCTTGTAATGCAAATAAAATAAAATAAAATAAGATTTATAACTAAAATACTTTTCAAATATTAAAAAGAAAAAGGAACGAAGAAAAAGAAGCAATTACCTAATCGCTGAAAGAAGATAAAATAAATGACGATAGTGATAGTCTATCCTCAAAGTATCTAGAAGAGACTCTTCCAATGATAGCGTTGGATCATTGAACTCATCAACACCTACGTATAAAAAGTGTTATACATAACATAACGTGTAAGTAAAAGAAAAAAAAAATCATATCGATAACATAAAATAGACAATTAACGTCTATGATTTTACGTCTCATGCAAAAGAATCAGACATTAAAAATGACTGGTAACAAATTTTAAATAAATGATTAAATTTTTACATCTGATGCATTAGAATCAAAACATAAATATCACCAGTTGACTTCTGACTGCAGTCTCACGTAAATTTATGTCTGACGGCCTATGTCAGACATAAATTTACGTCTGACCATAGAGCATCAAACGTAAACGTTAAAATTACCACTTACAATTCTTTAATATAGTGTATAGATTTATTTTACATTAGGTTCTTCAAAGAAATTTAAAATACCAATTTGGTATCAATGAATCATAAACATCCTCATTAAAACCTAAAATACAAGTCAAATCTATGTAAATGATTAACATCATTTATAACTTAAAAACTTAAAATAATAAATATATAAGTCATTATATTTATCTATTATTCATTATTCATCTTATCTATTTTTATCCCATAATCATATTTTAAACTTATTTCAATCTCATAAAATTGACAGTAAAAAAATAAATATAAATTTAATGCAATTACCATTTTCAGTTATGTAAATTAATGGATTGTTGTACTTTTGTTTAATGTACAACAATAATTCTCTAATGCCTTTGGGATACACATACAACCAGCTTGAAGCAGCCTACAAATACAATAAATAAAAGTTACATATATAATTAATATAATAAAATAAGTTAATCACATGTAGCTAAGTAATTTAACATGGCAATGGACACGTACCGTTGGACCTATTGGAATCCCGTTCCGTTCAGCTACTCCCAAAAAACAAATATATCATCAAAATCAAAACACACCCGTGTGTGTAAAATATAGATATCAATGTACAGAAATAATAGATAAAACAAAAATCTTACTTGTAAGATTGGTATTGGCATCTGTGTTGTAATTAGGTTTGACATTACCTAACTTAGGTGCATGTGTAGCATAATTAGAGGTGTAATAGTTTAATCCAATAAAATCAAATGAACCATTCACGAGTTTCGTTTGTTGTTGGGAGAATTGTGGTAATCGATTACCGACAAGAGAACGCATGCTTTGTGGATATTTTCCTGATGTTAATGGTCCCACAAACCTAAGAAAATTGTACAAATGGAACTATTCAATTTGAGATTTTTGCTGTTGTTAATGAGTTAAGTGATTTATGTTTGTGACCATTATTACAAGTATACATTACAAAGCAAATAAGAATTCAAAATTGGAACTTTTAGATGAAATTATGTACTCACCATCCCAACATGAAATCTAGAGCTCGCTCAGAAGCAGTTTTATCTAATTTGGTATCAGACAATGGTTCAAACCAATTAGACACAAGGGTTATGCCTATCACTCCTTTTTGATATACCTGTGTAAAGAGTTTTCACGGTGTTAGTAATAATAGTAGAGATAAATAAAGTGCTTTGTTTATTTTTCCACTGAAATTAGGGATGTAGAAAAAATCTAAATCCGCAAGTATTTACGAATAAAATCCGCAACGGATAAGAAATGAATATTGTAAATGGATAACGGGTACGAGTATTTTTTTTATACCCGTATGTTAACGGAGTGAGTACGGGTATTATAGTATCCGTACCCGTGAATACATGTACCTGCTATAATTTAATTTAAATTAAAAAAAAAACTAAAAAAATGATTAAAACATTAATACATAGAAATTGAATGGGTTATTTTTTATCAATTGATTTTAAAAAATCTTCGTTTCTTTGTAAATTGTCATCCAGCACTACTTAAATGAGTTATTTGCACTTTTTTTGAAATTTATAAATATTATTCATTCTATTTTTATTTGAATTTATAATTAAAATATATTTTTAAATATTAAAATTTTCTTTTGTAAATACCTGCAGGTACCCATGAATATCTATGGATATTAGAAAAATATACGGGTATTCGCATGGATACCCGTACGGATATGGATAGGGGTACATAATGAATATTTATCCAGGATAGAGTATGAGAGAGCTAATATCCGTATCTACCATCCTGTTGTTATCACTATTTGGAACTATGAGTAAATCTTAAAAATAAATGTAACAGTTATTGTGAAAGTTGTGTGATGAACCTGATATTTTTTTCTGTATACTTTGACAGTGGCTGCATGAGCAAGGAGAAGGTGATGTGAAACTAAATAAGGTTCTTTTCCAGAATCACCATGAACACATTTTGGATCTAACCATTTAGAACATCGATTTGGTGGCATCAGTCCAGTTGCATAGCCGAATGTACTATAAGTCCATGGTTCATTTATAGTGATCCAATATTTCACTCTGTCTCCAAACTCTTTAAAGCAAACTTCTGCGAAATCTTCGAAGTCATTTCTGAAAAATAATCGTATATTATGTTGCATGTTTGTATTGAGAAATAGTGGAAAAAGAGTGAAAGAAAAAATTACATATATAATAACTATCATTAATAAACTGATATCTATCCAATAGATATTTATTCATAAACAAATAAAAGTAAGGTAATTTTTAATAAAATCATTTTTAAAATAGCATATTAAAAGAAAAATTATTTAGAATAGATGGAATAATTGATTCTATAAGAAAATCCACATACACATCATGTAGTCATATATGTAAATATAATAATAGCAATAATTGGATTAATAATTATTAAATTTTGTATGACTTACATAATGCGTGGACTTAGGAAGCCACCGTACTCGTCTTCTAAAGTCTGGGGAAGATCCCAATGGAAGAGGGTGACAAATGGTTCAATACCTGTAATATTAATTAATTATTTACAAATATTAATATTAAATTAATTATGTGATTGTGATTGTTCACTTACTTGAAGAAAATATTAAAATACAAATTGATTAAAACAATATTATAAGAAAACACAGTACATATGGATTTTTTACCTTTAGCTAACAGTTCGTTGATGAGGTTGTTATAATATTTGACTCCTTCTTCGTTTATTCCTCCACTAAGCTTTCCTTCTGAATATTTATGAGAACATTTAAAATGGTTAACACTAAACATAACGCTAAAAATAATTAAGGGATAATAATTAAACAATCATCAATGTTTAACTTACTTGGAAGAATTCTTGGCCAAGAAATAGAGAATCTGTATGCATCCAAGTTCATGTATTTCATGATTTCAACGTCTTCCTAATAAAGTATAACAAATCGTAAGGGTAATTAAATATATAAAAAAAATGTAACTTAAAAACTATATTATATAATACTTCATTCCATTAATAGTTTTATCACAATGTCATATGTTTGACCTTTTAGATTGTCTGAAATTTGAATTTTACCTTATAGCGGTGATATTGATCATCGGCAACATCTCCATTGCTTCTATCTTGTATCAGTTCTGCAGAATTCCACATTTATTATTCAATTAATTCCATGATGCTTAAAATATATATAGTGGGTTTGAAAAAAATAACGAAACAAATATTACTTTATTTTTTATATACTAACTACAATTATTATGAATCATATTTTAATTAGAAAAGTATTTAAAAAATACAAAAAAAAAATCAGAATCAAGTTTTTGGTTTCCTTGCAATTGTTTTTAATCATAATACTTAGTCACTGTATTGACTAAGTTAAAGACCATTTTATACACTAAAACTTATTAATTTTTAAAATAACTTTTATCGTGAACAAAAAATTATAATTAGTTTATGAATTAAACTTATAAAATTAATTATCAAAGTTGTGTCTACTTGTTATTATTAATTTTAAATTATCTTTTAATTTTAAATTAAAGACTAATTTAAATACTATTTTCTTGTTAACTAAAATCTTGATAGTTAATACTAGAGATTAATTTAGATTCTAATTTATAAATTAATTATAAACATCTCATCCTAAATGGAAATAATTTTTTCTCTTAAACAATTATAAAAAAAAAAAAAACTTATTTAAACCAAATATAGATCAAGAATAGAGAAAAAAAATTAAAATAGGAAAAAAATCAGTTTTACTAGAAAAATAGACCAAAAAAAAAACCTGGATGTTTATGGGTAAAAGTATCCCATACACTGGGTCCTTTGCCACCTTCCTTCGCCGCACCTTCATACTATATATATTCATGCATTCCAAAACAAAAAATCTATTAACAAATTGCTTTCACTACACATTGAATTTGATTAAAATATTAAAAACTAAATAAGTGAACATTTTTGTAACAACAGGAAAATAGCTCACATCTTTTTCTGGTTACTTTTTTTCTTTTAATTATTAATAATGAGTTTAAGTTTAAGATTACACAAGAATTACCTCTACTAATTATATCGTAAATTATATAAGTCCAACAGAAACAAGATGTAGAAACAACTAAAAAATTACTTCTCTTGCAGATTCAAGCACAAGATGTGAAAATTAGTAGCAGGTTCATCGTGAGTTTTGCATCAGTAACTCTTATTACTTGTATTGTTATTTGAGAGATTTTAACGAGAATTTGTCGTAAAAAACATACCAATTACAAACCAAGATCCGAATACACACTATATATGAAAACATGAACTCACAATATATCCAAGAAATTTTACTAGAATAGGTTCTAATCGGACTCTAATATCATATTAAAAATGGATTTTAAGTCTAATTCAACTTCACAAAACCGGCTTGTAAAGGAAAGATTACACTTCACTTATATATTGTGAATTGACCTTATCTCTTGTCGACGTGATAATTTCAAATGATAATAAAAGAAATTTTCAAATGTAATGTACCTGGTAAGCGGCGGAAGCTGTCCCGAAAACGAATCCTGGTGGAAAACTGGTTCGGTTGAGAGAAGAAACATCGAGAATAGGTGCAACAGGAACAGGTTGAGCAAGAGTAACCGATGCTAATGTTGTAACGATAGCAACAACGGTGAGAAAAAACGCATTGTATGCCATGTCAGGAGAAAAAGAATGAAGTGATGATTCTGTTTAATGCACGAATATATAGACTGCACTGCAGGCATGGCCGGATTTGGAAAACCGCGTATTATATTTTCAAACATGATTCTGTTTCTCCTGTCGTTTTCGCCGTCTCGTGAGATAAACACAAGCAAGAAAAACACCACCGTTTCTATTTCTTTATTACTCTTGCCATGTGTTTGCTTTGCCGTTGAACCAGTGTTCTACTTTGAATGTATTTAACTGTTCTTAATTAAATTTTATATCAACTATAGATAACTTCAAGTTACACTACTATATAAGTGGACGTTTTTAAATTTAAATCTATAAGATTTACGTATAAAATGAAATTTATATCCATTAATATACTCAAATTAATTAATGTGATATATATATATATATATTTTGGTATAACTTTAAAAAAATATTCAATAATAAATAAGTAGAAGATCAATAATATAATTTTGTAATTTTAGGTTAAGAATTGTGTCGTATTATGTTATATGCATTTTATTAGTGTCAAATTTCTCCAATATCTGTTATGGGAAAAAACTAAGTATGCGAGTCAATATTTCATCTTAGTTATGACTCGAACGGGTATGAGATAAAATAGGTAAATAATTCTAAGGTTTAAGGGTTCATTGTGTCATGTATGGTTAAGATATTTGTGCTTGACATGAGTGTTCTAGAAATTCATACTTGAAGAATATATATGGTTTGGAATTTAATATGAATTGGAAGTCACACATTAAATAAAAGTGAATAAGATAAATCATAATATAAACTCATTTTCTTAATTTTGTTTTTCTAAAATGATATCTCGATTATTTATATAAACTTGTTTATCATTTATTGATATCAAATCTCTCAATATATTCATAAAAAAAAACTATCAAATAGCCTGTTAACAAAAATAACTCTAACATTTTACATTTTTTTATTGCATTAATATCGTAAAACTTTATACGATTATATAATTAAAATATAAGGTCACAATCCAAAAGATTATAGTTCTATTTATTTTAATTATAATAAACCATTTTCACTTTTTACACATATTATATACATCAAAAGTTATTGACCAATGCATGCACTTGTCCATGGGAGACGACGAGTCAAGATGAGTTAATGAATTAAAAATTTCAATTACATTGAAGTGTCGTGTTTTGCTACCCTTAAAATAAAATAAAAAAAATTGTACTCAATAATTGAAGTGTCATTTAATTACAATTTATCACTTAAATAATCTTAGTAAACAGTAAAGATACAAAATATTGAAGACGAGACAATTTTTTAATTAAGAATTATAAGCAAAATCTTCGTATTTATGACGAGAGGAGAAATTTTTTTAAACCAATAAATGATTAGTTGCTTGCTATGATGCACCGATACGTAATACTTCAACTTGGGTCACGTATCCTTATCCGATACTTTAAGATATTTTAATAATACTTATTAATGAAGTATTTACTTTATAAAGTCGTAATACACTACAATAAATTTTTTGAATAGTGAATAATTTTAGTGACAAAAAATAATTAGTCATTATATAGTAACCAAATTGACAACTAAAATAGTTCCAAAAAATTATAATTAGTTTTTAAATTGATAATTAAAATAATTTCAATTATGAATTGGTTTTTAAATTGTTCACTAACATTAGCTACCAAGTTTTGGTTACTAAAATAATTGGTTTCTAATTAGAAATTTTGGATTCACACATTACCAATCATATATTTATTACATTTGTAAGAATTATTGTACATTTTTCAATATTCATATATCACATATCTATCACATATCGTATCCTATTATTTTGAAAATAAACGTATCGACGTATCGGATACGTATCGTATCCGATACACATATCGTATCTGTGCATCATAGGTTGCTTGCAAAGGAGTTAGAATAATTAAGCGCGAAAAAGACCACCATTATTTGATAAGACTTACTCAAGAAGTTTGACTTGCCATGGATATTTCATCGGAATTACTTTCCATAATCCTGCAATCGAATTTTGTTAAATTTTTCTTATTTACATTACATAGATGAGAAGATTTGATTTAATCGAAGAATATTCTTGCAGGAGTGAAAGTATCCTACAAAGATTTTACAATAAGTTCTCTACCCTTCAAAACTTTGCTAAACAAATATTGTAAAAGACACTTTAATAGTCAAATCATGAACTTGTTAATTAGTCTTGTAATATAATCTTAAGTATTTTTAATTAGTCAAATTTTGCCTTTACTCTCACGGCCGACATATATAATATAATGTTGATTGAGGAGATGTCGACCTTCTAAACATAATTTTGAGATGATATCATATGATAAGTAATATAAATCGATATTAGAAAATATAGATCAACAGAGATTTAAAGTGTGCACAAATATTTGGTAAATGTATGTTATCACGAAGCTTCTTTTACTTCCTAAAGTTTTTTACTTCTTTGTGGTTCCTGTTTTGTATGACATTTGGACACTATTTATTTTTTTGTCAAAAAAAATATTAGGTGCAATGTGGTAATATTTTTTATTTCAACTTTTCTTGAAGAAAAAGAACCACAATATGTTTTCTGTCTTCAACTAAATGAATAGGTAAGACTTTGATATTAAAGTTTTTTATACTTTGTTTGAGCTGTTTAACTTTGCAGTATTTTTACTATGTTAGTTTTTTTTTTTTTGCATATAAAGTTATTCATACTTAATTTAAAGTTTTTTAAATACTCCGGATAGTCTGACGTCAAACAAATTTCTGATAGATTTAACCAACTTACAATGACATTGTCTTCATAAATAATTTGTAAAATATAAATTATACATAAACATTTTATTGTTAGATTTAACTTTTCCATTTAGTAATAAGTACATTTTAAAGCCATAATTAGTATAAAATACAAAAATCACAATGCACAGAGTAATAAATATACATATCAAAACTCATTCAGTACATTAAAGGGAATAAGAAACAAATTCATTTATACAAAAGTTTGCATTAAACACTAATAAAAAATAATCACAATATTAAATTATTTATAATTCATTCAAAACAATCACATATATGCATATTCTTTATTTATTTTAACTGTATCTTCAAATAGTTTCTAAAATATTAAATAAATTCAGCAGAGAAATCAGACTTAATATATATACATATCAAAATACTCTCTCATACTAATATTTATATATTTCTTTATCAATTTGATAAAATCATTTTAATAAAAAAATAACATATATGTTAAAAAGACAGCCTATTCAATATTCTTACGAATAATCAAAATATTTGATGTATAAAATAATATTTTTTACTTTTATTAATTAAAAAAAAGTAAAAGATATACACTAGTTAGATCTAAAACAATATACCACACCCTTAATAAATTTGGAAATAAACTTTAAATTGGGCATTTAAAAAGTGGGTTCTGTCAAATATTTTAATGGTTATTAAATCTGTGACACTCTTACATTTGTCCTGATACAATTTATTTGTTTCATCATAAACACAACATGGCATGAGAAGCTCCTCTTCTTCATCATCCAACCAGACACAATGATGAAACATCACATGACAACATTTCTCAGTTCTTCTTAAGATGTTTATCAAACCAATTTATCATGGTTTGATGGGCCTCCCCTGCAGCCTCCACAGCTTTTGGATCATTAGGATCGTACCTCACAGTCCAACCGTGTGAGACGTTAGGAAATATCTTCACATAACTATCAATCTGCACAAAACAAAACAAAAATCAGCACACAACTCATAAAGTGCACAGATATTTCACTGAATATGTCCATTAATGGCCATACAAAATAAACTACAAATATTGGATAACTAAAAGTTGTTGGAAATCAACATTGACTAGAGATAAAATATAATTTTAAAATATATAAGTGAAGTGCAAACCTCACCTTACAAGTGAATTTTGTAAGGTTAAGTTAGGCTTAAAACTTCTAACATAATATCAGAACCATATTAAAACCTATCCTAGTATCAGGAGGTGTATTGAAAATTTCACATCAACTAAAGATAAGATAATACAAGTCGATTTTGTATTAGGCTTAAAACCCATTATAAGTTTCATTGTACCTCTGGTTTAGCATTTAAGACTTGTTGAAATTGATTTATAAGCTTTGGAGGAGAGATAGTGTCATGCTCAGCTCCAAGTATAGCAATTGGAACTTCAACGCCTGAAAAATATCAAATAACTGCTTTTCAGAATTCTATCTTTATTCAACCATAAACAAATGGTAAATGAAAGACGGCACAAAAAGAGATTTACAAGAAAATAGAAGCACTATAACAAGTTGAATTCACAAAAAAGTTGAAGTTATTGTGATCTGAATGAGAATTCATACCACGGATGTCATCCACAGTCAAAAATGATGGATGTAATATCACAGAAGCTTGAACAAGTTTGGCTTTTCCAAGGTCAGTTAAAGTCCTAGCTGATAGAATCAGAAAAACACATTACAGATTTATACTTAAGGTGACCTGAAATTGCAGAGTACACATTACTAATATAGTGGAAGCCACTTACCACCCCAACAGAAACCAGCAACTCCAACAGCAGAAGCACCTTTTCTTTTCAAGGCTTCAATAATAGGTTTTGCAGTTTCAATACCTTTTGCCTGCACATTTAATAGCCAGGGTCAGAACATTTCTTTCAAATCTGGATTCTGTGTGCACGCATATTTTTTTCTGTTCTCTCTTTAAAATATTTTGGTAGTTACTAATTTTAAAATATATTAAAAAAAAAATTAAAGTAGCAATGTAATATATTTTTAATTTTCAATAGATCACTCTGTCAAAAAATCTAATAAAGAATCTGAATTATTTTTTTAAGGTTTAATATTTTTTGTCCTTCAACTTTTAATGAAAATTGAAATTAGTCTTTCTAAAAAACCTTGAAATCGATATAGTCTTACAATTCTGTAAACTCGTGGATTTAGTCCTTTCAAATAAATTTCTTTTATGTTTATTTGATATTTCAAACACATTTCATTATAGTATTTTAGTTTGTTTACACTATTTGACATTTTTTTTCTTCAATATTAGATGAAAAATGCGTTTAAAACATCAAATAAATTTAAAAAATATTGATTTAAAAAACTAAATTTATATATTTTTAAATATAAGAGACTGAAATGGTTTAAAATTTTCAAAAAAGACTAATTCTAATTTTTAATAAAAGTTGAATGAATAAAAATATTTAACTTGATGAAGAAACAATTATCATAAACTAAGAACTAACCGAGTCATGATCTTTGAACCAGGGATCGAAAGGCCTGCTCACATTCCCATCATTGTAGGGTTCTCCATGGAAGAAGTCAGGAACCGCCACAAAATACCCATGTTGTGCAACCTTGTCTGCAACTTTCCTATGCAACATAACAATTCAAATAGTTTCATCATGTAAAAATACTTCAGAAGTATCTTTTGTAATTTAATTTACTCAAACCATAATGTACATTAATTTACCCAAAAAATGTTTGTTATTAAACTATTTTAAGAATTCAATTGATTTTATGCCCTGTTGCCTCCATAGAAATAGTATTTGCTTACAAAGGAAGACATGATATATAGCCTCATACCAGAGAATAAGCATAGAGAGGTAAACTCAGTAAATTAATAGTCGTTGAAAGTAACATACCTTAAAAGTGGCGGTTTAAATCCTACAAGACAAAATGAACATGTGAAGAAATTAGTTAAAGATAATATAACTGTCGGCAGAGGCAAACAAATAGATACACCCAAACAAGGAATTAACAATGTCATGGAAAAAGCTAGACTAAACTGAATTAATTAAACACAAAAATTAAAGCATCGTCATCTTCTACTCTTAGCAAGAAACAGAACTCAGTTACGTTACAAATAGAAACATTATTTCTATTTGTAAACCAATGAAGGAATGAATCAGAAGAAGAACAAGTCACTGGTTTCAGAGGTTGGAATCTTTGGAAGTAGGAATGTACTTAGTCTTGAGAGATTTTTACCACAGGAAGGTTTTATATTAAAAGGTGTAGCATGCGAGAGGAATAGAGCATTCGTGAGTTAGGAAGAACAATATGATATTTGTAAAGGGATATCTATGTTTTATTACCTAGACTTTATGGTCTAGAGTGTTTTTTTTTTGTGTTGCAGATGTAGTGTTCAGTTTCTACTAAGGAAGAATCGCATATAGATACTTTTCATGGACGCAACATATTCATGCCAAAGTCATTAAGGAAGTTGTTGTAGGTGTTTAAAAAGATTGATAGCTCTATATAGGCATGTATGCGGAGGCAGATTTTGTGAAGTGAACTTTTACTGGAGAATTTATGTTCTGCTCTAGTATCTTAGTTGTTCAATGTGTTGTATTCTCCTCTTGGTAGATTGTCTAATTATATACTATAGTTTGGGATAGTTTTGTAGACTTATTGGTTAAATACAAACTTTAAGGTCTTTCATTTACATTTCATATGTATTTTGGTAATCTTGTAAGTATGTGTATATAAAGGTTAGAGTATCTCAAATACTCTATTATATAAGTATACACATTTTTGACAAAAAAAAACAACAAAACAAGAAACAGAAGCCAGTAATAATGTTTGGTGATATGTTTGGAAGAAAGAATAGCATACCATAAATATCAGAAATAAAAACAATGGCAAGAATGGCGAGACGAGAACCAGTGACATAGGTGTTAACACCAGCGATATCGGTAACATAACCAACACCACCTGAGACATTGAGAATGGGATGGTTTGAAATGCATTCACTTCCCACCATTGTTGTCTCTCTCTTTTCTGCTATACTCACATTCCTAACTCCATTTCACCTTATATGCATCACTGATGCAGGGTTTCAATGGTCATTACAATCAAACTTTTGAATTGCTTCATTACTATTATGTGGATAACTGGTGTTGACCACTTAAAAAAACAAAATTTGAGGTTTGTAACATGCAGTAACATAAAAGCCGTTACTAAATTGTGCTATGTTGATAATATCTGTCAACCATATATACACGGTTTAAGTGTTGTTTAAAGTATTTTTCTTACATCTCTCATAAAAGTTTCTTAAATATTTATTGTGACTGTTACTTCATTTTTAAGAAATGATATTATAATGATAACGTATTTTAACAAATACTAAAAAACTTCAATTTTTTTTATTTAATTACGTTAAAAAATTATTTAGACATTTGTTTATTTTGTTGAAATTTTTTTTATTTATAAATTTATAAAATGTTATCTTTGTCGGTTTTCAATCACAATAAATTAAAAATTAAGTAAATAATAAATATAATAATTAATGTTATTTTGAACATTGAAATAATCTTATCAAGAACAATGTTTGAAAAGTCTAAGACATGCATAGTAGTATTAATTTCCTCAGTATATTATAGGTATAATTACTGATTTGGTATCCTACTTTTTGGTTAAGTTCAATTTGGTACCCATATATTTTGGTTTGTTTAATTTAGTATCCCAATTATCTAAAGAGATTCAATTTGGTTCAATGCGAGAGTTCACTCAGTTTTTGAACCTTTGCCACTGTTCGAGCCTCGCCTAGGCGAGACCGACTCGCCTAAGCGGGATGACTTCTTGCCTGGGCTAGAATGTCTAGCTTAAGCGAGAGTCACTATAGTGGGGCACCTCAGCTTCTGTTTTAGAGAGTAAAATGATATGTTCTAATGTGGTTTTGTGCAAAGAAGTTCTTATATGCTTGAATTGTCAATTATTAATGTATTGTGTGATGAAATTGGATGAATATGAGTTATACAGAGTGGTGGCTAGAATAGAATTTCAAGGGAAATTCATGTGAACTTGTTAGTGTGTGTAAGGACGTGTGAAATCCATATTGGTTGGTATCCTGAAACTCCAATAATCATTCACGCTCAGATAAAGTAGAATGGATTATGTCGTGAGGAGTAGCAGGAGGTCCTAGTCTTTGGACTTGATCCAATCCTAGACGCGAAGGGGACTTACCCTGGAAACGGTCGGGTGATAACTCCTTGTATCCAGACTCTGCAGAGTCTGGGAACCGTTACAGGTGCAAGCTACCAAGAGCTCCAATGTCGCTTACACAATCCGGATATCGAGTCTAGAATTTATACTATTGAACTATGTGTTATGAATGATGTTATGTTGTGAATTGTATTATTTTCTCTTATTTCAGTTAGCTCACCCTTTTGTTTATGTTTGTTTGTCCTTGTGTGTTCTCCTTTGCAATGATCACCTACGGTTGGTGTGAGCATAGCCGAATCCAAATGATGATGCCCCCCCTTCTGAGCAGGAATTGATCCTTACTCACTACTGTGGTAGTTTTGGGCCAAATTTTGTGAAGTTTAACTTGATGAGTAGTTTAGGCATTTTATACATCTACTCTTGCCTTCTAGGATTTTTTTTATGACAAATTTTGAATGACTGTACCAGTAGTATATACTTATGTGTATATAACTGTTATTTCTACTATCTGCTATGCTTAATCATAATATAATGTTTTATTTGATAGCATGAAAAATTATTAAATGGGATGTTACATTTCTTATATCTCTAAGGTATCTTTCATTTTATCATGTCCTTACTTCCCTTAATTATACATTTATTTTTATTTTCTGCGATTTCTTTCAATAGTCTCTCTAATTGTTTATAAGACACACATTTGTTAATTTTTTAATATTTTTATTTATTGTTTATTTTCATCATGTAGAATACTATTTTGATATATTTTATCTAATTATTTTATATTTTCTAACTCATTATCAATCATATTGTAGTTTTTCAGTATAATTGTATAAATAACTTTTATTTACTACAATATAAAAATTTAATGTAACTATCATGATTTTTTTTATCACCATCCAACATATATCGGAGTTGAGAAGATACAATATCTATGTTAAAGTTTTATTATTATATTTCTTATTTATTTTTTGCGTCATTTTGATCAAGTGATGTATTATAAAGAGATTCATTAGAATTTAAAAAATTGAAGTAAACAAACATTTAAAATATATTTTAATATGAATATTTTTTTTCCTTTTATAATTTTTTTAAAAATAATTTTAAATTTTATCAACTAGGTTTCATATTTGCAAATTTAATAAATATTTTAATTCTCATAAAATTTTATTTGCTATTTTAATCTAAAATGTAAACAATTATAACTAAATAGCTAAAACCGATAAAAAAAATAAGTACTTAAATTTTTTGTAACTAATATTAAAAATTAATTTAAATTTTAATTTACAAATTAATTATAACTTTTTATTAGTAATAAAGAATATTTTGAATGAAAATAGTTTTTAATTTATAAAACGGAGTCTAACATAATCAATATAATAACTATTTGTTTTGGTGTCTAAATTTGATTCCTATTTAATATATATTTTTTATTACTTCCTATTATGTTGCTTAGCCTTTGTCCTATGTAGCACCTAGAGTCTGAATGAAAGACGCCATGGACAACAAAGATTTAAAAACGTGCACAAATATTTGGTAAATGTATGTTATCACGAAGCTTCTTTTACTTCCTAAAGTTTTCTGAAATTTCTATTTGTTGATTTGGAGATTATAAGGTAAATCTATTTGTAATCTACGGCTCCATCAAATCTATTTGCTTTCTTTCATTTTATCAAAACTTTAAAAGCATACAATTCTCATGGGTCTTTGGGGTTTACGAAAGGAATGAATATGGTAACGAGCGTGATTCGATTGTAGTTAGAAAAATTAACATCACTTGAATAAAATTGAAAATTTTATTAATGGAAAAATTTTATAATTTTGCTTTGAAAGCGATCTATGTTATGTTTGAAGTTCAATGAATCAGAACAAAAATTTGCCCAAGACCATTTGTACCTTTTAATACAAAATAAATTTGAGTATAAGCTTGCAAATTGAAAACCAAACGCACACAAAATTGTTGTATTTCAACCAACATTGTTATGGTTTTCATTCCTGTAACATTTTAGGATTGAAAATTTGTTGAGGTTAAATGAGTTAATATTTAGGTTAAAATATACTTTTAGTCCTTATGGTCGTTCAGTTTTTGTTATTCTAATTTTAATATTGTTTTTTTAATCAGGTTTCAATTTTCGTTAATTTTGTTCAATTTGATATTTTTTATTAACACAGTCTAAATAATTAACACAGTTTCCGTGGGTATTGCCCGAACCCGTCCCATTTTGACGGAAAATTCTCGCATTAACTGTGGGCATGGGTATGGGTATGGAGAATCCCCGACTTTTTCAATTGGGTATGAGGATGAGTATCGGGATGTACATATCTTCACCATAATACTCGTCCCCGTTTAAATTATTAAAATATTCACAATTAATTAAGTAATCATATATATATAATTATTTTTTATTTCTTCTAATTAGTTGGTTTGTCATGAAACTCATTCGCAACTCAATTATATTTTCCATCTTATCATAACCTCATAACCTTTATGTAATTATGTTAAAAGATGTATGTCAATTAAAAAAATTTTACGTCTCACATTTGAATATTTCTATCATTTTTTAATATTTTTATTTATTGTATATTTTCTTTTCACATGAGAATGTTTAATACTCTTAATTTAAGTATTTAATAGCACAAACCTTTCGTTTACTAAGTAATACAAAAAAATCATTTTCTTATTATTATTAGTTTTTGTTTCATTTGAAGAACTTTTGTTTCGCTAAAAGAATTTTTGTTATTTCTCAACCATTTAGTATATATGTTGATATTTGAAAAGTTTTCTTAGATCTCTAAGATATTTCTCAACATATCATGCCCTTAATTATACATTTGTTTTTCTTTGTGCCATTTCTTTCAATAGTCTCTCAAATTGTTTGTAAACATTTGTTAATTTTTTAATATTTTTATTTGTTGTTTATTTTCATTATGTAAAATATCATTTCGATATAGTTTATCTAATTATCTTTTATTTTCTAACTCATTATCAATCATACTGTAATTTTTTCACTATAATTGTATAAATAAATTTTATTTACTATAATATAAAAATTTAATGTAATTGTCATGAATATTTTTTATCACCATCCAACATAATTGAAGTTCAAAAGATACAAGATGTATGTTAAAATTTTATTATTATGATTATTATTTGTTCTTTGTATCATTTTGATCAAGTAATAAATTATAACTTTTATTAGTGTATAAAAAAGAGATTCATTGAAATTTAAAAGCTTGAAGTGAACAAACATTTAATATATATATATATTTTAATTTGAATATTTGTTTTCCTTTTATATTTTTTAAAAAATATTTTTAAATTTTATCAACTAGGTTTCATTAATGTTTGCAAATTTAATAAATGTGTTGTTTCTCATTAAACTTTATTTGGTATTATAATCTAAAATGTAAACAATTATAATTTATTTTAAACTTTTATTATGATTATTATTTGTTTTTTGTATCATTTTGATCAAATAATGTATTATAACTTTTATTAGTGTATAAAAAAGATTCATTGCAATTTAAAAGATTGAAGTAAACAAACATTTAAAATATATTTTAATTTGAATATTTGTTTTCTTTTTATATTTTTTAAAAAATATTTTTAAATTTTATCAATTAGGTTTCATTAATGTATGTAAATTTAATAAATGAGTTGATTCTCATGAAATTTTATTTGCTATTATAATCTAAAATGTAAAAAATTATAATTTATTTTAAACTTTTGTTATGATTGTATCATTTTGATCAAATAATGTATTATAACTTTTATTAGTGTATAAAAAAGAGATTCATTAGAATTTAAAAGATTGAAGAAACAAATATTTAAAATATATTTTAATTTGAATATTTGTTTTTCTTTTATATTTTTAAAAAAATATTTTTAAATTTATCAACTATGTTTCATTAATATTTTCAAATTTAATAACTGTTTTGGTTCTCATGAAATTTTATTTGGTATTATAATTTAAAATGTAAACAATTATAATTTATTTTAAAGTATTTGATATCGAAGAAACAATCATCCTTCTAATATTGAATATTTGATAATATTATCTTTCCTTTACTATAATTTTTTATTATTTTATAAAAATTAATTAAAATTAATATTATAGTAGTAAGAAAATGGGTATATGTACGAGATTATACTCGTTATCCGGTTGGGATGAGGATGTGACAAAAGTTTGATACCCGTTGGGTTTGAGTATGGGGAGGAGGTGAATTTTTTTTACGGAGATGGATATGGGATAGCGAAACTCGTGTCCGTCCTGCCTCATTGTCATCCCTAATAATGACTGCACGTATTACTTCGTGATTTTTTTATTTTTTAATTTTTATCTAAAAGTAAAAGACACACTAGTTTGTTCTAAAACAATATACCACACCCTTAATAAATTTGGAAATAACTTTAAACAGGGCATTTAAAAATTGGGTTCTGTCAAATATTTTTATGGTTAAATCTGTCACAGTCTTACATTTGTCCTGATACAATTTATTGGTTTCATCATAAACACAACGTGGAATGAGAAGCTCCTCTTCTTCATCATCCAACCAGACACAATGATACAAATGAAACATCACATGACAGCATTTCTCAGTACTTCTTAAGATGTTTATCAAACCAATTTATCATGATTTTATGAGCCTTCCCTGCAGCTTTCACAGCTTTTGGATCATTAGGATCGTACCTCACAGTCCAACCGTGTGAGACGTTAGGAAATATCTTCACATAACTATCAATCTGCACAAAACAAAGGAAAATCAGTACACAACTAATAAAGTGCACAGATATTTCACTAAATATGTCCATTAATGGCCATACAAAATAAACTACAAATATTGGATAACTAAAAAGTGTTAATTATAAGTTTCATTGTACCTCTGGTTTAGCATTTAAGACTTGTTGAAATTGCTTTATAAGCTTTGGAGGAGAGATAGTGTCATGCTCAGCTCCAAGTATAGCAATCGGAACTTCAACGCCTGAAAAAGATCAAATAACTGCTTTTCAGAATTGTATCTTTATTCAACCATAAACAAATGGTAAATGAAAGACGGCACAAAAACAGATTTACAAGTATTAGGTTTACCGAGGGGTTTTATTGGAGAGAACAAATATCAATGAGACCTGAATTCAATTTCATAAGACATTGACACCATTCTCAATCTAAATGGTTTTAAGGGACTTGATTCTTATATAGTGTTCAAATTTTTCATTTTTACTCGATATAAAATTTAGACTCACATTTAAATTTCTACGATACACTGTAACAAGTTGAATTCACAAAAAAGTTGAAGTTTTTGTGATCTGAATGAGAATTCATACCACGGATGTCATCTGCAGTGATAAATGATGGATGTAATAGCACAGAAGCTTTAACAAGTTTGGCTTTTCCAAGGTTAGTTACGGTCCTAGCTGAGAGAAACAGTAGAAACAGAACAACACATTACAGATTTATACTTAAGGTGACCTGAAATTGCAGAGTACACATTACTAATATAGTGGAAGCCACTTACCACCCCAACAGAAACCAGCAACTCCAACAGCAGAAGCACCTTTTCTTTTCAAGGCTTCAATAATAGGTTTTGCGGTTTCAATTCCTTTTGCCTGCACATTTAATAGCCAGTGTCAGAACACTTTTTTCAAATCTGGATTCTGTGTGCACGCATATTGTTTTTCTGTTCTCTCTTTAAAATATTTTGGTAGTTATTAATTTTAAAATTTTAAAATATATCAAAAAAATGTTAAAGTACCAATGTAATATATCTTTAATTTTCAATAGATAACGGTATAAAAAAAATTCGATAGAGAATCTAGATTTTTTTCTAGGTTTAATATGGTCTTCTCTTTTCATTTTTAGTGAAAATTAAAATTAATTCTATTAAGAAATCTTGAACCGATCTAGTCTTGTATTTTTGGAAATTCGTGAATTTAATCCTTTTAAATAAATTTCATTAAATTTATTTGACATTTCAAACACATCTTATTATAGTATTTTAGTTTGTTTATACCATTTGACATATTATTTTTTTAATTGTTAGATGAGAAACCCGTTTAAAACATTAAATAAATTTAAAAAATTTGATTTAAAGAACTAAATTTACATATTTCTAAAAATAGGGGATTAAAATGATTCAAGGTATTCAAAAGAGACTAATTCCAATTTGGAATAAAAGTTGAAAGACAAAAACATTTAACTTTTTTTTTTTCTTAACGATAACGATCAAGAAAAATTATCATAAGCTAAGAACTAACCGGGTCATGATCTTTGAACCAGGGATCGAAAGGCCTGCTCACATTCCCATCAGTGTAGGGTTCTCCATGGAAGAAGTCAGGAACAGCCACAAAATACCCGTGGTGTGCAACCTTGTCTGCAATTTTCCTAAACAGTTGAAACCATTCAAAATGTTGTTATTAAATTATTTTAAGAATTCAATTGATTTTATGCCTTGTTGCCTCCACAGAAATAGTATTTGCTTACAAAGGAAGACATGATATATAGCCTCATACCAGAGAATAAGCATAGAGAGGTAAACTCAGTAAATTAATAGTCGTTGAAAGTAACAAACCTTAAAAGTGGCGGTTTAAATCCTACAAGACAAAATGAAGAAGGAATGAATCAGAAGAAGAACAAGTCAGTGGTTTCAGTATTCTATAACAAGAAACAGAACAGAACCCAGTAATAATGTTTGGAAGAAAGAACAGCATACCATAAACATCAGAAATAAGAACAATGGCAAGAATGGCGAGAGGAGAACCAGTGACGTAGGTGTTAACACCAGCGATGTTGGTAACATAACCAACACCACTTGAAGTATTGAAAATGGGATGGTTTGAAATGCATTCACCTCCCACCATTGTTGTCTCTCTCTTTTCCTTCTGCTATACTCACATTCCTAACTCCCTTTCACCTTATATGCATCACTGATGCAGGGTTTCAATGGTCATTACAATCAAACTTTTGAATTGCTTCATTACTATTATGTGTGGATAACTGGTGTTGACCACTTAAAAAAACAAAATTTGAGGTTTGTAACATGCAGTAACATAAAAGCCGCTATTAAATTATGCTATGTTGATAATATCTGTCAGCCATATATACACGGTTTAAGTGTTGTTTAAAGTATTTTTCTTACATCTCTCATAAAAGTTTCTTAAATATTTGTTGTGATTGTTACTTCATTTTTAAGAAATGATATTATAATGATAACGTATTTTATAAAAAACTCCTAAAAAACTTCTATTTTTTTATTTAATTATGTTAAAAAATTACTTAGAAATTTGTTTATTTTATTGAAAATTTATTTATTTAGAAATTTATAAAATGTTATCTTTGTCGGTTTTCAATCACAATAAATTAAAAATTAAGTAAATAATAAATATAATAAGGAATGTTATTTTGAACATTGAAAATAATCTTATCAAGAAAAATGTTTGAAAAGTCTAACACATGCATAGTTGTATTAATTTCTTAGTATATTATATTGTATCTTGAGCAGGATTGTTGCCGGCATTTCAGTTCCACACTCTGCACATTTCGAATATTATAAACACTGAAAGTAACACTCAATGTTGACTGGTAGAGTCAGAGTGGAAGGTGTACAGTGTTAGAATTTAATATTTAAAACGTGGCTAATAAATTATTTAGATAATGATATTTTAATTTATTTTTTTATTTATTATTCTAATCTTTTTTAATTATTTATTTTGAATTTTTTAAATGATATGATGTACAAATGATGAAAATGATCAATTAAAAATGATTAAAAGAAATTGATCAAAATATTATTATCTAAATTATTTTATCCTCTTAAGGGTTTCAAACAAATGGCGATAGATTGAATATCTTTATCAAGAATGATTTTCGGGTTTCACTGAAAAATGAATGCTATGATCGATTTGTTCCTAGGTGCAGTAGATAGACATATCATCACATGATATCTAAAAATCACAAATCGTCTAGACGATGCAGCTAATAATGCATTCGTTAATTATAAGTTAAAATACTTTGTTGGTACTCATTTTTTTTTATCAAAATTTTAATTTGGTTCTCATAATTTTATTAATTTAAATTAATATCAATTAGGTTATTTTCGGTAGTGTAGAACTAACATCGTTAAGTAAGTGTCACGTGTCAGCTTTTCATTTTCTGGAATTTTTGAATTTTATTTTATTTTTTTTTAAAATTTTTTTAAATTTTTAAAAAAAATCTTTATGCCACGTGTCACGTTTGTAGTGTACCACGTGTCAACCTAATACAGTGATACATGTCAAATTATGGTTTGAATCTCAATTTGGTCATCATATTTGTTAATTTGATTTGATTTGAGTCCCAAATTTTTTTAAAAATTTTCAATTTTAGACACACTAAATTTAGACCAAATTTTACTTTTATATAATGTTGTGACTATTTTTATTAAATATTTTAATAATATTAATTGTATTTAATATTAAAATTTTAAATATATTTATTTTAATTTGTTATAAAATTATTTTAAAATTTTACATTTGAATTTATAAAATTGTTATTTTTAAGTCAACTCTAAAATATTGTTGATATAGAATGTTATACAAATATTTCGAATAAAAATTTATTAATCTATATATTTATAATTTTAAAATAAAATTTAAATAAAGTTTAATGTAAAATATAAATTTAAATAAATTAAATATTGTTAAAAATATGTAATAGAAATATCACTTGTAATAAAAATATCATCATTACATTTATATAAAAATTAAATTTGGTCTAAATTTGGAGCACATGAAATTAAATTTTTTTAAAAAAATTTGGGACTGAAATCAAATCAAATTAACAAATATGAAGACAAAATTGAAATTCATACAATAATTTGACACGTGTCACCATATTAGATTGACACGTGGCACACTACAAACGTAACACATGGCATAAATATTTATTAAAAAAAAATTCAAAAATTTAAAAAAAAATTCAAAAATTCAAAAAAAAATTAAAAATTCAAAAAAACGAGAAACTGACACGTGGCACCTACTTAACATGTTAGTTCTACACTAACGGAAATAGCCTAATTGATACTAATTTACAAAAATAAGGACCTAATTGAGATTAATAAAAATGCGAAGACCAACTTGAGATTTTGGTACAAAAATTAGGATCAACGGAGTATTTTAATCTTAACTATAATTGCAAACTAAAAATTATAATAAATATTATCATATTTTATTTTTAAATATATAATAATTTAAAAATTATATTTTTATTGTAAAAATCTTAGTTTTATTATTCATTTAATAATTAAGATATTTGTACATATATTTAATTTTTAATCATTATTATATATATTAGTTAACATAAAAATCAGTATACATATATGATTCGCATTGAAAATATTAGTTAGAATTTTAAATTTAGAAATAAGAAAAAGTGTAGGTTCTTTCATTTTTAATTGAATATTAGAGTTTTTTTTCTTTAATAGATAATACTAAAAACTAAATAAATACGATTTTAGTCATCTTAGTTATGAATAGAGTTTAAATAAAATTAAAAAAAATATATTTATATATTAAGCATGCCTAAAAAAAGTTAATAAAAATTTGAAATTTTTAAATTACGAAGAATATAAAGGAATTTTATAAAATAATATTTATAAATACGAAAACAATGTAATTACAGAATATATATACCTAATTATCTGTAAGCATCACTGAATTTTATTCTTGACAGTTTTGTATACACATCTTTGGAATTTATTTAGAGAAGACGTGTTGTTTGATGGATGACAAATTTATAATATTTTTTAGAATAGACAGGGACTCGTCAACTGTCCAATTATTAGTCATGCTCCAATTCATTATTTATTAGGCCAATCTTATTTCAAATAATCATATTATTAATTCTCAAATAATATTGAAAGCAATATTAAATAAAATAAAATTAGTTGATTAAAACCGAAAATTTTATTAAATGGAAAAACTTTATAGTTTTGCTTTGAAACAATTTATGTTTGAAGCTCAATAAATTAGAACAAAAATTTGTTAAATTGTGGCTTTTAATGCAAAATAAATTTGAATATGAGCTTGCAAATTTAAGACCAAACACACACACAAAATTGTTGTATTTCAACAAGCATTGTTTTGGTTTTCATTGCTATAACATTTTAGGATTGGAATTTTATTGAGGTTAAAGGAGTCAATATTTAGGTTAAAATACATATTTAGTTTTTATGTTTGTTAAATTTTGTCATTTTAATTCAAATATTATTTTTTTAATCAGGTTTCCATTTTTATTAATTTTGTTCAATTTGATATTTTTTGTTGATACTGCTTAAATAATGAACGGTAATGAATGGTGATGGTCACATGGATTTTTTTATTTTTATTTTTTATCTAAAATTTAAAAGACATACACTAGTTTGATCTAAAACAATATACGACGCCCTTAATATATTTGGAAATAACTTTAAACAGGGCATTTAAAAATTGGGTTCTGTAAAATATTTTTATGGTTAAATCTGTCACACTCTTACATCTGTCCTGATACAAACACAACGTGGAATGAGAAGCTCCTCTTCTTCATCCTCCAACCAGACACAATGATACAAACGAAACATCACATGACAGCATTTCTCAGAACTTCTTAAGATGTTTATCAAACCAATTTATCATGATTTTATGAGCCTTCCCTGCAGCTTTCACAGCTTTTGGATCATTAGGATCGTACCTCACAGTCCAACCGTGTGAGACGTTAGGAAATATCTTCACGTAACTATCAATCTGAACAAACCAAAACAAAAATCAATACACAACTCATAAAGTGCACAGATATTTCACTAAATATGTCCATTAATGGCCATACAAAATACAAATATTGGATAACTAAAAAGTGTTAATTATAAGTTTCATTCTACCTCTGGTTTAGCATTTAAGACTTGTTGAAATTGCTTTAAAAGCTTTGGAGGAGAGAGTGAGTCATGCTCAGCTCCAAGTATAGCAATTGGAACTTCAACGCCTGAAAAATATCAAATAACTGCTTTTCAGAATTGTATCTTTATTCAACCATAAACAAATGGTAAATGAAAGACAGCATTAAAAACAGATTCACAAGAAAATAGAAGCACTATAACAAGTTGAATTCACAAAAAAGTTGAAGTTATTGATCTGATTGAGAATTCATACCACGGATGTCATCCACAGTGATATATGATGGATGTAATAGCACAGAAGCTTTAACAAGTTTGGCTTTTCCAAGGTTAGTTACAGTCCTAGCTGAGAGAAACAGAAAAACACATTACAGATTTATACTTAAGGTGACCTGAAATTGCAGAGTAGACATAGAAGAGGAGATAAAAGAACACTAATATAGTGGAAGCCACTTACCACCCCAACAGAAACCAGCAACTCCAACAGCAGAAGCACCCTTTCTTTTCAAGGCTTCAATAATAGGTTTTGCAGTTTCAATACCTTTTGCCTGCACATTTAATAGCCGGTGTCGGAACCTTATTTACGAATTTGGATTTTCTGTTCAATTTTTCAGTACTGTTTATCTGTCGTGTTTTTAAAATATATTAATGATGGTTAATTTTAAAATATAGTGTAAACACAGGAGAGCACTAAAAAATTCAATAAATAATCTGGATTCATTTTTTTTCTTAATGACAATGATATGGAAGAAATTATGGTAAAGTAAGAACTAACCGGGTCATGATCTTTTAACCAAGGAGTGAAAGGCCTGCTGGCATTGTCACGATTGTAGGGTTCTCCATGGAAGAAGTCAGGAACCGCCACAAAATACCCGTGGTGTGCAACCTTGTCTGCAATTTTCCTAAACAGTTGAAACCATTCAAAATGTTTGTTATTAAACTATTTTAAGAATTCAATTGATTTTATGCCTTGTTGCCTCCATAGAAATAGTATTTTCTTACTCAGTAAATTAGTAGTCGTTGAAAGTAACATACCTTAAAAGTGGCGGTTTAAATCCTACAAGACAAAATGAAGAAGGAATGAATCAGAAGAAGAACAAGTCAGTGGTTTCAGTATTCTATAACAAGAAACAGAACAGAACCCAGTAATAATGTTTGGAAGAAAGAACAGCATACCATAAACATCAGAAATAAGAACAATGGCAAGAATGGCGAGAGGAGAACCAGTGACGTAGGTGTTAACACCAGCGATATTGGTAACATAACCAACACCACTTGAAGTATTGAAAATAGGATGGTTTGAAATGCATTCACCTCCCACCATTGTTGTCTCTCTCTCTTTTCCTTCTGCTATGCTCACATTCCTATTCACCTTATATGCCTGACTGATGCAGGGTTTTAATGGTCATTACAATCAAACTTTTGAAAGGACGTGCCACTTGCTTATTTAATATTATGTGGATTACTGGTGTTGACCAAAAAAAAAAGAAGACAAAATTTGATGTTTGAAACATGCAATACCATAAAAGCCGCCATTAAATTATGCTATGTTGATAATATCTGTCCACCCTATATACACAGTTAAGTGTTGTTTAAAGTATTTTTTCTCACATCTCTCATAAAAGTTTCTTAAATATTTGTTGTGACTGTTACTTCATTTTTAAGAAAAGTTATTATAATGATAAAGTATTTTAAGAAATACTAAGAAGCTTCCTTTTTTTTATTTAATTATGTTAAAAAAATTATGTAGAAATTTGTTTACTTTGTTTAAAATTCGTTTATTTAGAAATTTATAAAATCTTATCTTTGTCGGTTTTCAATCACAATAAATTAAAAATTAAGTAAATAATAAAATATAATAAGTAATGTTATTTTGAACATTGAAAATAATCTTATCAAGAAAAATGTTTGAAAAGTCTAACACATGCATAGTAGTATTAATTTCCTGTCCTTAAGTTATTGTATCTTGAGCAGGATTGTTGCCGGCATTTGAGTTCCATACTCTACACATTTGGAATATAATAAAGACTGAAAGTAACACGCAATGTTGACTGGTAGAGTCGGAATGGAAGGTGTGATGAGTGGCCGGTGTAAGAAGTGGTCGGGAACATGTCGTCCCAATGGAGACTGAGTAATTCTATTAGGTGGAATACAATTAGGTCTAATTAAGGCAGCTCAATATTGATTCAGTTTCAATAAACACGTTATATTATACCATCATACACACATCACATAGGTACTGTCGTGTTTGGCATTTTTAAATATACGTGATATTATATTAATAGCAAATGATAATATAATGTTATTAAGTTAATATATAAAATAAAATTATTTATTAAAAATAAAATAAAATATATAAAAAAAAAATGAAAAAATAATTGTTGATAAATAGAGAAAAAGAGAAGAAATAAAGATATACAATTTTATAAAAGAACTTGTAAAAGTAACGGTTAATTCTCAAAAGTTTAATAAATAATTATATTCTAAAGAGTAAAATTGATATTTTGAAATGTGGATATAAAAGAGATAATCTCTTCATGTATCTTTATATATTGTTATAGATTAAAGTGTTAATAACTTGAATGGTAAAGTGAACAAAATGTAATGTTGGAATATAATATTTGAAACGTGGCTAATAAATTATTTTATGCTCCTAAAGGTTTGAAACAAATGGTGTTAGATTGAATTTCTTTATGAAGAATGATTTTCGGGTTTGACTGAAAAAATGAATGCTATGAGATTGTGATCGATTTGTTCGTAGGTGCAGTAGATAGACATATATCATCACATCATATCTACAAATCGTCTAGATGCAGCTAATAATGCATTCGTTAATTATAATAGCAAACTAAAAGTTATAATAAATATCATCATATTTTATTTTTAAATATATGATGATTTAAAAATTATATTTTTATTGTAAAAATATTAACTTTATTATTTATTTAATAATTAAGATATTTGGACATATATTTAATTTTTAATAATTATTATATATATTAATTAACATAAAAATCAGTATACATGTATGATTCACATTGAAAATATTAGTTAGAATTTTAAATTTAGAAATAAGAAAAAGCAGAGGTTCTTTCATTTTTAATTGAATATTAGATTTTTTTTTCTTTAATAGATAATACTCAAAACTAAATAAATATGATCGAGTTTAATTATATCTTAGTTGTAAATAGAGTTTAAATAAAATTAAAAAAATTAATATTCATATATTAAACATGCCTAAAAAATGTTAATAAAAATTTGAAAATTTTAAATTACGAAGAATATAAAGGAACTTTATAAAATAATATTTATAAATACGAAAACAATGTAATTACAGAATATATATACCTAATTATCTGTAAGAATCACTGAATTTTATTCTTGACGGTTTTTTGTACACATCTTAGGAAATTATTTAGACAAGACGTGTTGTTCGATGGATGACAAATTTATAATATTTTTTAGAATAGATAGGGACTCGTCAACTGTCCAATTATTAGTCCTGGTCCAATTCATTATTAGGCCAATCTTATTACAATATATTACAATATGATTCAAATAATCATATTCTTAATTCTCAAATAATACTAAAAACAATATTTTAAATATTAACTAAGAGTAGTACATGATTAATTTAAGATTCTTCAAATTAAATAGTAGTCAATAATCAAAATGTGACAATTAAAACTAATTACATATTAAAAAATAATATAAAAATTTTGAATTACCAAAATAATATACATATATATTGTGTAATAACTGATCATATTTATTATAATAAAAAATATAACAAAGTAGCATAGTTTAATAGTTAAAAAATGTAATACTACATTTGTCGGAGCATCTGAAAAAACTAATAAACTGATATTTAATATAAAGAAAAAAGGTTGAGAGAGAGAAACTTTTTTTTTTTTCAAAAGAGATTTAGAGTATGCACTCTTATCGCAATTAATTTAATATAAATGGCTTGAAAATTCTTTCAACCATATTAAAACCATATATCAAATTTTATGACCAAACACTGGGACCTATATAGAGTTGAGATTCTCTATCATTTGTGTTTAGAATGAATTAAGTATTATTTTTTTTTTTGGAGACGTGTTCAATACAATTTTTTTGAAAGATATTTATTTGATATTTTGATATTATGTATCTATATCCACTTCAGTTTGGGTTTGCATATTAATTCTAAGTGTTTTGAATGAGATTAGATATAATCTACTGGTTTGATAACATTATGATCCTTAGATATGTACTAGAACTATCAACAAAAGTCAACTCATTCTAATTGATGTTGATCTTTAAATCATGCAAAAATATAAATTGAATAATATCATTCATCAGAAAAACAAGGCTTAAATACATTTTATCCTTATTTTCGCCACATCTCTAACACCTCATTTAATTAATAATGCTAATTAAAAGAATGTCACGCAGAATAGTATTAGAAACAAAGTCCTGGAGTGTAGACAATATTCCTCTAGATTATCCAAGAGAAAATCCGAATAAGAAAAGGACACACTACGATGCCATAACAAAGTATAAAATATAAATCATCAACATTTAGAATTTTAAGCCTAAAGACCAGCGGTACACGGGCCATAGCCCTAAAGGAAAGTCCAAGTAAACCTAGATCCAGTCCAAGCAGACTATGCAGCGAAACCTCCATCACCCTGATGATTACGGGGAGTTCTCACCTCTGCTCACATCAATAAGTTGATGATCATTGCAAAAGAAAAAACCACACCACAAAATATACAACAAACAACAGAAGGGTAAGCTAGAGCCAAAATTAGTTTTATCATGCAATCAGATATACTTTCACAATCCAATATACATACATCATCCAAGCAGATTATGACCTTCCAATCAATACACTAAGACTCAACTCGACTCATCCGGATACATATAATCTGGTCGGATTCAGCGGATGCTTGCACTTGTGGTGGATACCTCTGTTCACCCCCGAGCTATGTGTTACAAGTGTTACAATGAATCAATCCCTCACACACAAGGTTATCCCTTGGTGAGTTTCAGGCCTTCTGCTACTCTCACCACAAGAGTCAGTCCGCTCTAAGTGAGACTAACTGACTCCTTAGAGTGTCAAGATGCAACCTTACCTTGAATCCTTACCAAATTATACAGATGAGGCACCACCATGGACACCCACTAATAAGGACCATGGAATTACGTCCCGACCACTGAAACACGACTCTGAAATCCCACCTAGAGATCTCAAGGATTTACGTACTGACAACATACCAATCACATTCCAAACAAACAAATAATATTGATCATGCATTTAACACCTCACGCCATCCTTTGTAACCCATCCTCATTCATATTCCATGTTGATTTTATACCATCCCATTCTTCCCAATTCGGGGATATAGAACTTCATCTCATACCAATACCATGCCATCAATGTAACCTTATTGTTCATATCGAATTCATTACCACATATATAACCAACCATTTCATTGAAATCGCATGCCAAGATTTATCAAAGTTCATCATTCACACTCCATGAATGCATACCAAGACATACATATATCACAAAATAGTATTCATCCCAAATAAATGAGTGCTAACATTTAAATACTTGAAATTCCATACAATCAAGCACAACCCACAACCATAATTCTTACACCAAAATTCTCAAGAAAATTTATTATCACAAAACCAAAATCATTGCAGTAATGCGTGACACATTTCTCAAGCTATAGACATCTAATTGACAATCCAACCAGACAAACCATAAAATAGCATGTTATGAACCACATGTCAAAATTTGAGCTCAATCCAACGGTTAATGAGTCGGGAAAGTCAATTTTACTAAAATTGCGCATATCAGAAAAATACACCGTCGCCCAGCAAGCCAAGAAACTCGCCAACGACTGTGCGACGCATCAGAATACGAGAAATGACGTTAAACATCACAGTTTCATGAATATTTGAACCCCTAACTCAGAAATATACCAAAACTAACGTTTTCCAATCATTTAAGCATGAAACAGAAACGAAAACAAACCACATATTTCAAAAACGCGAAAAAGAACCTAGCTTCCCTTACTTGGAAAAGGGCTAATATTGGACTTCGACTCTTAAGCCAGCGAAACCAGTAGCTCCAAGGACAGATCTATAACTGAAACAGTGGCACGACAAAGGAGATTGGATTCACACAGTGAGTCCCGACATAAACCACGAAAACAACTTAGAAAGGCTAGGTTCGAGAACTAACGGGAGACGGAGGTTGAGCTCACTTGAACTTGGGTAGATCTCCAAACCCTAGCAGAGGTTCTGTGGAGAGAAAATGGTGAGTTAGGACACTGATTTTCCAGAATGACTTGCAATTGAGGGACCTTGGTTGCTTTAGGGGCCTTGGCACCATATGGGCCAACCCTTTAGGCCCAACAGTGTGGCAGCCCTTAACATTAGGTCACTCAATAAAATAGGATTTTACAACATCTATTTAGTTTAGTTTGACATAATTTTATCTTACTGTTCAATTAAATATAATTTTGATCAATTTCATTTTTTTCTAAAGACGTTTAAATAGTTAATGTATATGAATATATTTATTTTTTTTGTTTTCTATTTTTTTTTAAATTTTAAAATAATGTTCACATGTCAAGTCATATTATTAAAAAAATTCATATTTTCTGTTCATTTTGTTTTTAAATTATTTTTGCAGGAAATACTTACAAATTTTGTTATGAATTTTTTTTATAGGAAATTGTTGTCAATTCTTTTGCAAAATATTTTGTATAAAATAATTTTCACAACAAATTTTGTAGAAAATACTTACAACTCTTATAATTTTGTAGGAAATAATTATCCACGAAGGAATTACTTGTCAATTAATATTCTTAGAAAAAATAGTAGGAAAAAGTGTTTTATTGCAAATTTTTTTAACAAATTTGCAAAAAAAATTTCATGTAATATGAGAATTTTTAGTAGTGTCAACATCGTGAAACACATATCAACTCAGGGTTATATCATTATCTTTTGTTTAATTCAATCCATATTCATTATTTTCGTTATTTTTGTTTGATTCAATCCTAATTTGTGTTAAAATAAAACAATTTTATTGTTCTAGATTGAGTCTAAAATAAAATTTTATATAAATATTTTTATTAAAACTCACATTTTTATTAATTATTTTTAAAATTTAATTATAAATTATTAGATTTAATTATAAACTTAATATATTCCTTAGATTCAATTATTAAATAGAATATAATTATTATAATATTAATATAACATAATTATTAAATTTTTCCTTCTAATAATTATATTATAAATACACTAATGTTTATAAAATTGATGTTTAAAAATATTAAATTTATGTTTTACTTTATATTTAAAAATATTAAAAATATTAGAAATATTATATTTATGTTTTACTTTACATCTAAAAATATCAAAACATTTTAGAAATATTAAATTTATGTTTTACTATTAATTATATGCTATTTAATAATTAAATCTAACAATTATATAGAGTTTATAATTAAACTTAGTAATTTATAATTAAATTTTATAAATAATTAATAAAAATGTCAATTTTAATAAAAATATTAGTATAACATTTATATAAAAATTAGACTAGTCTCAATTTGAAAAAGACAAAATTATTTCATTAAAATAGAAATTATGACTGAATTGAACAAAAATAACAAATACAACTAAATTGAACAAAAAAATGACATAATGATGAAGTGACATGTGACGATCAGGTTGACATGTGTCACGATACTAACTTGACATGGAGACAATTTTTTTAAATTAGAAAAATTCAAAAAATCTAAAACACTAAAAAATCTAAAAAATTTAAAAAAAATCATAAACTAACACTTTATATATAACATTCACATACACGTTAACTATCTAAATATCATTAACACAAAATATCAAATTGATCAAAATTATAACCTAATTGAACACCAAAACAAAATGAAAACCAAATTAATAAAAAAAAAAAAATAGGACCAAAAAAATATTTAAACTAAGAAACATTTTCTCAAAAGATCATGCGAACATTTAGATTTATGCTACTGTGTCTTCTTTCATCTTATAAATATGTATATGTCTTTATCTCTGGTTTATCCACCATGAAAATTTGACTTATTAACAAGGAATAACTATAATAAAATAATATAAAATAAGTAAAAAAAGAAGAAGAAAAACTAGACTTAATTAAAATTTCAGTTTCTCATAAATTAAAATCTTTTTAATTAAGACTTTATTAAAAAAATCATTTTATTAAATATCTAAAAATTATATACTTTAAACATTTTTATTAATACTCTATTAAACAGTTTCACTTTATTGAATATCTAAAATTATATACTTTTCAACTATGTTTCTCCGTTTATTTTTATTGTTAAGTTGGTTGAAGTAATCATTACTCACATATCTTTACATAAAACATAATTAAACTTTAAGTTTTTTATAGTTTTAATACAAAGGGTTTGATTTTATTTAAATATTAGTCATCGGGACTCAGAAAATGTAAAGATTTTATACACATAATGCAATCAAATTTTACAATAAAAACTCAATTTAAAAATATCTATACTTATAAAATTCTTAAAATTTAATTAAGTAAAAAATGTATAATAAAAATAATACAACTCAAGTAAGAAAAATAACCCACCAAAGTTTATTCTTTATTAACATTTAAAGGAAATAACATTTCTGATCTCCTATTGAGCCCATTGTTAACATATTCGTTGAATTTGCTGATAAAATAAAGTGTTTGCGATAATCCATTGAGTTACTGTTTAACAAATATACACCTTATTCCATAGAAAAATGCAACTTGTGTGCCTTTTAAAAATTAATGCATCAAACGTTTGGAGAATTATCTTATGATCATATTAATTAAGTGACGTAACAGGAAATATTTTCATATTATATATTTTCTTTTGATAATGGAAATAATTCATTTAAATAGCAATCGTTATATTAATAACTGTATGTACAGACAAAATTTAAAAATTTAAATTCAAATGTATGTATTTAACATTCACTAATATAAACGTTATACTTTTAGATAATTATTTTTTTAGAATTAAATATGATTTTTGTATGTATTTATCGTTATATTAATAACTGTATCTAAGGACAGAATTTAAAGTTTTAAATTCAAATGTATGTATTTAACATTCACTAATACAAACATTATACTTTTAGATAGTAATTTTTTTTATAATTAAATATGATTTTTGTCTTCATATTGTTATGAAAACTTGCGTTTAATCTTTAAATTAAGTATTTCATTCTCTACTTTATAAAATTATGTAAAACACTCTCTTCATAAAATAACATATGAATTATATAACCTTTTTACTTATTAAATATCACATATGATTAACCGATATTTTATTTGGGTTACGTATTCATGATTGATACCTCATAATATTTTATATAGATTTTAACAATAGAATGTTTTGATTTATAAAACATTAGTTTATGACAATAATTATTTATAATTATCTAATTTGTTGCTTGGTTCATGTTGATTCTCTTATTATTTTTTTACTCAATTTAGTCTTTTAATTTTTTTTTAAAGTTTAATTTGGTAATTTTTGTTAGATTGATATTAGCATTGTGTTTGTGTAGGTCACATCTCAATTTGTGGATATTTTTTCTTAATTTAAATTGTCACGTGTAAGTGTCAAGTTATGGTTGTGTCTAGTTATAGCGATTTTTTTTCTAATTTAGTCATCCTATTTAAATTTTTTATTCAATTTAGCCTCTTTATCTTTTAAAAGGATATAATTTCCTCTCTAAGACCAAATCAGTAAATGAGGATAATTACAAATTATATATACATATTAAAATGATTTTTTTTAAATTTATACATAAAATAACTCCATCCAAATATTCATATTATTTTATTGGTTAAGTTTAATTTCTAATTTAATCTCAAATGGAAAAGATCCAAATTGGATCATTTTAAAAGATAGAAGGACTAAATTAAAAAATAATTATTACCATTATTACCTGACAATTTTAATTTTGAAAAATTAATAAAAATTAATAAAGAATAATAAAAAATTAATTTTTTTATAAATTGACATATAATATGTCTGAACGTCAACTCAATAAAAAAAGGACTAAATTAATCTTTTTAAAAAAATTAAATGATTAAATTGAATTAAAAAGTAATAAGAGACTAAAATAATCAAATCAGCAAATTAGATTATTAAATTAGTTATTAATACAACATTTGAAAATTAGTTTTTGTCAAATTTTAGGTGGAAATTGGGAACTTTTTTTTGTCAGTTTGTCGTACCCATAACATATGGTCTGACAATTTTTTTTATCAAACAGAGAATTATTATGACATATTGGTACAATAAAAAATCACATTACAAGATTTCTTATTTCTTAAGATGTTTATCAAACCAATTTATCATGATTGTGTGAGCTTTCCCTGCAGCCATAGCAGCTTTTGGATCTGTAGGGTCGTATCTCAAAGTCCAACCATGTGAGACGTTAGGAAATACTTTTACATAACTATCAATCTGCATAAAACAAAAATTGGTACAAAGTCATAAACTCCACTAGAGAATACACAAAATTGACCCATAAACAGATACTTTGGATGCCTAAAAATGATTAATGTAAAATCATTTGGTCCGACTCAAATTTTACGTGTCTAACGTAAAAGCTAGCCAAATTTGTATAACTAGAAAAAGACAACAATGACTTGCAATAATAATATCAAAAACACATACGCAACTAATTACAAAAGTTAATTACCAAATCATCAAGTTAATACTAAATTAGAATACATAATCAGAAAAAGAAGAAAAACATTCATGGTACCTGAGGTTTAGCTTTCAGGACTTCTTCAAATTGTTTCAAAAGCTTTGGAGGAGAGAGGGAGTCATGCTCTGCTCCAAGTATAGCAATTGGAACATTAACACCTGAAAAGATCAAGAATTAACTATTTGAGAATACAAACATCTCAATCACTGGTTTAAGATTTGTATCATTATTCGACCATTAAAGAAATGGTAATGAAAGACAGAAAGAAAGGAGATTTAAAAAACAAAATACAAAAAAACTGATCTCAGTCATTACAGGTGTTCTTTTTGAAATAAAAACAACATTAGTGATTTTGAAACGTTTTAATCATTCATAAAGAGGGATTTTTCTTGGTTCTTGCATGAAAACATGTTTAGTTAAAGCAAATTTTCCTTTACGAAGGTACTACTTGAAGTTGGAATCGTGTACAGAGAATATGTAAATTAAGAAACAATCTAAAATATTGAGAATTCATACCACGGATGTCATCCACAGTTATATATGATGGATGTAATAGCACAGAAGCTTGGATAAGTTCAGGTCTTGCTAGGTTGGTAACGATCTTGGCTGAGAGAAAGAGAAAAAACGCAGAACATTCTGTGAATTATTCCAAAGGTGACCAAAAATTGCAAAATCACACATAGGAGAGGAGATAAAGAACACCAATTCAGTGAAAATCACTCACCGCCCCAACAAAAACCAGCAATTCCAACAGCGGAAACACCTTTTCTTCTTAAGGCTTCAATGATAGGTTTTGCTTCTTCAGAAGGTTTTCCCTACAAATTTAATATGCAATGTAAGCATCACACAGAATGCAGTGCAACTTTCATACAAGTCACAAGTTGTAACATGTGAATCCTCTGTCAAAATCAGAACAAGAAAGTATAATTAAGTAAGAATTAACCGGTTCATGATCTTTTAACCAAACACGGGTTGGCCTCGACAAATTCTTAGGATCATAAGGATCATCATGCAAGAAGTCAGGAACCAGGACATAATACCCATGAGCTGCAACCTTGTCTGCAATTTTCCTTCACAATACATAACAGATAACATTGATCAACACGGAACACATTACATTAAATCGTTAAATCAACTGCGAGCTTCATTTGTGATTTAGACATTAAATTATTAAACTAAATGAGTGTTTAATTTGTGGTTTAGACGTTGAATTGTTAAATGAAATTTAATTTAAGCACCATACCTTAGCAGAGGTGCTTTAAATCCTGCAAAACAGAGATTGAGCGCCTGAAGTTAAATGAAGATAATAAAACTGATACACAAAACAAGGAAGTAAGAGAAAGCAATATGAGTAAAACTGATATGCTACAGCAAAACCGAAAGGAGCGAAATCACATATACATAAACATCGAACTGAATTATTCACACAGAAAGACTCGAATTATCGAAAGAGAAGAAGATTGTTGAATACCGTAAACATCAGAAACAAGAAGAATGGCAAGAACGGCGAGAGGAGAACCGGTGACGTAGGAGTTAACACCACCGACATTGACAACATGGCCAACGCCGCTCGAAGCGTTGAGAATAGGAGCGTTTGAAAAGCATCCACTTCCTACCATTTCTCTCTCTGTTTTCTTCCCTATGCTATGCTCTTCCCTCTACTCTTATATTTATAGGAAAGGGATTCTCTCCTACACGATTTCTCTGTGACCCTTTTCCACGTCTTTTACAAGCCGTTTGATGAAATCAAACTAACGGTTGAAATGAAAATTAGAATTAAAATATATTATGCTTTCCTCTCTCTTTTATATCTTTCCATAAAGTTGAAAAATAACTTTTTTTCTCTTTATTACTAGTTTAAATAAATAAATGCATTTAACAAGAGTAAACATTTAAAATATTAAAAAGGTTCAAATATTCAATGTATCACATATCTTTTTTGTATCCGTGTATGAAGATAGAGTTGAGAAAAATGGTCTTTTTTACTAATTTGGGTTTGTTTCTGAATTTATTGTAAAAAATTATTATTATTATTATTTTTATTATTATAATTATAGAATTAATTTTTAACTTTATTGTAAATATTTTTTATTTATTTTGTATGTAGTTTTATAATTAAAAAAATGTTCAGTTTAGAAAAATAGTCAAATATATATTTTGGATTGTTACATTGTTAGAATTTCTTTTAGAAAAACAAAGAAAATATAATATTATTTTAATGAAATATTTATGAAATTTTCTACTTCACCGTACTGTAAAAGTACAAATAATAAAAATGTAATTAATATTGTTTTACCAGACATATCAAAGGATTGGAGGGAATATTAAATAAACTTCATTACATTAACTAAAAAATAATAATAATAACACACACTTTATTGAATATTATTAAATAAAATTGGCATTACATTAAAGAGAATGCCCTCAAAGTCTAATCTCTATGAAGAAAAGCTTTGAACCATTTTGCGGATTGTTTGGCATGTCGCTTCAAACCACTTTTGTGATCCACAAAGTTTAGTCCAAATCGAACTACATAGCCGTCTTTCCATTCAAAGTTGTCTAACAATGACCATGCAAAGTATCCTTTTACGGTTACGCCATCCCTTATAAAATCAACAAAAATAAATTTAAATTGGATTTAACAAAAATAAATATTATTGTGTGAAAAATGATGAATTTACCTGATTGCCGAGAGTAGATAATAAAGATGGCGGTAAAAATAATCAATTCTGTAAGTATCTTGAAGCATTTCTTTAACAGATAATGTTGGATCAGTGTAAATATCACCCATGCCTGTTAATAAAAAGTAATATACATTTATGTCAGAACAAAATAATATAAAGATTCAAACTTTATATTGAAATTCTTATTTTTGAATAATTTTGTTCAAATATTCACTTTTTGAAGACAATACAAATGAATTTTGATAAATTACCATTTTCTGTGATGTAGATCAAAGGTCTATTGTAAACATTATTGGTATGAAGCAACAGTTTTCTAAGTCCTTTGGGGTAGACATATAACCAACTTGGACCAAACTGCAAGTATAATTACAAATCAAGTTATATAAAAACAAAATAACTAATAACAATATAACATTATGTTTCTACAATTTGACATGAACAAATTCATACCCGTGGACCAATAGGAACTCCGTTGCGAACAGCTGATAAATGAAAATGAAAGAAAAATGAGATTTTCCTATACTCAACCTTTATAACTTAAATAATTGATATATAAAAGGTTTCTCACTTATTTGATTGACATTAGCATCTGTAGTGTAACTAGGTTTGTTGGCTTTGGATGTATTGGCAGCATAGTTAGTGGTGTAATAGTTCAGTCCTAGAAAATCATATGAACCAGCAACAAGTTTTGCTTCATGTTTTGAAAACTTGGGCAACCTTTTACCAACTAAAGAACGCATGCTCTTTGGATATCTTCCATATGTCAATGGCTCCATGTACCTTAATTATTGTTACATACGGAAATATCAAATTTGAGAATGGTTGAAAACAAAAGACATAATACTGTCTTCAATATTAATGTGTGTTCTGGTTTAGAGTTAAGCACTTACCATCCAAACATGAAGTCAACTGCTCTTATGGCTGCTTCTTTATCAGCTTCACTATTTGAATATGGTTCATACCAATTCGAATTAAGTGTTATGCCGATGACTCCTATCTGAGTGCTCTGCATAAAGTGTTTTGAATGTTAAATAAATAGTAAGAGTGTTATACCAGAATATTTGAGCTCTCACATCAATGTGGATATCTAATAAAATATGAAGATTTAAAACTAAAAACCTGAAATTTGCTCTTGTAGACATGTACGGCGGCTGCATGAGCAAGTATTAGATTATGTGAAGCTATGTAAGGTTCTGTTCCTGAGTCACCACCGAAACAAGTTGAATCTAGCCATTTGGAGCATCGACCTGGTGGAAAGCTTCCAACTGCATAACCAGTATTAGTGAAAGTCCATGGCTCATTCAGAGTAATCCAGTATTTCACCCTGTTTCCAAAGTGCTTGAAACAAATTTCTGCATAGTCTCGAAAATCGTCTCTGAAAAATCAAGAATTCAACAAAATCATTATTTTAAATATCATAATTATCATAAAATTTAGCAGATTTTTTGTAATTATGCTACTACTGGTTTTTGAATAGAAATGATTTTTTGTATAACTTACACGACGCGACGACTTAAGAAACCTCCGTATTCTTCTTCCAGAGTTTGGGGAAGATCCCAGTGAAAAAGTGTCACATATGGTTCTATACCTGCAACATTAATATTTATGTACGTTGTCACTTACCATAAAATGTAAACTTTAATTAATAAGAAACAAAAGAGTATAAAAGAATTTTGACCGTTAGCCAGCAAATTATCGATAAGGTTGTTGTAATATCTGATTCCTTCTGGGTTTATACCTCCACTCAGTTTTCCATCTATATATGAACAACAAAAAGAATTGAAATTGTTAATGTGAAAGATCCAACTACAATAATTTCAAAAATATAAATTGTTGATCAACTTTGATCGATCTCACTTGGTAGGATTCTAGACCAAGAGATGGAGAGTCTGTATGCATCCATATTCATATTCTTCATTATCTGAACATCTTCCTGTTATATAAACATAAAACAACATCCGAAAAATAATTAATTACTTTGAGGGAGAGAGATAATTGGTTTCTTCGTTAATCCTATGTTGTCATCATCACTAAAATTTGAAGTTTACCTTGTAGCGATGATACTGGTCAACAGCTACATCTCCATTACTTTCACCCCTTATCTTCTCTGCAAGTATTACACATTTATAATCACATCATTATCAATGATTTTTAAGTTTAAAAAGTACAATACTATGATATCATATTACAGATTGAAACACACAGAAAAGAAAAAAAAGAACCTGGATATTTGTGAGTGTATGCATCCCATATACTTGGTCCTCTTCCACCTTCGTTTGCCGCACCTTCGTACTATACATACATATACAACGAAGAAACATAAGAAAACAACGCAACGCAAGGTTAGGTTGAAATGTGAATGGTTTTTCGATAAAAATAAGAAAAACATTTACCTGGTAAGCCGAGGATGCTGTCCCGAAAACGAAGCCTGTGGGAAAACTGCTTCGATTCAGAGAAAGAGTTTCGACAACATATGACTGGTGTTGCGCAAAACCAATCGGTGAGAGTGTGGTAAGAGCGAAGAACACCAACAGAATAAACCCTTCACGTGCCATCTTCAGTGATGAACACCTGTTTCTGCTTATTGCAACAATGCTACGTGTTAACGTTCCCTTACACAATGCTAAGGATTATAAATATATAGATAAACAATTATTGAAGTTGACTTTCGTCTAACCTGAAGCAACGTTGCTTGAAGTGGAAAGAGTGAGATCTGCGGGAAGTTGAGTTTGATTTTCCAAGATGAAGACTCAAGATCAATCTCCAGAAATTTCTTTAACTCTATGGATAGCGAATGAGCATTCCTTGTAAAATAGTGAGTATATATGACTATCGCGAGTGACTACTAAATTTTAACTACTTTCTTTTATAACATGATATAAATTTTAACTACTTTCTTTTATAATATGATATGACATCTTCTGAGTGATTTTAAAATATTAAACAGAAGAATGGAGAACCATTCAAAATATATCATCTAAAATTATAAGATAAAGTTGTTAAAATTTAATAGTTAAACTATCATTATACATCTATTTATAGGTTTTTGCACTCTGCTACAATAAAGATTTAGATAATAAAAATATGGAAAATTATATTTTTATAAAGTTTTATTAACAAAGTTTTAATAAATTACACGTGGCAATACTTTAATAGATAAAATAAAAGTTTAATATCACTTTAATAGATGAAATAAAGGTTTGATATCATTTTAAAGAGAAAAAAAAAATCATCATAGTACAAATATAATTTTCATTCAACTAGATTAATTAATTTACCATCAGTTTTTAGAAAAATCAATATTTTAAATAAAATCTTATATTAAAATTGCTTCATTCTCTTTCTTTAGTAATAAAGAATAGTTCTATAGTCTCTTATAATATAAATATTCAATGTATCAATAACGTTATTTTCTTTTTAAGGGGAATTTATTGTGTAAAGAAAATTTTTTGTTTGTATACGAAGATAAAGATGAGAAAAAGTAGCATGTTTGTTTCACATGATATGTATGATAATTTTGTGTGGATTTATAGGAAGAAGACTTTAACTTTAATTTGATTTCTAATACGTTTTTTTTACGTTGAAATATATATATTTTAAGATTAAATGTTAATAGATGGTTTAATAATAATTTAATAACGAGTGAAATAATATATTTAAGAAAAAACAAACTTTATCATGATAAATTATAACTCATATATATTCTCATATAATATTAAAATGTATTCTTTAAATCAAATATAATTTTATAAAATCAGTTATCAAAATGTATACTTTAAATCACATATAATCTTATAAAATTAGTTCGTAGATAAAATTTAGACCCATTTAAATTCTATAAATTAATCTTTTATTTGTAATAGACGTAAAACTTTCAATCATCTGACATAGAAAATAGTGAAAGTCATAATCACCCATATTGCTCATATACTTGTGTGGAATTTATGTGGACGAACCCATGAACCCACCCTGAAAAAGAAAAAAAAAAAAACACATTTATGTTAACCATTACCCACATAATTGTTTCTGTCTTCCGCATATAACTCAATTCGAGCCATAAGCATATGTTAGTAAAAAGTAGCTTACAACTTGATTTTTTTAATATCCAAATTCACAATAAAATACTTTCAATATACAAAATATTAGAATTATATTATCTATAAATATTTTTATTACAAAAATATATATATATATATATATATATATATATATATAATATTTATAAGAAAATTAGATCAACTAATTTATTAATTTTTAGAAAAATTAAAAGATACAATTTATAGTTTGGTGCTCAATTCAATTCTAACCATATCGTATTGATTCCTTATCATATATCTATAAGTATAATATTTATAAGAAAATTACTATACAGATATAATTTTCCGTGAACATATATATTTAGTAGATTAATTAATTTATCAAATTTAAAAATAAATAAATAAAAGATATAATTTATAGTATTGTACTCAATTCAATTGTACCCATATCATATTGATTCCCTATCATATATCTATAAAGATAATATTTATAAGAAAATACTTTACAGATATAAATTTCCATAAACATAGTTATTTAATAGATTAATTAATTTATCATTTTTTAGAAAAATTAAAAGATATAATTTATAGTTTCCTACTCGATTCAATTGTAACCCTATCATTGATTCCTTATCATATATCTATAAATATAATATTTATAAGAAAATCACCGTACAAATATCATTTTCAATCAACTAGATTAACTAATTTATAAATAATACTTCTCAATTCTCTTGTAATGAATTATGAATTCATTATAAGAGAATTGAATTATGAATTATAATAAATTAATAATTATCATAATTCATTAAAGAAGAATCGATAATTATCATAGTTCATTATAATTTGTTATAAGAGAATTAAATTATTTAATAATTAAATATTATTTAGAATTATTAATAAATATAATTACGTATTCTCTTTAATAATTCTTTAATGAATTATGTTAATTATTAATTCGTTATAATTCATAATTCAATTCTTTTATAAATGAATTTATGATTTTTAATTCAATTCTATTAATAATTATATGTTTTTATATTTATTATAAGAGAATTAAATTAATAATTATGAATTTTCTTTAATGATTATCATAATTCATTAAATAAGAATTGATAATTATCATAATTCATTATAATTATCTTTAATTACTATGAACTATGAATTCATTATTAGAGAATTAATAAATCATAATTCTCTTTAATAATTATCATAATCCATTATAAGAGAATTGAGAAGCATGATTTATTATATATATTAAAGAAAGAAAATGAAACAATTTTAATATAATATTTTATTTAAAATATTAAATTTCTAAAATTTATAAATTAAGTTAATCAAGGTGATTGAAAATTATATCTGTATGGTGATTTTCTTATAAATATTATATGTATAGATATATGATAAGGAATCAATGATAGGGTTACAATTGATTCCTAGTTCTGTATTTCTAACTTGATGTAGAATAAGTAATTAACACAAACTATTTAGAACTGAGTTAAAACAGTCCAGTAAAGTCTGAACTATTTTTTGTTTAGAGTCAGTTTTTTTTTTTTCTTTTTCTCTTGAGTCGATATTTGACCACCTCTAAATCCTATTTTTCTTGTAGTGTAATAAAATTTTCATAATTATAACAATTGCAAGTTCTTTTTAATAATAAATTTTTCATATTTCAAATATCAAGTCAGAAAATTTTATATATAATAATATATACTAGTTATAATAAGTTAATATATATTAATCATAATAATTTGATATATGTTAGTTAATCCAAATTTGTGTTAATAGTAGCAATAATTTGTTTTATAATAGTACCAAACCATCCAACACACTTTTTGTTTTCTTTGTCTCTTTCTTTCTTAAGAGACAGTGACAAGACAATGACGGAGTAATAAATAAATAAATAAATACTCGACAGAAAAAACAAGAAATCAAAAAAATCTAAAACGTCCAAATAACATTAATACTTACTTAATTGGAGGCTTCTTCGTCCAAATAACATTAATACTTACTTAATTGGAGGTTTCTTCTTCCACTTTTAAATACTTATTTAACATCCCTAATTTTTAACATTGACTTTGACTGATATAGGTAAGTAAAAGATAATTAATTATTTTCTCTATTTAATTTCTTATCACACTAAATTATGAGATGATATGGTTTTTCATCGCACGTGATAATGTGGTTTTTCCTAGTATTTAATATCTTACCACACTAAATTACACGTAAGTTTGTTGACTTTTTTATTTTTCAAATATACAGTAACCATGCAAACCGATAATAATGTGGGGGTGAACCAATTTTATTAATCATTGTATTGCATTATCTATATTTTCTTATATTTTCTTATTTATGATTTTTTCAGTATATTATCCAAACAATTTAGTTACTGGTATTATCTATAACAATATATAAATAGATTTATTTTTTTGTCCACATTTTAAAATACCAATTTTATTCTTTAAATATAATAATTTTAAAATATCAAAGTTTAGGAGCTGAAAAAGAAAGGAAACAAGAGGAGGGATCAACTTACGTAGTAGAAGGAGGCTTCAACGGTTGGAATCGAGAAACTTGTGCAAGCCCCAGTAGAACTGCTGCTCAAGAGTTGGAGGGAGAAGAGGGAACTGTTTTTTGTAAAGGTGACAGAATGAAGAATAAGTGGTTGTGAGAGGGGTCTTGAGGGTCCAAAGTGGGTTGATCCTTAGGCCCTCGAAAAGGTCAGACTCAACCCCTTACAGAACAAGATGTAAAAAGAAAATGGATCTCACATCTTAAACTTTTCGGATTGAAGGATATATTTGGAAGAGTGAATTTAAATAAATTCGAGGATGAAAATATAATTGTTTAGATTAAAAAGAATATGATATAATTTTAATGGATTTGAGAATTTGTGTATGATATTATAATATTATAAATTAAAAAAATAATTTAATTAATAAAATTAGATAATTATTATTTATATTATTTATTTTATTATTATTTATATTATTATTACTACTACTATTTATTAATTTATTTACTTACTATTATTATTTTAATAATAGATAATATTTTATAATTTTTATTATAATCACTACTAAGAAAACTCATATTTCATACAAATTTTGTTTTGAAATTTTTTTTGTAGGAAATATTTACAAATTTTTTTGTGAAAAAAAATTTGCAATAAATTGCTACCAATTTTCTTGCAAAATATTTTGTATAAAATACTTTTCGTAACAAATTTTGTAGGACATACTTGCAAATTTTATAATTTCGTAGGAAATGATTACCCACGAAGGAATTACCTACCAATTAAAATTCTTAGAAAAAACGGTAGAAAAAAGTATTTTCTTGCAAATTTTCTTAACAAATTTGTAAGAAAAATTTCATGTAATATCAAAATTTCTAGTAGTAAATTTATTATTTTATTATAAGAGTATATGTACTTATTTTAAGTCCAGTTTTTTTTTTTCTCGGTTCTTTCTTTATATATCTTCGCGTATGCGAAAAAAGATTTCAGAAAAATCTTATTTAGTAGAATATACGTTTGTATCTTGAAATTCTAATTTTCTTTCTTAAATAAGCACACGTGTTTTTCATAGCTGGAATCAAACACAACACTTGTGCAAAATATTAATATGTTGAATTCTTTGATAGGCCTAATATTTATATAATATTTATATGTTGAATGGAATAGTTAGGACGAACCATATTAAGATTGATTCTTATATGTTAAAATGAATAGTTAATTCACCTTATTATCTCTTTGTATTTTAGGATTTTATTATGATTGAGAAGATAATATGTAGTTGGTGCGTTATACTAAAACTATATATTTTGGAGTGTTATATTCAGTGGCGGATCTTGACCAAGAGTTCTGGAGGGGCCAAAGTAATATAATGATTTGATCATTTGATTGGATCATTAGTATAACGCTTCAAATAATTACGCTTCTATAAAACAATGAAGAAGTATAATTTATCTCGTTTTCATTTTTCACATATAGTTTTTTTTATCTCATGAGCCTTTTATAACTTTTACAAAATGAATCTATTATCTTATTGTTCATCGATATAATTTTTTTTAATATATTAAAAAATAATTTACCATAATCTAATAAAAGATTGGGAGACATAATTATTAGAAAAAAAATATATTATAATCAAGTCACAATTAAAAATCGATTATAAAAAACACATAATACATTGTTTTTTGCTTCTATAATCATAAAAAATGAGTATACAAAAGGCTCATGAGATAAAAAATAATTTTAATAATTATTAAACTAATATTTCATCATCAAGTCAAACAAGAA
>Ga0214542_1000637_pt1 | contig 65296 bp, 28 predicted proteins | sample CNSS1metaG_FD_160096 | JGI IMG/M metagenome (GOLD analysis project Ga0214542, IMG submission 160096) | Root nodule microbial communities from cowpea collected in UCLA plant growth center, Los Angeles, California, USA - CNSS1 | ecosystem: Host-associated > Plants > Roots > Nodule | place: USA...
TGTGATTGCTTAAGTTTTAACTTCGAAGGCCATAGCAGAATTTAGAATACATTTGATGTGGGAATGCTTTATGTAATAAATTGAATTCCTTCATTTGATGTGCAGCGAATTTTTTCTTCTTGGTTTCATTGATCTTGTGACATAGATTTAGTTGATATGTCTGTATACTTCCAAGTGATGCTGGAAAATTGCGCAAGGGTTTTGAGTTGCAATGAAATAAATTTCATGGAGATTCCACCTGATGGAAGTGACAAATAATTTTTAATTCAATTAAGTAGACATGTAGGATTTGGTATCCTCATGAATGTGATTACATTTGATTATTTATTTTGACCCTTGCCTGGTTGGAGGTATGAAATGATGAAATGTTGTATGTACTTGCGTTTCTAGCTGTGATTGCTTAAGTTTTAACTTCGAAGGCCATAGCAGAATTTAGAATACATTTGATGTGGGAATGCTTTATGTAATAAATTGAATTCCTTCATTTGATGTGCAGCGAATTTTTTCTTCTTGGTTTCCTTGATCTTGTGACATAGATTTAGTTGGTACGTCTGTATACTTCCAAGTGATGCTGGAAAATTGCGCAAGGGTTTTGAGTTGCAATGAAATAAATTTCACGGAGATTCCACCTGATGGAAGTGACAAATAGTTTTTAATTCAATTAAGTAGACATGTAGGATTTGGTATCCTCATGAATGTGATTACATTTGATTATTTATTTTGACCCTTGCCTGGTTGGAGGTATGAAATGATGAAATGTTGTATGTACTTGCGTTTCTAGCTGTGATTGCTTAAGTTTTAACTTCGAAGGCCATAGCAGAATTTAGAATACATTTGATGTGGGAATGCTTTATGTAATAAATTGAATTCCTTCATTTGATGTGCAGCGAATTTTTTCTTCTTGGTTTCATTGATCTTGTGACATAGATTTAGTTGATATGTCTGTATACTTCCAAGTGATGCTGGAAAATTGCGCAAGGGTTTTGAGTTGCAATGAAATAAATTTCATGGAGATTCCACCTGATGGAAGTGACAAATAATTTTTAATTCAATTAAGTAGACATGTAGGATTTGGTATTCTCATGAATGTGATTACATTTGATTATTTATTTTGACCCTTGCCTGGTTGGAGATATGAAATGATGAAATGTTGTATGTACTTGCGTTTTTAGCTGTGATTGTGTAAGTTTTATCTTCGAAGGCCATAAAAACATTTTGAATACATTTGATGTGTTAATGCTTTATGTAATGAACTGAATTCCTTCATCCAATTCATTGATTTTGTCTTGGATCTTCTGATATTTGTTTTCTATTTATGCCTGGATTGTTTAGTCTTGATCTTCAGGAATTCTTTATTTGATCTAGTTTCAGATTAATAAATGAAGCATGTTGTGAAGGTTTTGGCATTGGTAGTAGCCAGTACGGTGTTATGGATTGGCCTTTTACAAACTTCGGTAATTTCACATAGCTACACTTGGATGGTAGGTTCATATTATTATATGCTTGAATTTTATTTTTTATTTGATTTAAGTGACAATGTTTAAGTGACAAGATAGTTTTTTGGCTGGGGAGGCTTTCTGTTTCCAAGGGTGGGGCATGCAATTGTGTATGTGGATTCCCTATTGAGGGGGATTATGGCAACTAAATTGAAACCTAACCTAAGGCTTTTTAACAAAGTACTATGATCTTTTCCAGCTTCCTCAATCGTGTTGTAGTTCTAATGTGTTGAAATTTAATTACATCATGGTGACTATTCCTTGTTCTGTCCTCTGTGCAGCTACCTATATATTTTGTTGTGTCTTTAGGATGTTACGGTCTATTAATGGTTGGAGTTGGTTTGATGAATTTCCCAACCTGTCCTCAAGAAGCTCTATTGTTGCAGAAGGTATTCTTCTATGTTTTTTGTTCATTAGATATTGCAATGTAATGAAATTTTCTTAGTTTGGGGTTGTATAGTGCCTATGTAACATGCATGTTACATGATGTGTGCATGAGTAATTCACTCATTTCACAGCCGTGTGTGTTTACATAAAGGTATCTGGACTCATTTCACAGTTGTGTGTGTTTACACATTGTGGATTGAGAATTAAATATTATTAATATTATCAAATTAGACGCTATTTAGGTTTAAAAATTTTATGATAAAAGGATGTGTTCTCTTATAATATTACATTGGACTACTAAAAAATGAGTGAAGTCTTAAAAATTAACAACCACACAAACAAGCCAGTCATATTCCTGAGTGTCAACAAAGTCATCTCAAAGCATGTGGTGTGTGTCTATGAACCATTATAACTTAGTAGTTTCTAATTGTCAACAAAGTCATCTCAAAGCATGTGGTGTGTGTCTATGAACCATTATAACTTAGTAGTTTCTAATTGCTTATATTATGTTTGAAATGTTTGAAGACTCTACTCTAGTTTAAAGCATGTGGTGTGTGTCTCACTTGTTCTAATTTCTTAGGGACTTAATGGTTGTGTCATCTACAACTAGAGTTAGTAGAATTCTATCACCAAGATCATTTCCTCAGATTTATCATTTTTATTCAAAAAGAAATTCTAGGTGCAAAATTTGTAACGTGCCATTTAGTAGAGATTAAATCCTATAAAGGAAACATCTCATAGAATATAATATAAAGAACAACGCCATGGAGTATAAGTGTCACCCATTACAGTCATCCAAAATACTCGAAGAGAAAACTAAGGCACACCACGATGTCATTAACAAAACAAAATGTAATAGTTTGACAGTTGACCAAAATACATAGGCAATAGTGTCTACAGAGAATACTTGAAGGAATGAGATCCAACCATAGCTTGGCTACACGGTAGAGTTTTGATTACCCTGGTGACCACTAGGAATTTCCATATCTGCTCATATCAATAAATTGATGCTCATTTTAAAAAGGAAAACCACGCCCAAAACACAAAAGCAAACATAAAGGGTAAGATAGAGTAGAAATTATTTTAAGATGTTATGGCATACAGATACTTAAAACAAATCATAAACATGCAACAAGATTATGCAAACAATCATGTGATAGCAAACAAGTAAGACTCTAAAGCTCAATTATCCGGATATATATAATCGGTCGAATTCACCAGATGTTTGCACTTGTGATGGTCTCTACTACTCTGCAGAGCCATTGTCAATGGATTTCACCCTACCACGCACAAGGTTAGTCTTTAAACATCTAAGGTCACCTGCCAAAGACTAGGGCCTCGTGCTATTCTCACCACTTGAGTTAGTCCGCTCTACGTGAGACTAACTGACTTTTTAGAGTTTCAGGATGCATTCCTTACTTGAATCCTTACTTAATTATATACACTACACCTCAATGAAACTTTACTAAGAGGTCCATGAAATTATGTCTACCACATAAGGCATCACCATGAGATCTCACCAAGAGGTTCATAAAATTATGTCCATCACATATGACACTACCATGAGATCTCATCAAGAAGTTTATGGAATTACGTCCAATTCATACCATAGTCATGTCTCACCAACCAACCATAAATTTATCATGCATAACAAACTCATACCAATATCCAACCACCCACCCCATCATGTTTCATGAATTCATTCATACCAATCTCATCAATTCAATTCCCAATATATCATATAGAGCATACATGGCATCATACTTGAATTGTTTAAAGCACAAATCATCCAATCATTTGAAACACACACGTATACAATCAACTCTGTAAATCTCGTTCAGGCTAAAGAGTTCTTGCTCAGGCGAGAGGAACCCCTTGCTCAAGCTACCAAATCTCGCCTGGGTGAGATTGCAAATAGAGGGCACATCGAGGTCTTGCTCAAGCTAGCCCATCTTGCTTAGGCGAGACTACTCTTGCTCAGGCGAGTGGCCTTTGCTTAGGCAAATCCTCAAAACAAAGAGGGGGCGAGTTTCTATTGTTCTCGCTAAGGCGAGAGATCCTCGCCTAAGCAAGAGCTTTTTGTTTTGAGTGACCACTCCGCTTGCCTGGGCGAGTTCAGCAGAACTCACTGCTCTCATGCGTGCAAAACCAGCAAAGTTCAACTCAAGCACCCACAGTTCATTCTCACAGAGGCACAAACATCATCTAATCATTTTAAACATAAAACAGATGTTAGCTAACAACATAGACAACCTGATGTGACCCCAACAAGGCTCATAGCTTGGGCCATTAGCTAGGCCCATTCTTTTTAATTTCTTTTATTTTCTTTTATTTTCAATTAAATAAAACTTGTTCTAATTGGGTTGGTTTACTAATTGCAGCCTATCTTTCATGATACCAAATTCTTTAAATGTTGCCATCGGGCCTGTGGCCCTATTCACAACCAATCTATTCAAGTATGTGATGATGTGTGGAATGGAGCGTGTATGTTGGATCAGCTAAAGCCAACATTTGCTTCTACATAGCAGCACTTTTAATTGGGCCTGAGCCCAATTATCCCATACCTCACGCGTCCAATTCCTTCACAACAGCCAACAATTTCCTTTGTTCAGCATCCACCAAGCCCACACATCACGGAAGCCTCTGCCAGGGTTTTCTTCACCACGCGTGGAACACCAGCCGCTAGGGTTCAACGTGTCCTTGTTTTGCTTGATCCCTCCTTGTCTCCTTTCACGTGTTCCTTCCATCACGATAGCACCGTTAGGTTTCAACGTTGCTGCCCCAACCCATTTTCCCGTTAGGACTTGTACACGGCCTCGCTGCCATTAGATCATTTCCTTCCCTCCATTCTTTTCTGGTTGCCTTTCTTCTATAAAAGGTTAACCTTTGTTTGTAATCAACAGCATTTGATGAATGATAAATTTAGTAGAGATCACTGCCACCGTTCGTCTTAGCTCCCCTTTCCCTTTAGACGAGGATTTCCCCTCCTAGGGTTACCAAACCAGTAAGATACGAGAGCAATCTGAGTGTTAAACTCCAAATCCAAGTCTTCCGCTGCGTTTCCCTCGCACTCTGCGAGTTTCAATCGGTAGAACGCTGATTGGAGAGGCTTTCCGGCGATTACCGCGACAGAGGAGTCTCATCAAGTGGTATTCAGAGCCACTCGTGCTTGGATCGCGCTGAGATAAGTTTCTTCTTTATCTCTGGTTTTTCTTCTTAGATGTTTGCTTCTGTCTTGTTCTCTATTCGATTGCATTTTTGCTTATCTGTGTTGAATCTGTGCTGAAAATTTTCTCGCTGATATTGATTCAAATTCCTTGTTTTGATTGCCTTGGATCAATACAGATTATATCATGTCATAGCTCTCTGCTCCTGCGCTCCAATGCATGTCCGTAGGTTTATTTCAATTTTTATACCTAGCTTTACATTTTTCTGATCTATGTTTTGTCTTAGGAATTGTTTAGTTCCTTTATATGTCACTGATTCCATAGCAGTTGTGCCTAAAATGTGTTTTGTTCACTGTTTTGTATTTGTTTCGGTCTTTGTTCTGTATTGAATGATTAATTTCTGTGTTTTGTGGAGTTCTTTAATTGCTATTAGATCACTAGCAATTTTCTGCAGTTCATGATTCTAGTTTCAGTTTAATTTGTGCTTGTTGTTCCATTCGCTGTTTTGCGATACTTACTGCTGTGTAACAAATTCAATTTTGCCATATAATTTTGTGCTGGTGCATTCTGGATTAACTATCTTTGTGGATACAATTTGTTATGCAGAGTTGTACCTTGACCGTTCTGTTTTGGCTAAATCATATCTATCTGTTATGGTTGAGTGACTTAGTTTTTGGCCATTTCTGTTTATCTGATATGTGTTGAAAAAGTATTTCAGTTTGTTAATTGGAAAAATCTTGGCTGATTTGCTATGTGTTGTTCCTGTTTGAATAGTTTCCAATTATTTGACATTAAATCTGGTTTGATCACTTCTATTTGCTATATCACAATTTTTTTTGTATATGTGATTGGCCTAGTATCTGCAGTTTCATTTTTTTGCTTTGATTGTGTTGGCCAATTTCTTGGTTTGGTTCACATCTGTGTGCATTGACCGTGGGCTTACTTGTGAGTTACAACTTGCTTTTATTTCTATGCAGTAGCACTTTGTGGTGCCATGATTTTCGTAGTCTATAGCCAGCATCAGTGTTTTAAAATCTGTTGCATCTGTCTGTGTTATTACACTGTTGACTTTGTTTAGTGTAACTGTATCATCTGTGTGATTCACCAAATCAGTTTTGGTTGTGTGAAACAGTTTTGTTAATTGGTTACTGCACTGCCATGCCAAGATTTGTTTCTTTTGTTTCCTTGTGTGATACTTTCAAAATTGATTTTTGAGTTGAATTAATTGCTTCTACTCTGTCATATGCACTTGTTAGTTGAATTGGAATGGGAAGACTGAACTTGCTGTGACCTATGGCTTCAAATGCTAATAAGTGAAAACCACTTTGAGCGTTGAAAGAAAAGAAAAGAATCCCTGGAAAAGCACATCTGCTTAGAAAAATCTACCACGGAATGTTATGGAATGAATTAAGTGTTTGTGTAAAAGTGGCCTAGTCACCACAACATATTTGTACTGTCCATTTCAACTCTTGTTTGCATATGTTCTCATTGTTAATTCAACTTATTTTGAGTCTTGTTTGATTTTAGTTTTCTTCATCTTATTCTAGACTTATTCTTTAGGTTCTTTTTTGTGTGCCATATTTTCTTGCTTTGCTTGTTTTGCTTGCTTATTCCATTGAGTTTGTCCTTTAATCTTTCAATTGATGTTGTCCCATTCTTTCATTTGAGCTTTTATTGATTTTCTGCCTTGCTATTCTTAAGTGGAAGCACTTGCTTTTCTTGGATTTTCTTTGCTCTGGACACTCACTATTGTTTGGCAGCCCTTGTAGGTGCAATTTCATCTTGAAGGTTGAGTTGTTATGAGTGACTCAGCTGTGAGAGTATACTGTCGAGAGGAAACAGGAGTGAGTGGGACTTTTGAGCACTACCGTGACATTGGAAGGAGTGTACCACGAGAGACTTCATAGGAGTGAGCTGGGACACATTTACACACTGGACCGAGAGGGAGAATAGCTAGAAAACTGCATCCAGAAGCGTAGTTCTTTTTGTATTACTTCTGTTTTCATACTTGTGTAGTTTTTTTCAATTTCAGTTTTTCCTTTCATTTGGCTTAGGTGGGAAAATGCTTTAGAGCAATTCCATCCTTAGCAAAGTTGTAATAGTTAAGCGTGTAGTGTGAGGTTCAAGGGATTCCAAAGGCCACTTGAATTTTCACTTAGGATTTTTCGTCTAGTTTATGTTTTCAGTCTTTATGTTTTTTGCTTTTATGTTTTCTGCCTTTATGTTTTAAATGTCCAGGTTTTGTGTGAATTGTATGTGTCCTTCTCTGTTTTAGGTCACCGTAATATCTAGGTGTGATGTTTAACACCTAGTTGACTTTTCTTTTGTCATAAGTTTTTACACACTATTTCACACACACTGTTTCACTTTGAATTTTTATTAAGAATTTTTGTGAAAGAAATTTAGAGATCTCTGACTAGGAAAGGCTTGGTTCTTAAATTTGTCCAGACTCACCTCCCTTTCTTGGGAGTATATTTAGAAATCTTTTCCATTATTTTTTCTTTAGAAATTCTTCAAGTTTCTTTGTGAACAATTGTTTTGATAAAAACTTTGTCTAGTCGTATGCATGTAGATAAGCATAGTAGTGTGCATTTAGGTAGGCATAATAGTAATGAGTTGTATCACACCATTCATAGTAACATTCCATTCTTTGGAGAAGATATAAGATCAATATCATTTAGGGATTGGATGTGGGATACAAAGAAATTGGTGCAATCCTTGTTTAGTAAATATAGGCAAATAGATATTCCTAGACATGTTACTTCTAGGTTTGTAGGACATGCCTTTGAGTGGTGGCAAACTAGAGAGTATAAAGTGAAAAAGGGGAGAAAATCATGCGTCAATACATTTTATGAATTAAAAACATGCATGTGGAAACATTTCATTCCCCCTTCATTTAGAATCACTAAAGAGCAACAAGTTAGGATAGAAGAATTAATTGACATAGGGGATGTATTCATCCAAAACATTGGTAAGTTTTTTAGACTAGAAAAAGATTTCAAGAATAATTTGGACTTGCTTTTGAGTGAACAAAGAAATAGAGAAAAACATAAGAGAGAGAAAACAAAACTTAAAAAGCTTTGAGAGTATGAAAAGAATAGAGAAAAAGAAGAGCTTGAGAAGCTTTGTGCTGAAAGAGAACACGAGGAAAAAGAGATAAAAGAGAAGAAGAAAAGAGAGGAGAAGAAAAGGCAAAAGAGGAAAGTCTAAGAAAAGTTAAAGAGAATGAGAGGAAAGACAAAAAATAAGACAAGAGAGTGAGCTTGAAATATAATCACAAGTGGTAGAGTTCAAGATCATTTTAAAAGCAAAAAGGGAATTCATTGTTAAGGATTTGGTGTTCAATCCTTCACCAATCCCTTCAATTAAGTTCCAACTTTCAAAGGGAGTTCTCCCCTCTTTAAACTCTATTCACTTTATCATTAAAATTTTTAAGTTGTTTTCCTCTCAAACATTTTGTTCTTCATTTCATTTCCTTATTTCATCCTTCTTAACATCTTGTACAAATACACACTTTGACTCTAAAATTCTTTTCAAAAATCATCTTATTCAAAGTGTAAGATACTGTTTTTGTGAAGTGGGTATAATATTGGCTTTTTCCAAATTTACAAGTCCATTATCACACATTTTTCAATCAATTAATATCATTTTGTTTGATGACTATTGCATATTAGCTTTTTATCCTGGTAGAATCTTAAATTTTGGTTGTTGTGAACTTTATCACCCTCTTTGATCTGAGGACAAATACTCTTCAAGAGGGAGGGGATGATGTGATCCCAATGTGATCCCAATAAGGCTCATAGCTTGAACCAATGGCCAGGTCCATTCTTTTTAATTTTTTTAATTTTCTTTTATTTTTAATTAAATAAACTTGTTCCACCTGCTATCCTGGGCTTCGATCGTCTGGGTGAGTTCAACAGAATTCACTGCTCTCATGCGTGCAAAACCAGTAAAGTTCAACTCAAGCACCCACAGTTCATTCTCATATAGGCACAAACATCATCCAATCATTTTAAACATAAAATAGAGGCAAATGCAAGCAATATACTCAAAAACGTGAAAAACCCTAGGTTCCCTTATCTGGATAGATGCTAGCTAACAACATAGACAACCTACAGGGGAGCACTACAACATTTGTGAGCTGAAAATACCAACACCAGAACACAAACGGTGTTACTACGATGGATCCTAGTTGGAACCGCGAAAGTAAAGCTAGAAAAGAGAAGGTATGGGTTGAGGACCAACTTATGTGAAATAAAAATGGAGCTTACTAGCTCAACGAAGAACGGGAGCCAAACTCTAGCAGAGCTCTGTTAGAGAGAAAGAAAAAGTGAGTGAAAGAGTTGCTTTTGGCAAAGTGAGCAGAATGAAAGGAAACAAGTGGCTATAAGGGGTCTTGGGTACCTTATGGGTTGATTTTAAGTCCAACAGTTAAGGGCAAGTCCAACATTTTAGGACAGAAAATTAAAGGGCTTACAATCTTCCAATAACAAAAATTTTCATCCTCAAAAATTAAGATTTACAAGAAAATAGATGTGGATGTGACTTCCTCATCCTTCTCTAATTCCCAAGTAAAGTCACTGGTTTTCCGATCCTTGATGACCTTGACAAGACTGACTGATTTTTCCTGGTGTTCCTCCACCCGACGATCCTCAATAGCAACTGGTGGTACTTCCTTCATAACATCCTCTCAGAACTGTACCTCCTCGGCTTCCAACACATGTGATGGGTCAAATACATACTTCCTCAACTGTGAGACATGGAATACCGGGTAGAGATTGGCTAACTGAGGAGGCAAGACAATCTCATAAGTCACAGGCTCAATCCTCCCCGAGATTTGATAAGGGCCAAAAAACTTAGGAGAAAATTTCCTTGAGCGAAGAGCCCTTCCCACGCTAGTGGTTCGGGTCACCCTCAAGAACACGTGATCTTCAGCCATGAATTCCAAAGGTCTCTTCATGCAGTCTGCATAGGCCTTCTGCCTACTCTGAGAGGCTTATAACCTATCCCTCACCATCTTCACTTTCTTTGTAATTTATTCCAACAATTCTGGCCTAATCAGCACTGCTTCTCCATCTTGATATCAACACTTCCTGCCATAAAGGGCTTCATATGGCGTCATGTCGATGCTTGCATGAAAACTATTGATGTATGTGAGCTTTATCAGAGGGAAAACATCCCAAGCACCCAAATGATCTAGCACGTATGTCCTTAATAGATCCTCAAGCAATTGAATTGTTCTTTCAGATTGACCATCAGTTTGGGGATGATAGGCTGAACTCATGGTTAACTTGCTACTCAAAACACTTTATAATGTCTGTCAGAATTGGGAAGTGAACCGTGAATCTCTATATGAAACTATACTCGACGATACACCATGCAATCTCATTATTTCCTTGATGTACAATTTGCTAGCTTTTAAATGGTTGAAATGCTAAGAAGGGGGTTGAATTGGCTAGTTAAAAATTTAGGCTATCTTTGAAAGTTAAAAATCAACTTTAATTGAATCAATTAGATTACCAAGTTAGGATGCAAACAATACTGAAATGTACACTTTGAATCGATCAAAAATAGAGTTAGTCGATTGATTTTACTAAACAGATTCTGTTTTGGTATAATCAACCGATTGAAATAGGAAAACATTTGACTGAAATACTGGGAAAAATGCAGAAATACAAATTCAAGTTTTAAACCAGTAACAATGCACAAGATTGATCAAGACAGGTTCCAAATGATTATGTAAGCATGCTCAATGTTGCAGATGCCATGAAAACATGCAAGAACATGAAAAGGATGATTGAAGTTCTTGAAACTTTAAAAAGAAAATGCAAGAGAGAAAGGTTAAAGAAGGAGACCACGAGATTTTTATACTGGTTCACTCAAACCTGAGCTACATTCAGTTTGTCAAGGCAACCTGAGTTTGACTTTGCATTATTTCAAAAGATTTACAAAGTATCCATTCTTACACTTTCAAAATATGCAAAAACACCACAAAAGACTCTTGGATCACACAAGAATCACACTAGTACAACAAGAATCCTTTTGCAGACTTAGAAAACTTTCAGGTACACACACAAAGCTTGAGAAAGATCAAACCTCAATGGTAGCACATCCCAGCCAAAAGCTCCAAGAATTGATCCAAGATCAATCTTCAACTGTATGATCACGAAGGAGAGAGTTTCCACATGTTTCTAGACTAAATTCGCGCTCCAAAATGATCAACTTACCTCTCTTTCGAAAATCACAGCTTTTATAGTCAATCAATTGATTTCACTTGACTTAAGTGAAATCAGTCAATTAAAAAATAAATCAATTGATTGAATTTGTTGCAGTTTAAGACTACTATAGCCAACCTTATAACTTGTTAAAAAAATCATTCAACAGATTAAAAGAGACATCTTAACTTATTGAAAAATCATTCAACAGATTAAAAGACACACCTAAGACCAAATGCATCTAATTAATGCTACAAGGTCTACAATATGAATGACAAACTTCAAATACACTTTCTTAATGATGTAACTACATAGAGAGCACACGTTCGAGCCTTGATCAACATGGATATCATCAAATCTCCTTTCATTCATTAATGTAGGCTTCATTTCAATGGTAATGGTTTCAAGATAGTTTAAAAGAGCTTCATTCAATCTTCATCAAATCTTCATGAAAGATAACCACCTTTGCTTCTCATGTCAACATAGCTGAGCCAACTTGATAGACATTCTCAGGTTCATTTCCAAGAAATGAGCACTCTTAGTCAATCGGTCCACCATAACCTAGATCATATGTGACCTCTCACGGTTCGTGGCAAATGGGTCAAAAAATCCATAGCTATGCTATTCCATTTCCACTCTGATATGTCCAAAGGCTGTAGAGTTCCACCAGGTCTCTAATACTCTACCTTCGCCTTCTGACATGTCAAACAAGCGGGTACAAACTGTGCCACATTCTTCTTCATACCCTGTCACCAGAAGGTTTCCTTGAGATCTTGGTACATCTTAGTCATGCCAGGATGCAAGCTAAGATGACTCTTGTGTCTTTCCTCAAGGACCAACCTCTTCACCTCAGCATCTTCAGGTATACACATCCTGCCTCTAAATCTCAGTACACTATCACTACCCAAGGTAAACTCCTTTACTTCATCTGTTCCAAGTAACTCTTTCACTCCTTTTAATCTAACATGCACCAATTGTTTTTCCTTAACTAGGCTCAAGAAGTCACTAAATATAGTCAAGGTACTATACCTAATGAACTCCGACCCCACTCAACTTGCAGCTTCATATCTCTGAATCTCTCTAGCAATTCCAACTCCTTGATCATAAGATGTGTCGCATGCATCGTCTTCCTACTCAAGACATTTGCCACCATGTTCACCTTTCTTGGATGATATAAAAGTTCAAAATCATAGTCCTTCAAGAACTCTATCCACTCCTCTACCTCATGTTCAGTTCTTTCTAATCAAACAAATATTTGAGGCTCTTGTGATCACTGAATACGCGAAACTGGGCACTATAGAGATAGTGCCTCTAGATCTTTAAAGCAAACATCACTATCGCCAACTCCAGGTCATGAGTGGGGTAGTTATTCTCACGCACCTTAAGTTGCCTCGAAGCATACATCACTGCCTTCTTATCCTGCATCAACACACAACCAAGACCCTAATGTGAGGCATCACAGTAAACCTCAAAGGTTTTAGCAACATCAGGGGTCACCAACACTGGAGCACTCGTCAACCTTTGCTTAAGCTCTCGAAAGCTTTCCTCACACCTATTTGTCCAAGCAAAATGTTTGTCATTCTTGGTAAGCTGTGTCAGAGGCACCACTATTTTGGAGAATACTTCTATGAATCTCCTATAGTAGCTAAATAAACCCACGAAGCTTCTAATCTGTATTGCTAACTTGGGACTTTTCCACTTTATCACCACTTCTACTTTTGCTGGATCCACATCTATGCCCTATGCAGATATCACATGTCCCAAGAATTGCACTTCTCCTATCCAAAATTCGCACTTGGACAACTTAGCATATAATTGCTTCTCCCTCAGAATACCAAACACTAATCTCAGATGCTCGACGTGTTTCTCTTGAGTCCTAGAATACATGAATATATCATCTATGAAGACCACGACAAACTTATTTAAGAATGGCTTGAGATCATGTTCATGTAGTCCATAAATACAACTAGAGCATTGGTCACACCAAAAGGCATAATCATGTATTCGTAGTGCTCGTACTTGGATCAAAAGGTTGTCTTTTGGACGTCTTCTACTTTCACTAAGATCTGGTGATATCCCGACTGTAGATCAATCTTGGAAAACACTAACGCACAATGCAACTGATCCATTGGATATATATTCTTGGAAGGGGTACTTATTCTTGATGGTCATCTTATTCAACTGTTTGTAGTCCATACACAAGTGTGAGCTCCCATCTTTCTTCACCAACAACACTGGTGTTCCCCATGGTGAAGTACTGGGTCGTATAAACTGTTTCATCAACAACTCCTCTATCTTTTTGAGTTCTACCAACTCTGCCGGATCCATGCGGTAAGGGGCCATTGATATTGGACCGGTTCTTGGTACCAATCAATAGAGAATTCGACTTCTCTACTTGGAGGCAACCCTGGTACTTCCTCTGAAAACATATCCTCAAATTCGTGCACCATTGGTATAACTGACGTCCTTTCCTCTTTCTCCACCTCTAGATGTGGTGAAGATGATGAAGCATTGCGCGTCGTCTTGGATCTCCTTCATAACTCCTTGGGAAGACAACAACTCAAACTCTTCTGAGTTGGAGAACAACCTTTTCTCTCGACAATCTATAAGAACGTGATTGGCAGAGAGTGAATCCATCCCCAAGATTACCTTGAATATGCGCCCTTCTACCTCTAGTGGATACCTAGCACACAAAGATGATGTCCTAACCAAACCCGATGTCGAAGTAGATACCACAAGGTCATGTTGCATCTCACAAACTGGCAACCCAACCTTTGCACACAAGTTTCTGACACAAAAGAGTGTGTCGCTCCAGAGTCATACAACACACAAAAGGGTTTACCAGTAATCATACAATGACCCATAACAAGGTTACCTGAGCCTGCTGCCTCTGTCCCAGTCGTCGCATACACTCTGCCTGCTGCCTAAGGCATGCTGCCTCCTCTCCTCTATTGGTTCTGGGCTGGAGTCTGAATTGGGGTCCGTGCCACTGTCGAAGTGACCATCCTTGCCATAATTGTTGCACCTCCTGAAACCTGCTAATTTAGGGCAAACACTACTCATGTGTGATCCTCCACACTTATAGCACTATATCTTGCCTGGTTGGGAGGAAGACCCTATAGGCCCTTGAGATTGGAGGTGAGGCCAACCATATGGTTTCCTCTTTTCTTCATATCTAGGTTTGGACCTAGATGATCCACCAAATCTCTATTGTTGGGCGTGTTGAGCTTCCACCTCAATCTTCATCCTCTCCATGATCCTAGCCTTCTCCACCAAGGCTGCAAAATCCTTGATGGAGAATGGGGCCACCATCAAGCAGATGTCTCTTCTGAGATCGTTCTCAAATTTTTCTACATTGCCACTCCTCATCCAGTGGCATGGTGTAGAAACGTCCGAAGTGTTTGAAGCTCTCTGCATATTTCGCCACAAACTTGTTCCCCTGGGTCAGTTGGAGGAATTCCATCTCCTTAGCGTATCTCACGCTATCAGGGAAGTACTCGGAGAGGAACTTCCTACTAAAAGCTTCCCATGTGACTAACTTCTATTTCTCTTCCATAATAGACTTCATGCTGGCCCACTAGTGTTCTGCCTCTCCAGTGAACATGTATATTGCGAAGACAAGCTTGCTCTCCTTTGGGCACATCTTGACATCAAAGATCCTCTCCATGTTCGTCATCCATTGGTCTACGACATTAGGACTGGTCTTGCCATTAAACTTGGTTGGGTGATGCTTCAGAAAATCCTCCAAGCTCCATTTCGGGATGGTAGGTCGAGGTTTAGGACCGTAGACAAGGGTAACAGTCCAGTTCTCCTCCAACTGTTGGAGGGTCTCCATATGTTGCCTCTGAGAAGCCTCAGAAGCCACCCTTGCAGCCTCCATCTGCTGCATAACCAGCCGTTGTTGCTCCAATGATGTTGCTTGTCGCTGCATGGAAGCTTCATGTTGTTGCATCATAGCCCCTCCTTGCTGAGTTAGGGGGTGCCATATCATTGGGCACACAAGAAAAACCATCAGTCAACATTGATTAGACAAGAGATTTAGCTAACAACACTAGGAAGACACAACGAAAATGAAGCAAGCATACAAGTTCACATATTCTAAGGAACGACCGCTCTGATACCATAAATGTAACGTCCCATTTAATAGAGAATAAATCCTATAAAGGAAACATAAAAAAATATATAATATAAAGAGCAACGTCATGGAGTATAAGTGTCACCCATTACAATCATCCAAAATACTCGAAGAGAAAACAAAGGCACACCACGATGTCATTAACAAAACATAATGTAATAGTTTGATAGTTGACCAAAATACATAGGCAATAGTGCCTACAGAGAATACTTGAAGGAATGAGATCCAACCATAGTTTGGCTACACAACAGAGTTTTCATCACCCTGGTGACCACTAGGGATTTTCACATCTGCTCACATCAATAAATTGATGATCATTGCAAAGAGGAAAACCACACCCAAAACACACAAGCAAACAGAAAGGGTAAGCTAGAGTACAAATCATTTTAACATGTTATGACACACAGATACTTAAAACAGATCATAAACATGCAACAAGATAGGCAAACAATCATGTGATAGCAAACAAGTAAGACTTTACAACTCAATTATCCGAATACATATAATCGGTCAGATTCACCGGATGCTTGCATTTGTTGTGGCCTCTATTGCTTTGCAGAGCCATTGCCAATGGGTTTCACCCTACCACGCACAAGGTTAGCCTTCAAACATCTAAGACCATTATCTTGCCAAAGTATAGGGGCTCCTACTACTCTCACCACTTGAGTCAGTCCGCTCTATGTGAGACTAACCGACTCTTTAGAGTTTCAGGATGCAATCTTTACTTGAATCCTTACCTAATTATATACACTACGGTACCACCATAAAACCTTACTAAGAGGTCCATGAAATTACATCCATCACATAAGGCACCACCATGAGATCTCACCAAGAGGTTATGAAATTACGTCCATCACATACGACACCACCATGAGATCTCATCAAGAGGTTCGTGGAATTACGTCCAACTCATACCATAGTTATGTCTCACTAATCAACCATAGATTTATCATGCATAACAAACTCATACCAATATCCAACCAACCACCCCATCATGTTTCATGAATTTATTCATACCAATCTCATCAATTCAATTCCCAATATATCATATAGAGCATACATGACATCATACTTGAACTGTTTAAAGTACAAATCATCCAATCATGTGAAACACACATGTATATAGTTAACTCTATCAATCTCGCTCAGGCGAGAGAAACCCCTCGCTCAAGCTACCAGCTCTTACCTGAGCGAGACTGCAAATAGAGGGCATGCCAAGGTCTCGCTCAAGCTAGTCCATCTCGCTCAGGCGAGACTACTCTCGCTCAAGCGAGTGGGCTTCGCTTAGGCGAGCCCTCAAAACAGATAAGGGGAAAGTTTCTGCTATGCTCGCTCAGGCGGGAGCTCCTCGCTTAAGCGAGAGCTTTTTGTTTTGAGTGACCACTCTGCTTGCTTGGGCGAGTTCAGCAGAACTCACTGCTCTCATGCGTGCAAAACTAGCAAAGTTCAACTCAAGCACCAACATTCATTATCACAAAGGCACAAACATCATCCAATCATTTTAAACATAATGCAAATGCAGGCAATATACTCAAAAATGTGAAAAACCCTAACTTCCCTTACCTGGACAGATGTTAGCTAACAACACGGACAGCCTATAGGGGAGCACCACAGCTCCAAGAACAACTTTGTGAACTGAAAATATCAACACCAGAACAAAAATAGGGTTACTACGATGAATCCTAGTTGGAACTATGGAAGTAAAGCTAGAAAAGAGAACATATGGGTTGAGGACCAACTTACGTGGAATAAAAATGGAGTTTACTAGCTCAACGAAGAACGGGAGCCAAACCTTAGGAGAGCTCTGTTGGAGAGAAAGAGAAAGTGAGTGAAGGAGCTGTTTTTGACAAAGTGAGCAGAATGAAAGGAAACAAGTGGTTTTAAGGGATCTTGGGTATACTATAGGCTGACATTAGGCCCAACAGTAAAGGGTATGTCCAATGTTTTAGGACAGAAAATAAAAGGATTTACAGAATCTGGAGTGGTCATAGAACTTGTAGAAGGATACTTTTGTAAATGCAAATGTAATTCCAAAAAATTTCTAATATTTCTTATATAGAAAATAGCAAACCTATAATATGAATTATATCCCTTTTTTTGCTGTATGGTGATCTAGATCACACCGTAAAAATCATCATCCTCTTTATCAGTGAACAACATCTGTCGCTAATATATATATAGAGTTTGCAACTGTTCCATATCAAACTTTCAATTATTCTATTTAAAATAATACAGGATTTGCTGTGTGGGTCATTAGCAGAACCAATCACCCAAAGCTTAAGCTGTCATTAGGTAGAATGTTTTTGCATATCCAACTTACATGATAATCAATGAATGTTATTTTAATGTTTCATGTGTTTGTGAATTTAGTTGACACTCATATTATATGATATATGCTAGTGAATAGTAGATGACATCAGCTCGGTAGAAAGTGATTTTTCTAACACAAGGAATGTCAGCTTCTAACACAAATTACGAGTGCTCTTCTGCTCTGCCCTCGCTTTTCCTTATTTGTTGCGATTACGAGTGCTTCTCTGCTCTCTCTCTTCCTTCTTTCTTATTTGCACTGCATCAAATTATTTTCTGTTACAAGAAAATGATTTTGCGTCCACAAATCTAAATTCTTCAAATTAAAGTGCAACTGTCATCATGATCGTGATGCACTTATTTTATTTTTACAGTTTTCCTCTTAAGAAATCCGGTAGAGCTAATCATTATGGCTTGATTATAGTAGATTGATGTTGGATTCATGATGTGAAAAAATTGAAGCCATTGTTCTTGTTAGAATTCAGATATGTTCTGTCTATTGTGGCATGTTGCAGAAGAATGCTGGTTATTTTGTTTTTTTTTTTCAGGACATTGTTGAGGCCAAGGAGTATTTGAAACAAAAAGGAGTTGATCTTCCTCTTGACTGATGTTTCAGATGTAACAGAGATGGTCTGAATAAGCGGCTGACAATTACCCGATTGAGTTGTGAAAGATTTTTGACATTTAACTTCATACACAAGTAAATACTAATGTAGAAACTATGTACATGAACTCTTTATTATAATCAATGAATAGTATTCTTTTATTTTTAATATTTTAATTTTGATTGCAAATTTGTAGCCTGAGAATATTGGAGTGATTGATATTTCTGAGAAATCGGAGAACATTGTGTATTTAAACCATGGTTACTCAGGATACGATGAAAAGATGAATTTTATGAGTGTATTTTTTGACAGATATTAAGGATTGTTGAATTGGTATCTTTTATAAAGATTAGTCACGAGGAAAGAATGATTAATATTTCACATTTATAAAACAGTAGCCTAATTAAAAATTATATTTCTTTAGAGTCTAAATTGAGACACTACAATATTGGAAACATGATGACAGAAACAAATTCCATTGAACATTCAATACCAAGAGAATTTCACATACTAACATGGTTAATAGTTGTGTAACTAGTTTTGTACCATGAATTCGGCTAAAAGAGTAATTGAAAATAGAGAATTACTAAAAATAAATCAACAGAAATTTGCTTAAAATGAGAATAGTAAAGATAAGTTGCTATTGTCATAAGATGTGCATGATGAAATTCTCAGATTAAGCATGCAAGATTGAAACTATTGTGAAATATGGAGAGAGAAAACATAATAAAATGTTATTAAAAAGTAATTATGAATGTGGTTACAAAAATTAGTTCTCTAGACCAGGAGATAATATTTGGTCCAAGAAAGAAGATACTATAAAGAGAGTCCAATTTTTTTTACTGATTTTTTAGATAATGTTTTTTTACTAAACTTTTAAAATATACTTGTATAATGACAAAATTTTCAATATATTTTAAATATTAAATCAATATAATTTAAAAGTACAACAAAAAGATAACATAAAAGATTTAGCGAAATATCCAAATTCCTCAAACAAAACTTATTGATACATCTTTATGCAGAACTAAAAGTGGGGATAAGTTGTAATCAAATAAAAATTTTAAATTAGAAGAATTGGGGATAGTGAATGAACAACCTAAACTTTTTAGGTTATGATGACTGATTTAGGATAAAATATTGGTATACTTTTTCCTGTCCATTACACATTTTAATTATTTGTTTTATTACCTTTACTAAAATTACATTAAGTTTTTGGGAATTTCAACAAACTCTTAAACTTTATATATGATAATGGGAATTAAAGATTGAACATAAAAATGTTTAAAAGAAATCAATTAAACCCCTTTCTTTAAGGCTACTTGACTATGCACTTAAGGTCATATTCCAATTACAACTATAGTTGCGGACTTTTTTAACCATTAATGCATTAACATTAATAAAATTTAGAGATGTTACATTTTACATTAAGATGTTATTTCTCCTTCAGATTTTCATAGTATTTTAGCTAGTTTGTTGAGATAATTGTTGAACTTGGTATTATTATCTCTCTATGTCAACATTTTAGTATTCTCATCCTTGTAGGCTTTGTATCCACTTGGCAAAAAAATAAAACTAAAACAAATCAAGTTTATATCGAAATTATGACATCACCAACTCCATTATATAACTCCATTATATAAGCTTTAATTTCTTAATCAAATGAGTCTACGTCATAAACTCAAATCCTTAACTCTAATAAAGTAATCAACTTCAATAACTCAAGAATTTACAAAGTACACAATTAAAATCCTAACATTAATTCTAATTAGGCGTCTTTGCAATCAAATAAAAAATATAAAAAAATAAAAGTACACTGCCTTAATTATTCAAATTTTAATTATTTAAGCAAATGAACCTAAAACGCCTTTACTATAATCACAATTATAATACATCAATCAGCTATATAAATCAAAGATTTAAGGATGCCTAATTAATATTGGCATATTCCTTCCACCAATCCCAATTGGATGTCTTTGCAATCAAAATTAAAATAAAAAAAGTAAAAGAGCTGTAAATTAATTATTCAAATTTTATTTTATTTTAATTTTTTGAGCAAATGAACATAAATCATTTTTATAGTACTCAGATTCCTCGACAAAAATAAAAATAAAAATACAGCCTTATAAATCAAGGATTTAAAAATGTCTAATTAATAACACAAACAGAAAAAACTATCTATTAATTGTAATGAAGAGTTCATATACATAAGCAAAATAGTTTCCACATCAGTATTTAGTGTATGAAGGCTAAATGCAAAAAGTCTTTTCAGAACAACTCGGGTAATTGTCAGCAGCCTATTCAGAAGATGTCGTTAGATTTCAGACCACATCAGTTGAGAGTGAGATCAACTCCTTTCTGTTTTAAATATTCCTTGGCCTCAACAATGTCCTGAAAAAAATTAAAATAAGCCACAATCAACAGAACATATCAGAATTCTAACTAGGAACAATAGCTTCAATTTTTTTCACATCATGAATCCAACATCAATCTACTATAGTCAGACCATAATGATCAACTCTACTGGATTCTTTAGAAGGACAATTAGGAAACAAGACCATAATGACAATTGGCTTCTAATTTGAATAGAGTTAAGATTTGTGGAGGCAATATCGATTCGTTACAGTAGTAGATGCAGTGCAAATACAGAAGAGGGAGAACAGAACAGTAAAGCACATGCAATTTGGTGCTGAGATCCTTTAAGTTGGCAAAATTAAGTATATATTTAGCTGATGACATTTATTACCTACCAGTATATGGAAAGAGTGCCAAATAAATTCACACACGTATGGAGATAAGTTAGAGATGAAAAAATATTCTATCTAATAATAGCTTAAGCTTTGGGTGGTTGGTTCTGTTAATGACCCAAACAAAAACCCTGTATCACTTTTTAACAGAATAATTGGAGCTTGACAAGAACACTGTTGCAGACTCTATATACCAGTGACAGTGTTGTTCATTGATAATGAGGATGATGATCCTTTACAGTGTGATATAGATTGCTGTACAACAAAGCAATTCATATTTTAGGTCTGCTGTATATCAGATAAGAAATATTGAAAGATTTTTGTGATTACATTTGATTTACATAAGTATCCCTCCACCGCTCCCATAACTACTCCAGATTCTGCACCTAGATTTCTTTTCAAATCAAAATGATAAATTTGAGGGAAAGAATCTTGGTCATAGAATCCCACCGACTCCAGTGATAAATGACACAGTTGTTAAGTCCCTAAAAATTAGAACAACTGAGACATACCACATGTTTTAAACCAGAGTGGAGTCTTCACACGTTCCAAACATAATAAGTCATTAGAAACCACAAAGTTATGAGGGCCCGAGGAGTAAAATTCAGGTGGGAAACAGGTTTTCTTCGAGATTACTTATTTGACACTTGGGAATATGATTGGTTTGTCTGTGTGGTCGTTAACTGTTAAGACTTCACACGCATTTTTATGACTGGCTTGGGAATATAAGAGAACATATCCTTTTCTTATAAAATTCTAAACCTAAATAGCGTCTATTTTTGATAAATATCAATATCTCATTTTCAATCCAGTGTGTGGAAATTAAACATAGTCATCTTTTCAGCCCAAATATTTTTATGTACACACACTTGTGACATGAGTAAACTACGCATGCACACATCAAGTAACATGCATATAGGCACCATAGAAGCACAAGGCAATGAAACAAAAGGCATAGAAGAATACCTTCTGCAACAACAGAGCTTCTTGAGGACAGGTTGGGAAATTCATCAGACCAACACCAACCATTAATAGACCGTAACATCCTAAAGACACAACAAAATATATAGGTAGCTGAACAGAGGACAAAACAAAGAAGTGTCAGCATTATGTAATTAGAATTCAACAAAATAGAGCTACAAGAAGATTGATGTTTAGCTGCCAGTAATCCCCCTTGATAGGGTATCCACGTGCAGAAGTTCATGCCCCATCCTTGGAAACAGAAAGCCTCCCCACCCAAAAATATCTTGTCCCAAAAGCCAGATAAAAAATATAAATCAAGCATATAATAACAACACCTACCAGCCAAGTATGGTTATATGGAATCACAGAAGTTTGTAAAAGGCCAATCCATAACACTGTAATGGCTACTACCAATGCCAAAATCTTCACAATGTGCTTCATTTATTACTCTGAAATTACATCAAATAAAGAATTCCTGAAGATCAAGACTAGACAATCCATAAGTAAATAGAAAATAAATATCAAATGATAACAGACAAAATAATTGAATTGGATGAAAGAATTCAATTCATTACATAAAGCATTCACACATCAAATGCATTCAAAATGCTAATATAGCCTTAAAAATTAAAACTTATTAACAACCAGTAAATCAATGCAATCACAGCTAAAAACGTAAATACATACAAAATTTCATCATTTCCAACCTCTAGGAAAGGGTCAAAACAAATAATCAAATGTAATCACATTCATGAGGATACCAAATCCTACATACTTAATTGAATTAAAAACTATTTGCCACTTCCATCAGATGGAATCTCCATGAAACTCATTTCATAGTTTAATGCAACTCAAAACCCTTGCGCAATTTTCCAGCATCATTTGGAAGTATCAGGTTCAAACTGACCAACTAAAAATCCATTTCACAAGATCAAGGAAATCAAGAACATAAAATTCATTGCACATCAAATGAATCAGTTCAAAACAGAGGTTTACATGAAATTTAGAATGGCCACAATTCCTAAACAAAGAAAACATTGATGATGGTTATTAGTTACGATGGCCTATCCTAGACCCTTAAATTCACTTAAAACCGTATGGTTTCCATCAAACATTACAGATCAAACTAAGTCACAAGAGGAAATTAAAAATATAATTGAATCACAAAGGCACCAAATAACAGTCCAATCATTATTGGATAGTTCACTAACAATCTAATAATATTCAAAGCTAAAGAAGTTTTAATTTCCATTGCATGACAACATTTTTGCTGCAGGTATACAACAAAACAAACTTTTCTTTTCAACAGAATCTTTATTGTCTTTTTCCATTCACATTTTTCCCCTTTCTCTATTATTCAAATCACAATCTGATTTAAAGCTTTATATGATATTAAGATACAAGAACATATCTTTCTAGTTTGTACAAGAAACTTTAGCAGCACAGTGAGAGAATACAATTTCATCTGTGATAGATAATAAGAATCAGAAATATATTTTACACGGTATCTTATATGTCTTCACCCATTTACAAATATGTAAGTATGATTATAGGGTAGGAAGTTAGAAAAGTACAGGAAGAATGTTAATCATGAAGGATTATACAATTCTTTAGTTATGACGATGAACAAACCTGTAACTTCTATCATTTTGAGTATTTTATCTTTCACATGCATGAGTGCAAGTAAATCATACATTAGACTAAGTATAGCTATCTTATCATTCTTTATCATCATTTCAAAATGTTTATGAAATTCTTTCTTTTAATCTGAGCAAGAATATATAATCAATTATGTTAAAATATAATTATCTTGTGATAGACAATTCTAAGGATTGATATTGCCTTGTACATAAGCAATTATCTAAAGAATATAATTGATTATCTAAGCACAGATAATCAATTATTTATTTAGATAATCCATTATATTGTTTGTAGTGAATTTACAGATTCAATCAAGAACAAAATAATCAATTATCACTTATAGTAATTGATTAACTCTTTTGTAATAAGCTTAGATACATGCTTTCTCTAGAAATTACATAAGCTCTCGCTAATACACACACATACCTTTACTCTCCAAGATCTGCTCCAAAAAATTTAAAAAAAAAAAAGTATTTTCCTAGAGCAAGAGCTGAAAGATTGATAAAGATCATCCTTATTAAACTTGCTTACATTTTCTTTCTTAACTTCATTAATTTTCTGGAATTCAATCATAAACAGGTAATATATGGGCAGATCCACAAATATAAAAGTTCTTAAAATATAATAAACATATAACTGCAATTATGCGAATCCAAATGAAGATCAAATTTCTTAGAAGTTACCAAAAATAAAATACAAATGATTGCCATCATAAAAGTATTTGTACTTCATAGGTTTGGATGCTTCATTGATAAGAACTAGTGAAGTATCCTTAACATATAGGTATCAGACACGAAACTAATTTAAGTATCGATGCTTCAAAGACAAGCTCTAACTCCACAACTGAGGATACTAAAATTTGTAAGATGGCAGGGTGAAATGATAGCCTGCCTGTTGTTTGCATTTATGTTTATGCTTCAATGCCCTAAATATAAAAAAGGATTCCCAGACGAAACTTTGGTACATATATCCTAATCCTGCCCGTAACATTTAATGTTATAAGTTAGTTATTAATGCATGTCAGGATTCTTCTCTCCAATATCCTAATTACAGCCCATCAAATGAACTTAATAAACAAATTTTCAATCTTCAGCACACACCTTTCTTCAGCTACTAGCTTCTCGCTTGAGAAAATAACATTCGACAAATACATTGTTTGACATTGAAATCCAGCATCAAGTCAAGCGCAAATGCGAAAACGAACTTCTTGGTAGCAAGTCAGTACCTCGTTTGCCTATATGTACATCCAAAATAAAAACTTAAACAACCCAATGGAATCCGCAATCAACACATACAAGAGAATTTAAAAGTCACATTTAACGAATCGAATGACTCTCAATGAACCTAAGTTCAATCTCCAATCGATCATATTAATCAATAAACCTAGCAGAAATACAAGCGTTTTTCGATTTTTAGTGGTCTGCAAAATCAACGCTAACTCACACCAAAAGATTGATCGATAAATCAGAATTCGAAAGCAAGAGAGAAGACGGAAGAAGAAGAACCTCGTGATCGAAGTTGCTGCTTATGCTCCTAGGGTACAGAGCACCACAGCCGAGAACTGAAGAATAAAAGAAAAAACAGTGATGCGTTGCCAACGAGATCGCGAAAGACAATGGAGGAGGGATCGCGAGAAGTGGCCGCAGAGGTTGTGGAATTTATCGATTAGGGTTGAAAGGGAGGAGAGGATACATTCGAGGTTGAGGAGTGTGTCAATGGCAGCACTGGAATCTGTTGGGAAGAGGAAGGAGAAAGGGTTGGTGTTGGTGTGAAGGGGTTAGGAGAGGGAGAGTTGGTGTTGGTATGGAAAAAGGGAATTTAGATAATAATCATTTGGAGTTTATGGATTTTATGGGACTGCATAAAGAAAAAAGTGAGGTCCAGAAAGAAACTGTCCATTAATGTGTTAAGATTATTAGCCTGTTTGAAGGTTCATTTCATATTAAATTTGAAATATTTAAAGGCGGTAATAAATTTTGGAGTGAATGAGGAATATAATGTTAAACAGGCGTGTGTTTTGCTTTTTTTATGTTTTTATTAGTATAATATTAAGAATAATTAATGATAATTTATTATGGGTATATGTAGATTAGTTGAAAAAGAGAGTACAAAATTACTAGTTAATAAATTGTATCAACTAATATTTAATATATTCGATCAAGATTTGAGATTAATAAACTATATGCGATGGAGTCAATGGTACTTATCTATAAATATACAAACTATTTTAGTAGGTGTCTAAAATTTAGTGTCCATCTATATAATAAATTCACATTCGTTAAAAAACTGAAATATATTTTTACTACATACATGGTGTAGAAAAAAATTAGTAAATAAAATTATCATAAATTACATCCTTAAATATTTCTTTAATTGGGAGGTCAAATAAAGATTGATGTCTAGGATGTGTTTCAGCTTCCCTGCATTTTATAAAAAGTAAATATTATTGTTAATATATATGCAAATAAAAGAAATATTATGTAGTAATTGAATTATGTATAAATAAAAAAAAATCATTATTTACCTATGAAGCAGTCTTCTTAATTCTTTGTAGAAGACATGGTCCATAAGTTGTTAAGTTTTAAAGAACTAAAAGATGTCATTGAATATTGTTATTTACTTATGAGACATTAAATGTATATGTAATGGTATACAAATATTGAGGAAATAGTAATAACCTCATTGATGCATATATTTTGATAATCACAAAGATTGTTGTTGTAGCGAGTATGGATTGATAATGATTTTTGTTGTTTTCTGGTAATGGAAAGAAGTAAAAAAAAAAAGAATAAAGATTTTGTGTGGTATAATAATAAAGATTTTGTGTGGTATAATAAAGGAATGCTTAAATACCTTTTTTTATCCTAATTTTCGTGAGTTTTGTTTCACTTGTCCTTATTTTTTCAAAATGTTCAAAATGGTCCTAATTTTTGTAATTTATCGTAGCAGTTATTGTTCACCTTCCGTTAACGATTTAAACAGCGTCTGCAAAAAGGATCAAATTGACCACAAATTACAAAAATTATGAACATTTTGAACATTTCGAAAAAATGAGGACCAAATGAAACAAAGCTCACAAAAATTGGGACAAAAAAGGTATTTAAGCCTAGAAGAATAATGGAAGAAAGTAGATAATTTTAAATGTGCATAATACTTGCATGTATTTTGAGAAAGTAATTCTCATTTGATTAAATTTGAAAGTTGTGTTTTATCAGTTATTATAGTGGATCCCCAACCAATAGAATAAATTTCTAAATGATGAATCTACAATTGAAGAACAATATATGTAAACATGATGTACAATATAGTTGTATTGATATATGTAAACATGACATATTATAGTTGAAATGAATTAATTTGATTACCTTGTTGTCTATTAGCCTAACCAATGAGAGTGAATATTCATCCTTCCAAGTGTTCCATTGGTTTAAAAATTTTGTATTATACAAAGAAAATGTCAACTATTGCTAGATTGGGAACTAAACTTTTAAAACTACACTTATTGGATATCACCTCTTGTGGTATGGTATTGTGAAAATGACTTACATGTATTTCTTCATTGAGGTGTAAGTTGTCCTTAGTTATTATCGTACCTGCAAGGTATCAAATAAATATGATGACTTTTATTATCGTAGTTGTAAATAGAAGTATAATTAAGTAGAATATGAAGATATAATCATTTTAATGACACAAATGAAGTAAAAAACGAATAATACCTAGTTTTGAGATAACAAAATTTCCTTATAAACAACATTCTTAGTGAAAATGCCTTGTTTTCCTTCAAGGTGTCCTTCCTTAATAAGGATTTTTGTGGAAGTTTGAGAGACACCTCTTGATAAAGCAACATATAACTGACCATGGCTGAAAACATGTCGTGGAAGGTAAATCCCAACGGTAGGTATAGTTTGTCCTTGTGATTTATTTATAATAATTGTAAAACTCAATCTCACAGGGAATTATTTCCTTATAAGCACAAAAAGGAAGATTTGCACTCTCTGTTATTTTGTGTTTAATTCTTGGTAAGAAAGCTCTCTTTCCTACATGGTGACATTGACCTCTTGGGTACCATTCCTTGTGTCTATTATTCCAACAATAATGCTCTGGAATTTCGCGATACAAAAATGTTTTAGATTCGGGATTTCTTTGATCGAGGGCAAAAAATTGTGTGAGCATGGTTTTGGAATTGTTATCATTATTCAACACGTCATTGATGTTTTGTTGCTTATAAAATCGCACTTGTTGTCGATTTGGTAAATGAATTTGCAATCTTCCAACAGCTAGATTCATTCAATAGATTGTAAATCTGAAGATTTTTCATAAAGCCTCGGGAGCACAAATCCATCTAACATCGCGATATTGCTGGACTTCATCTATAATAGGTCCTTTATGAATCTCCATTGCTACTCGATGAGTCCTTTGTAAACATACTTATACAAATATTTAATACTTTTGATGTTGCTGCAGACCTGAACATTTATATGACAGTCGTATTTTAAGAGTAACCAAGGATTATAGGGAACCACCCATCTATTGCCAATAGTCACATTTCTATTTATGAAAATTAGTTCATCAAAACGTCTTCTGTATTGAGGATATGAATCATTACCTTGTCGTGTTTCTTCCAAGAAATCTTTGGGAAATCTCTTTTGGCATTGATTACGCTTCATACATGGTGATCTAGGATTGAGAGTTCCGCAAGGACCATGTATCATATGTTTCAACACAACTTCATGCAATTGTGGTTCTTCTTCCATTTTGGTATTTCTGCCCTGACAATGCTATTATAATCTTGTGGATCATGTAACTTATCATTATTATCTAAGATCAATAGCATATGTACATGCGGTAACCCACGCTTTTGAAATTCAATAACATTCATATAACTAATAACTTTTTTGAGGAGTCCTTTATTAACAACATCTTCCTTCAATTGCTCAAATTTTGCTCGAAAGATTCTTGTGAGCAAGTCAAGGCGATCTTGTGGAGTTTGTTGATTTTGTAATTCAGATGAAATTTCACTTCAAGATGGATTGCATGTCATTGTAAGGAAAATATCAGGTTTTCCATTGTGAGAAACAATTTTCATACCATCTTGATATCATTGTGTCAAGTCTTGACGACTACCAGTAATGACAATGGTAGTATTGTCATCTTTCCAACAGTATCTTCAAAGAAATGAAAGTGTGAATGATAATATATTTAGATGTAATAAATGTCTTTTTAAATATATTTACCTGCGTGAGTTTGTCCTTCATGCAAAACATGTTGCAAACCTTGGTACACTTCAGCACAAATGTTGTTTTGATGATTACGAATCTATCGTAACCTCTCGGTCTCAATCTTAACGTAGTTATCTAGAACATATTGTTGTAAAAGTCGTCCCACTTGTAATATTACAGACTAATCATTTGGACGAATCTACATTAAATAATCATGTGTTTCTAAAAATATGTTAGCCTTCTTCATAAGTAATTTGATGAAATAGAGGTAATTATGATAGAAGTTACCTGAAGCATGAAACTATAATATTCTCGACATGAGATACTTTGACCATTATGATTATTTTGTGTTGGTGTCCCAGTCATATGTTCCAAAAGAAAATAATAAAGGATATTGTAAAGTGTCATAATATCCTATGGTCTCTTGTATGTTTATTAAATTTCCATCATGACTTACAATTTTAATATCTCGACCACATGCCATTGATTATGTGTCTGCAGTAACAATAACAATTGCTATTTGAGATGCACTTGGAAGATTATATTGTGATTGATTCATATGACACTCTTTAATAGGTAAAGAACATATTAAAAATATATCAATAGATTTGGAAATAGGGGTTTGAATACAAATTTTAAAAATATTTTGGAAAACTTGAGTAAGTTGGACCTTAACTAACTTTAAAGAGTTTTAAAATTAGTTTATGAACAATTTGTTAAAGCTTTTAAGACAATGCTTAAAAGAAGTAACTCAAACAATAAATAAATAAATATATAAATATATATATATATATATATATATATATATATATATATATATATATAAAATTTTATATATATTAAAGGCGGTTTATATAATTTAGGGTGCAGTTTAAATTCAAATATATAGCAAGTTAAGTGAGTTGTATTATTTTTTCAATCCAATTTTAGTTCAAATATGTAATGAGTTGATTGATTAAAACTCATACTACAAATACAATATATTATGAAAATGATGTTTGCTAAATGTTTTTTTATTTTGAATTATTATAAATATATTACTTTTTCTAATTTTTATAAACACTTTATTTTTATTTTTAATTTCGATAAATATTGCATTTATTAATATATGTAATCTTTCTATTGTATTATTTGTAAACATATCATTTGTATTTTATTTTAAACATTTTAATAGGATATTAATGTGACCCAACCCAATTCGCATCGTCGTCATAATTTATTTAGTAATTCAACTGATCATGACATTATGATTAGTAAGTTTAATTAAAAAATAATAATACAAATACGAAACAAGGGACAAAAAAAAAACACTTGTGTTTTATTATTCAAAAAAAAATTATTTAAAATATATTCTTAATTCACAAGTTTCAGTTTCTGGAATTAATTAAAGAATTGAATCATAGAATTGTATTGGCCACTTGGCGTGCCAAATTGAGCCACACGCACAAGAAAATAGTTTGAAAGGCAACAGTTATTAGCATTCATCTTCTTCCATTGACCTTCTTGTCCTTTCTTTTGTTCATCACATTAATGGCTTCTGGACCAGCTATTGCTAGGGTGAACACTCCGTTGAATCTTCAGGAAATTGCTTTGTAGTTTCCATGTTTCTAATGTTGACTAGTTAATAGGAATTATATATATATATATATATATATATATATATATATATATATATATAAAATAATTGAGAATATTTTTACTATTTTTGACATTGTCTAAATGCCTATTGTCGTAAAACAAAAAATATATATCATGATAGTATACCCAAAAAAAACAATTAATAAATATTTTAAAATTTATATTATCATAATTTGCTTTTGATAAAATTAATAAATAATTTGAATTAATAACATCGTAATGAGAAAAGTAAAGTATTTCTTTACATTCGTTTTGTTTATTGGTATAGCATATTAGTTATTCAAAATATAGAATAATGATATTGTATATTCTTTCGTCACGATGAAAAGGTTAATCATGTTGAGTTCTAACTTGTTTGGATTTGGAGGTGATTAGTGGATATGATTAAAGACTAAGTAACAAAATTTGGAAAGAAACTTCTAGGGCATTGTTAATTGAGAAGAGTATTAGAGTCTAGAATAAACATGATTAAAGACTAAGAAGATTGAAGATAAAACAAATGGTGAAGACCAAAAAGAAGATTAATTAGTATTGCTTTTGCGTGTTGAAAATGGAAGTGGGAAAAGGAAACTTTGTGAGTGAATGTGATGGAAGATTGGTTAAGTGCGCCACCATAATAAACTTTTGTTTGTTTTTAGTCATTTGTTGGAAATTGGAGTAGCTTTTAATGAGGTCGGTTCTATTTGGGTTTCAGATTTTCTATGGATTTAAAAAAAAAAAAATCTATGTAAATGTTTGTTTTTACAACTTAAAAATAATATTATTTTTATTTTATTTTAACTTAATTTCTAATAAATTTAAATACATATATACTATAATTGATAAAGTTTCTTATATTTGTTTAAAACTTAAAAGACCATTTATAAGTTAACTAAATACAAATATATAAATATTTTAGTGTTAGTTATAACCCTGTAAAAAAACTTTTAATTGATCTTTTACGTGAATCATTTAATAAAGGAAAATTATTTTTTAATAATTAAATTTTGATAAAATTTTTTATAATCTGAAGTGGTAATATTTTTTAAGTCACTCTTCATCTTTTTATTTTTATTATTTTTTTATATTTTAAAATTATTTAAAAGATGTCATGTCAAATTTTAAAAATGATAATTAAAATTTAATTATTAAAATATCATTGTTTTTTAATAAATACCATGTATTAATATAATATATTAATAAATATAAGTTATAGATTGAATTGTTATGTATATTAAATATATAAATATATGTATATAAATTATAAATAATATTTTAACTAAATGTATAACTCTTAATTGTACTTTTTTGCATTAAGAAACTATATAAAAAGTAATTGCAGAAAACTTTAATATATAACATGTTTTAAAATGTGTCTTACAAACTAATTTATTAATGTGTATATGTATATGTATTAATAATATTAATTCATTTCATGTTTCTTTTACTAAGTTAAGTTTTGTTTAGAATTGTTAGTTTTATATATAAAATATCATTTATTCTCTTTATCATCATGCTAAATAACATTTACGGTTTTAAGTTTTCAAAATAGATTCGCCTTGCTTGTTTTTTTCAATTAAACAATACTTGATAGGATGATAAATAAACCCAATTTTTTCGTTCGAATCTGTTTTTAGGATGATAAAATTTCTGTATTGATCGGATATGGATATGTATAAAATAATAAAAGAAAATAAAAATATTTTGTGAAATGGAAAGTAAATAACATGAATTAAATATTGATCAATAAAGTTGACTAACCATGTTCAGTGTCAGTAATGTGCGTATTACTTGGTCCTGCTTTATTATCATTACGTCCTATAAATCTTTGAGGGGCAAAACCATCACCTAATATTTAAAAAATAAGATAAATTGTATTTAAATCAAATATATATTTTATAGAAAAGAACTAAAAAAATGTAAGCATACTCCAAAGGACTTTCTCGGGTAATGACATACATTAGTGATGAGGTGGGTTTAAACCTAAACAAAGAAGTTGTATCCTACTTTTTTTGTATAAAGTTAGATATAATTTTTTTGTTTAAGCATAAATAAATGTTATTATTTATGAAGTATTTTTAAGATTGTTAGAGTACATTATTATTTATATACGTTTTTTTTTTATTGTTGTACATAATACAATGGATATAGTGCATTGACCACAATCTATATTACTGATAGGTGAAGTACTTGATCGTGCTTCATATACATTATATTCTTCAAACCTTTGCAGTACATGAGTAGAACCTGTTATGTGAAAGCATGGAGCATAATAAATAAAAATATAAAAATATGTAAATATTTCATAAAATGGTAAATAAAAAACATGGATTAAATATTGATGAATAAAATTGACTAACCATGTTGAGGGTCAGTAATGTGTGTATTACTTGGTCCTGCTTCATTGTCATTACTTCCTACAAACCTTTATGGGACAAAACCATAACCTAATATTTCAAAAATAAGTTAAATTGTATTTAAATCAAATATATAGTTTACATGAAATAACTAAAAAGAATGTGAGGATACTCGGAAGGACTTTCTCGGTCAATGACATACACTAGTGATGATGAAAAATGTGATGTTACCTGCATTAGTTATTGACTGAGTCAATTGTTGAATATATGTCATTCTCAATCGGAGAGCTTTGTTTGTCATTTGAACAATGTTGGTTGTGTTTTCAGGATTATTTTTCTTCTTTTAGATTGTTCAGTAAGTCTTTGTTGGGGGGTCATTCCACGTCTTCTATTTGCAGTATTTATTCTCCATCTTTGTCTTTATTGTTCTGATGTTGATTTGTTAAAAGGAATATTTTCCATTTAGGTATGTTGTCGGTTTAAACCAAAAACAATAAACAATAAATCCAAAATTAATATGAATTTAAAAACCTATTACTTGGAAGAAAGTAATGAATGAAAAGAAGGACAATGAAAGTAGTACATAATATGTACAACAAATAAAACTAAAGAAAGATATAGGAAGAAGTACCTTAATGTGTGAGTAGTAAAGACTACAAATTTGTTGATGTAACAATGAAGAGCAGCAAATGCAAATGATGACAAGTTGGTTAGCAAGTTATTGAAGCAAAAATAAAAAAGATTTGTAATTAAAAAAATTAATTTGACAGTTTTAAAATAATACAACATGAAATTGCTAAGTTCTAAAAAAACACTCATTTTTAATGATAAAATAAAGTGATGTTGTGTATAAATCTTGTAAACTTATAAAATGATTAAAAATTAGAAAAACTGATGTGTAATTAAAAATAAAATATATTAATCTTGTAAACTTCTAAAGTGATTAAAAATTAAAAATACTTATAATGAAAAATATTTATGTTGTAAACTTTAAAAATAATGAAAAATTAAAAAAAAAACTTATAATGAAAAAATATTTATGTTGTAAACTTATAAAATTATTAAAAGTAAAAAAAATACTTATAATGAAAAATATTTATGTTGTAAATTTATAAAATTATTAAAAGTAAAAAATACTTAATAATACACACACTTACATATATTTATGTGTGCATTATGTATTATATTAACGAGTATATACTCGTTAATGATCAAATTTTCAAACTCAAAAGTCATTTGTAGTGTCTAATATGTTTAACATGTATTCATTACATCTAAACTACAAGAAATAAAGACAATTATATGTAATGTTTGAAAACAACAAATATGAAAGATTGACTTAAAGAAGGAACTAATAACATAACAAAGAATGAAAATGAGTAAAACAAAGGAAAAAATGTGTACTTGTGACAAAAAGAAAGGATAACAAACAAAGTAAACAAGGAAAAGAGTGATCAATTACATGTAGTATTATGGCAACATGCAATTGTTAATGATTCACGATGTTGTTCAATGAAAAATTAAAATGAAAGGAGAGGAAAGAATGAAATAACAATCTTTTAATAATATGACATCAATTTTGTTTTATAATATTTACAACAACCGTTAAACATAAATTTTTTTTATGTCAAAATCAATTACTATCATTAACATATTATTTATTTTAAAGTTTGACTAGTGTTCTTTTTTAAATGCGCATTGAAAAACAAAAAAAAGAGTAAAACATTTTTATAAATTTTTCTTAATATCGACTAGGAATCACTTTATATATATATATATATATATATATATATATATATATATATATATTTTTTTTTTTAAAAAAATATATAATATAATTATTAACTCATAAAATGTTTTAATTTTTTAAAGTGTTAAGAGGGCGTTTCTCTAACATTTTCCTTATATATATACAAACCGTTATAAATTCTTTGTTTCTCTTTCTTACACTCACAACCCATATATCTACAGTTCTAGTTTTCAGCTTCATCACTCATCGATCGACACGCTATGGAGTTATTCACCAAAACCAACGTGGTGAGGCTGCGGAGCCACCTCGACAAGTATCTCGTGGCCGATGCCGACGGCAGCCAGGTCCGCCAGAGCCGTAAGGCCCCCGGCCGGGGAGCGCGGTGGACCGTAGAGGAGATAACGGACGGAGGAAGCAAAAAGGTGCGCCTCAGGAGCTACCACGGAAGGTACTTAACGGCGACGGAGGCGCCGTTTCTGTTTGGGATGACGGGAAAGAAGGTGCTCCAGAGGGAGTTCGAGCCCGGTGCGGATTTCAAGCACGACTGGGAAGTGACACGCGACGGGTTCCAGGTGAAGTTGATGTGCTGGAGTGGCAAGTTCCTGCGCGCGAACGGAGGGACACCGCCATGGCGGAGCAGCGTGACGGTGGACGAGCCGCACAGTTCGGCGACGAAGGATTGGGTTCTGTGGGATGTGGAGACTGTGGAGGCGGTGGAGGAGTTGGTGGATGATTTGTGCGACAGCACGGTTTCGTCTATCGCTTCCGATGATTTCTCCGTCGATTCGGAACCAGCGTCGCCGATGTCCGTTTTCGCCCTCAAGTCGCCGCCGGCGAGGCGGAACTCGAACCTGATGCTGCAGGTGCGTTTTTCTCGTTCATCGACTCTTCCTTTAGCAATTTTTGCGTGAATATGTTGTCCGTTGAATTTTTCGTTGAGAGGAAGTGTGATTTTTCAAATGATTCTAAATAACAATTTTGGCTAAATTAGTAATGAGAACGCGTTAGTTAAAATAGGAAAACAAGTTATTTCGGACCTCTGTTTTTTCTTTAAATAAATAAATAAAAAGTACAATAGTTAATTGTATATATAGGGATAAGTAATACATAAAATGTGTAAACTAAATACTTGGGTTCTTTATATTCTTAATCATGGATGATGAGATTTAGTTCTTCATTATTTCAATTATAAAAGTCACAACAAAAATACAAGTAGTGAATACGTTTTTAAAGATAAAATTTATTTCATTAGTCATTACACTTCAACATTAAAAGGGGAAAAAACAGTAATGATCGTGCTAAGATTTTTTATTCGATATAGTAATATTTACTGGTGAAACTTTTTCACTAAATATTTGAATTACTTTTAGTTTTTAAAAAATATTTTCATTTGAATTGAATTAAAATTTAATGAAGTAAATTGAAGTAAGTTATGTTAATTTTGGGATGAAATTTAAGATTATGCTGAATGATTTTAATATTATATTGGTATAAATAACTATTAATAAGTATTTGAAAAGATGATGTCTGATAATTTTTATAATTATTTTATACTACATAACTTTATTAACTTATATAGTAATTATCTGAAGAAAAAATAATCAGTAATTTGTGATTAATAACCTGTTTAACTTATACTTTAGATTCGATTAAAAAAATACTTCAGAATTTCAGGGAAATTTCCTAGTCATTGTTCTAAATTATAAAAGACCATAGTTCAACTGGATGACTTGCTTATTTCTTTGAAACAAGCGTTCACACCGTGTTTGGTCTTTCCCTTGACCGGGTTGAGTTGAAGCGCTTCAAAACAGAAATGTGTAAATGTCAATATTTTGGACTAACGTAATTCAATGTCACTCTTCTTCCTAAAATATACCCAAAACATGTTTTTTTTTTTTTTTGTTTAAATGTAAGAATTAATAAATTTAAAATTTTACATTATTATTTAGTGATTCTGAATATACTATCAAGTAATTATTACAAAAAGTGAATACTTAAATAAACAAATAAATTCATGATTGCATAATATGTAATATTAAAATTGTATTAATATATTTAACTTGTTTTTTTTTTTCAGTAAGTTAACTTTGCAAATAGTGTGGTATTATCTGTTTCATGCAAACGCTATAATCAACTGATCAAACATAATTATGCACGCTTGAACTCGAAATAAATTTTAGATTAAATGATTTTTTATTAGTTTCAAAACTTTTTCATGATTTTATTTATTTATTTATTATATTATTTTTTTTTGTTTTATTTCTTATTTTTTTATCATTGCTATTAATTATCTTTTGAATAAATAATATTTTTATGATTTAAATTTTATTTATTAATAAACTAATTATTATTTGACATAAAGTGAATGTTTGATGGATCACTATATTGATATAAATTGAATTTTGTATATATTTAATCATTATAAGAATACAAAATAAATAAATATGTAAATGCAAAATAAATATAATAATTTTTATGTATGGCTAATATAAAAGATTCACAAAATTAATCAATTAGAAATCATTCCAGTACACAAATTTTGTATTGCAATTTATACTAGATGATTGGGTACTATTTTTACTGACAATATGTTTGAAGTAAATTGAATCAATAAAGCATCAAAAGCATATTTTAAACCAAAGATTTCAAATTGATCTTTATCAAGTTTGAAGATGGACTACTAAGTTAAATCTTATAAGGTTGATAGCAGTCCTAAAGAAGTTGAAATATTTAAGACTTGACTTATTTAATATAACCTGTTTTTATGTCTTAACTTTTTTGAAAGTAGTTTAATTCTAAAGTTTTCCTAAGTCTGCTTGGTAGGAATTAATATCTCTAAACGAGTTAAAATTATATCCAAGAATTTAATGAACCAATATCTTTATATAGATTAGTACGTCTTTACACAAATTAATAAATATATCGTGTCAAAATATTACCATCCAAAATTATTATTATTATCATAGGTCATTATTGTTATTTAGGTAAATAGATTGTCTTATTTGAATAGTCCGAAGTCTTATCCTTTTAATTAAATAACTTTTTAAGAAAGTCTTAACTCATTTAATAAATGCTTTGACCTCATCTCTGCTTGCGTGAGTGAAGTTATATCTCCTCCTCTCAAGTTTTCTTTCCCATTCGGTGATACTAATGGACACATAGTTTGGTGTTTGGGTATTTTAGGTCTATACACGAAAAGGGTTTGTTAACACAAGTAAAACACTCGATTGGGTATTTTATAGGTCTATACAAGAAGGGTTTAGTTAACGTACTCCTAGAAAAAACTCGATTGTTTAGTTCATTTCCAGTTTCCATTAAAATACGCGTGGCCACAATTAGCTTTCACGATGGATGTTCATTTGTTTCTCAAGTATGTCCAACGAAAATTTTGGACGCTCACACGCAGGGTCGTATAGTCTCATCCCTGTATTACCATATCAGAGTCCTCCACTACCATTGATGGCCACTTGGTTGAATTTGATGTGCTGTGTGTTGCTTCATCCCTTCACCAACTCTTCTCCACCAACGAAAATGTAATCACACAATTCACACTTTAACAAATGCGTTCACACCCCAAAGACCAAACAGTAAACGCACTACTAACAATTGGTGAAGGAACGAGTCCACATGCGTAGAAAGAGCTTTTTGTTATTTCAATTTAAAATTAATCTTTGGTTTGTGAAAATTAATACAATATAATATTGATCTGTGAAAATTGACGCCATTTAATAAGATATTAATACTCAAGATGAAGATGGTAATTAGTAACTTGGAAACAGATATACGAATATAACATTTAACTGAAGTTGTCTATACCCTACTTGTTCTTCTTATGAGCCAAATGTCTACGTCAAGACAATTAGTATATGGATATAACATTTATGAGAGAGACAGAGAAAGACAGAGTTTCTCATATAATTTAATCTTGAGGATTCGCATATTCATGGGCAGAGGATGGGGTTTGGAAGTACACATTCATATTTTTTTGTCTTGACAAGGACTAGAAGCGTTTTCAGTAGTAATTGGGACTAGAAAGTGGAGAATATATAACATTGTCTATTTGTCTAAGACTCCTTGTGTAGACGTTAGTTTCACACTTTTGAGTGGCTTTTATCTCCATAGCTTCCACCCTACGTATTGTTTCTTTTCCTTCTTGTATTGGTCTCTCTTAAGTTCCTTTATGCTTTTGTTATTTGATATTTTATTACATTTTTTGGACTGAGGATTTCGTTGGTGGCTTCCAATGGAAGACCATTTTGGTTCTCTATTTTTAATTTTTTTTGGTACACTCAAAGACGCCAAACACAAGTTCCATACATATCCAACAATGAGTCACCGATAGTGACTGAATTTAATTAGGCCGAGTCAGCACTTCAACCTAGCTGGCAGAGCATATCCAATCCAATCCTCGCTGTCTCATTGTCAATCTTTTTGTTTAAGTGGGCGTCATCAATTCAACTAAACTGCAATGGTAAAAAAACTACTTGGGTTGGGCTGCGCATTTTCTTTATAACTTCGGCGGTTTCTTCATGTAACCCATCAATTTTTTCTCTGTACTCTATCGTTTTGGATTTTATTTTCTGAATCACACTAAATCAATTTTGGAAATATTTTTCCGAGAGGCACTCACCCAATTTTCTAGAAAATACTCACCCACTCTTATTCTGAAAAAAAAAAAATCCAAAAATTATGATGGGATGCAAGAAGAAAATGGATAAGGTGTAGGAAGCAACGGTCTATAACTTTTAACCGAAAGCTATAATAATTTTTTTTAAACGCTAAAAAACGCTATCATCGCATCTTTAACATCACTTCAATTACACAAATAAATTTTTACAGTTACCTACTATTTTCTACATTTTTTCATGGAAATAACCATTGACACGTTAACACGTGTCTTACAAAGCAAGAGTGAGGGTACGTTCGAAATTAGTTTGAAAAAATTTGGTATACTTAATTTGTGTGTGTGATAAGATGATAATTTGAGTAGGTATTACTTTAATTCGATGTTTTAAAGTCGGCTGAAGTGGTCTCAATAATTGCGAGGTCTGATTTCCAGGCTAAGAAACTAAACTCGATTAAGCATTTTGCCATGCTTAGATGACGTAATAATTTCTACGAAAAGTCACACGCGAATGACCAATAATTTGAGGCGAGATGCAGAACACGGAACGGAAACTGAAACCGAAACAGATGAATCGGATTAGGCTCTTCCGCCACGTAATGCGTAGAGCCAAACGCGTTGTCCCCGAAAAGTCGCCACTGCTGACTCCCTCTTCCCCTTTTTTGATCCTCGACAGTTGAAAGTTCAAACAACCAGTCACGCACACTAACTCTTACCCACAACCATTACAATAATAAAAATAATAATAGTAAAACTTTCGTAACCGAATAAATACCCATCCATCCCCCTTTCATTTCTCCCAGTCACTAACTAAATACTCATCTTCTCATCGTATAATTACATTACATTTTCATACTACTCATGCAGGCAATAAGTTCCAACAAGTTCAGAAATGGCATGGACTTCTTCCACCGCGCCAAGGCGGTGCGTCTCCGCAGCCACCACGACAAGTACCTGCTCGCGGATGAGGACGAGGAGTCCGTCACGCAAGGCCGCAACGGCTCCTCCAAGAGCGCGCGCTGGATCGTCGAATACGTCCCCGAATACGACAACATAATTCGCCTGAAAAGCTGTTACGGAAAGTACCTCACCGCCTCCAACCTCAACTTCCTTCTCGGCATGACGGGCCACAAGGTCCTCCAGACCCTCCCGCAGAGGCTCGACTCCTCCGTCGAGTGGGAGCCCGTCAAGGACGGAGGCCACGTCAGGCTCAAGACTCGCTACGGCAACTTCCTCCGCGCCAATGGGGGTGTGCCGCCCTGGAGAAACTCCGTCACGCACGATATTCCGCACAGGTCCGCCACGCAGGACTGGATCCTCTGGGACGTGGATGTCGTCGAGATTTATGTCAACTCTCCGGCGAATAGCAGTAAACCCTCTGCTCCCCCGTTGCCAGGTTCCGACCCTGTTCCAGTCCTCGCCAGCGCGCCGGTTCCCCCACCACCATCCTTGTCTGCCAGCTTATCAAGACAAAAGGTATTATCAGATTCTTGGTAAAGTTATGTTTTTTTCTTTATGGGCAACATTCATATGCATTTTGTTTTTGCGTCATTCAAGTTAACATAATAGAAGTTTTACCATAGCAATATGGACAACGACAAAAAGTTTTACTCGCAATTGCAGTTTCCTCACACAATCCTTGACATGGAAGGAAATTTCAGATCAAATCCATGTCAAAGTTTGAAGTTGCGATCGTATCCGATGTGATTACTTATATAACCTAAAATAATTTTGTATGTTGTGACTGAAATAACAATGGCTAATTCTTTGAAACCTTGATTTGAGTAATAACAATAATGATTCAACCGCTGAAAGGTACTAATAAATATATCTGTGGAATGAAATTGTTCATATACTGGAAATCGTTAATGGAGCCACGTTGAAGTATTTGTTAGCACTTTTTTCCTTTTAGGCTTAAAAAATAGTGAAGTTGTCACTTTACATGGCCTCTTGTTATCGTTGTTGTGGATGATGATTGTGGTTGGTTTTGTTTACAGTCGAATGAATTGAATGGTTCATCTAAGATGGAAGGGAGGATTATTTACTACAATATTGCTGAAGAGAACGGAGAGGTGTTGGATGAAGGTTCGCAGGGCTATTCTTTGATTTTCAAAGGGATTGGAGTTGAAGAATTGACTCGAAAGTTTGAGGAAGAGACAGGTCTAGAGGGAATCATTGTATGTAATCGGAGTCCTTTGAATGGAAGGCTTTATCCTCTTCGCTTGCAGCTTCCTCCAAACACCGTCACCATGCGAGTTGTTTTGGTTCTTCCCATGTCAAATGGTGTGTTTTCTTCTTCTTTCTCATTCCTTCCTTCTAGATAAAGTTGTTTGAATTAATGTTTTACCCACTCCAAATAGGAGACTGTAAACTTGTTTTATTCATATTCTTCAAAATCATGGTTGAATTGTTGTATTTAAATAAAGTTACTTTCCTTTTGGGAGAAACAAATCTCAAATAATTCAAACATCAATCATAGAAAAATGTTTTGTCGTACGGAGAACCAAGTAATTAGAAGGAAGCTTAGTTATCGTGGTGGACCAAGTATTTAAACGAAGCTTCGTCAAATGTCGTAAATTTTATGCAACTAATAATTAATACCTTTCTTATGCAACTTGCTGGTTTGACTGCATTGCACATTGTACATCATATATTTTTGTTGAGTGTTAAAAAAGTGTACGAAAATGTGTTAGCATTTCTTGTTCCAATTTCTATCTTCCTTATATGCCTTTTCTTTTTCAGTGGCTAGAGAATTAGAGGCAGAAGGCTTACTGTGAGAAGCCTATGAATTTTGCAACGAAAGCCTATATCAGTACTGATCGAAGCCACCGTGAGTTTTCCGAGAAAATATTCAGTATTTAGGAATATGTTATAGTCCATTGCATTCATTAAGCATAGTTCATCGTGGTCTTTGGAAGAAGCTCAGAGTGGTGATGTGTGTGGATCACAACAGAAATATATGCCCTTTCATCAATGGCGAAGATCGTAGGCGATTCAGAGATGGTGGATTTTGTTGGGCTTTTATTTTTCATTAAGCATGTGTTGCATGTGGATCCGGGGAATTTTTTTGTTCGATTGTTTATGTAATTTTATAGCGATACTGCGACATGTAAATAGTTCACAAATTTTTGTCACCGATAGAAGATTATTTTTATTCTTCAGAAGTATAGCAGCATTTGTTTAATCCGAGTTGATTTCTGCTTGGTTGTCTCTTAATGGAATTTGTTAATTTACTGCATGTTTGAAATTTAATGAGAATATATTTTGCCATAAAAAACTGTATTGAAAAATTTGGACGCTAATTATTTACTAGTTTGGCTTTCAAGATGAAAATTAAAATCGAATCCAGTTCAAACACACGTTCAATCAAAGCAACATAACAAATTTGTCCTGTTGAACATGTGTGTCTGTCTTGGTTTGTTTTGTATTTTGTTTCACTTCTTTCAAGTGGTTGGCCAAATTCATCACTCACTCACTCATCATCATATCTATTCAAGTTCAATTCAGAGTAGGGTGGTCCTATTTATGAATTTAAAAATGTATATAAGAATTCCCAAAACTTAATAAATATATAATTGCAAATGTACAAATCCAGATTAGAAGCATATTTTTTTGATAAAAAAACTCAATGTTCCTTATAAGAATGATAAAAAAAAATTCACTATTTCTTATGTAGAACTTTCCCCAATGTGAGTGAAAGTACACAAGTCCATGAATGGTGTAAAGTTCAAAGTTAGATCTTGCCGCAGATGGCAGAGGAGTTTATATATCCACTCAAAACAACACATTTTATAAATTAGTTTTTCTTAAATGGTAGACAACAAACAAGAAGGTAGAAGTACCTTGTTAAGTTCTCCCCATTGTTTGTATCGTAGTACAGTACCCTGCATCATTTCCTTTTCTGACAATCTGGCATATATCCTCGTTAATTAGTTTCAAGAAAAAATAAAAGACATCTGTAATAATGTGATAATATGTAATTAAATATTATTATTTTAAGTTGTCATCAAATTATTGAATATATATATATATATATATATAATAATAATTTGACTTGCTACTCTATAAATGCATTAGTAGGAATTTTGGATGAGTTTGATGATTATCAATTAATTTACTTTTAATAGTATAAATATAAAATAACCATCTATTGCACAAATTTATACCATTTTTTATTTATTTTATGAGTTGGAACATATCTAATGTACATTATATATGTGTGTATTCTATTGCTGCTGATATAAAGAAAATAGTTTCACATATTATTATATTGGTTCTAGAAAATGTTAAAACCCATAACCAACAAAAAATAGTTAATTAAATTTGAAATAATATTGTATTGTAAACATATATACATATTTATAAATAAGAACAATTTGTAAAATGAAAAAAAGTAAAAGAAGAGTCAGATATTATTTTGTTGTGAGGTGCAACAATTATCTAGGGACGTAACTAGGGAACCATGTCACAATAAAGTTTTGATTTTTAATAATAAGTAAGAAAGATATTATTGAAGGTAATATTAATTGTCTTGCGGTAAATTTCTATCTCTTACACAATATTTATGACATTTTTACTCTTTTTCAAATAAAAAAGATGTGAATAAAAAGTATAACCTAACTTTGTTACTATTTTTTTGTCTTTGTTTTTCATGCATTAAAATTATAAAAAATAAGAAAACATAGGACATAAGAGTGTTTGTAATAGAAAACATCATAAGAAATCAAAAACCAACATATTAAATTGGCATTGACAGAGTAAACAATGTGACAAATTCCAAAAAAGAAAAAAACACTATATGTTAAAGGGATATAAATATAATATAGTAAATTCCATAATTGAAAGAAAAGAGAATGTATTAGAGAAAGTAGTCATAGGTAATATGATAAATTCCATTCATGAATGAAAAAAAAAAAAACAAATATAAAATACATGGTCGACAAAGTAATCGTGGATTATTTGGAAGTTTTCTAATAACTTTTTTTCTTAGTTTCTTTAGTAGATCAAACAAAATATTAAATATTGTTATCTATATTTTCTTTTCTACATATCTCTTTCTTCATTTAAAAAAATTGAAAATATTTGCTTTCCAGGGTTATACATGTAGAGTATTCAACCCCTCGGCCTCACTCACTCAAGATGATGATTGTAATGAACTTGAATACCAACCTTTCTCAATTCTAAGTTCCACACTTTCTCTTATCAAACATAGTTTTCATCTTTCCCAAGTTGTTGGGTTAACAATGGCTGCCACATCGTTGTCACTAACATCATCATTGCATTTCAGAAAAACCCACAGCAGGATTTCACCTTTCAATTTTCGTCCTCTCTTCCAAAAGGGTACACAATCTCTTAAATCAAATTTCTCATTCTCGACCCTTCACGGCACCCCCCATTTCAGACCTTCTATTGCAATTGCCCCTTTCTCACCGACCCAGACAAGAGCTTCTTCTGATGAATGCTTTGACCCTGCTGATGAAGCCGAAAGATTGCTGCTTTCTGGGGAAAAGCCAGTTAAATTCGCCTTCTGGGTCATATTTTGGGCCTCTTTGTCCCTGGCTTGGTTTGCGGTTTCAAAGGATGCAAATGCTGCTGTTGACTCCATCAAAGCCTCTGGCTTTGGCTTGAAAATTGCCAATTCTTTGAGGAAATTGGGTTGGCCTGATGGGGTTGTGGTTTTCACACTTGCCACTCTTCCTGTGCTTGAGCTTCGTGGTGCTATTCCTGTGGGTTACTGGATGCAACTCAACCCCACAACTTTGACAATCTTGTCCATTCTGGGGTTAGTCTTTTAAATTTTTTCATTCTATTAAGCACACTCTTCTGTAGCTATTTTTTGTAAGATATTCTTGAAATTCACTGCAATCTTGGCACCCATTTGTCCTTACGTGGCTCTGTTGATTTCTCATGGTTAATTTGTTTGGTTTGTTGTGACATTCCATCTTTTCTTGGAACAGTTATGTCAGATAATATGACATTGTTTGTTTACCGTTGACGTAATTTAGATTGATTTTTGGTAATTGTGGGAGTTCTACCATGGTTGGATGAACCATATTTGTGTGATTGATGTAGGAACATGGTCCCTGTGCCATTCATTGTACTGTACCTGAAAAGATTTGCGTCTTTCATCGCTGCAAGGAGCTCTACTCTGTCACGATTTCTTGACATGTTGTTTAAGAATGCCAAAGAGAAGGCTGGTCCAGTGGAGGAGTTTCAGTGGCTTGGTCTGATGCTGTTTGTGGCTGTCCCTTTTCCTGGAACAGGAGCATGGACTGGAGCATTTATAGCAGCTATTCTTGATATGCCATTTTGGGCTGCTGTATCTGCTAATTTCTTTGGTGTGGTTTTTGCTGGGCTGCTAGTAAACCTGCTAGTGAACCTTGGCCTCAAGTATGCTATTATTACTGGTATCATTCTTTTCTTTGTTTCTACATTCATGTGGAGCATCCTTAGAAATCTTAAAAAAGGTTTGAATCCGTCAAATTGATGTGAAATGTATGATTTTTCCTTTGTCAACAGTAAAATAAATTGTTAGTTTTGTTATTCATTCTCTTTGTTTTCATTTGCTTATATTTCATAATAGAGCATCCTAGTTCAGTTACATGTAAAAGTGAAAAAGCTGAGATTTTGTATATACCCTTTTACTGATGATTTGAAAAATCATGGGCTGACTGATAGTTCTTGTTGGATAACATCTTCTAAATAGGTTAGGCATCACAGCCATTACATGAACATTTTGTTGGAGAACATCGTGATTCTGCAATATTTTCTTTTCTTAGGTGGAGTATAATTTCAATTGGGAAGCTTAAGACCTACTTAACTTTTAACTTTGTAGTGCATCTTTTCTTTTTGAAATGTAAAATTTAGCAATTTAAGATGGAGGACACCGTATCTGGTTTTTTAGACTAAGTTTGAGCCTGAGTGTCCTTGAAGTTTGAACATAAAGAAGGAACACCTTTACTTGTTTGTGTCTTCTGTTGTGAGAGTATGATTATACTCCTCATTTGCCAAGGAAAAGTTTAGTTTCTTTTTTGCACTATACACTGATGCAATATTTAAAGAGTTTGACTTCCTAGGCAGTTTTTCTGATACTCAGAGCCCTTTAATGATTTGTGAACACATTATCTGAAAATTGTGTTGAGAATTTATTCACTTACATTGTATGATTAAAACTTATTTGGCACACTGCATTCTTAAGTCCATTTTTCTGCTAAGAATTTGAGAAATATAATCTTTAATCTGAATATTCATTTGTTAATGGTTGTGCCATAAATTCTGAATCTCAATGGTCAACCTATGTTTACAAGCACCTCCACTTCTGGTCTAAATATTTATTTTACAGTATCCCAAAATCTCAAGTTCTTTTAGGTATTGTTTCGAACAATGATTGTGCACACTTCATTGCTTCTTAAAATCACATCTTAAACATGAAACTAAACACATTGTTTAAGAATCTACTGGTTGCAACTCTGTTGAAAGTTTTATTTGAGCCCATTACTCATAATTTCTCTCCATAAAGATGAATATCCATGATTCATGAGGAATATGTTTACTTTAAAACTTTGTTGTCAGCTCCTAATATATGAACTACTTTGAAATGTGAATTTAAGAATCATAACAAGACTAAATTTACCCCATTTCATAATTAGGACTAAAACTTCTACCTATTCAAAATGTAGAAATTAAAACTGATTTTGACCCAATCTTTGGGGACCGAAGACGAATTTTTACCTGGGACTGCATTCATTTTACTAAATATCCTTGTTTTGTATTTTCCTCACATTCCTATAATTGATGGTGAGAATGCCTAATTATTAGAGAATAAAGATTTAAATTTATAGAACTGTATTTAGAAAGAAAGAGGATATCAAATTAGAGAATATCTTATTTGACAATCCTTCTACACTATTTGACAATCCTTCTATTATTCAATATCTTTTAGGTTTAATTTTAAATTTTTTTTCTTTAATTTTATTCAAATTTTTTAAAAAACTCCTAGTTATTGATTTTTCCAATTTATTCATTTAGTTTTTTAGAAACATCCAATTTGATTCTTTACTTTACAAACATTCAATTTGAACATTGTCACTAACATATTCAACAAGAATATATATAACAAGAATATATATCATTTTCACTAATTTGATCGCTTTCTCTACATAGATTGTCAAATATGGGTGGAGAATTCGCATTTTTAACAGTCGTCCTTAGTGAAAAAAAAATTCAAATGGAATTTTTAAAAAAAATTAAAGGAGTAAATTGAAAAATCAATAACCAGAGATTTTTTAAAAATTCTAATAAGATTAGAGAACCAAATTAATAATTAAACTTATTTATTATAACATAAGAAATAAAATACTAACAAACTTACTTTTTTACCCATGTTTATTTTGTTGAGAAGTGTCTCAAAAGATAGATTTTTAGTACGTTGTTAATTTGCTTTTTATTTATATTTATTTTGACGCTACTATTATGACATAAGAAAAGAAAATACTAACAAACTTACCTTCTTATTCATATTTATTTTGTTGAGAAGTGTTCCAAAAGGTGGTTTTTTAGTACATTGTTAATTTGCATATTATTTACATTTCTTTTGATGTTACATGTGCATAGATGTTATTATATTCTTTTATCCATTTATTTTTTTTAAATTGATTTGTCCTAAAAAATAAATATATTTTCACACAATTTTTTCATTCTTAATTTTATCTTTTTATAATTTCTAATTACTTAGTCATCTAATAAATTATTAAAGAATAATTTATATTTTTAATTTTATTTTTTATGATTTCTAATTACTTGATTGTTTAAAAAAAATTAAATTTATAAAAATATATTTTACTTTTATGTCTTAAAATAATATTATTTAAAAATATATTGATTAATGATACAAATTGTTTACAATGTCATGTAATAATTTAATCTTACAAAAAATTGTCAACCAAAAATTCAATTTATTTATTTATATTAAATTATAATATACATATTCTTATTGTTGACATTTTTAGTATGTAAAAATTAAAATGATATTAATTAAAAAAAACTAGCACTAATTATATATACATAGAAATTGGTATAAAATTTTAAATAAATGTATTTGTAACAAAATAAATTAAAACATTGTACTTAAAAGTTCAATTTAAAGGTTTAAATTATATATTTATAATAAAAAAATTGCACTCTTGATATTATAAATTTTGTTTTATATTCTTTGTATTCACAAATTATACGAGTCTATTAATACATGTTAGAAGGTCGAATAACAAATAGTAGACAAGTATCTATACACTAATAGGACAAGAGTTGTAATATACATTGCACAAGTCTGTGCATACACAAATTATACGAGTCTATTGATACATATTAGACTAGTCTGTCCATTCACTAATTAGATAAATTTTTGCAATACACATTAAATGAATATGCATATACATTGATTAGTAAACTATATTCATACACTAATTACAGGAGTCTAGCAACATACATCAGATGAATTTGTCCACTCATTGCAATACACATTACACGAGTCTGAATATACACTAATTAGACATGTCTAACAATCCACGTTAGATGAGTGTGTCTTTATGATCATCAGAGAGTCTACCAATTCATATTAGACAAGTCTGTCGATGTATTGATTATATGAGTCTACCAATATACATTACAAAGTCTTTCCATACACTAATTATACTAATATAAGAAAAAAATTACATGAGTCTAACATTACATATTAGACAAGATTGTACATACTCTAATTAGACAAGTATAACAAAATATATTAGATAAGTCATTCCATACGTTGATTAGACGAGTATAACAAAATTTATTAAATAAGTCAAGAAATACTTTGATTATATGAGTAAAGCAAAAAACACTAGATGAATTTGTTGATGTACTTATTAGATGAGTCTAACAATATACATTGGATGAGTCATTCCATATACAAATTAGACAAATCTAATAATACACTTTAGATAAGTCTATTCATTCAATGATTAGAGAAATCTTGCAATATAAATTAGATGAGTATGTTCATACACTAATTAGATGAGTATAATGAAAAACATTAGACAGGTCTAGCTATACACATTGGATGAGTCTGTCCATATATTGATAAGATGAGTATAGCAAAAAATATTAGATGAGTTATTCCATACATTGATTAGTTGAGTCTAAGGATACACATTAGACAAGTATGTTCATACACTGATCAAACAAGTCTTGTAACACACATTATATGCTTTTATTTATACATTAATTACACAAGTCTAGTAATATAGTTAGATGAGTCTGTTGATACACATATTAGATGAGTCTATTAATATGCATTAGACGACTATTCATTACTTGATTAGACGAGTCTTGCTATATATACACATTAGACAAATTTGTCCATATATTGATTAGATGAGTCTAACAATACATATTAGACAAGTGTGTCTATATACTGATTAAACAAGTCTAACAACACATATTAGACAAGTTTGTCAATGCATTTATTCGACGAGTCTAGCAAAACACATTAAACCAGTTTGTTCATACATTAGTTTATATTTTTAATAAGTATACTTTACATATTTATGTATATCCTTTATATTTTTAGAGAGTTTATTCTATATTTTTGCACATGATCCTTTATAATTTTACAAAGTCTATTATTTATAGTTTATAGACATATTGACTTTCTAAACCTATAAATAAATTTTCAGATTAATTATATTCAAAACATAACTATAAACTTAAAAATATTTATTATTTCTTTCATCAACTTTCAAATCTATTTTAATAAAGATATAAACAAACATCAACCCGTGTGTAGCCACATGTTTAAAACCAATTTACAATAAAGTATTACATTAACCTAATAAATAAATATAAATAAAATTATTGTAATGGAATAATAATTTATGAAGTTGTAAGTTGAATGAAAAATATCATGACCATAGTAAAAAATAAACTATATTAATATATCAAAATATAATGAAATAATAAAATGAATTGAAATACAATAAGATAAAAATAAATCCATTCTATTGCACTACAAAAAAATCTCTCATTAACAACTAATTTTAGTAACAAAAAATTGTTAGTTATTATAATTGACCAGTTTAAATATCAGTTTATAAAATAAAAAATTATAAGTTACTAAAATAGTCATTATTATGAATAATTTTTTTTTAATTTACATTAATTAATTAAAGGCTAATTTAGAAACTAGTTCTTTTGGTAGTTAAAATCTTGATAACTAATATTTAGTGATAAATTTTGTTTGATAGTCAAAATCTTGATAGCTAAATTTTAGAAACAAAGAGATAAATTGTAATTTTTGTATTTATTTTAATAATCAATAATTTTTTATTTTGTAAATTGGTATCTAAATTAGTTACTATAATGACTAACAATCTTTTATCACTAAAATAGATAATTATTTAAATTTTTTCAAGTAGTGTTGATCGGTTTATAATAAAACTTACACAACAACTGAGATTAAACAAGCGAATGAAATAAACAATTAACCTTCGAATCCATCTTCCTCCTTCCTTCTACATTTACCATTTTAAGAAATAAAAAAGTTTCGTTCGTAAAACTCACTGAAACGGACCTTCAAAAAAACGTATTTCCAAAGACACCACCATAACTATCGTCAGAGTTTGACCTTTGCATATGTGAGAGCAAATCCGGTGTTAGACGAAGCAAACGCATGTTCCTCTCCATTTTAAGTTCTATCACACGTTGAACCGTAGCCCGTTGATTTTGCAAGTTTTCCACACTGATAATCTTTTGATAAAATTCACCTTGAAGTTTTGCCAGTTGTTCCAATTTAGCAATCTGCGCATCTAGGTCACTCACATTCGCACGGTTCAACTTTTGAAGCACATCGTTCGCAATTTCCTCAACCATTTCAAACTCTGTCCTGTTCACACAAGTAAACAACCATTTCAAACTCTATCCTTTACCACACCACATGACACAAAATGGGTTAAGAAATCGATTTTAAATCTAGTTCAATTTCACAAGATTGGTTTATAAGGTGAGATTTTCACTCACTCATATATATTTTGAATTGACTTATCTCTAATCGATATCATCAGTTAAGGCATATATATTTCGTATGTGAGATTAAACATTAATAGGTTGGTTCGATAGCAGGTAAAATTCGAACAACAAATTTCATTAGAATAAAATATAATTTATGATTTTGATATTATGTTAAAAAAATGTTAAAGAAATAAATTTTAAATTTTACTTAATCTTATAAAATTGAGATTTATCCGGTTATATATTATAAATTGATTTGATTTTTGGCTGACATAAGACTTTTGACAAAATATAGCGTATACCAACCTAACAATTTCACAAAAGTCCATATCATAGTTCAAGCAAAACTAAATATTGAAATAGATTACCTGTTGACGTCGTTGCAATCCCAACCGGAAAAATTTGCTGCTTCCACCAAAGCATTCCTCCATTCTCGTACCTTCTTCACCTCAAAATGTCGTTCATGTTTGGTAAATGCCTCAGCAAAGGTTCCTCTCTGGTTCCTCACATCAGAAGGATCAATGTCATAGAAAACAGGCAATACAATTTGCTTTTTTCTCTTTCCACACTCCACAATTTTCACCAGTTCATCCAAACACCTAGAATCCGCATAGTTTTTGGAGAAAACAATCAAAGAGAGTGTGGACTCTTCAATAGCCTTAACATGGGTTAAGGGTATTTCCTCTCCTCTCTCAACTTTGCATTCTACGTAGGTTTCGATATCTCGTCTTTTCAAAGCAGCATTAAGATGGCTTGTGAATGTCTTGCGGGTGTCTTCACTTTTGAAGCTAATGAACACCTCGTGTTTTTCTGGTTTAGTATTGGAGGAAGATGAAGAGGATGAATACATGATATGCTATGAATATGGCCAGAAATATTGAGTATGTGAAGTTAAGCACTTTGATGATATACTTCGCTTTATAGATAGGTACCTCTCTATAACCTAGGATTAAAGAACATCAATAATAACAGTGAATGTCAGAAGCAAGTAGTTTGAAATTTCGTGGTTGTTGCTTCTTGCTAAAGTGAATGCATTGCAAGTTGGGTACTGAAAAGTCAGCATTTTATGCATGTGAAAAGGATATAGAACAGTCGCAAAACTCGGCTATAATGTCGCAAGTTGACACAAACCAGAAAGCATATATTCCGGTTTTCTAAGGTTCGCCAATTTTGACTTTTCATTTCATAGTTACGAAACGGGACAGAAACAATGATACTTTAACCCATTTATTTTGATCCATTTTTAATCTATCATTTTAATTACTATTAGATCATCACATCACTAGAAAGAATACAAAAAGATGATCTAACGGTGATTAAAACAATGGATTAAAAGTGGATCAAAAAAGTGGGTTAAATTATCATTTTCCTTACAAATATTAAAAAGCAATGATGTCGGACAAAATTTTCTTATAGAAAAATTATATTATCACTCTCATTTTTTTTATTTTTATACTTTGTTTTTTTTTACGTGATTTAGTATGGATGGTTGATTAATGTACTAATATTTTTTAAAAAAATCAATTACTCATCACCTCAAAAAATGAAAAATGGAAGTAAAAAAATGTGAGTCAATGTATAATTTAATTATTACAATCTATCATAAAAAAAAATTAGGCCTTAACCCGAAATTCAATGTGCATTATCTCGTTAGGTCTATTTATAAACGGATGATGATAACAACATTTTTTTTATAGCTAGCGAGTCTTCTTAAGCAAAGTTAGTAAGACATGACTTTGCATCAAGATTAAGTTAGTGGAAAGAGATGTCATTAAATATAACACCTCTTCTAGTTAGTTATTATTTGTGTTTTCTTAATTATCATATGCTAGCTTGGATGATCTCTTGAATCCTACAAGTCTAAGATTAGATAATGGGTCACTATGCTAAACCTAAGAGTTCATATTATTAAGTGATCAGATAGTGACAAAACACACATAAAACTGAACAATACGAACTCGTACTAGTCATATTCAACACATTACATTATCTGTAGTTTGATTCCTCCATAAAATTTTCCGTGAAAAATAATCTTCCATAAAATACTTAAATTTGTTTCAAAGATTGAAATGATGAAACGTTCAAATGGATGACTATCTGGAACGATTTTCACTCACAATATTTTATTAGGAAGACCTAAAATTAAAATTACTCGAATTTTTTAGTCTCTAAAGTGATTATAACTAGGATTTAATGATGATTATACATACATACTTTAAAAACAAACACATATACAGTATTTTTAATTTAGAGATTATTAAAGAAAGCTAGTTCTTTTATTACTGAGATAAACATAAAGAAAAATATTTTATCATTTATATAGTATCCTTTCTCTCTGGGCAAAGGGAAAATAGTGTGAATAGAAGAAAATTTACGTATTTGGTCGAAGAGAAACGAAGGATGAATAATTTAAAAGTACGTGACTTTAGTCAAACTCTTTTTTTTTTCATTTATTTTCACTGTTTTTTTTTCTATATTTGACTTAAATGAAGTAGTTTTTATCGTACAATTTTTGAAATGAAAATGAAAACCAATAAATGAGGTTGAGAATCTACCGTAGCCGTATTCCTACGGAGTTTCACGCGTAAACCCATTGAAATTTGAATCGTGGGGCACAGCTTAGAAAGAGTGTGATCACATGTAGGAAGGTTCATTCTGGTTTCGGTATAATAGGTATCTTCCATGGCAGAAGAAGCTATAAGAATAAGGAGTTGACATTCACATAGACACATACTCACATATTCACAAACACAGAAAGTGTTAAACCCTTTAACCAAAAGCTCCCACCATGGCATGGTCAAGCTCTTCTTCCTCTGGAACATCCTCTCAGGGAAAACACGACGTGTTCCTCAGCTTCAGAGGCGAGGACACGCGCTACACTTTCACTGGGCACCTTCATGCGTCCTTAACCAGACTCGAAGTGAACACATACATTGACTACAACCTTCAGAGAGGAGAAGAGATATCGTCCTCTCTTCTTAAGGCCATCGAGGACGCAAAACTCTCTGTCATCGTTTTCTCCAAAAACTACGGAAACTCCAAGTGGTGTTTGGATGAGCTTGTGAAAATACTCGAATGTCGGAAGATGAGGGGGCAGATTGTGTTGCCCGTTTTCTATGACATAGATCCCTCCCACGTGCGCAACCAGACTGGAACTTATGCAGAAGCGTTTGAGAAACACGAGAGACAGTTGCCGGGTCAGATGGAGAAGCTGCAGAAATGGCGAGAGGCTCTCAGGGAAGCTGCTAATTTTTCTGGTTGGGATTGCTCTGTCACCAGGTAATTCATCTATGTCAAACATAATCAAAGTTAAGTTCACACCAGATTTAGCCTTTCAAAGAGAAAAATTATACTTTGACTTCTATTTCTATTTATTGACTCCAATTTTTTATGATGTTACTGTTAAGCCTTATTCATCTCTTTGGCTTAAGGTATGGAATTTATTTATCCTAAGCATGATTAGATATTATTATATATGTGCAGGATGGAATCTGAAGTGATCGATAAAATAGCAAATGATGTGTTGGAAAAGCTGAATCGAGTGTATGTTGGCGACCTAGATCAGCAGATTGCAAAGCTAGAGAAACTTGCACAACTGCAATATCAGTTTTATACAAAGATAATTAGTGTAGAAAATCTACAAAATCATAGGGCAACAGTTCAACGTCTCAATGAACTTAAAATGGAGAGAAGTGTGCGCATGCTTCGCTTGTCACCTGATATGCTTTCACATTTGACCGATTCAAAAAGCAATTCTAATTATTTCGACTTTTAACGTTCAATGCTGTTATTATATATGAAGTTTCAAGGAAATAAGATTTTTCTTTTCAGATATTGTTGTTAATCAAAGGATGTATCAGACCAGATGCTTCCAACTGTTATGAGAAACTTAAATATGGATTGATGTGTTTTACTTTGATTTTGTATCAATTTTTCATATGTTCTAACTAAGTGGTTTGAAAGGTACTAATCATATTAAATAAGATTTAAGGTTTAAATCTTGTGGAGAATGATAGTTGGAAGAGAAGATCTCAAAATACTGGGATAACAAAGGATATGAATTCACTTCAGGATTACCTGCATGTATATGCAACTAATTAACACACATAGGAGAATTTAATAAAGAGATCAAATTTTACTGAATCTTTGTATCAAATCATTAATTAGTTTTATCAACTAATGTTGTTCTATGAGATAATATCTATGAGATAATATGACTCAGGTTTCATATAGATATAATTTTGACTCTTACTTTCTGATCTAAGAATAAAAACCTAACTTCAACTTCATTAGAAAATGAAAGAAAAAAAATTGATACCATTTAACTATCCGATTACAATTCCACTTTAGGAGATGATGGTGGTGGTATACTTCATTTTTAACACTAGAACATAAATAGATACATTTACACTCATTTGACATTGTTTTTATTAATAATAATATATATATATATATATATATATATTATATAATATAATATAATATAATATGATTTTATTTTATTCAAAAATATGTCAAACTATTTTTTTTAATACTATATTTACTCAACACTAAAAACTATATTTTTATTTTAAAATTTAAAATAGTTCTAAAAAATTAAATAAAAAATATATTTTATTAAGTGTTAAATAAATGTAAAACATTAAAAAATATATATTTATATATAGTTTTTCCATTTTATATTCATGATAGAACCGTTCTAGATGTTACTAATGAAAAAAGTTATAACCGTTTATTTCAATTGATAATTAATATAAAAGGTGGATATATTATGTCGATTATTTAGTAAACCATGTAGCATACCCATGTTTAACAGAAAAAAGAAAAACAAACAAACTATGTGAGAAATTCTTTCTATGTCCATTATAGATCACAAGGTTGTCTAGAGATGACTTGTGAAATTATATTTATGACATTTGTTTGAAAAAAGAAATATCATAGAGTTAATTCAAATGTTTTAGTCCAAGTTAGTTAATTACTTTATAAAGAGAAATTAGTCCGATATTTTCATAACTTATTTCAGAAAAAAAAAGGGGTTTCGAACCAGAACATTTGGGTATTGGTTAAGAAATTAAAAGAAGATTTTTTATTTTTTATTTTTTTTTATAAAAATCAGATGAAACGAATTAAAAATTATTGGAAAAATACGTTTTTATACAGTCCAACAAGAACTTTTCTTGTCTGCGTCTCTTTAATAAAGATGTCTCTCCCTTTGTATAAGATCAAATTTTAATTATTTTTTTCTTTATGAATTTTGTTTTCTAAAATATCCTTAATTTAAATAGTAAACTTTTGACTAAAAAAGTAATAACGTGTGCTTAACCTAATCAAATAGCTTAGCCTTCCACTTGGGGTTAGTTAATTAAATGCTGATTTGCGTGCTATTTATTATAGAAGTAATTATTCCCCCACTCTGTAATAACTGGATTTAAAACTGGAGAAAATTTAAGCAGGTAAACTTTTTTGTACTCTTGCAATTGCTCTTGCCCACCGTATTAGTTTATTTTCATAGAAATAGCGCGAAAAGAATTGAAAACACGACGTGATAAGAAAAAAATAATTATTTTTTCACTTTTTTTATATTTTGAAAAAAATTAGGAAGGGGATTTTCTTTTGTTAGCCGAATAACACAACATGGCTTTAGTGTCCTACACCATATTTGATCTATGGTTGATAATCTATAACACTTAAGGTGTTAATTAAGACAAATGAACACATAACTAGGTTGACTCAACTTAAGATAACTCTTTTTCTTTTATGGACTACATCCATATCAAAATAAATGATGACTGTTTTTCATTTTTCAACAACTGTACTATGGTACGTAGCAGTATTAACAACAGTTGTTTCAACCCTAAACCTTAAACTTGAAAAAAATAGGTCAAACCAGATAGAGAAATAAGTGGGACACAATAACCAAATAAGTAGGGAGCTACATATTACTTTTCGTACAATTTTTTAAAATTTACTAATCAATCTTTTTTTTTTCATTCAAAGGTATGTACTTCTTATGTATCACAAATTTGATTACAAGTCACAAAAATCAACCCTTATTTCTCGCACTGAATGACTGACTTGGAAAAAAATAGAGCAAACTAGATATGCAAATAAGTGTGGCACAATGAACAAATATGTGGGGAGTTGCGTATTACTTCTCATACAATTTTTTAAAATTTACTAATCAATCTATTTTTTATCCAATGGAATGTAGTTCTTATGAACCACGAATTTGATTATAAGTTACACAAATAAACCCTTATTACTTGCATTAGGTGGGCTGACTTGAAGAAAAAAAAATAGGCACCACCAGATAGGAAAATAAGTGGGACATAATGAACAAATATGTAGGGAGCTAAGTGTTAATTTTCGTATAATTTTTGTAAAATTTACTAATCAATCCTTTTTTATTCATCCAATGGAATGTACTTCTTATATACCACAAATTTGATTATATGTTACACAAATCAACCATTGCTTGCACTAGGTGGCTGTTTTGGAAAAAAAAATGTCAAACCAGATCTCAATCTAAGTGGAACACAATGAACAAATATGTGGGGAATTGCTTGTTACTTTTAGTACAATTTTTTAAAATTTGCTAATCTATCTTTTATTTTTGTCATCCAAAGGGATGTAATTCTTATGTACCACTTGATTACAAGTCAAAAAAATTAAACCCTTATTGCTTGCACTAGGTAGTTGGCTTGAAGAAAAAAAAAGCTAAATCAGATAGACAAATAAGTGGGACTTAATAAGCAAATAAGTAGGGAACTGCGTATTACCTTTTGTACAATTTATTAAAATTTACTAATCAATCTTTTTTTTTTCATCATCCAATGGGAAGTACATCTTATATACCACGAATTGGATTATAAGTTACAAAAATCAACCCTTAGGCGGCTGGCTTGAAGAAAAAAATAGGCCAAACCAGATAGGTCAATAAGTGGGACATAATAAACAAATAAGTGAAGAGTTGCGTATTACTTTTCATAAAATTTATAAAAAAATTACTAATAAATCTTTTTTTATCATCCAATGGGAAATACCTTTTATGTACTACGAATTTGATTATAAGTTATAAAAAATCATCCCTTATTGCTTGCACAAGGTGACTGGCTTGAGGAAAAAATAGGCTAAACCAAATAGTCAAATAAATGGGGCACAAAGAACAAATAAGTAGGAAGATACGTATTACTTTTCGTACAATTTTTTAGAATTTACTGATCAACATTTTTTTTTTCATGCAATGGATGTACTTCTTAAGTACCATAAATTTGCTTACAAGTCACACAAATCAACCCTTATTGCATACACTAGGTGGCTGCCTTGAAAAAAAAATTGGTCCAATTAGATCTCAGTCTATGTGGGAAACAATCAACAAATGAAAGGGGAACTGCATATTACTTTTTGTACAATTTTTTTAAACATACTAATCTATCTTTTGTTTGTTATCCAATGAGATGTACTTCTTATGTACCACTAATTTGCTTACAGGTCACAAAAATCAATCTTATTGCTTGCATTGGATGACTGACTTGAAAAAAATAATTGGGCATAATAAACAAATAAGTGGAGAGCTATTTTTCGTACAATTTTTTAAAATTTATTAATCGATCTTTTTTTTATCATCCGCTGGTATGTCCCTCTTATGTACCACGAATTTAATTATAAGTTACAAAAATCAGGTCTTATTGCTTACACTAGATGACTTGCTTAAAGAAAAAAATAGGCACCACCAGATAGGAAAATAAGCAAAAAATAATGAACAAATATGTGGTGAGCTGCGTGTTACTTTTCGTACAATTTATTAAAATTTACTAATCTATATTTTTTTATCATCCACTGGGATGTACTTCTTATGAACCACAAATTTGATTACAAGTCACAAAAATCAACCATTAGTGCTTGCACTAGGTGGCTGGCTTGAAGAAAAAATAGGCCAAATAGAATAGACAAATAAGTGGGGACCCATGTATTACTTTTCGTACAATTTCTTAAAATTTACTAATCAATCTCTTTTTATTATCAGATGAGATGTAGCCTTTATGTACCACGAATTTGATTATAAGTTACAAAAAACAACCCTTATTGCTTGTACTAGGTGGCTGGTTTGAAGAAAGAAATAGGCCAAATCAGATCTCAATCTAAGTAGGAAATAATGAACAAATGAGTGGAAAACTGCATATTACTTTTTGTACAATTTTTAAAAATATAATAATCAATCTTTTTTTTTGTTATCCAATAAGATGTACTTGTTATGTACCACGAGTTTGCTTACAAGTCACAAAAACCAACCATTATCGCTTGCATTGACTGGATGACTCAAAAAAAAAAATAGGCCGAATCAGATAGGTAAAAAAGATGGGCATAATAAACAAATAAGTGGGGAGTTGCGTATTACTTTTTCATACAATTTGTTAAAATTTACTAATTCATCTTTTTTTTCGTCTAATGGGATGTACTTCTTATGTATCACGAATTTGATTATAACTTACCAAAATCAACCCTTATTGCTTGCACTAGGTGGCAAGCTTGAAAAAAAAAATAGCTCAAATCAGATCTCAATCTAAGTGGGGCACAATGAACAAATATATGCGGAATTGTTTATTACTTTTCATACAATTTTTTAAAAATTTGCTAATCAATCTTTTTTTTATCATCCAATGGGATGTACTTTTTAAGTAACACAAATTTGATTACAAATCACAAAAATCAACACTTATTTCTTGCACTAGGTGGCTAGCATGAAGAAACGAATATGCCAAATCAGATAAGTGGGGAGTTGCGTATTACTTTTCGTACAATTTATAAAATTTACTAATTAATCTTTCTTTTATCATCTGATGGGAAGTACTTCTTATGTACTGAATTTGATTATAAGTTATAAAAATTATCCCTTATTGTTGCACTAGGTGGCTTGAAAAAAAAAATAGGTCAAACCAGATAAGCAAATAAGTGGGGCACAAAGAACAAATAAGTGGGGAGTTGCATATTACTTTTCGTACAATTTTTTAAAATTTACTGATCAATCTCTTTTTGTCATCCAATGGATGTACTTCTTAAGTACCACGAATTTGCTTACAAGTCACAAAAATCAACCTTTATTGCTTGCACTAGGTGGCCATTTTGAAGAAAAAAAAAGTTAAATCAGATCTCAATCTAAGTAGGGAACAATGAACAAATGAAAGACGAACTGCATATTACTTTTTGTACAATTTTTTAAACATACTAATCAATATTTTATTCGTTATCAAATGAAATGTATTTCTTATGATCCACGAATTTGCTTACAAGTCACAAAAATCAATTGTTATTGCTTGCATTGAATGAATGACTTGGAAAAAAATAAACCAAACCAGATGAGCAAATAAGTGGGGCATAATAAACAAATAAGTGAGGAGTTACTTTTCGTACAATTTTTTAAAATTTACTAATCAATATTTTTTTTATCATCCAATTGTATATACCTCTTATGTACCACAAATTTAATTATAAGTTACAAAAATCAACCCTTATTGCTTGCACTAGGTGGCTGGCTTTAAGAAAAAAATAGGCACCACTAGTAAAATAAGTGGGGCACAATGAACAAATATGTGGGGAACTACGTGTTAATTTTCGTAAAATTTTTTAAAATTTACTAATAAATCTTTTTTTTTCATCTAATGGATGTAGATCTTATGTACCACAAATTTGATTATAAGTTACACAAATAAACCCTTATTGTTTGCACCATGTGACTAGCTTGGAGAAAAAAATAGGCACCACCAGATACCATATAGGCAAATTAGTGGGACACAATGAACAAATATCTGGAGAGCTGCGTGTTACTTCTCGTATAATTTTTTAAAATTTGCTAATCAATCTTTTTTTTTCTTCATCAAATGGGATGTACTTCCTTTGTACCACAAATTTGATTACAAGTCACAAAAATTAAACCTTATTGCTTGCATTAGGTGCTTGAAGAAAAACATAGATCAAACCACCAGATAGGCAAATAAGTGAGGCATAATAAACAAATAAGTGTGAAGATACGTACTACTTTTCGTACAATATTTTAAAATTTACTAATCAATCTTATTTTATTATCCAATGAGATGTACCTCTTATGTAACACGAATTTGATTATAAGTTACAAAAAACAACTCTTATTGCTTACACTAGGTGGCTGGCTTGAAGAAAAAATAGGTCAAATCAGATCTCAATCTAAGTATGGAACAGTGAACAAATGAGTGGAGAATTGCATATTAATTTTTGTACAATTGTTTTTTAAAATATACTAATCAATCTTTTGTTTGTTATCTAATGAGATGTACTTCTTATGTACCACGAGTTTGCTTACAAGTCACTAAAACCAACCCTTATTGCTTGCATTGAATGAATGACTTGAAAAAAAATAGGCGAAATCAGATAGGTAATAAAGATGGGCATAATAAACAAATAAGTGGGGAACTGCATATTACTTTTCATAAGATTTTTTAAAATTTAATAATCAATCTTTCTTTTTTCCTCTAATGGGATGTACTTCTTATGTACCACACATTTGATTATAAGTTACAAAAATCAACTCTTATTGCTTTCACTAAGTAGCTGGATTGAAGAAAAAAATAGGTCAAACCAGATAGGCAAATAAGTTGGCCACAAAGAACGAATAAATAGGTAGCTACGTATTACATTTCGTACAATTTTTTAACATTTATTGATCAATCTGTTTTTGTCAACCAATGGATGTATTTCATATGTACTACGAATTTGCTTATAAGTTACAAATATCAACTTTTATTGCTTGCACTAGGTGACTTGAAGAAAAAAATAGGACAAACCAAATAGGCAAATAAGTGGGAAGTTGCGTATTAGTTTTCGTACAATTTATAAAAAATTTACTAATAAATCTTTTTTTGATCATCCAATTGGAAATACCTCTTATGTACTACGAATTTGATTATAAGTTAAAAAAATCATCCTTTATTGCTGCACTAGGTGGCTGGTTTGAAGAAAAAAAATGTCAAACTAGATAGACAAATAAGTGGGGCACAAAGAACAAATAAGTGGGGAGTTGAGTATCATTTTCGTAAAATTATTTAAAATTTACTAATCAATCTTTTTTCGTTATCCAATGGATATACTTCTTAAGTATCACGAATTTGCTTACAAGTTACAAAAATAAACCATTATTGCTAGCACAAGGTGAGCTGACTACTTAAGTTTCAAAAATCAACCCTTATTGCTTGCAGTAGGTGACTGACTTGAAGAAAAAAAAAATAGGCACCACCAATAGGTAAATAAATGGGACACAATGAACACATATGTGGAGAGCTGCATGTTACTTTTTGTATAATTTTTTAAAATTTACTAATCATTTTTTTTCTTCGTCTAATGGGATGTACTTCTTATTTGGGTAATGAAGAAAATTTACTAATATAATAAAGAAAACATTTTTAATTTTTATATTTGAGTCTGACAAGGTGTTTGACCTTGCTCCTACATATTTCCATAAAATGAGAAATCAGGTTACATAGTTCTGTTTAAAAACAAATTATAAACAAAACTTCAAATTGATTAATATCTTTTTTCTCAATTTTAAATTTCAATATATAGGTACTATTTATCAAGTGAATCAGATACTCAACATGATAAAAATTTACCATCAAACAAGTTCCGGACTAGATATGATAATCAAACTTTATTTAAAAAAATAAACATTTAGTTATCAAGCAAGTTCGAGACTAGACATGATAATTAAATTTTATTTAAATCGTATGAAAATTATAATTATCAAGTAAGTCTGAAACTTAACATGATAATTAAATTTTATTTAAATATTATGAAAATTATAATTGTCAAATAACTTCGTGACTTAACCTGATAATTAATAATTTTCAATTAAAAACTTTGTCGCAAAAGAAGAAAATTTTCGTAAAAGAATTCTCAAATATAACAATCCATTCATAAAAAAAAACTACCAAATACCAAACTTAAAAGGATATGCATCATATAATATTAAAACCCCAAGTAAATCATCATCACAACATCCACATTACATTACTATCATAACATCCACATTACGTTACTATCATGTATGTATTAAGCTTATAACCATTTTCATTGCATTCAAAATCATATTATATAAAATAAAAGGGACCCATCCATGCACCATTCAATCACGTATAAAAAAATCATCAATGTTTATAAAACCTAAAGATATTAAATGCACTAGCATATGAGCTTCACATATACTTATCGTGCAAATGAGTTCATCATATAATATTAAAACCCCAAGTAAATCATCATCACAACATCCACATTACGTTACTATCATAACATCCACATTACGTTACTATCATGTATGTATTAAGCTTATAACCATTTTCATTGCATTCAAAATCATATTATATAAAATAAAAGGGACCCATCCATGCACCATTCAATCACGTATAAAAAAATCATCAATGTTTATAAAACCTAAAGATATTAAATGCACTAGCATATGAGCTTCACATATACTTATCCTGCAAATGAGTTCAGCCCATTATAAAATAGAAGCACAACTGCATATACTACAAAAAAATTGAAATTACTGATGAAATTTTATCGACGAATATATTTTTGTCGATAAATTTAAATTATCAACAAATTTTACCGACGGATTCTTAAATCTTAATTAACGACAGAAAAATTCGTCGGTAACATATATTTCATTTATTGACAATGTCAACACCCAATTTCATTCGGGTGAATGCATTTTGTTTTGTTAAATAAAAAATAAAAAAATAAAATAAAAATATGGTAGGTTTTTTAACTTTAATTCTACCATGGAAAAAAAAAGAAAAGGAAAAAAGAAAAAAAAAGTTGCGAGAATCTAATTTATTTTTAATTATCACACTCTTTTCATAAGTCCAAATGTTTTGTACATATTTTCACTCCATTGTTTGCTATTTACACTCCATACATGACATGTCAGAAAATGACATTTAAAAATTTCTATTTTTTAAGAAAATGGTATAATAATTTGAATAAATATCTTGATGTGTCTCATTGATTTTTTTTAGTCAGAGAAGGTATTATTTTAATAATTAAAAGCAAATATTCTTGATAATAATGTTTTTTAGAGAATTGTATGATTTTAATAATTAGAAAAAAATATTCTTGGTAATAATTAAAATCAATTATATAAATAATATGTTATGATTTGACCAGGATCTTCATGTATTGAAAAATATATGATTCTAGTAATTACAGACAATATTTCGTTAATAATTATAATCAATACATTGTATATTATGCTACCATTTAATTTCTATAATATGCTTCATCAGGACCAATCCCTTCCTCATATATTTTATTATAATTAAAGACTAGGATTTGGATTTTAGTGGTACAAAACACAAAATTTCTCCAATGCAATGGAGAGAGAAAAAAAATTGGAAAAACCTCTCTTCTTTTTATTTTTTACCAGAGCACACATGCAAAAGGAGTTACTTTACTATCCTTTTAGTCGGTTTGTGCTCTATTCGTGATGACCCTGAAAGGTAAATTCTCTTTATTCTTAATGTTATTCATGAACTATTCAAACTTCCTTATAATATCAAATGTATGCAAGTGTATGATCGATTGATCTATTGTCTGGCTAAATGTGTTTGGGGGAACGTTATGTTATTGTTGGGTTTGGTTTCGCCAGCTTAACCCTTCTCTTTCCCTTTATTTGGGGTGTCTTTATTTTGGTAATTAGAAAGGTTTTTCATGGGCTTTAATTCTTTTTCTTTAAAAAAAATATAAATAATAAATAAAAAAAGGACAAAAAATTATGTCATTTCTTTTATCTAAGTATTGAATACCACGTCAAGTCTTGGACTTGCTTGGTAATTAAAACGCTCTTTCATAAGTTTTTAATTCTTTTTTTTTAATAATAATAAATAAAAATTATAAAATTAATTTTTTGAATATCATGTCAAATCTCAAATTTGCTTGATAATTAAATCTTTTATCATGTGGAATGTCGAATTCTCTTGATATTATATATATATATATATATA
>Ga0214542_1000638_pt1 | contig 65291 bp, 28 predicted proteins | sample CNSS1metaG_FD_160096 | JGI IMG/M metagenome (GOLD analysis project Ga0214542, IMG submission 160096) | Root nodule microbial communities from cowpea collected in UCLA plant growth center, Los Angeles, California, USA - CNSS1 | ecosystem: Host-associated > Plants > Roots > Nodule | place: USA...
TATATATATATATATATATATATATATATACTCGTAAGTTTCTTGTAAATTAGATAGTTTTTTTTAAAATATTTTGTAATGATAAAATAGAAAATATATATTAATAATAAAAATAATGTATCTTAAGGTTAAGGGTTCTACTAATAATATTATTTTATTTTACGAGCAGGTAAGGAAGAAAGTGGAATGAATTAGGTTAAATTTTATTGAACAGAATATGATCTGTTTCCTAACTCATTTGTTGTAAACCTAACTTATCTATTTTATTAAGACCTTCTCGTAAGATCTTTTTTAACCTTTTAATAAAGCTTGCTATTTGAAAGTCTAATTTGAGAAAGTCTAATTTGAATTAAATCATTTTAACAGGTAAAAATCCATCACGTAAATTAGATAGAAAATATATCGGCCAAGTCTTATATGTAGATAAGCATGTTTTCTTTTTGGGTAGCCATAAAATTTAAACTTTTAAATGAACTAAGGAGTGCATAGTCTTAAAATATTATTATTATTATTATTATTATTATTATTATTATTATTATTATTATTATTATTTACTTAATAAAGGTGGCGTGTTAAGGTAATATATATTCTTAATAAAAAGTTTGACACTGTTGACTAAATAGATTTTCGAAAAAAATACTAAAATGACTTATTTAATACGAAAACTGGACTTGAAGTATGTAGCATGTGTTTCAATCTAAGTTAAGAAATTCAGTTTAGTTTAACTTAATTAAAAGCTAATAAAAATGTTGTAGTCTTTAGGTTCATTAGAACAAGAAATTAAATTTGTTTTACCGGATCTGAAAAAGTAAGCCAAATATGTTCGTGCATTATTAAATAAACATTAACAATTGATTTTGACTATTTCAATTGAAAATTCAAATACATTCATATGTTTTGTATATTTAAGACTAACATGGTATTAGTTGTATGTGGGACCTAACTTATTGTTTTCTTTATCCGTGACTTTCTATAAAGTATTGTTAAATTTAGTTAAATTTTAGGAATGTTAATTGAAGAAATAAATTTCAGTGCAAAAAAATTTATTTCCAACTCTTCAATCATGCACTTTAAAACGTAAATTAACTTTTAATTGCTTATTAATTCGAAGTGGTGTTGTTTTCAGAGTAAGTTTCTTTGATAAATTATCAAATATATTTTATGGTTGTAGTTCCTTTAGTTTTTATTTTTTTTTTCCCAAAAGGAGTTACCTACGTCATATTATCTCATTGTTCAAATTTTTATCCAAAGTATTTTATAGGTAAAAAATAAAATAAAAATTTATTGGGAAGTAGAAAGTTAAAAATCACTAAAAGACCAGAATTTATCATAATGAAACACATGTTTACATGAAACAGAAACAAAGTTCAAATTTGGGTCTTTCTTCATGTAACTTTTTTCTTTCGGCACCCCATAAAAGTTGTAATTCACAAAATACTTCTTTTAAAATTATAATAAAAATCCCCTCTAGTATCTTATTTTTAATTTTGTTTCTATTTTTTATGAGTTTATTCAATTTAATTATAATTTTCCTTTTTCAATTTGATATCAATTTTTGTTAATTTTGTTCAATTTAATTTTTTGCTAACATCGTTTAAATAATTAATGGACTGTAAATATTGTATGTCACGTGTGTTAATGCTTTTCTTAACATTTTTTATTTTTTAATTTTTAAAAAATTAATAATTAAAAAAATTTTATATGTCAAGTGTCAATATCAATGTTATATTCAATTTTGTCTCTATATTCATTATTTTTATTCAATTTAGTTCATTTTTTTAAATGGAGGAATTTTGGTTCTCCATCCCAAATGAAACCAAATTTAATTTTATATAGGTGTTATATTGATATTTTATTAAATATTTTTAATATAGGGTTAGATTTAGTTTCAAAACTAGAATCAAAACTCTTAAAAGTGGAAAATAACACCATTAGTTTAAAATTTTGAGAAGTTAAAAATAACATGACATTTTTAAAATTTTAAGGGTTAAAAATGGAGAGTAACACTACCACTGTGTCATTTTTAACCTCTTACAATTTTAAATCAATGATGTTAGCCCTCATTCTTAACATTTTCATTCAAATTTTAAACTAATTGTAAACATGAATTAAAAATATTTAATAAAAATGAGAATTTTAATAAACATACGAGTATAATATTGATATAAAAATTAAAATTATTTTCAATTTAGAAAGGACAAAATTGCTACATGTAAAAAATATATGGAACCAACTTTAACAAAAATAATGAATATAAAAATCAAATTGATAAAACATTGACTGTGACATGTAGTATTGATCTTGACATGTGGAATTGACCTTGACACATGATGACTTGACACGTGAATTTTTTTTTAAAAAAAAAAAAAAAAAAAACTAAAAAAAAAAATAACATAAACTCACACATTGAAAAAAAAAAATCATGACTAAACTTAACAAAAATAGTAACTAAATTAGTATTTAAACATTTTCTATACTTTTTGAATTGGATATTCTAGAAGAAATTCCTTAATCAATTTCGAAATCCTTAATCTGAAACATAACTAAGGGAGCAAAAAGGAACACAGAGTTATAGTTCTCTATAAATGCCAAAGTCTCCAAATAACTAAGGGAGGAAAAAACTTGAAGAGAGAAAAGAGAGAATGAGTAAGGTACAAAACAGACTGGTGCAAGAAGACAAAATCTGGTGCAGAAAGAAACAGCCTAAAATTTGCAGTTTCAATTTCAATGGGGTAGTTTACCCCAGGACCCAAAACAGACTTTTCTTCCTGCATTCTGTGAATATTAAATGCATCCCTATTCTACAATTAAAAAGACTAAAATGCTATTTCACACTACATTAGGTCATTGGTGTTGCTACGTATCATCATCACTGTTACCTTCTTTGGAAGGAAGAAGAAGAAAGAGAGCAAACAAATAAATTAAACATTTGAATAATTTAAATATTATTGAACAATATCTAATTTTTAAAAAATCAAATTTTGAATATATATAATTAAAATTAATAAATAATTTTAATGAAAAAAATTATAAAAAAATATTAAAAATTATTAAATAGTTGTTGACGATGGATTACAAGTCAACCTACTTTAATTCCAGCTCAAATTATTTTGTCTCGTAGGTTAAATCAGTCGTATTCAATTTATTTCACGTATAAAAAAATTGAACTTTTTTCAATCCATTAATTACTGTGGCTCAAAAATTTGAATATATTTTACCATGTCTAATTTATAAAGAATAAAATACTCATTTTCAAACTAATGGGAGTACAGTTCGAAATTATGGAGGTACAGAAAGATAAAGCCCATAAAACAACTCTAAAGATCATGAACAAAGGACTAAACTTTGGCTGTGATTGATCCAGTTACGAACCCTCACACCCAACTTTTCACAACTATTTTGTGTTTCGTTTTTTTATTGTCTTTTATTGAGTTAATTTTTTTTCAACCCATTTTCCATTATGATGTAATCCTTTTTACTTCTTATATATAGATTTTGAGAAATATTATTACCTGTACAAAAAATTATTCAATAATTTGTCCATGAGAAAAGAGAAGAGAAAAACAAAAACGAAATTTGAATTGTAAAACAAATAATGCAATAGAAAAAGAAATAGATATTGAGGTTGTAAAAAGATAAAGTTTTAGTTATAATAATCATAGGCCCAAAATATTTTAATTGAAATAATAGGATTTTTTTCATATTTGAATCTCTTTCATAATTACACATCTTTAATCAAACCAATAAAGAAAATAAAATGTAATATATATATTATTTTCTTTATTATATATATATATATATATATATATATATATATATATAACATTTTTTATGTGTTTTGAAACAATAGAAAAACTTATATTGGCCACCAAGAATAAGATAAAGATATTCGTACAGAATAATGTAAAATTCAGACGGAAAGGAAACCAAATATATGTTTAATATTTTAAAAGTTGAACCTGTCAATACCATTATGTATTTATCTACTTCCTTTTTAATAAATTTTTCTAACCTAGCATTTTTTTCTTCTTTGTTTTTTAGTGAAAATTAAATACGATAGTAAAAATATGTTTTTTAAAATTAGACAATTTATTTAGTTTTATATTTATTTTTCGAAAATAAGTTATTAAAAATAATAGAAATATTCATATTTATATTATATTAGAAATCAGAATATATACATAACTTATTTAGATATTGAGATTTATTCTATCTACTGGTTTGAGTTACAACAGAGAAGTGTTATCATACAGTGAAGTTAGGTTTGAGTATCAGATCCACACTTTTTTCTTTTCTCCCCACTATATCACTGTGCCATGCTAAGAGGTGCCAACAAGCCAGGTGCTTTCTTATGCCCCACACAAAAATTATTACATACTTGGAGAATGCATATGTTTCATGTATGAGATTTTAGAGTCTTTGCAACAATTCAGATTATTAACACTAAATTGAACTTAACATAAACGACCTTTGCTTCTATCTTTGGATGGAGTTTTATTGTGTTTGTTTTCAAAGTGTTGACTCGAATTCTCATACTCTATTATGAGTCAAAATATCCTTATACTCCCTCTCATCCATGGCTGCCACTGTTATTTCATCATTCAACCACTGTTTATGTACAGAAGACAATACAAATAAACACATACATACATACATATATATATATATATATATATATATATATATATATTTAATATCAATATAAATCAATCATGAAAAGAAATCATCAATCCTTCTGCTGCATCAATACCATATACAATATATAAATATATACTCCCTCCCCAACTTTATGGATCCTATAATTAAGCTAACTTAAATTTCTGAAAGTATAATCCTATACTACTATCAATCTTTACAGGGAGCAAGCATCCCCTCCCATGCCAGGAATTTCAGTATACCAGAATCAAGCTACATTTCCATGTGTCTATGAAAACAACATATATATACCTCTCAATTTCTTTTCTTGTGCAGCAAGCTAAATCTTCTGCCAAGTTAACAAGTCTTCAGAGAAATTCAACACTCATCAGAACTGAGATTTTTCTCATAAATTTTCCAATATTTTCTACCAGTTCTTAGGCCACGAAATCAGGTAATAACTGAGCAACAAACCTCTTTCTGTTTTGAATGTCAATGCTCTCATAAGTTGTTCCCGAGTGAGACGAAGGTGGAGTGTTGATAGAACAAAACTCGTTCCCACTCGTTCCCATCTCAAGTCTCCTTCCCAAATGAATATTCTGTGAGAGAAATCCATGCGGAGTTCCTGACATAGAAAGGTTTTCATTGTGGGGAAGGCCTAGTGTGAGAGAAACACCATTTCCATGGAACCTTGAAGCCAGTTGCTCAGTGCTGACGTTGAACCTGTTTCCGATGTCTTCCATGGTGAACGCTCCAAAACCCCCACTATGGTTTGCATTGCCACTCATCAAAGGGTATCCATCTTTGTGGTGCCTTTCAATTGCTTCTCTGGTGTTTGCATGCTCACCAATATTGTGCTTCATTTCCATGTCCACTGAGAGGATACTACTTGGAGAGTTTTGCATTTCAGAACTTCTTGGTTTGTTGGGACTCGTATGCACCTCGGATGATCCTGCAAGATGAAAACCGGAGTGGGATTGAAGGGACCCTCCCATAGGAGACATTGAAGAGTTTGCTGAGATTTCATTTGGAGAAGTGTTTTGGTTGTTGAAGCTATCTTGCTTTGGTTGAAGATTGTCTCGTTTAATGGCTCCTGATTCTGGTGCAACATTTGCTGTTGATCCCAACTCCTTGTTCAGTTCTTTCGATCTGGTGTTTTCTGAGCCGTTAGCTTGTTCATGATCTTTCATTTCTTCCATGTACATTTCTTCAACCATTGGCTTCCACAGCCGAACCCGGGCATTGATGAACCAGTTTGACACCTGCATTAAACTTGTCTCGTATCAGAAACCTTTGATTTTCAGATTTACTTTTGAATTCTTTAAAAACCAAAAAGAGTATAAAAAAATAGCAGTATATCACATAAAGAATATAGTTTTAATTTTTATTTGTAAGTTAAAATAATGAATTTTGGGCAGAAAGGAAATACTGATATGTTGTTTTGGAATATTGTCATGGGAAAATAGTAACTTTCACCCTATTTTAGAGTGAAAGAAGAAAATGTCAGAAAGAAAGTAACAAATTGACAACAACAAGAAATAAAGTGAAAAGAAGATAAATAAGTAAATAAATAAGTACTTTAACAAATATTGAATTATTTGATAACCTATTATTTATAATGTATTATTACTAGAAAAAAAAAATGTTTTTGTAGTTAAAAGAAAGAAGGGAAAAATAAGAAATATAAAGTTGTCGTATATGATTTTTCTGGTTCATATTTATGTTTGGAATTACCTCATTTATTAACATATTGTTCGGTATTTTGAAAGGAGATCACGGGAAAAATATAACACCAATAAGACATGAGTTTATCTTTCACAAAAAAAAATTGACACTTTTTTCGACATAAAATCTTAAGAAATAAGTTTATGAATCTTCATCCTTGTATAATATTATATTTTTTCATTTTTTAGTCAACTTAAGAATTAGATTGATACTTGAATTTCAAATAATTTGAACTGATTCTAAAACACCGTCATTCAATTCTCAACATGAATTTTATTATGTATGGATTGTTATAAATTGAAGTAAAACTACACTCTCGGTTTAGATTATTATAAAATGATTTTTTGACAACTTTTTTTTATTACAATTTGAAGTGATATTCTATAATTGACTTTTTATCTTTTTATTTTTTTATTTTTTCATATTCTAAAATTATTTAGAAAATATGATCTCATGTGGGAAGATAAAATTTTCAAAATTGTCCAAATATCATTCTATCAAGTAATTTATGATCAAAATCATCCACCAACACTTGATTACCCGACACCTAGAAAGAGAAAGAATAAAGGGAGGGCATTGTTTCCAAAAATAATATAAATATAATAGATATTATTATTTAATGAGAAAAAACGATGGGTGAATGTTAATAAAGCAGTTGATAAATAAAACTGAGTATTTAAAAAAAGGTAAGAAAAAAATATGGCTGTCTGAAAAAGCTTAGAAGAAAAAGTAAGTATTTTTGAAACTCAACGGTTGATGGTGTTTGATAATTTTGATGAAACATACCTGGCTTCTAGCCAGTCCAGTTTGTTTAGCAAGCATGACTTTATCGGAGTCCTTTGGATAGCTGCAGGTCGCAATTAGAAGCAGTGATAAGTTGAAACGAAGTGTATGCAATAGCTAGAATGAAAATACTTGAACAAAAGAAAAGGGTGATGAATTGTTGCAGAAAGATGTAACATACGGGTGAAGAAAATGCTCAAAAAGCCAAGCGCGAAGAATTGAAACGGCGCGTTCTGGCAAGCCTCTTTGTGGCCTCCATGCATTGGGCTGAATCATTCCTAGCTGCTGCAGTGCCCTTTGTTGCCTGAGATGGTGATCAACATATCTCAGCCTTGACCCTTCAACTTTCACTCCCAAGCAATCATCTTCACCCAATGTCTTGCTCGTGGCTTTGATTTGCGCAGAGATTGCATCTTTAAGGCACCGGAATTGCTTTGAGATAGTCCTTAGGGCAAGGGCAGTGTATGATTTTGCAGCTCCATAACCCGCAGCTTGCTCAAACGATGATACCACAATTTGCATTTGGTGGTGATATTGCCTGTACCTTTGTTCCACCTGCAAGTAAATAAAAGATTAGTCAGAATCATATGTGATCATGCAGAGATAGTATACGTAATTAAAGCGTATCAGATTAAAAAGTCAGAACATGAAACAAGAAATTGGACCCTTATGTTATGAGTTATAGGTATAAAGTTTGTAACTTTGCTCAATCTGAATGAATAAAGGGATCTGGCATGGATAAATGCTGAAACTGACCCAACTGGGTCCGAACTCAAATTATTCTCTGACAGTACTCATCAGACCAAATTACTTTTTTTGCCAGTTTACTTTCCTCTCTACGCATAATTTCAGGGCACACGAGAAAGAACTGAAAACGAGAGACAGCATTACTGTCAATTTCACTGACCCTCTGCCAGTGTCACATTCTTGATTATTGCCTCCTCCAAAAGCTGAATATATCGTACTACAACATAATTTTCCAATTACTGAATCACCAACACAGACCGAATGACTGACACAACCAAACCAATTACTTAATTATAGTACTTTCACAAGATCAAACACCCACACAGACATATATATAAGTGTATACGCACACTATTGCATGACAAATAGAAAATCACTGTGCGTAATAGTAAACAAATTATTACCTCATCGAGCATGTTCACAAGCTTCGACTTCTTCATCTGAAGTTCTTGTCTTTGAGCGGTGCTGAGTTCGACCACTTGTTTCCCTGCACTGTTTTCTCCTCCACCACTCGAGCCATCGCCACCACCAGCACCGGAATTATTAGATTCTCTACTCGCTTTCACCTTCTCTGAGAACTTTTCCTCTTTGTAGATTCCTTTTCCTACGTTAACAACTTCATCCAGAAGCTCCTGCGCGGCTTTCAGATACTTCGACCCCAGAATCAGGCCGGAAACTCCTGTCGACGCAGCCGACGACGGCGAGTTCCCGGTTCCGGCGACGTGGCCCTGTCCGGCAATATCAAGCTCGCCAGAAACTGACCTGAAATTCGTTTGCTGTGAAGAAAGGCTGAGAGACAACCCCTGCTGACTGGGCCGCCGGAAACCGCCACCGCCGGAGCTGCTAGAAGGCGTTCCAGGTTGATCAACCCCCGAGCCCCAGAGGTTATAGTGAAGGCGAGGGGCGGCGGCGGAGGAGGCCACGCCGGAGAAGCCGTGGAAAGCGGCGATGTTTTCCCCGAACAACGACGGTCGGGTGTGAGCGTGGTCATCGGAATTCCCGGATCCGAGGATGTTTGCGACGCCGTGAATCACGTGCTGCTGCTGGTTGGGGGAAGGCGACACCGGCGGCGCGTGGGTGAGAGTGGCGAGGTTGAGCGCGTTGGTAGCGTTGGAATTGACGAGAAGTGTTGGGTGGTGCGGCGCGTCAGCATAAGGTACGTAAGATGGGTTCATAAGGTAAAGCGTTTGCAAGCCATCTGCAGAAGATTGAATCTCCGAAGTGCTTCCATGAAAGTACGTCGCCATGTTACGCTTTCCGTTCTTGTATTCTACTTTCTCTCTCCCTCAGTCACACTGTCACAACACAACAACAACAACATCAACAACAATAACTTTCTATTATTAGCCTTTCATTTCAATTCATCATATCCTGTTCCAGGATCTCTATATATATTCTTTTCACTTCGATCTTGATTAGCCCATTATGCATGTATATTGCAAAGCTATGTTGGATTAACACACAAGCTTCCTCCACCAATGTTGGGGCTTTAATTAAATTAAATTAAATTAAGGTTCTTGCTTGTTTGTTACAGATCCTGAAAAACAAAAGATAAACAGACATCCTCGGAAGCTGTGCCAGTGAATCCTAGTAACTGAGTACCTTAAATTTGGCAAATCAATCGGGACAAGTAAACAACAATTTAACATGCGTGTGTGATGGAGGAGGTGAAAAGGAGGTTGTATCCTTGGATGATTGTTGATGGAAAGTGAAAAGTGATGATGAAATGAATAAAAAAAAGATATAAAACTTGAGAAATGGAAACAGATCCTGTGGGAGAGGAATCACATGAATATAGGTGAGAAGAAATTAACGTTTGTTGTGTTCGTACCATTTGGTGAATTAATAAATGGATTGAGGAAGATAAGAGAAGAGAGGAAGGTAGAAAGGTGCTATCTAGATAGAGAAAGTGTCCCTCATGTGAGAGCTTCAACTTCAGCTTCACCTTCGTTCATGGCTTCTTGATTGCTCCTGTCATCAGTATTCTCTGCAACTCTCTGTCTCTCTTCTCCAAATGGAAATTCTATATATATATATGTAAAGAAAATTAATATTTAAAATAAGCAGATGAGTGATGAGTGGTGACTGCTGAGATTGTGGTCCTATTTATTTTAGTAATAATGTTAATTAAATAGGCTTAACATTAATATCCCTCTAATTGCTTTTATTTATCAACAATAATTGACAGTTCAAAAGTATTTTTCTTGTTGTGTTGTACACGCTCAGATCTAGCGTTTCTCCTATATGCGTCTTATCCTCCATACTTTTTCAGCCTTTGGTAGGTATAACAGGTGATATTTTATGCTATACTTTTCAATTCACAAAAATTATATTTTTAAAATACTATACCTTATAAATCTTGTTTTTAACACATTTGGTTAGTAGTTAGCAAGTTTAGAAAACAAAACAAAGTCTATTTAATTAAAATAAAATAACGAAAAAGAAGATAGGTAGAAGTACGTAATAGGAGTAGAGGTTATTGAGTAAATCTCATATTTTGTAAAAATAGAAAATATTTAGAATTTTATAAGAGTGTATATTTTATAAAAAAAAAAATGTGTAAAAAAATATATCCATTATCTTTTAAAACAAACGTAATTTAAAAATAAGTAAATGAGGTCAAAATGACATTCTAAAATTCAATCATAAAATGAAATAAACACTTATATATCACAAACATGTATTTGTCACCTTTTTTTTTTCTTTATCTAATTTTTCTTTTCTTTTCAAACCGCATTACATTTCTCTTTCTTCTCTCTTTTTCTATCAAGCCTCAAAGAACTTTGAGTGTGTATACATATTTTATCCTAAAAGAAAACTCCGTTGACATAGTGCACTTTGTTTGATTAAAAAAACCAAACACTCCCATCAACTCCAAAACACACACTTAAAGAAAAAAAAAAGTGAATTTAATTAAGATGTCACGATTACGTACACCTTGTTACAACTTTATAAACAGATCGAGTGACATAATTATTGAATCCCAATAGAGAAATTTAAGTAAATAAAAAGAGTAGGGTAGGGTAGGAGGTGAATGGGTTAAAGAAAAGGAAAGATAAAGCCATAATAAGGGTTGCTCTTGAACCTTCACGAAAACTTAGGCATGAATATGCTCCAATTTCATCATATCTAGACCTATAATTTGACCTAGTTTCTTTTAATCACACACTCATTTATTCTTCTTAGATGAAAGTAATTTAGCAATAAATTAAATTTATGTCTAAAGATAGTTAAAAAAAAAGCAAACTAGCAATGTGGTTAAATAGGTCACTTCATTAGATTGGTAGAACAAGTTGTGTGGAATTATTTATATGCTTTTACAAATACATGCAAATAATAATAACAAGAAGAAGAAGTAAAAAGAAAGATTTAAAAACAATAAAAATAATAAAACGAATAAAACTTGTTTAATACGATTCTTGAGATGATTTTGGCACAATTATAAGGCCACTCAATAATCTGACTTGGAAGTAAACACTTACACTAGTTCGAAGTGCTCACACTACAACCATGAAATGATGTGTATATAATTAATTACTTTACTATTATTCTTATTACCTTTAAATTATATGATTAAATTGTAATATTTATTGATTGATACATTTTTTTTTGGCATAACAACAGTAATTTACTAAATATCACATTTTTAAAATAAAAAGTTACTAACTAACACTACTAAAAAAACTCATATTTTCTGTCAATTTTGTTTTGAAATCTTTTTCGTAGAGAAATTTTTTTCGTAGGAAATACTTACAATTTTTTTTGTGAAAAAAAAAATTACAAGAAATTGCTATCAATTTTCTTGCAAAATATTTTGTATAAAATACTTTTTACAACAAATTTTGTAAGAAATACTTGTAAATTTTATAATTTTGTAAAAAATGATTACTCACCAAAAAATTATCTGCTAATTAAAATTCTTAAAAAGTGACAAAAAAAATCTTTTTTGTAATTTTTTTTAACAAATTTATAAGAAAATTTTTAATATGATAACTTTTAGTAGTGTAATTTTTATACTATAGTTAGGATGTAGTTTCTATCTACCAAAAGCACGATATACTACTAGTCAAACAAATTTTAGAATGCGGTTTATTTGAACAAAATTAAAGTTTTATCTTAAATGTTAATATTGAATTATTATTATTATTATTACCTTAATCTTTATGATGCAAATTAGTTACGTAAACTTTTAATTTCAGTTGAAAGTATACTGTAATAAAATTTTCCCCAACTGAAAAAAAAAATGGATCAACCATCAATGAACAACTAAAAAAGTGTTTCTAATTAATAATTTGATTTCTCGATCTCTTCTTCATTGGATTCAAATTATTATTATTATTGTAAGTGGAGGAGGTTGTATTACATATATGAAGATTACGTTAGAGACTAATTAAGGCACTAACTAAACATGTGTCACATATGTGAAAAATAATTACAGTAATGAATATAATAAAATGGTATGAACTAGAGAACCGTCCCCACAAATGTTGCACCAATGAATTCTTATCTTTGTTTGCAAAGGTAAAAGAAAAAGTTGGTTTCAATTAATTGGCGCTGTCGGTCCCTTTTAAATATCCTGCTTCTAATTAATTTTTAATATTAAATTTTAATAATTTTCTCTTATAAAGTAGTGTCTTTTAAGTAATTTTTTATTTTTTTTTCATTTTTAATATTCACAAAGTTCTTAAAAAAATTTACACGTATTTAAAATTTTGATCACTGAAATAACATGTAATTCATGGGAGTAGACGGAACATTTTCTATCTTAATTTGCAATGGAACTCTCAATAATAATAATAATAATAATAATATCTAGAAATGCATAGCCAGAATAATGTTTATGACCAAAATTTTCTCAAATTTATACAAATCCTCGCCCATTTTCCACGATTAATATGTATTTCATCATTAATTTAGGAAATATGAAAAATATAATTAACAACGCAACTTATGGCCAAAAAATTTCTCCCCAACATATTCTATCCCTATTTTTTTTTTATAATAAAATTTCATGATTTCGATGAAAGTAATTCAACGGCAACTTTGTTTTAACCAAAACTTAAGAAAAAATGTTTACAGAGTATTTTTTTTTTTATTCGTATATATGTCATAGTGCCACCAACTTTAAATACAACAAAAAGGAGAAGAGTTAATAACTTGCAAAATAAAACTAAATAAAATTATGCAATTAGAATAAAATAAGTTAAGTTGTATACTTTTCTGATAAAAAAATGATTCCGTCTATCTTTATTTGAATCATAAAAAAAAAAAGGATATTAATAGAATAAGGACCCAATTTTTATCCTTAATTTTACAATTCATAGTAAAAAAATACGTTCCCTAGAAATTATAGATTTAACGCATAAAAATGAAGACAGAAATTCTTATTTTTAAATCACTCGTGAAATGGTTTATTTCCTTTTTAAGAAAGAATATTAAGTTAAAATTCCAGCAAGATTAGGACTAGCATATAGAGTTCACAATTGATCTTGAAAATTATAATTTTATTAAGAGAAGGAGTATGAAGAGAATTATATTCCATATAAAAATCAACATCCAATCACAGAAAATTTTGCTATCATGATTGGAATTTGACTCTTGTAAAATATAAATATAAACACTGATAATTTAAATACATTCCATATCAAGAAAAATATTCTCTCACACCATTTCGTTAGTTGAACGTACGAATGTCAACGGAGCGGGTAGAGTACGGATAATAGCTCCCCCGTATCCTACTGCTGGATAAATATTTGTCACGTATTCGTACCCATATCCATTGGGTATCCGTTATGCGGGTATCCGTCTATTTTTTTCATATCCGCGGGTATTTAGGGGTACCCGCGGGTATTTGCAAAATTATTTAAAAAATAAATATTTAATCATAAATTCAAATAAAATAAAATAAAATACATCACTGTCATAAATTTTAAATAAAGTTCTAATAAATTCAAGTTAATACAAGTCCAAATAATTGTAAAAATAAATATAAAATGACATTCAACACAATGGAAATTCTTTAATTAGTGCTTTGATCAACAAACCCATTCACCTTCTCTGATTGAATACTGAAAAATAAACAAAACAAACAAATAATAAACCTCAATTGTCACGTGTCAAGTATTCTTATTTTGATTCCATCATTTGACAACAGACATACCATCAACTTCATTGTCTATATAAGGTTTGATGTATATGTCCAATTTCAAAGAAAGGAGAGAGAAAAATGTCAAGGGGTAAGTTTAGCGGGTACGGGTATCCACGGATACGAATACTATGATACCCGTACTCGCGCCATTAACATGCAGGTATCAAAAATACCCGTACTCACGGGTAACGGATATCCATTTTTAATATCCATTTTTTACCCGTTGCGGATTTTATCCGCGGATACCTGCGGTTAAGGATTTTTTTGACATCCCTAATTGAACAATAACTATTATTTGATTCAAAAGAAAAAACGTGATAATAAAAATAAAAGTGGTAAGCATGGACAACAAAGGGTCATATGCGAATTTTATTATTTTATCTTTTATTTTTACAATAAAAATTCATTTACATTATCATTCTTGTGGATATACAATTTTTATCTAATCTTCATTTTCACCGACTAACAAGTATATCCATATAGACATATCACTACCCATGTTTTTACTGTTCCAAAAATTAATTAAATTATTTTTATAAAATAAATCATAATAAATAAATTATAATATCATCAAAATATTCAATACTAAAAGAATATATTCTGTTTTCTTCGGGATATAAAATATTAAGAAAAAATATTATACTTATATAAATTTTAAATTAGTGTATCAAATAACAATTACAAAAAATTCAAAGAACTATAAAAATACTAAACAATTACGCATAACTAAATTTTATAATAACTAAAACATTTTTTTTATTTATATATTTTTATATATATATATATATATATATATATATATATATATATATAAAAGAAATAATAGATATGCTATGATAATTGAAATTGAAAATTTTAGTTGCTAACATATCATATACCTTCATTGTCAAATATTTGAATAAAGATAAAATAGGTATTGAATTATAGGTATAGTGATGAAAACGGGAGAAATGCGTACATCGTCCTCATAATTTAAAAAATTGGATATTACTTATACATGAATGTGAGAATTTTTTGTCAAATTAGTTATATATTCAAATAATATCTACATAGATGAATTTATTTGTCACACGCAAAAAAAAAACATAATAATTTACAGAAGAAATTTAATTATATTTTATTAATATACCTCATAATTCCTTTTACATTTCTATCATTTTGAATAAAAAATATATTAATTATATTATTTGGTACAACATTCGTTTAAAATTGATGTAAACTTTTATAATATACTAGAAAAAAATATCTTATTATTATTTATTTTTGTACACTATTTAAAAAAATAGTTTAAATATTTTTTGTTTACTATTCAAATATTTGAATGCTGCATTATGTATATTGACATGATATATAATAAGAAAATGATAATAATGAACTGAATGAAAAAAAAAATTTCAATTAGCGAGTACAACAACGCTTATGTAAATATTTTTTAAATATGTATGATATTATATTAATGAGTATTGATATTATAATGTCATTAAATTAATATACAAAATAAATTTATATTTATTAAAAGTAGCGTGAGAAGAATGAAAAAAAGAAGAGAAAACAACTTTATAAAAATCATGTAAAAGTAATTGTTATTTTCAAAAAAATAAAACAAATACAAAATTTATTATAAAGAAAAAAATAGAAATAATAATTGTGAAAAAAATTGAATATAGTTATTTATATTTAGTTATAGTTATACAAAAATGTGATTTTTTATACTATATACATTTTGTATTTATATTATGTATACAATATTTTTTAATTCATCTATTATATTATACGTATCTTTCATAGTCTATTACCGTTTCTTCTATTTTATACTTGTTAATGATTTTATACTAAGGTACACGTAAGCATGATTCCGTTGTATATAATGTCTCAATCTTTAATAAAGATAAAACTGTTCTAATTTAATCAATGATATTAGTTGGAACGTAGACTTACAACTGTATCAATTTTTTAAAATAATATTTAAATGTGTTAATAAAAAAAAAACCATCAGTGTTTTAATTCAGCAATAGCAGGAGAAAAAAATGTAAATGACAAAAAGCTACAGTATAATGTGTTTGATATTTGTTTGAAATGGTTTATTTCATAATGGGATTATAATTAGGAGTCTTAGTAATTTAATAAGATAGAAAATAATGGTGAAGTTAATGTGGGGACTGAAATAAGAACTGGGATTTGGTTTTAATTACGTGTAAGAACTTGGTTAACATCACTTTTTAGTGACAAATATCTGAGAAGAAGATAATCAAAAGAAGGAACCCTTGTTGAAAAAGTGCATGAGAAGAGATGACTCAAAACACCATACACTTATCCCATTATTTAATATTAGAACTTTCGTTTTGGATACCCATCATGGCCACAACCTCCCTTTCTCATTTTTCATTTTTTAATATTATTTACGTATCTCTCACTCATCATGCTAATTTTGCACCACCCAAATTTATTTATGTATTTCTATAATGCTTTTTTTTTAGTATATCCAATTATTTATTATATCTTCTACTCTTTTTTCTGAACAACACAATTAAATCGTCACATCTTCACTATAAACAACATGAACCTCCACCATTGAGGATGAACTCACACAAACCATCAACAAAGAAAGTCCAGAAAGAGAAAAAAAAATGATTCACAATTGTAATGGTTTTCATATGAAAAAAAAAAATTAGATGTGTATAATCCTATGTTTGTAATGGTTTCTCAAGTTATGAAGTCTATGAAAATTTTCCAAATATTTTGTTATTGCACTTTTTTCCTTTGTCGTCCAATACCTATTTTATTGATAAGTAATTTTCTTAACAAAATTTGATCAACCACTTCTTTATTCTTTCCATGTATAAATATTTCGAAGTTTCTTCCCTCATAATGCCCACGAGTATATTGAATTGAAACTAGTTTAGATATATCGATTTAATAGTTAAATAAAATATCAAACTCACTATACAATCAATAATTCGAAAATTTCATTTCACATAGATACAAATCTTTAAACATATAAATTGAAATGAATATTTTGAATGATAATGTTTTTTTTTTCTGTAGTACGAGGATTTTGTTTTTTTAAATTAACATCATATTTTATTCAATTAATTTTTCATTATTTTTATAAATTAATCTCAATATGTTTTGAAAAGAAAATGTCAACAATTAAAAATAAATTTATATCATGATATGAAGTATTTATCATAAACCTAAAATAAATTTTATACATTTAAAATTATTTTCTATGAATTTTAATCACAACAATTTATATATTAAAAGTAATTATCTATTATAATTTTTTCTTGTGCTTACTACATTTCTGCTTGTACATAAAAAGTGTTAAAGAGAACTAAGATGTCATATAGCAATAAAATAGAAATTTTGATATAAATTTGCATTAAAATAATTTAAACACATGTTTTAATTATTTTTACCATATTTGTAAAACATATCAACATTAACTTTCCTTGGTTTGAGAAAAGACAGTAACTATACATCTGAGAGAGTGTATTTTTAAACCATTTTAAGAATGTTGAATGAAAGTGTTCCACTTTGTAGTAGAAAAATAAAAGGGAAATGCATTGGTAAATTAGATTGAGGAAAAGTTTAGTATAGGGATACACATAGCTCCATTGTTAGGCTTTAACCACTATATGTGCTTTTCACCCTGATTTGATACACTTGATTAGTAATACCTCCATTTAAATGAGTGCTCCTTCAACCAACCTATAGTGACTTTTGCATGGTGGCCTAAACAATCATTGTGTTATAGGTCCACAAAAAGTGTCTCCATCCTCACTAGTCAATTAAAAAGAAAGAAAAACATCTGGAAAAGTTATTTTATCTAACTCATCTTTTCCACAAATCTATAATATGTCACTCTTATTATTACTATTTCCCCCAACTAAGTAGACCCATCAAACTCATACTATTACTTATCATATATACCACTCTAGATCTTATTAATAATTTGTTAATAAATGAACTTTAAGTGTAATTCAACCTTACAAAACCGGTTTACAAAGTGGAGTTTGTATCTATTTATATACTGTAATCTAATTGATGTAGGATCTTCAACAAACACCCTTACACCGGGACATATACATATCGAACGTGAAACTAGATATTAATTAGCAGTCCAATTGTGAGCGAAACAATATGTTTAACAAACAACAAATTTCACTAAAATAAACTTTAACACATCACTTTAATATCATGTTAAGAATTAGACTTTAAGTCTAATTTAATCTTACAAAATGATTATTAACATAAGGTTTGTACCTACTAACATAATGTAAACTCATTTTGTCTCTAATTAATCGATGTTTGATCTCGGACACAGTCCATATATATATCCTTCAACCATCAACTTGGATTAGTGTCATGTAACTATTCCATTCATTTTGTTACCTTGAAGTAAATGGGAAATGGGGGTAGGTGATGAGTGATGATATATAATGAGAAATTCTTAGGTGATGTTGGAGCATAGTAGAAAATTTTTTTCTTTGTAGTTTCTAGCAATGAATATATGATGAGAACAAGATGAGAATTAAATGGCATTTGCTCCTCCGACAGTACCTCAAAAGGAGCAGTTGTGGGCATGGACCACACAGGGTAGTTCTTGGCATGGCTCATTCAATAGCCACAAATTGTGGGCCTATTTATGTGGGTGCGTCAATATCACACGCCATAATGACAATGCCAAGAGCCTCCAAACACGCAACTATGTATATTGTTTCGTCTGCTTCTCCCCCAATACATCGATCCACCAACACTATTAAACCCTTCGTCCCTCTCATCCCCCTCCAAATACAACTATTCCAAACCTTTTTCTCAATAAACAATATATCTTAAAATAATCTGCTTCTGGTTATAAATCGTAGACAACAAACTCTCATTTGTGACTGCATAGTACCATTGCGGCTCTGCTTTGTTAAACAAATATTTAAGGAAAAAGAGATATGTATTCTAATGCGTTGGAAGTATGGTAAGTATATAAGTCGGTGTAAACCTCACTTTACAAGTCAATTTTTGTAGAATTGAGTTGGGTTTAAAGTTCACTTCCTACTCTAGTATAATCAAAGTTAAAACCTATTTTAGAAAGATTTGATATTTGTTCAACCTATTGTGCCACCCGTTATTAGGAAGTTTATTGTTTCTTGAGCCTGTTATTTCAGTCGCTATCAGATCACCCATAATATCTAATTTCACGTTCGATCTTACTTTACAAGTCGATTTTGTAGAGTTGAGTCAGACATAAAGTCCAGTTCTTAATATAATGTAGAAAGTCAATACATGTTAAAGATAAACCCCCCACCAACTTACAAGAAAGATTATAATAGAAGATTTTGTCCATGAAAACTTAGGTCTTTTTCCTGTAGCAAAAACTTTGAATTGGATCGATCTGAACAGCGAATTAACCAACCACTGTAGTGATCACCCCTTTAACCCTATAGTATACGATATGAGTTTCACACCTAGCTTGTCTTGAAATGATTGTATATTATTGAACCACGCCAGCAGAATCAATTCAGTTTTGTCCCTTCCTACACCAAATGGGGTTGCTCATACCGAGTAACGCGGCTGCGGTCGTAGGTAGCGGGCCATATCTAACACCTTCATTATTGACTTCCAAAATAATGCACACAAAACTCAAATTTTTTTTTCCTGAGAGAGGTTAGAAAGTAACAAAGTAATGTTATTCTGTAACTGAGGGAAACATAACACAGAGATATGTCAGAAAGATACGCGATATAGTAAAGATATGTTAAAACATGATCTGCATATAGAAAGTGGTTTAAAGAATACGAAAATTATAGAGAAAATGACTCTCTTGCATTGCATCTTAGAGTCTTCTTCAATAGTTATCGGATGGAACACGAATAATTGTGAAGAAAAAAGTTGGTGATAGAAAGAATAAAAGAACCTATACTTAACACTAGTCCTCGAATTGACCTAGCTAAAGCCAAGTGCATGGGACAGGGAAAGGTGTCCCTCCTACTGTCCTTGCATGTTATACATTTACGACCTTATTTTACAATATTATAAAATAAGAAGATGATACTCGTAAAAAGATGGTTGTAATGGAAGAAATATGTAGAAAAGTAAATTATAATATTGCAAAAGTGTTGTTTTTTCCTTGTTGAAGTTGTACAAGTAGCTTTTTTGAATTACCCAATTGGAGAATCGTAGTCAAATTGTAAAAAGGGGGAAAAAAGGTGCAAGAATATCTGTAAGGTAAAATGGTACCTTTTGAAGGAAGTCACATAAGTGTACTATATATATGGTTCCTGATCAGTAGTGAAATGAGAGGAACGAATCAGAATTCGTTCCACACCAAGTCAAATTGTCTTTTCAGTAAATGTTAGTTATAATTAAGTATAAAGTTTCAAAGCCATATTTTATATATATATAATTTATTAATGGGTTGATGTTGAAATATGGGTGATGATGCTAACTCATCGGAGTACCCTTCTTTTGCTTTCAAGTTTCAACAATAGAAACTCGTTTTGCAGCCAGAGTTGTTCATGTCCCACACGAGTTCAATACAATTTTATGGCCACAGTACTTTCATGAAGTGGAACTAATAAAATCCTTGTATCTTCAAATCTTGGCAACTGGAGGAACTAATTAAGAAACTGGCTTTATTCCCACACCTTTCATGAAATTGATGGGGTCGACGGAAAAGTTCAGGTTGCTCCAATTTTCAATTTTTAATACCAAACCATAAATGAAAAATAATGCATGTGTATAAAGTCCAATCTTACATTTGTATACATCAATTATAACACAAACAATTTTACATATTTTTTCACAATTACATTTTACATAACACCAATTTTTTTACATTCAAGGAACCTTTTTGACAACTTATCCCAAGATGATTTCCCTAAATCACTCCAATTGTCCTTTAAAGATCACAACCCTACAAAATAAGAGCAGTCTCTCAATTTCAAACCCTAGCAAACTCTTTTACTAAATCGACAAAGAAAAGACATTTTTTTTTTTCGCAATTGACTTAATTTAATCATATAAATTTGACAAAATTGTACCATGTAATTTGAATTCACTTTATTTGTAAAATCTTCGACAGCAGACAAATTAAAACTATGAATTAGACAATTAATTACTTAAACATTAAAACATACACTCGTAACCTTAATCAGAAAAAAACTCAATACACTAGACGTAATTCAAACCGATTTCATTTATGCTTATTTTAAGTTTTAAAAGAAATGTGATTTTTTTGTCTAACAAAATTATTTGTTGCGACGCATCAAAATATCATTGAGTCTCTAAATAATTAAGCTTAGTTTTTAATTTGTATTAAGTTTATCCGGTTTTAATTTGATTATCAAACAATGAGTACACAAATAACATGATTTATCTACGTTCATCTCCCAATTAGGGGTCCAATTTAAAGTGATGTCATTGGTTACTTCTCCTATGGACCAATCCGGGCATCAAAGCACGAATGACATTGCTAAAATATGTGTGGTCAATCCAAAATCACATCAATAAAGACATAAAAAATGGAATATCTTGCATCACTTTACACAACAATTCATATGAATTAAGAACCACCAATAACACATAGGAAAAACAGGATTTCTTTGATATCTCTTTTCAACTGAAATTCTACGCACTCATCAAATGAATTAAATCAAGAAGCCTTTTCCGAAGTGGAATTTGCGTTGCATCAACTTGGTACTATTAAGTAAATCTTCTCCCTCACTCCTTTTCGTGAACTCGTGACGCGCGTCATGGCTTTCGAAGATTTTGAGGTGGCCGAACCCTCCCTCGCTACTTAGGCAGTGTCATGTTTTCTGACAAGATAGCGAGACTTTGTCATCTAATAATTCAAAACCTAAGTATAAGGCGAATTTTATCTTATCATTTATGCCCTCAAAAGATGTTGATGTCCCAAGAATTTTAAATCACACCTATACAAAAACCCACTTCTGTTTCTTCAAAATTGTTAAGATTAAATCTTTTCCAACAATTACACTTACTTATTACCCTAAATAATATAAACAATTCACATTACGTTTAGCTGCTTCCTGTCACTGATTACGACTTCATATATTCCATCGTCTGCTCTCTATATAGGTCTCTATTATCACACATCTCCACCACCTTAAAACAATTGTTTTTTCATAAATTAAGAGGAATTTATTCAAAATTCAAAGAATAGTATAAAATTAAATCGTGTATAAATAAATGTGATATTAACTTCAATTAAATTTGTCGTAACTCATGAACAGCTTAAGCTTTGACAGCGAGGCTCTTCGAGTTTTCGTCTCCATGCAAAGACGTATATATACTAGATGCTTGTGACGTATAAATTATATAACTTTTATAATATTTTATTCCGTCTGATATTACATTTGTCGAAAATAATTTGTATGAAATAGTTAAAAAGAATGTATTAAAAAAAATAAATTTGAGATGGAGACGTAAAAACTAGTAATGAATATGGGTGAAAAAGGTTAGAAGGTGATGAAAAGAGAGTACAGGGGTGGTACCTTGAAATAATATTCCTTAGCGAAACAGAAAGAGCGGTTTAGATGTAGCCACGCTTTAAAACGCACTAATGAAAGAGGTTAGGCAAGTGAAGCGGGTCCCACGCTATCCCCACGTGCCAGCTACCGTGACTTTTCGAAAGTTGTTGGACTTTAGACAAAGCGGTGGGTCCCGCAGCTTAAAGACATCGACACGTGTCGTTTCATCAACGCTTGCTCTATTTGCGGGCCCCGGACTCGATAATCACTTCTTAAACACGCGTCCACTTGCGACCCGCTCGCCTGAGTGCGGGCCCACCGTAAGATTCGTGCAACTCGCGCGTGCGGGTCCCGGGGATCATCAATCAGAGCATAGTGTGTGAATCCGCGAAATTCATTGGGACCACGCCGCTGTATCATAGTCAATGTTGCAACCAATGAATGAGGTCGTTCTGGGGCCTGGAACTGGAAGTGAAAGAAGAAAAAAAAAAACAATTGTTTTTTCTGTTCCTTGTTTGTTTCGAAGAAAATGATAATTTTAAACGAATATTTTTTTGGATTATCATATGTCATTGCTAATTAGTTGAGCTAACGTGTTATGATGAAGATTTTTGTGGTGCTAAATTATGTAATGTAAATGTCCGTTAATTTAATTTATATCGTTGAAAGTTTCACATAAAAAAAAAGTTAATTCATAATATATATATATATATATATATATATTTATTTATTTATTTATGGAGTTAAGTTTGATTTAAAATCTACTTCTAACATAATATTAAAATGAAATTAGAATTTATTAACGAGAGTTTATTTTAACGAGTTTTCTTAAAAATTTTTGAATTAGGTTATGATGGTACAAACATATATAGTTTTGGGAAGGAACGGCGGGATCTCTTTCTTTTTTTTATTCTAGGAAAAAAAATGAAATTGCAAGGTGTTCTTTTTTCTGCCTTTATTTTCGAAAAACACTAACACTGGACTAATAGTAACGACAGAGTTTTTAATGAGATTAAAAATAGTTCTTAACAAAATTGTATGAAACTAATGAAAATGATTACAGTTATTTATATATAGTCAAAGATTAAAGACCAAAACAAAACCCCAAAATTGGTTGGAGGACCAATTCAAAATAAAAGTATAAAGTTAAAAGCATTTCAACATTAACTTTGCCCAAAAAGACTACAAAATGATAATAAATAGTTGATTAAGATAGATGAAGATGGAAAAGGTCTATTCCTATAAGTATACGTTATTTATATTTACAAGTTCCACAACTGACATTTTCAAAATTAACTTATATATATACAAGTTTTTGGATTCCGTAAATAGTGTTTGTGTGTGTGTATGTATTCAATTCGTGAGAATTGTTGATAATCAATTTGTATTTACATTATAAGTTAGAATATAATAATATTTATAAAGAATTTTCCGCATAGGTTTTTTATTAATAAAAAATAATTTTGATCTAGGTTTCACAAAAATAAGTTTATTCACATATAAACTAGTTTTTATATTTCAATTTTAAATAAATAATTCATTTGTTGATTTTTAAGAAGAAGCAAATTTGATTCCGCCATAATAATTTGATCTCAATTCTTTTCGAAATTAATTAAATTAATTATGTTTAAAATTCACCAGTACATCAATTCAAAATACATAAAATAATCACTATATTTTTTTCTTCGACATCTTTCAGTTTAGTTTTGGATCATCAGTTGACCCTACGTTCGCATTAACATTAAAAAAAAAAATCAACATGAAACAACACCTTGTGTTGTGATCAGCTAGGGTTTTCAAGGTTGTCATTCATGCATTTCAGTAATTAAACAATTTTATAAATAAGAGAACTAAAATTGTCCTATTTAATATTGACCCAGAACAAGAGTTGGTGAATGTGTTCAACTAAAGGTGCTTTTATTGAATTTTAGGTTACTTAAGACACGTAGGTGCTTGAAATCTGGTATATAGTTGAAAACCAAACAATATAAATTCAGAAAAGTCTGTGTTGAATTGTATAATAACACAAATTTTATTAGTTAACGTTTGAATTTGTTAGATTTTAATATTTTTTCTAAATAAGATTCTCAGTTTAGAAGTTTATAAATATAAATATTAAATTAAAAACTAACCTTTTACGATTGAATTAAACTTGTTATACACTTTTTTATTGGACATGAAAAAGTAGAGAATTATGTTCCTTGAAATAAAATAAATTTGGTTTTACTAGGTTCCTTGAAAAGAAAGATTATAATACGCAAGATCATATCCGTTTCCAAATCTATCTAATTTGTCTTGTGACATTTCTTATAATGTGCATAAGTTCCAAATATAATATTATATTATAAATGAATCCCTTTGTGAAAGTAAATGTGGGCCATGAAAAATTGTGTTGGTAGTCTAGTTTTGTGGCATTATCCACTATTTATGGCATTTTGTATGTTTGAATTATATGTACATTGATAATGAAAGTTGAAGCGACTGCAACCTGAAACTTTCAATGTTAAGAATTCTGTAACTTCAAATAACTACTCACTTTCAACTATCTGTATACGTATTTGAGTTTGACAGCCTAATTTGTAAAACTCTTGTATCTGGAAATTGGAGACAGACAAAACACACATATATCTATCTATCTATTCAAAATTTTAGCAAAGTTTAACATGGACTAATATAAAGATTTAATAAATCTTTAGAATGCGTAATAAAGATTTGTTCAAAATATAAGTGTGAGTTAAATCTCAGATTGAGTAGAATAACAAAGAAGAATATTATATAAAAATGACCGATAAATTTATTATTTTAAAAATTTTTGTTGAGAATACTATCAATTCATTATGTAGTTGAGTTATACTCTTTTTAGTATTGTTTCTCTACGTAAAAACTTCATCTCCATATAAACTCAACAAAGGCGTGCTAAATTAGAGAATTTGTAATTTTATCATGGCAAATTGTATTATAATTTTATCTTTGAAAAAGTTATATAAAAGAATCTACAATTTTATCCATATAAAAATTACATGAAAAAGTAAAAATTGACGTAATAAATAATAAAATATTGTTGTTAAGTATTTATAGATATATAATTTAAAGGTTTTTTAAATATATTATAAAAAGTGTTTTTATTATTATAAAAATTTAAAATTGGACCTTTAATCTAAAAGTTCCTTTTTTTTTCAAAAAAAATAATACTCTATAAAAAGAATATTTTTAATATTATAGGTTGTAGTATGATACATGTTTGTTTTACAAGGACTTAAATTATATTCTGAGTCCCTGGTAAATGTAGGAATTATCAATCACGTCTTATTAAATGTTTGTGATCCAGTGACTTTCTAAACTATGCTACCATTGGATTTTACTACTAAAGGTATGGCATGATAGTTACTCTCATTTTACTTAAATGTCACCATATAATATTTTATTAGATGTGACTTTAATGACAAAGATCTCTTTTAAGATATTTAACGAAAATTATTTTTAAAACAAATTAAAATTTAAAATTAGAAGATAAAAAATATATAAAATATAAAACTAGATATTTAGATAATAATAAAATTATGAAATTATTGAATATAAAATTAAAAAGTATAATTTTATAATTTTAATTTCATAATTTTTAATCATCTAATTTTACAGTTAATGTCTTTATATTCTATAATCAAGCAATTATAAATTTATAAAAATGTAAAATTGTAAAATTAAATAATTATATAATTATGAAATTGTAAAATTAAAAAAAAAATTATCAAATTATAAATTTTGAAATCATGATATTATGACGTTATAAAATTATGAAATTATAAAATATAAAATTATGGATTGTAAAATTAGATAATTAAAAAAATTGAAATTAAAACTATAAAATTATATTTTTCTATTTATTTTTAATAATTTCAAATTAAAATTTGAAAAAAATTTCAACTCAATCCAACCCGAACCTGTGATGAATAGGATTGACTTACGAATTTCAATCCATTTTAACAACTTATCTAATTTTATATTTTATTTTTTTATCTTTTAATTTTATATTTTTAATTTGCTTTAAAAGTAATTTCCACTAAAAATAAAGTAAATTCTTGAAGGAGAGATTCCATCATTAAAGTAGATCTTTTAGTGTTATTTAATGATATTTAAGTAAAATAATAGTGTAAGGTAATACTATATCTTATAATTAACAGTAAAATCTAACTACAGAAACTTAATTAAAAAGTTTTAATATTTTGAACACTCGATATAGATATCAAAATTTAATAGAGACTCGACATAATTAAACTTTTTATAAGTTAATATGAAAAATATGATGCTGTCCTATTCAATATTTATGTTTAGAACTCTGTGCGTGATGCCAAAGTTGATTGTTTTGTTGAGTTAGTGTATTTGGAGGTGAATTGAAAATGATATTTTAACAAGATTATTGTCAGTTTGATTGCATAATTTCAGATATACTTCATGTAATTTTGTACAAACACGTCAAATAAAATGCATATGACTTTGTAACCCAAATTCAAATTTAGTGTGATGATGTGACAAACAACTATAAGGAACAAGTCAAACAAATGTTGGGCAACTTCATTTACCACCACGTATGGAAAAAATAACGTTATTCTAAAACCATATTAATTTGTTAATATATAGTTACTTTTTATATTATTGATGCCAATTTGAATAGATAGTACGAGAAAAATTATTAACATATGTATAAATACATATTTTATAAGTAATTTTATTATTAGAACATAATTGGTAATCTAAATTTGAACAATTATAAGTATATAATAAAAAAATTAATGTGTAATTTGATATTGTTTCTAAATTAACAACGAATAAGCTATAACTTAAGATAGTGTATAAACTTACCAAAATTTCATTCATTATAATGAGTTGTATGCATGTAAGTGTTTAGTTTTAATAAAATTGTATATTATTTAGATACCTGTATATAAGTTTAATATAAAAATCATTAAACTTGTCATTTTACATTAAAATAAAAAATATGGAATAAAGAAGTTACAAAAAGTGGAATATAACATAATTGTGTTTTGTTTTTTGTATGGAAGATGAAGGAAATTAAAAAGTTTATACTAAGCTCCAAATTTACAACTCAGAAAAAAAAATGAAAAGAAAAGATCCAAAATAAAAGCCAACGATTGAGTAGTGACATTGATGCTGAACCACATTTGAGAAAACATTCACTACAAGAAAACTCCAAGCTCTAAAATGGTAGCTGAGCTTCAAGAGAAAACCCCATGAGAGGAAAAACTCCATTATTGATCACCAAGCTGACTGTCCAAGCTTGGGAGCAAACACACTCATGCAGGAAACCACTATAGCTAATCTACTTTGATGGGAGCTACAACAACACTTAAAATTTCTATAAATATAGATCACGTCTATGTTATTTTCAAGTTGATTTTCTAAATCATTCTAGAGAGAGAAATTCCATAGCTAGTTTAGGTTCATACTGTATATCTTTTGTAAGCTATGGAAGGAGGAGAGCTACCACATGTTCTTGTTGCATACGTTATTATGAGCAGCTAACTTCTTCCTAAATTCGGATTGAATGTAATTTTTAAACTCTCTGTATTGCACTTGGTTATATTATGTTATTGTTTTACGTGTTGGCCAATGGTTATTTGCAGTGGCGAATTATAGAAGAGGCAGTGAGAGGGGCCATGGCCCCCCAATATTTTATATATATATATATATATATATATATATATATATATTTTATATATATATATATATATATATATATATATATATATTAAAAATTAAAATTTTTAAATTATTAATATTATATTTAGAAATTAATGGAAATTAAATTGTGTATCTTTTTATTTTTTTAAAGCACAACATTTAATGTTAATAAATAATAAAACATAAAATTAAATACAATAAAGAATAAAAATATTTAGGTTTAATTATTTTTTGGTCTCTAGTTTCATTAAAAAATGTCAAATTGCAACTAAACAATTGAGACTAAATGTTTTGATGACCAACTTGATATTTTTGAAAACATGAACCAAACAAATAATTAAACCAAATATCTATTAAGATATTTTTTATTTTCTTTCTCATTGTCTCTTTAGTTTTTTAAAAAATTGTACTCATCTCTCACTTTCATATTTTTGCTTTTTGTTATTTAAAGAAAAAAGAAGTTAGATACAAACCCATTCTTTTTGTTCTCATTTGTCATTCATTTACTTTCTTACTTGGAGAGAAAAAATGTAACTCTCTCTTGTCTCATTGGATAATGAAATATTAGTTTAATATTCATTAACATTATTTTTTATCTCACGGATTTTTGTATATTCGTTTTTATGAATATAGAATAAAAAAATATTATATATTTTTTCATAATCGATTAATTATGACTTGATTATAATATATTTTCTTTTAATAATTATGTTTCTCAATTTTTTATTAGACTATTGTAAATTATTTTTTAATATTATTAAAATAATATCTTCATTTTTTACCCATGATAAGAGGGAAGCTATTGGTGAGGATGAAAACAAGATAAATTTTATTTCTTCACATATATTTTGAAGCATTATATTAATTGTTCAATTAGATGAGCGAAACACTTTACTAATGATTCAATCTAATAATCAAAAAATTATATTACTTTGACCCCTTCAAAATATTTGGTCAAGATCCGTCACTGAACATTTGATTTGCTTTCGTTGCTTTGGTGACTTGATCAATCATTATACCTCATCAACATTAGATAGTAGTGAGAACTGATATATTGTTTAGATCCAATCAAATCTTCTAATGTTTGACATATGACAGAGATGGATATGCAGCTTTAGTTCAATTAAAAAGATTTGTTTTATTAAACTAAATCTATGTAAATACACTCTTGTTAAGCTACAATTAAAGGAATGCACATGCTAGATAAATTAAATCCTCAGTCGAGACTCTGGATGTTAAATTTATATATTTTAAAATAAATTATTATAAATAATTATTACATAATATAACATATATATATATATATATATATATATATATATATAATACAATTTTATCTTTATATATTTTTTTTCAAAAGATCAGTCGTTAAAATTATTATATTAACATAATTATTATATTATAAGATGATATTTATATACTATACATTCGTCTTATTTTTAATTAATATCAATATTATAAGATGAAATTTACAACACTTAGTTTAAATTATATTTATCAATACGTCTGGTCGACGTATTCCGTTGATTAATCATGTAATATAGACTTTTCATGCACCAGTTCAATCATTATTGGAAATTTTGAACTTTTTCGTTTGTCTCGTGTTAGGTCATATCTTTCTAATCAAACAAGAATTATAGCCTTAGAGTTCAGTTCACAAATTTCTGAAAAGTATGCAGATTCATACCATTTGGCATTTCACTTCCTGTAAGGTAAATAAACATGTATATTAATGACTAAAGTAAAAAAAAATATTCTCAATTAAAATATTGATGATCGAGATTATAAATAATTTTAAAGTTCACTGTATATGTATTTAATTTTATTATATATTTATTAATTTTCTATAATCTATGAATTTAAACGTGTATTTTAATTTTAAACTATGCATTTAATTTTATCATAAGTTTACTAATTTTCTAATCTAGGAATTTAAACATATATTTTATTTAAACTACATCACCAGAAGAGTTCAAGTCCACTTGTGGTACTTCATATCATTTTTGATAAATTAACCCAAGTCTTTCTTTGAATTATATATACGTATATCAGAAGATTGGATGGTGTACTTATAACGTTTGCAAATATAGTTTAATTACTTAATTTTTCTTTTTTGAGATGGAGCTTTTAAAAAAAACAATTGTGAGTATTTCAAGATTCAGCAAATAATGTACGTCAAATTTAGCTCTTGATTAAGAAACTAAAGTCAACACTCTTATATTCTTTTTAAAAGTTAATTTAAATATATTTTTTCCATGACGCCCTAAAACATTTTTTAATAATAGATTTATGATGAAAATTTTGAATATTTCTCAAATTTATATCCAATAATTCTGTATCATTTATAAGTTAAGACTAAAAATAATTTAAATAATATTTTCTTCCTTTAATTCTTTAAGACATTTTAAGAGAATAATATTATGATAATAGTTTCATGTTGAACAATACATCAAATAGGTCTTACTAATACTATTTTCGAGGTCGAAATACTAAACCTCTTTTTTAATGCTTAAAATTCTGCTATGTGTAATGCATATTCTTCCTTCGAAGCAATATCGATAAACATGCATGTCGGTGACTAAAAGTTAATAAGATTGTCTGCAAAATAATGAAGTGTAATAGGAAAGACATTTGATTTATGAAGTTGTTGTACACTGTTTTTTATCACTTCAACTGTATTCACAGTAAGATGTATCACTATTCAATGGCATGAGAAATAAAGCAAGAGAAGTTGTGTCATTAGGAGCACTTAAAAGTTTTTGGATAAGCATCCAAGACAAGTAACAAATAGAAAGCACATTCTTTTTTATATAATTTATCTTTTCCTTTTAGCTTTTTCTCATTATCATAATTAATACTCACCAATACTCATGCAAGTAAAAACTTAATGGAAGGGATTGGAGTTGATGCTTACATTATAAAGTAAAGGGGTCATCACTTGCTTTCGGATTTTCTTTCTTAACTTTCAATTACCAAAAAAAAAATGGCCATCTTGTTTTTACTTCTTTTCTATTTTCATATAAGGAAAATCTTTGAAAATAAGAACAAAAGAATATTTTTATAATTAATTTTTGGGTTAAATATGTTTTTTATCCCTTAACTTTCAATGAATTTTCAAAATTAGTCCATTTTAAAAATTTGGACCAATTTAGTCCTTCATCTTTCGAAGTACGTGGATTTAATCCTTTTAATAAAAAAATTTTAAGTGTATTTGACATTTCAAGCGCATTTTATCATAGTATTTGACTTAACATTAAAACAATTCAAATTCAATCCTGAAATATGTACGAAACATCAAATAAAGTTAACAAAATTTGATTAATATGACTAAATTCACGTATTTCAAAAGATGGAGGATTAAATTGGTCCAAAGTTTTAAAATAGACTAATTCCAAAATTCACAAGTTAAGGGATTAAAAACATATTTAGTCATTAATTTTTAAACCAAAATATAAAAGTATTTTTTTCTCCACTAAAATTGCATTACAAAATCAGCGAAATTAAAAAAAAAATTATATGTGTGTGTATGATAATAGAGCTCTTTGTTCAATGGTTGCTATAGCTTTATTCTGTGGTGTGTAGAGCAACAATATTGATGAATGATGTTGGTGCGTGAACCTATAAAGTTGTATTTATTTAAACTTGGAGGAGGAAAAGGCTCACAACTTTCGCTTTTCATTTGAAAGAAACTTGACTTGTATTGTTTTCCACGCGTAATGCGTTCTGTCAAAATCTTCATTTCTGTATATATTTAGACTCCAATATATAGTATTTTCAGTACAGAAAAGCTTAGCTAGCTATGAACCTGGTTACGTGGAATGAAATATGTTCCGGTAGCCGATAAATCTCACATCGCTAGAGAGTCGAAGTGAAGTGAAGTTTAAATATTCCTATCTCCTTCTCCTTTTAAGACGCCTTTTAAAAACAAAACCGTGACGAAACTCAAACATTTCAAAACGGTGACTGCCGGACAAACTTGGATCGGAATCAGAACAGAATATTTTGAAATGATGATGACGACGACGTTTATGAGAAACATGTTCAATACCTTAATTTTAATATACAGGAATTGTTACCAAAGGAACTTATAGTTTTTACCATGTCTGGAACTGCCTAGCTGTATTGTTCTTCCTCAGGATGAGATAAACATCAACTTGACACACCAAATTCTTTAAGGATGTCGTTTTCAACCAATTGTTGGTCCACACATATATATGTATATATATATATATATATATATTACACTGAATTGCTTAAACTTTTACAAGTTTGTCATTTAGAGAGTTTTTCCACAGGCCTCTGGGTAGGTCTAGTCAGAAATATCAAATTTCAGTGACCACTAACATTATTTTAGTTCCAGTTTATGGATATTGAAGGTGAAAGGACGGTTCAAACGTTTTATATGGTGAAGATTCCGTCTTCTACCTTCACGAACATGATGATGTGTGTATATAATATATGTTTTTTAGGGTTTAATCATTCATATGATTTGGTAATTACGTTGGATGAGCGAACATATATAGCATGGGAAATGCGAGTAGGGTTTGTTTGGTGAGTTGTTGTATATTAATTTCTGCAAAAAGAAAAGGATGTGACTTGAGTGATAACATAAAAGTTGTGATATAAAATTAGTGTGTGAAAGATAGTGTTGGAATTCCGTAATCAGACACACACCACATCAAGTGCGTATATCCTGTCACGTGTCGCCACACTATAATAGGTTTTGCTTCACAAAGTGTACACAAATGTGTATCAGCCACTCACAACATCATTGTTTTTGGTCTGCTAATCAAGATATGTGTTTATATTTAATTGCTCTGCTTCTTAATTATCCTTTATGTATCTATTCACAAATCAAGATGGTGTGTGTTACGTATGAATTTGGATTTTTTACTGGTTGTTATGTAATGTTCTTTTGTTATACTTTTAAAATACACGTGCATTGATTTTTGAAGTTTTAAAATATATTAAAAATATTTTTAAAATACTAAAATAGAATATTTTTAATGTTGAGCAAAGGATAATAAAAAAAAAATTCATCAGAGAAATTGGACTCGGTGTGTGTATACCTTTCATTTGTAACATTATTATTGTTGTTGTACGTATGTATTGTGTCTAACAGATTTGTTAGTGTAATGGCCAGTATTAATTCGGCTGGGTTGGGTGAATCTTTTAAGCCCATTTTTGTATATAACCAAAATTTTGTACTGGGCTTTCGGTGACTCTTTGCTCAGACCATTACTTCATGCACTCCTATGTTTTCTTTACGCGTCACCATAGTCCTTGAAATACCAGTTGTGCTCCTTATTCAAAGAGGGGTGGCGGAGCCACAATTGGTGAGAAAGAATGCACCAGGTGCAGAAGATGGGTTTTAATGGAGGAAATGAGGGAGAATACATTTAAGAATAGATTCATTTATCTTTGCATAATGCACTTCAAAAAATAGGACATTTGAATAGCATAATTCATATGTTTTTTAAAGATTAAATATGTTTTTAGCCTTTAAACTTTAATACATAACTAGAATTCGTTTATGGATTATACTTTGATCTATTTTGATTCTCGGTTCAAATGTCAATATAAATTCTGTTTGACACGTCAAAAACAAATCAGCATAATTAAATTAAGATAATTATATTCATTCATTTCTAATGTTTTTAAGAACAAAAGTGTATCAAAGTTTGAGACAAAGACGAATTATAATATCGCAGCAAAGTTTGCACCATTATAAAAAAAATATAGAGATTAAATTGAGACTCTGCCACGTGACGGTGTCACGTTACTGATATTGCCATTTATAAAGAACTAATAAAAATGACAAAATTGCATCAATTTTTTATAAATCATAACCAAATTGATAAAAAAAAAATTGAAAAACCAACTTGAGATTTTGAAAAAAAACAAAAACCAAAAAAACAATTAAATCTAAATATGTAAATAAATAAGTTAAGTTTTGTGTAAAACACGCTATTTATAGAAAGAAAAAATTGATGAATTGTGGATAACAGAATCATCTTCCTAAATATTTTTAATATTAATCATTTTATACTAGAGGTTTTTACAATGTAAAATAGATTTTGAACAGTTTGAAATGCATAAAGATATTTTTAGATTTTTGGTTAAACTTCTCTGTGACCTGCATAATCAGTATATCAACACATCAATTAACTGTGACGAAGTTGAAGCAGCCAAATTGTAGAATTTTAAAGAAAAATGTATATTTTTTGAAAAATAGTTCGTTAGCCTAACCCAACCACTTCCAATGTGCCACTTATATACTTGGGTAATGAAAGTTCAGCAAAATTTTCTATTCACCTCCACATTTTTCTTCTGCTCCTTTATCGATATAAAATTTCTTTTTTCTTTAATTATACAATCTAAAAGCTAAAATTATTTTTAAATTTTATTTTTCAGACTCCGAATCTTATTTATAATGTAACATTTTACACTTATGTTTTATGTGATATAAAACATGTTCAAATGATAGTGTTTTACAAAATAATGATATTAAACTTATTCCTTCATTAAAATCATACGTGTACAAATTGGCTGACTAGTTTACATTAACATGAATATAGCCAAGTATATATAAATAATTCATTTTAATTGTTCTATATACAAATTTAATATGTTAGTTCGCATGGTCTCAATTAATAACTAAAATAAATTTTTAAACATATGTAAATTAAGTTTTTTTAATTGCCACATAATATAATTTATTTAATTTTTTTCACAGTATAGATTCATTGCTATAAAAAATAATCATAATGAATAACGTTTGATTTTGTTTCTGAAATAGTAGATACCAACAACATAAACGATGAGCGTTGATTTACTAAGCCAATAATTTTAGGCATAAGTTGAAAGATTTACCAAGAAAAATAAGAATTGTGCAAATTTATTATTTTAAGATTTCATATTTAAGTTGCTTTATTAGTGCTAAATTTTCTGAATCATTCAGAAGTATGGGGTCGTAACAAACAATTACAATCTGTTACAAATAATATATTAAAAACTCATTTCTTGAATTCAGTCAGACCAAATCAATATTGAAACCAAAGTACACTCAAATCAAAATCAAAAATCAAAGCAAGGACACTCAGTAAGTAGATGTGTAAAATGAACAACTGAAGAGACATGTATGGTACATCTGTAAATCATCAAACAATAGGTCCAACCACCAAAATAATGAAGTATACTTCAAGTAAGATCATCCTCCTCAAGTTCTTTCGCTTTCAGCTTTTCCTTCACCCTCAAAAGAAGTGTGGTCTTCCATGAATCCTACACAAGTTCATGGCCAATGTTCATGAGCAACGGACATGGAATGAAAAAGAAACAAAATACAGCTTTTCCTTGGTTTTCTATTGACATATAGAAGAATCGACAGGGAATTTGTGGAATTTGATGAAATGAAAAGAGTGTAAGCTCAAACCAACTACTTCAGAAACACTATATTGCAACTCATCGCTTTGACTCTTTAGTTGAACATTTTATTATGGCCAAAAACAACAAATACTTTTACCGCATAGTCATGTTGACATGGAAAAATCCTACCAAATTTGGTTACATATTTACATATTATTTTAGCAATGGAAACAAGACTGCCTAAATTCAAATACATAATTTGCAGTAATTGAAGAGTAGAAGAAAACGAAAATTACACTATAGGTAATCAAATAGAGGTTAACTTTCAGGGAGAAATTTAAATGAGGTGTAAGCTAAATGAAAATATTTCCATATAAATTACAGTGGAAATATTTTTTGTTAAACACTAAGTATTCCTATTTTACAACTTTTGGAGCTTACCAGTGGGGTCATGCTATCAAAATCCTTCACAGCATCAGTAAACTTCCCCACATCTTCTTCATCAATAGCAGCAGCAATATCCTAGCCACCAGGATTGGAAAAAAAAATGTCAGCATTACATCTGGGAAATGTATGGCTGAATCAGTAAAAAAGTATTCATAATAATATATATACATATGCATATAATAAGTACCAAAACATAATAAAACATATTTATGCAGAAGGCAGTTCGAAGAAGTCCACATATTCTTTATATAATCTACTTGGCCATTAAAATTTAATAATGATACTCCTAAACTAGTCACCTACCGCCAACAATCTACACTCTCGTGTTGACGAAAATGTTGGATCCAATTCCTGCAAAATAAATACATATCCAAAAAATTGAGCAACTAGTAATAGGTCCCGTCTCCAGATTCAAATTATTGAAAAACTTAGACCTGATATCGTTCCAATGCATTGGTTATAGCAACAATGTCCCCTTTACAGAGTTGACAGATGCCAGCATTCAGCAGGTGTCCTTTAACACCGTACTTCAATAAATTGTTGCTGAGGGATTGACGAGCTATATCTTCGTAAATCTCAATTGACTTTTGATATCTGAAGATTATCAAATGGAAACAGTTAATATTCAATTTAACATAGCAAGAAGGTCCGGATAAAGTTCCTTCTATTTAAAAAATAAAGTTACCGTTGTAATTAGAGCAAATCATACACAATAACATGTGACCTATACCAGATACAGCAATGGACTGACTTTTGTTCATTCCATGTACCTAAGTCAACATATTATGAATTGTGGAAAGAAACATGCAAGAATTCCATTAAGATAATAGGCCATTCCAATAAATTCTCAGTGACCTAAGCTAACCTGAGAGTAGGTTGGACAAAAAAGGAACTTAAAAAAAATACCCGAAACATTGTTTCAAGAAAAAAATACTATAAGTTCTAACCAATTAAAGAATGAATCTAAGTTGAAGAAATATAAATCATCAATATAATAATATTGATACAATATGCAGAATATACAAAATCTTACTGTTCTAACTGAGCAGCAAATTGAGCAACTTTTTGTTTGCATTGGTTCGCAGTAGTTGTCACCTCTTCATTTTGATAAAAATCAGCCGATTTTTCATAGTAAACAAGAGCTTTCTCAATATTCTGTTCAGACTCATACAATTCAGCAATTTCCTGTATTTAATTTGTAAACAAGTGAAACCAAGTTAAAACAAGATAACAATAACTCCAGTAAACTCATACTTCAATGCACTTGATTTAAAATCGATTTGCATAAGCTGGGATATGAATAATTTATAAACGATACCAAGGAGAAGGGATACCAATACATTATATACAACAGATAGCCAAATATGCGTTTTCTAAATATTATGAAGCAAAAATGTGTATGTGTGCATGCGTTTGTGCTTGTGCACACGCTTGTGTATATGTATACCTTTAAATATCTAGCAGCCATAGAGAGTCTTCCAATGTCACAGTAAAGGTTTACAGCACGGTTTAAGCAAGATATAGCCTCTGTGTTCAAAGAGAGAAAATCGAACTTTAGTTGTCTTCTAACTAATTCAAGTGAGGAAAAACTAAGATAGGCTAAACCAGTTTTTATTTGCTTCTGTTTAGGATTGTAATTGTAAGTTCCAATCCAATATGCCAGTTAATTTTAATATGCCTTACACAAAAGATAAAAGTATGAACCCCCTACTTAGAGCTTATAAATACAAAGTCGGTGTTTTATTTATACATATGGAAAGATTGAACAATGAGATAACAAATATGTTTCACATATCATTTGTCCAAGCATAAATGCCGCAACTGATTTATATGATTTGTATTGATGTCAATACAGAGAAATATAGAATCTAAAAGGAATTGGCCTTGCTGTGGGGGAGCGTGATATTCGTTTAAATCAGAAATCACAAACTAGAGAGAATCTTAGTGCATGCATACCATTTATATTAGTTTTCTTGTAGCAATGTGCAGCGTCAACATGGGCCTGTGCAGCTTCATGCTTGCTTTCAGACTAGAAACAAAAAGACAAGACAACAATGTCATTGCAGGCTCCATAGAGAACTAAAGGATGCAAAAGAGATTCAACACTATAAACCCCACCCCAGAACCCCAACCATGAATGATACCTTCAAATGGCAATTTGCTAACTTTAGGTATGTCCCCCCAGCTCTGTCCCCTGAGAAATACCACAAAATAGATCAAATCAAGAACAACAAACAAAAGAGCTATTCACTATTCCATCCTCAATTATAAAGTTATTCAACAAAATAAAGCGAATAAAAAGTCATCAATGTAAAAGTGAAAACAGTCACAACATAACAGAAAGAGTATGGTTAATCAGTTGATCACAGTATCAACAAACTTCTTCTACAACTCGAATTTTTCTATTCGAGTAATTGATCAAATGGAAAAACAGGTAAAAACTATCCATCCAGTAAAATCAGATAAAAACTAATTGATTAACGAGAGTTCAGCATTCGGAATCGGACATCGAACACCTAAAATCAACATTCGCCGATTGTACTAATACTAACAACAATAATAAAATTAGCGTCTATGTCTAACTTAATCATCGTATAACTCTAAAACAGAATGAAATTAGAAAAAAAAAATAGAGAGAAAGAGAAAAAACATGATTTGGCAAGCTTGAAGGAATTGGCGGCTTTCTCGAAGAGATCTGCAGCATCCTCGTATTTGGAGCCAAACAAGGCCCAGCCACTGAGCTTCTTCTCAGCTTTCTTCTCGAATTCTTCGGCCTTCGACACCTGATCCGCCATTTTTCCTCCGATCAAAACTGCAATGGGTTAATTAAGAGAGTTAAGAGAGTTGCAGAGAATCATAAGCTAAAGAAGAAGATATAAAAGATATTTATTATATTAGACTGTGTTGACCACCAAGTCCAAAACCAAAACCGCAAAACTAAGAAACAAGAAAAGCAGCGTAAGGATGGGTTAAGGAGAATTATCAATTTTCCCTTTTCGAGAAAAAAAAAACGTTTCCTCAATAGCTTTTGGAGCAGTTTGGGCTTTTTTCTTCTATGGTACACATCATTTCCGAAATCCTATTTTCGGATTAGGGTTTCTCTTTTTCAGTTCTTAGATAGCATGAAAGCATAAATTTGTTGTAAAAAGGAGTATATATCACTCCCTTTCGAAGATCTATATTCAGTTTACATTTGTGGTGTGTGAAGTGAAAGTGAGAGAATAGCGTGTACCTGAGTTCTGGAGATAAATTCGTGAGTGAGTTTTTCGGTGCAGGTTGCGTGCAAGAACGATGCTGTGGAAAAGTGGCAGAGCAGTGCCGCGTGATCGAATGCAGGGAGAAGGGGAAATGGAGATAAGAGCATTGAAAAGCGGTGCTGCGAAAAGACCAGGTGAGGGAGAAGGGAGAAAAATATTAGTTGTAAATTTCAAAACTCATAAGCGTAATTATGACATTTCAACACGTTTGAAGGGGGTGCAGATTGAAATGTTTGGGGTTCCGGAAGCAATTTGTAGTTTATCAATATCTGTTTGGGCTTTTTTGTCTATCAATTTGAGGAGAATTGTTTCTCACACCATTATATTTTCCTTCTGCATCCCATATATACAGAAAATCCCCACTTTACACTTCTAGTTTACAGATTTTTTTAAATTTTACAATTTGAAAAAATGTGACATTGTGCAATTCTGATTGAACATTTTAAAAGTGAATGTATATATAAAAAATACTTTCAAAATGCGTAATATAACAATTTTTAACTTCTAAATTATAGTTAAAAGTAATTTTTTTTCATAAAGGAAAACTTTCAAAGTTATACCATCTCAAAATATATTTTCATAAAGTAAAGCCCCCCATGTTAAATTATCCTCTTTTTTACTCCTTCTTTCTTAAAGCACCCCATTATTTATATTGGATTAGTCTATTATTAGTCACAAAACTCTGTCTTTCGCACCTAAAACTTAAAATAGAAAATTATAATAAAATATAACTTGTTATGTGCTTAATGATTAACCAACCAACCTACCTTTTTATACGTTGAGTGGTAGGACTTATTTGGGTAAGAATGTGATAGATATGGTAATAATGGGGAGTGGAAACAATTGTTTAATAATGATATATATATATATATATATATATATATATATATATATATATATATATTTATTTATTTTTTGTGTGATGTCCTGCATTCCCAATCCCATTTATTTTATGCAAAAACAATATCTTTGCAACTACAAATATTCTCATTGTTGTCATTAGAACTAGATATGTAATCGAGTCCGTTTATTTAAATTTTTACTCGTATAAAATGGAAAAGAAAAAATAAAAATGTTTGTATAACCTACATTTCAAATGATTTTCAAGTTTAGTAAATACCTATGTCTTATACAAGTTGTGATTTATTTGTTAGATATTAGATATGTACAAGTCATGAGATTATGAAATAAAGATTTAAAAGAACAAATATGGTGATTAGTACCACTATTTAAAATCTAAGAAGAGAAGAAAAAAACAAAACACATGGGTTTGGTAGTATATTGATGAAGAACTTCATACTACTCTCTAGAGAAATCAAACTGAGCTTCAACTTTGTCATCCTTCCCGACATGAAGATCGGCAATAGATGAGACAATATCAACCATACTAACAGAAGGTTTTGAAGGAAGAGGTTTGATTTGGTGATAGCCTTGAGGCAGACCATGTTTAATCCAACAATTATCAGAAGTGTGATTGGTTCGGTGATAATGGTCACAATATGTGGGATTGTGGTCACCAGACTAAGTTAAGTGTCCCCGTCCACGATTACCAGATAAATCACCACACAATTTTTTACTATGTCCCTCGTGAAAGGCAAGATTGGCAATAGAGTCTTGAGAATTAGAATGAGAAATTTAACTAAATTCACGTTATTGTGGAAGAATCAAAGATAAAGTTTTCATCAGAGTACGCATAGGCTCCATGAGCATAATTTGGGATCGAACTTGCGAGAATTCATCATTTAGTCCACAAATAAATTTGATGACACAATCATCGTCACGCTCTTTTTAGATCTTGAAAATCAAGTCACATGTGCAAGGACAAGCACAGGTCCATACAAGAATCGTGCGATACATAAGGAGTTATTTCCAGAGGATTTGAAGTCGTGTGTAATATTGGGAGATGGTGGAATCACCTTGTCGACAACTCTGAATTTCCTCTTATAAATCGGCAATACGAAACTTATCGCCATGAGAGAACCGTTGAAGAAGATCGATACATATATCAGACGCAAACTCCATCCACATTACAAATTGTTTAATGGCGGGCGTCATTGAGCGAGTGAGTCACGAAATTACCATCTTGTTACAGTGTTTCCAAGTTTCATGCAAGGGATCATTAGAGGGTGGACATAGAAGGGTATCGATAACAAAACAATTATTGTTTTTGGCTTCCAACGCAATGAGTATGTCATGTCGTCATTGCGGATAGTTGTTACCGGAAAGAAGAGGAGACACAAGACAATGGCGGGATTCTCACCAGAGTGAAGAAATAGGGGATTTGTGAGGTTTGTGAGAAGATCAGAACATGGATTAGGGTTCATTGGGTTTGTGGGAGAATAGAGAATGAAGTAGGATTTATCATGGCAGAATGCGTACAATAACATGTACAAATAGCAAAAGAAGTGTTTGGTGAAAAACAACTCAAAGAGAACTTTCTTTAGTGATCTATTAGAAACTTGAAACTTGTCTAATATATAGAATACAAATTCCATGATATAAGACAAAAGGAAAACCTAATATGTATCCTCATAAAGCAGAATTAGAATATTTGATAATAATATAAGAGAATACAGAATATGATATCTCTATAAATAGAATTAAACCCATAAAATTATAATTAAAAATAATTTTAAAATACTTTATTTACACTTTAAGTTCCTTAAATTAAATTAAATTAAATTAAATTCAAATACAAAGTGCAGTTAATATTAAATTACATAATAGAATATAAAATTGGTTAAATATATTTAAAAAATAATTTAAAATTATATAAATATAAAAAAAAGGTTAAATTACTTTTTTGGTCCCTTTATTTATCAAATAATATTAATTTGGTCCTCAAATTTTTCGTTATCTCAATTTGGTCCTCATTTTCTTAAAAATGATTCAATTTGGTCATTGCCGTTAATTTTGACCAGACGGTGTTAAAGTCAACGCCATGTGTCAATTTCTGTTTTTTTATTTATTTTTTTGAATTTTTTTGTTTTTACATGTGTCACTTCACAGTTGTGGCACGTGTCAAAATGACTCAATTTGGTCCCTATATTTGTTTTTAGTTTCAATTTAGTCTCAATTTTTGTAAAAATGAAACAATATTATCCCTCCTTAAATTGACACTCAATTTAATTTTTCTATACAACTTATGATGATATTCTTAATAAAATTGATATTTTTGTAAAATAGTTGTAGAAATATTTTTAAACAAGTTTTTTTTTAGTTTTATTATTAAACAAAGTTAAACCCCAAACTTAATTTCAAAAATTAACAATTTTGTCATCATATATAAAGGCATCAAGTGTATTATATTATACAAACTTAGTAAAGATTAAAAATCAAATAACTTGTCACACATAAGTTTAGAAATTAAATTTCAAGTTCAAAACAAAACAAAAGTCTAATGTTTTATATAGAATTTAAAGTTAATTTAAAATATTCATAGAAATATGTAATAAAAATGTTATTTTTAATAAGAAATCACCTGAAATTTATAAAAAAGTAAATTGAGTGTCAATTTTATAAGGGACAATATTACTTCATTTTTACAAAAATTTGGACTAAATTGAAACTAAAAACAAATATAGGGACCAAATTGAGTCATTTTGACATGTGACACAAATGTGAAGTGACACGTGTAAAAAATCAAAAAAATTCAAAAAATAAGAAATAAAAAATAAAAACAGAAATTGACATGTGGTGTTGACTTTAACACTGTCTGATCAAACTAACAGTAAGGACTAAATTGAATCATTTTTAAGAAAATGAGGACCAAATTGACACAACGAAAAATTTGAGAACCAAACTGGTATTACTTAACAAATAGAGGGATAAAAAAAGTAATTTAATAAAAAACAAATTGGGAGACCATGACCCCCTTAGTCATTGTTATAGTCTACCACCACTCATCTCAAATCCCTTAAAGTAAACAACACAAATTTCTTTTCCCACCCCATCTCAAACCCCTTCTTAAGTTTCCATTAAATAATAATAGTAATAACGATATCAATTCCTTAATTTACGTAGTTGATTTGCTAGATTCATGAAAACGCAGTTCATTCTGATACTTGTATGATTTCCATGATAAATAGTATCTGCAATGCAAAGTACATGGCCATGGAATATGTCATGAGTTTATTCATATATTGATGTTAATATATAGTGTCTCGTTGACTTATAGGTACTGTGTTACTTGAAATGATTAACATACAGTTATATACACCAATTATTTAAAATGAAAGTCAAAAGAAATAACACAGTATGAAAGGAAAAAGTTAGTTTTACCATTCTAACTTTAATACATAGCCATGTATGCTTTCTCAGACACAATAATGAACTGTTATGATATCTCTCAACAATTTTATGTTCAAGAACAACACTATGTTGCTATCAATCAAACTAATTATATGTATTTACATTATCACATTGTGTGGTCTTTCATCTTTCTTACTTAGTGATTGGATTAGGAAACAATAAGAAAGTGAGAGAAAGAGAATAGAACATATAAATGTTTTAGATTAAGAGAAGGAATGGGAATGAAAATTTGTTAATAATTTAATAGATGTGTTAAAATAAAGTAAGTTTGTAAATTAAGATATTTAAAAAATTATCAAAGCGTCTTTGGATTAAAAATAAAATATAATTAAATGTTAAAACATATTTAAATATCCTTATATTTTCATTATAAGATGAGTATTTTGTGATTAAATACCCGTTCATTTTTAATATCCTTTTATAGACAACTTTACAAAATAACTTGTTAGGAAAACTTTTAAAAAATTGAAATTAAGTGTTTATTAAAACTAAAAAAACTTGTTAGAAAAATTTGAATATATTTAATTTAGTTTTTCTTTTAATTTGATCACAATTTTCATTAATTTTATTTAATTTGTTATTTTTTGTCGCATCGTAATTTTTTAACGAAAATATAAACAAAATTAGTATTTAAGTTTACGAAATAATAATAGATACGAAATAGCATGTTGACTCTCAAATACATTTTGAACATTTCATTGAAAAAAAAAAATATTTTTTATTATTTATTATTAAGATTTAAAAAATTCAATAAAAATGTATATTAAAAGTCAACAAAAGTTATATTATTATTTTTATTTACACAAAGATCCTATACAAATTAAAATTTATTGTACAACAATATAGCTAAATCATTTTCCTAATATACATATTTAATTTAATAATAAAATGTTATTTATTACACACATAACTATTTATTATATACATCGAAAATGATTTTTTTTGACAAACATTACCTTTTATTGATAAAATTACTAAATAGAGTAATTTTTTATTTTTTATAAAAATTACAAAAATAAAATAATATAATTTTATAACTTTTTTATCTAAAATAATTATTTTTCAAAGTTTATTAAACAAAACTTTGGTAGAGTACCATTTCCCTTGTATACATTACGAACACGCAAAATATTATGTTATGAGCTCCACATAATAACTATTACATAGTAATTATGCATAACCACGTAGTCATAGTCATCGTTTGACACGTAGTTAATTATGCTTTCTCTTTTTTTTAATAGTTACTATCATCAATATATTTTCTGTGCATGATTTTTTTTAACATAAAGTAAAAATAGTTATGTGTGTAATGTCATATGTTATCTATATTATGATTTTCTTAAGATAAGAAGAGTGTTCATGAATCTAAAATTCATTACAAGAAAGAAAAATAAGTTATGAAAAAGAGAAAATAACTAAATTTCAGAAACTTGGCTACTACAAATTTATTAAGAAAAATATTTTATGATTATCAAGGATTCTAACTCAAGTAAAATATATTTCAACTCTTGTGTACATAATACATATATTATTGTTTTTTTTTCACAAAAATCACAAATGCTTTATTTAAAAAAAAAAAAAAGTTGTTGAAGCCAGATAAAATTATTAAAAAATCATTAAGAAGGAAAAAGAAAAATCCATATCGTATTTTGCCATGTGTTGAATGTTCCTCAATAGTTGTTTCCACCACATCTTGTCTGTTCATTTTTTATAGAAAGAAAATTTAAATTAGGACTCTAACGCTTGGATAAAATGAGTTCAATCTTCTAAACGAATTGTACTTAAAGTTTTAATGTTGTACATAGGTAGTGGAAAACACATTTTTCCTTATTAATAATGCAGTCGTACGTTGTTTAGAAAATAACTAAACTTTAGCCTCCCTTTTGCACGCAGTAACACATATTATTCTCATTAGGATAAGCATAAATATGCTCACTAATCACGTTTTAAATAAACTAATAATGTTTTTTTTTTTCTGATATATAGAGGAATAATCCTTGCCACACATTAAACCAGTGCCAATTTCTATTGTCCTTTCCGCATTGCATTTATCCTCCTCAAGGTTCCACATTCTTAATTATACCTATTTTATATGTCTCATTCTTATCCATTTATTTTTCTTCCCTAATGCTCCATCAAACATAAATAAAACTTATGTTAAATGCACTAATTAATACCATTAAAATCCATGCTTATCCATAATATTGATCTTCCATATTTAGAAAACTTCTCAAACTCATTATTCTGTGTATTTGATGCAGAATCATCTTTATATACAATTAATTAACAAACTAATCTTTCGGCCTTTCAATTTTTTTATCTATTTTAATTCTAAACAAGTATTATTTATACTATATGTAGGCGACCCTGTGTAACTACCGACCTAAACCATTTATATCCAGCTCAAATATAAAAAGATGATTGACTAAACGAGATAACACACATGGCAACTTAGCCGCCTACTCCAAAGAATAGCACATAAGGAAGAATTTTTAACCTCAAACTTAGAAAGAATGCAACAAGGCCTCCAATGTCGGCTCGCTAACAAAGAGCTTAGGCTTGGCCCAAGCCCAAGCCTATTTGTAACCCAAACATTGACCCAATGCAATGAAGAGGGTCCAACCTATGAGAAGGGAAAAACATAATTAATGACTCTATAAATGCACGTGGGTCCCAACAATTAAGAGGTACGTTTTCATTAATTCACTAATATGATATTTGACTTTTGAGAGTCTTTGCTAACTTTCCTTTCCGCAAATAACTTTCTAAGGTTCAGACCGTCAACATTAGAAGAAGACACATCCAAATCAAGAAACAATCAGTCTGAAAAGATAGTGATCGAGGTAAAATGTGATTTATATATATATATATATATATATATATATATATATATAATAAATAATAAAGATACAATGAATCACCGTATTTTATATATTTTTTTTGTTTTTAGGTTTAAATCTCTACCTATAAGAATTAGGACCAGAGAAGAAATTTGTATATATATTATCTTTAATTTCAGCTTTTAAATTATATAAAAGTATTATACGTGAAAAAGTTATAAAAGAAAAGAAAATGTTATGCCAGAGAAGGATGGTGGGAAATGATTGATTGAGGCATGAGTTCCATGCTTGAGCTTAAGGTTTGGGGGGAAAGAAGCCGTTATCAACGGAATTTTGTAGGACCAACGGTATCAATTCTTATTCATATGTCAAACTAATTAATGTCACACCTCACACTACACACTTCCATCATACAGTTACCACCACTGTTGCTATTTTTTTTTTTTGTTTTTTTTTCTCTAAAAACGTGTTCAAAACTAAAAGTTAATTTGAAAAATAAAAAATTAGCGAAATTGAATTCTTTTTATATTTCTATGACCTTAAAATTTAATATACGATAAAATTCTGTAAATGGCTTAACAGGTTTGTATTTACATAGGTTAATATATATAATTTTGTTATATGTTGATAAGTGATCTTAAGTCGTGAATTTTGTCAATAAATGTATCGTTTTATATTAACAATAAAATTTAATATAACAGTAATATATCGCTGATTATTTTTTACATGGTTGGTTTTTGAAGGGTTTAAAATATTTTTTAAAGGGTTTTGTTTTGCTTTTTTTTTCAATTAGATTGATTTAATTTATTTTAAATATTTAAGAGAAATGAACAAGTTTCGTGTGTTTTGTATATCTAACTCAAACTACCTGGAAATTTATATGGTAACTAAAATTTAAGAACTGAAAACTTGAATTATAAGTTAACTTATTGTGAGATAAGTTAAAATTGTAGTATTTGAATTACAAGTTAACTTATTGAGATTAATACTTTAATTTATTTCAAATTATTCATTGTATTACAATTTGAAAATTTATTTTTAAATTTTAAATTAAAAAAATTGATGATTTTATTTTATCTTAAATATAACTTATTACATTTGAAAGTCTTTTAATGTTAAAACACTTTACCCTTGATTAGTGGTGATAATTTCTTTATACCGTCCTTTGACAACAAAAAATGCTAGTATAAGAAAAAAATTAATCCAAAAGTTAAAAAAATAATTATGGATTATTCTACTACTCATCGTTCATCTTATCTATTGATATAAGTATATTTATCGGGTCCAATATATGATGCTAAATAATATGGTTTAATAAGACTCAATTAGTCTCACAAATAAAAACACTACAAAATAATAAGATACATTCAGTTAGACAAATATTTACATATTAATAGTAATTATGACAAATATCGATAGTTTAATTACATCTTAATATTCCGTAATACCAAATATTTGCATAATATTTTGTATATAAAAAAATGTCTCATATTATTATTAATTCAAGGTAAGTTGTCATTTTATTGATATTGATTACATGTATTATCACATGGATCAAAGGCCTAAAATGGCATATAAATATATCTAGTATTTTCAAAGAATATTAATTAATTATCAGATACTCTAAAAGATTCAAATACTTTTACTGAGTTGAGTGTCAGAGAGTCTTTTGCAGGTGAATCTTTTTTTAGAGCAACAAGAGATTTGATTCTAGTCATCACGAACATCAAGTCGCTACTTAAATCTTGTCACCTGGGTCTATGCTCGCATTTCGACGATAACTATAAAACTTGATATAACAATAATATGCTTGTTTAATTCTTAAAAGAAAACAGTACTAGATAAATATTATTATTTTTTGGTTTGTAACTAGTTTTGATCTAATTCTTTTTGAAACAAAAGTTTTTTTTTATTGTTTTTGTGGATTAAGAATATATAATACATTTTGGATGTAAAATTATCAAAATATATCTCTATTTAAAAGTCATATATTTTATAAAAATGGTTAGAAATTGAATAATAATCAACATATCACGTCAGCAGATTTTATACTCAACTAAATAATCAATTAACAATCTCAGTACACAATCCCTAAAAAACCAATATTGGCAAATAAAATGCATCAATATCTTTCACTTCTACAAATATTGTGTTCATTTTGATTAATTTTTAAAAGTAAGATTTCACGCCTAATCAAACCCACTAACTATATTTAGTAACAATGTAATACAATTGTAGTTATTCTTTGGTTTTTACTTAATATCGTAAAAAACATACTAGTTAGACCAATTCTTATAATTGAAGAAAGTTGTTGTATCTCCCCATTCATGATTGCTCTAAAAGTGATGCAAGCAATCATTGTACGTTAGCTAAAAGAATTACTTTCATGCTTTCAAACTTTTACTTTTTTTTATCCAATTAACTAATCTCAAAATTCAAATTTAAGATCTTTTAAACAATATATAAATTTTAAAATTAACATTTATAAGTTCAATCCTCCTTCTCTGGAGAGACATAGCCTAACTTTTAAGTATAATTAAAAACCACATATATTAATTGAACCCCAATGATAAAATACTAGTAAATAAATTATACTTTAAAAAAAATCAAATTAATATATTTATTTATTTATTTGGGCATTGGCATTAAGGGGAGAGAGTCAAGAATGTCATGCTTATTTGTCCCATTGGGCTTATCCCTTTCTCTTCGACAATTTATTGTGCCTTTTCGTCCAATCATCATTCTCATCTAAATAATTTTTTAGATCCTTTTTTTCTATTTTCTATTTGCAATTTGCAAATTACAATCTTTGCAAAATCCCCATTTTTCGAACCATTCATCACCAATTTGCAATTACAATCCTTGCAAAATCCTAATGAAAGATCTCTGTGTCTCTATTTCTTCCTTGTTCTTATTTCCCTTTTGTTTTCCTCCTATTATTGTGTACGTAGGATATGAGGAAGTTTTGACTTCTAGTTAACCTTTACTTTGCAAATTTTTTCGTCCACCCTTTCTATGTTTCTTTGGTCATCACGCTTAGATTTTTCATGATTTTGGGTCCATCTTAGGTATTCTACATCATCATTGTAGGTATAAAAAATATATGCTAGTGATACAATATGTAAATTATAGTTTCAATTTAAAAAAAAATAAAATTGGTGGGTCTAAAAATAAAAGGATTAGAGCTAGAATTTAGGTTTGTCCAAAACTATGGAAGAAAGAGCTTGTGCTATCCTTTTCAGTGCATGATGACAGCAAACATGGAGCAGAGGTACATAAGTTGTTGTTGGAGTTTTAGGAATTTACTAATTTGTTTAATAATGAGCTGTAAACCCTATCCCAACATGAAAGGTCATTGTATTATACAAAATTATTCCACCAAAAATTCAGAAACCAAAACAATTTGAAAAGTTGTTCAATTGCATAAGCTTTTTAGTGTGTTACTGGTACAGTACTTAATAGGTCTGCTTCTCACCCCAAATCTCAATGTATCCTTTTATGAATTCAGAGGTAAATGGAGACAAAGGCTCTTGTAGATTCTCAAACTTTCCTTTTAGATCTCTCTCTCTCTCTTTTTATAATACTCTACTTTTGTTTTATTGTTCTGTTCAGTAATTCTGTCAGACAAGAATTTGAAAACAGGCAAATCCATTGAAGTTCATGATATTCATGGTAGTAATTGACATAAGTAGAAATAACTTTTTTTCTATAATTGTAATTATTACTTTTAGGATTTTTCTACGATGGATCTTGAAAATTTAAGGAGATTACCCTAAAAACATAATAGAACACTAAAGAGACATAAATTGAATTTACTCGTAAAAGATTGACATCATCTCCAATTCAAAACTTTAAAATTATACTATTAAAAAAATTCATATTTTTTTTTTGTTAATTTTGTTTTGAATTTTTTTTCGTATAAAATACTTATAAATTTTGTTATGATAAAAATTTGCAAGAAATTGTTGTCAATATTTTCACAAAATATTTTATATAAAACATTTTTTACAACAAAATTTGTAGAAAATACTTACGAATTTTATAATTTTGTAGAAAATACTTATCCACTAAGAAATTATCTGTCAATTAAGATTCTTAGAAAAAATAGCAGAAAAAAAAAATTTCTTACAACTTTTTTTAACAAATTTGAAAGAAAAATCTTATTAATATGAGAATTTTTAGTATTATTAGGAGTTGATGAGTTTTTGTTGCAATATAATACTCAACTTTTCTGTTTTAAATAAATGTTAAGCTTAAACTCATACTTGGATAACCTGATCCTCTAAAATTTCATATTTAAAAATATTTGTAAAACATTAATATTTAAGATAACTTTTCTTATATACAACATGTAAGTGAATGGTTCTTTAAAAAAGCATAAATATTTACATCAAACATGGGAGAAATAAAGAGAGTTTTCAATATTTTAAAATCTTTAGAATGAAATTTGATGTTAATGAAAATATTAGGTTAAACAATAAAACCTTAAATAAATGAATAGGTTATAAAACAATGTATACAATCATAGATGCAAAGGAATGAAGTTTCCTTTTTTTGAGCTATGCGAACTTCTTGACAATGAACTTTAACTAAACACCATAGATAAATTTAATTTACATGTAAAAACTTTTTAATGATCAAGTCAGTAATATACTTCAAATATCAGTAATTACATAATAAGAAAGATTGATTGAGCTTCTATCTATATTTGATATTAAAATAAAAGTGATATTGTAACAGATTAAAATGATGATTGAGTTTTCTAGTTAATGGGTTCAAAATTATAAGATTTAATACAAATCTAATCTAACATAGAAGTCTAAAAATTAGTTAAAGAAAAAATTAAGTATTTAATACGTTTGCATGTAAGTCATTTTCAATGTCAAAATACTCAATATCATAATGAACTTTCTTATATCAATGTATTATAATAATAGGAACTAAAATTAATAATACTATAATAGAAGATAAAATGAAATATTATTACATTGTATGCATTAATAATAAATAATAGAGATTTTTTTTAATATGCAAATTTAGTGGATGATGGAGAAGTCACAATATGCATTTATGATTTGATGATGTAAAAGTATTATACTTAAAGATATGACATTCTCAACGTTTTTTTTTTCATATAGTAATGAAGTGGGTAAACGAATAGATGATTCGAAGAATGTACAATATATGAAAAGTTTTACTACGTTTCATGATTGACATCAAATGTTTTTATGGAAATTTAAATAAGTTTAAAATGAAATGTTTATAAAGATTTAACTTTTGATTTAAATGATATAAATTTATTTCTAAAATAAGTAATACTCATCATTCTATAATTTCTAATTGAGAAATTTTGTTGTAAAATAAGCTATTTTTTTGTTTGCTAGTATACATATCTATCTAATGTAAGTAGTTTTATAGCATCCACATTATTATATCATTTTTAACCCAACACAATCTAAGTTATGCCTCCATTTAAATCATGACATGCATTTTTTGAAGTGTTTTTAACTTTTAATCAACATATGATTTATTTATTAAACATAGTACAATAATAACTAGAAGTTAACAAAATGTTTTAAGTATAAATCTTTTGAAAGTATAATGATTTTAAACTGGAGTGAAACAAGAGAAGGAACACCAATAAGAGCTACTTTTAGATGGATTGGCTACAAATGAACGACTTACCTTTGAATAGGCTAAAGAATTGAACAGGAGAATAAATGTAAACGAACAAACTTCTGAGAAAAAACACATGACACATTGTGTTGGTACTGCTGAATTTTACAAATTTAAATAATGCAGGCTATGTGGACCAAATGCAGGTCAACCCGTGATTGGTCTGTATAGACTGCTGATTATGTAGGATGGAATTAAGTGAACTAATGGACTAAAATTTTCAGCCCACCTCATACTTTTCCAAGTAAATCTATGAGCTGATTCACATTGCCTATCCCATATTGTCATCCGTATTAAAATCAGTTTCTTAACAAATTTTACAAAATAAGTTAATCAAGATAAAAATAAATGCGGTCTAAATTGAACTGACTCATTTTTGGACTAAGTTATTCATATTGCAATCTAAATGGACTTAGATTAGATGGACATGTAAGTTTACAAAATGATAATTCTGTAAAATATAATTATATTTAAAAGTAAAAATAATATCATTTTTAAAAAAATATATATACGTATTATTACATTTTTTATATTAAATTAGTATAGTTGAAGTTAAAATTAATTTTATTAATATGACTTAAACTTTAAAATACATATTTTAATTTTTTAAATAAAAAAAATGATGTGTTGATTCAGCACCGGATCAATTTAAGCTTAAAAATTAAAATCCACTAAACAAAACTAAGGTTATTCGACATTTTTTTTAAAACACTCCATCAGGATAAACCAGACCAACCCAACACATTTAACAATTCTAATTATAACTAAATAACATTACATTTAGAGCTAACTAATCAAATTTTATCTCTTAAGAATCATCAGGCTCATAAATAATATCTTATTTAAAAGATATCAAGTGACTATAAATAAGGAGAACAATAATTCATTTTATGAATAAAAAATAAAAGTAATATATTTTTAAAGTATTAAAATGACATTAAATTATATTCGTAAATATACATGATTAAAGATTGAATTAATTTCTTGAGAACCTTTGCGAATAGGAATCTATTGTTTTTTCTCGTTCCCCACAAAATTACTTTATCCCACAGTTAGGTGATATAATAAAAGTAACAAAGGAAGCACGTAGAGACACGCGAACTCGTGTCTCCAACTAGTGCTCCATCTTTTTATGCCTTTCACCTGTTTGTTTAATTGTCACAAACAAAAAATGAAAGAGAAAACAGTGACGAACCAATCATCTACAATGCCATTTTCATTGCCACCTGGTAGCTTGGTCTACACATGCCCCTCTTTTTTTTTATTAACCAGACGGCTTAATCAATTTCTTCAATCCATCATGAGAACCTCTCATACGTGACCACATACCCTAAGCTTCGATATTCAATGCTATTAGTTGTTTAAGATTCATAATTAGTGATAATTTCGAATGATCATAAGATATTAAAAAAAATCAAAGTACTCAACCGCTCAAGAAAGTTAATTAAGTGTCTCAAATAGCAAAAGATACTTTATGCATTAATATAATGGAAAAGTTTGGGACAATAACTGGGGTGTCAGCCAACCCGTCACACTAAACCAAATAAAAAATTGCAATAGGGACACTTACCTAAAATAACAAAAAAAAGCACTACCAGAGGAAAAGAATAAAACACTGACACATGATTATAATACAATTAAAACTAGCTAAATATATATATTTTTATTTATTTTGATTATAATCACGAATTTGATATTAAAATAAACGTCTTTCTTCTACAAAGACATCATAAATCTTGAATAATATATATATATATATATATATATATATATTAATATTATATTATATTATATTTAAGATTAAATATATTTTTTGTTTATAAATTTTCACGCAAAATTGAAAATCATCTACAATTTAAATTGTGATACATTTTTTTATAAACATAAAAAATAAATAAATATAATCATTTTAATATAATAATATAAATTTTGTTCTCTCATATGTTTAATAATATTTAAGATTGACATTTGAACAAAATATGTGAAAGAGTATAAAGAATTTACGGTTAGTAAAAAACGTTTTTTAATATGTAAGAAAATTTCATTAAATAAAGTTATAAGAATAATGCCTATTTATTTTTAAAGTTCGAATACTAGATGTATCAAAATTTAAAATATAAACAAATTTCAATTTTATATTATTATAAAAAAATTCATATTTTTTGTTAATTTTATTTTGAATTATTTTTTGTAAAAAATACTTACAAATTTTGTTGTAAAAAAAATTTACAAAAAATTGTTACCACTTTTTTCTCAAAATATTTTATATAAAATACTTTTCGTAACAAATTTTGTAAGAAATACTTACAAATTTTATAATTTTGTAGAAAATAATTATCCACATGAAGGAATTATCTATCAATTAATATTTTTGAAAAAGATGACAGAAAAAAATATTTTTTTTAAATTTTTTTAATAAATTTACAAAAAAAATCTTATGTAATACGAGAATTTCTAATAATGTATTAAATTTAAAAATTAAAAACATATTTAATCATATATAAAATAAAAAGAGAGTTGTCCGTTCACATATGAATTTGTATATATATTGTTTGTAATGTTATTCTATGCTTTTGAATTCTTCTGTCCGTCCCAGTTTAGGTTGATTCATAGAGGTGCATCATGCACGTACTTGATTACAGGCAGAACAATGCACACAATTTAACAATGTTTTTCTTTGAAAAGAAGGAAGAGCACAGTTACCCATCTATATATAGGTATAAAAAAAACAAAAGAAATTTACGAAGTACGAAGAATAGTTATTTCTATGAGGATTAAAATATACGCATACATAGATAATCTTAAAAAAAAAAAACACGAGAAACCAAAATAGTTGTGATTTCGAAACAGAGAATTATAATTGTTTTACCACCGAATGACCATGATATGTTGTCAAGTGCTACTGCTATAGGATAACGATATAGGCATCAAAACATTCTCACGTAGAATATTAGGGTAAGTCTCGGAATATATAATAGCCGAAATTCTTTCAAAATCTAATGTTGAAATTCTAGAAATATTTAAAGAGATAAAGCTTGAAAGAGAAGAAAAGAGAATTTCATCTATAAAAAAAGAAGAGAAATTCTGGGGACCTGGGTTGAAAACTGAAAGTGACGTACATTTTAAGGTACGAAAAACAAACTTTAAGACGTTCAAAACCCCTTTGCTTTTTGAGAATGGTATAAAGGGCTAATTAATCAATGTGTATTAGTAATTTGTAAATACTTTTAGCATTTGTGTTTACGTTTAATTAATAACAAAAATCATGACGTTCTCCATGGTAATTTACTTGATTTCTCTTTTCTAGTTAATTAAGGTGGCAAATGCATGCAGCTTGTCGAGTTTGGTTCCTCTCTCTGGATTCAGGTGAGCACCACGCTGTGTTCCAATACAAGTTTGGTAGAAAAATGTTGAAACATCATCTACTACATTTACCCACTAATTATGTGCTTAGATTAGTTTGCTTTATACCATAAATAGTTTTAAATAATATTTAAAATGAAAAGCTAAACATAGATTATGTATGAATTTTGTTTTTGTGCGAGAGCCATTTTTTCTTTGTGTCCTTGGAGTGGTCCTTGATTGCTACGCTTCAAGATGATGATGGTCTTCATCCATCAACCCAACCCAACTTAACTTTGAAGTTGACCCAAGAGACATATCTGTAATTAGACAACTTTCCTTCTTTCCTTTCCCGTTATAATTTCAGCATCCAAGGGATGTCGACTTAATTGTTTTTTCTTTCAAATCACTGTGCAAACACATCACTCTCAACCTTTTTTCATATTTTAATCTCTCTCTCTAATTTTCTTTTTAAATTATCGTGGTGATTACATTTTCACCGTCCAACTTTTGCTATCGATTACGACTTTAGTAAAAGGGAAAATTTACTATAAGAAAATTACATGCTGATGTTATAAGAACCGATAAGTAGTATAGCGATAAACCTTCATGATTGTAATCATTAAAATGCATAGATTCTAATATTGTAATCTAAGATGAATTCAGGTCTAAAGAGTCTCAATTGCCAGCATTATTGAGAGGTTTTAGATTAACCCAACATTTGTTTCTGGGGTTAGGGCTACTCGAGAGAAGTTTGTTTTTTTTTTTTCACATAATGATTTTCCCACCTCAGTCGTCAATCATGTCTAATGAGTATTCTAGCTCTCCACAAACAGTGTAACACTACAAAAACCAAACCAAAGCAAAGTAGTACTCTGTTGTTGTATTGTAATGTAATTTCACTCCAACGTTATTGATGCGAGCATGATGTCAACCCGCACTATAGTCCATGGATTATGGCCACTACTCTCTCCTCAAGTCCCAACCCCACTGCCACAGTTTCACTCTCTCTCTTTCTTTCTTTCTCTTTCTCTTTCTCTCTGACTCACCAAACAAAACAACACAGCACAAAACACACTTCTCTTCTCTCTCTAGACTCTATCTGTATCTGACTCCCGACACTGTTTCAGAACCCGACAAAAGCAAAGCAACCTCTGCCTCCTCCCTTCGCAGTTCTCACCTCTCACTCTCTCCTGCCCAGGGGCTCTTCCCGTAATAAAGCCCAAAACTTTTCCTCTTTCTGAAACCACACACACTTCCACCACTTCCATTTATTTTTCCTCGCAAATGGAAACCCACCAGAGAGAATGATATGATATCACAGTTCCACATGCTTAACCTCTTCATCTTCAACTCTTCCTCACCTTAACTCATCTATCTCTCTCTTCTTTTCCTCCGAGCGACACCACACACACACACTCTCAATCTCTCTGATGGAGAAGACGCTGGTTCTTCACAAGCTCGAAGCTCGTGGCATAATTTAGACATTTTTCTTCAAGTCTTTCTTTTCTCTACCTGGTTTACTTTCCTTTCTTTTTGCTTGTCTTTCTACAACATCCTCTGCTGGAGTATGGCATGCCGGAAACTGGTCGTTGGGAACTTGGATCCGCAGAGAAAGAGAAGTGGGGGGTTGAGGACGAAACAGGCGGGGAGAGGATCGTGCCGTGGTAGTTAGGACCCGGAATCTAAACTCGCCGGAAAATGCGTGTTTTCCGGCTTTGATAATTGCCCTTTTGTGTTTTTCTGTTCGTGCATGCTGTTGTTTCTCCATTAGGTCGGAGAAAAGAAAAAAAAGCAAGTAAATTGTCGCGTGCTTTGAGATGGGGTTTTTGTTGAAAGAAGCTTTGAGGACTCTCTGCGGTCGGAATCAATGGTCTTATGCTGTGTTCTGGAAGATCGGTTGCCACAATTCTAAGTAAAAAGCTAAATCTTTTAAGTTTTTGCTTGTTTCATCTTCCTTGTGTTGTGTGTTATTTCGTGTTTATTTTTTGTTTCATGGAATGTATAACCTGGATGCAGTGAACATTTTTGTGTGGAAATTCTGGTTGTTGGAATTTCCAAATCAATTTTGGTTGATTACTTGCTGTTATATGTTTGCTTTTGGTGCTTGTACTTTATCAGGACCTCGTATAGGAGGAACTCATACGGAATTCATGTCCATATTAGATTCTGTTTCTGGAGATTTGTTTCCAAGATATGATGGACATTTTGGGGTCTTATTTATGGGCCACTGCTTCCTTTTATTTGATTCGTATTCGTGTCCTGCAATATACTCTTTTATACTTTGGAACTTTGTGCCTTGATTGCTTCTGTTTTGTCTTCAAGAATCTTAGTTTTAATATATATAATATTTATTTAAAAATAAGTTTATCTGCCATTGGTTTACCAGGCGCACTAACTAAACTAATGGATTATTGGTTTGTGATCCTTCGCACGAATCTGCTAATTCGGAGTTTGTCTTTGTCTTTTGATTCGGTTTGGCTTTATTTACTTTTCCACTGATAGAAATCTTTTCGTTTTATTTTTAATTTTCATCTGTAAGCGAGCGGTTTATCTGCTGATCAATTTTGTCATGCAAAAACTTGATTAAAATATGTTATCTCTATTTCCTTTGTTTTGGTCCTTTGATTGAGCCTTGTCTTTTGCTTATTGAGTAAATACATGAAAGTATCTTTGTTGCTTGTCCATCGATCTCGTAACCCAAAATGGAGTTTGAATTATTAAGCGTATGAAATTTTGCTGATTTCTGCTGATTAAGTATCTTTGTTTAAGCTAGTTGAGTTACTCAAGTATGGTTTGATTTGGCAGGTTATTAATCTGGGAAGAATGCTACTATGAACCTTTGCCATGCCCTCCACCCATGTTTGGAATGGGAGATTTGCCTTATCAGAATGGGGGAGGACACTGGTTTTCTTCAGGTTCTCAATCATCTCAACTCGGGATTCAAGAGGAGGACCGAGTCAATTCTTTGATTAACAAAATGACAGTAAACAATTCAGTTATCATTGCAGGAGAAGGGTAAGTGCTTTGCATCTTCGTGTATTTGTGCATCTAATTCAGGTTTCCACAAAATTTTCAAGTGATTTTGTTGTTTATCCCATGTTACTGAACTGCCATTTTTTGTGTTATTCAGTATGGTTGGACGGGCTGCATTTACAGGCAGCCATCAGTGGATTCTCTTGAACAGTTTCACAAAAGATGTATATCCACAGCAGGTATGAATTTGATTATTGGCTTCTAGAGGTTAAATACATTTTTCTTGTAGGGAAGTTTAGAGACTTGGAGTATATATTCTTGTGAACTTTGTTTTGATTTCTTGTATCTGTGCTCCCTTTTTAGTTATACCCTGAAGTGCATCACCAACTTTCAGCTGGAATACAGGTTTGTGATTTTACTTATGATCCATGTCTGGTTGTAAAACTTTGTATTTCTGTTTCATGATGCACTATCATATTGTTTTTGCAGACAGTAGTAGTTATTCCTGTACTTCCTCACGGTGTTTGTCAATTTGGTTCTTTCTTACCTGTAAGTCCTTTTCTTTCTATTGTTCTGTAATACTGGAGAGATGTAATAATGATTTTCTAGTTTGTATTCTAGTGATTGTACCATCATTTTCTGCTGTTCCAATGTTCCCCAACTAATGCTCCAATACTTGATGACACAGATGAATGAGAATATGGGATTTGTGAATGATGTGAAGAGCTTGATCTTGCAATTAGGATGTGTTCCTGGCGCCCTTCTATCTGAAGACTATTCAGCAAATCGATTTGCTGGACCTTCCATTGTGCCGGTGTCTATTGATCCACCTGTCATTACGTCGAATTGCACTCCCTCAGTAGCTAATGGCTCCAATCAGAAAAGTAATTCATTTCATACTTCAAGGCCTTTTGTTCAAACACCTTGCCATTTAAATGTAGAGACAAGTACCTGCCAGGGTTCTGCACTGGCACCAGAAACCTGTAAAATGAACCAGATACCCAGCAACCATTGCCAACCAAATGTTATTCCAATGAGTAAAACAAACTTTTCTGGGCAACAACAGAACAGAGCTATGGAGGCTGAAGTGATAATCTCAGATGTTGATTCATGCCTGCAGCAGCATTCTGTTTCACATACTGCTAGATCTGCATTTGATAACTTGACTGGTTCTGGGTCTTTTGGTCAATCTTGTTTGAGTGATGATCATCTAACATTAATGGAGCAACAAATCATATCAGCGATTGGGAATCGAGATAATGTTAATCCTTGTTTCAATGTGTCAAGCACCTTAAACATGCCACATCTAAACACAGATGGAGGCCACATACTTGGCCACAGTATGAATTCTAGCAGTGCCCCTTTACTTGGAGGAATCCCAATACATGGTGGAATGAGTACTCTTTTGAGGTCAAATCTGATTACTAGTCCTGGTTCAAAATCTCCCAAAGCATCCACAGCTGATTTATCCAGAGAAGTTGAGATTGGTCTTCAAAATTCTGATTCTTCAACTAAAGCAAGAGGTTGTTCTTTGGCTAATTCGAGTAATCAATGCAGCACCTTTCCCATGCACGTAGAAGGTTCTGATCACAAGTGTGTTTCAACTAATCAAAAGATAGATTATGATTTGCATCAGGCCCCTAACCTCCCCACTTTCCATGTTGAGCAACGTGTGCCCATTAGTGGTCAAATCCCTGGTCTTGCCCATGATTGCGTTAGTAAAGATGATAGTATTCAATCTATGATGGGAATGAATCCCAAACTCAAACTAGATTGTACTAAACCTCCATCAGATGATGACCTGTTTGATGTTTTAGGGGTAGATTTGAAAAACAAATTGCTGAATGGAAATTGGAATAAACTCTTTGCAGACGAATTGGATGCAAATACAGAAAATATGGACAAAAAGTCAGAACCTATGAACATACCAGACAGTGGCATATTTTCTGGGACGGGAACAGACCACCTCTTGGATGCAGTGGTCTCCAAAGCCAAATCTGTCGTAAAACAAGATTCTGACGACATGTCTTGCAGGACAACATTGACAAGGAACAGTACTTCCTCTGTTCCCTCTCCTTCCTGTAGACCGGTTATGTCTGGTAATTTCCAAGGGGGTTTATTTGATTTCCCTAAGAATGGTGGTAAAACAGGTGCCACAGAAGCTACCTTTCTTAGGTCCAGATGTAACAAGGAAGATGCCGGAAACTGTTCTCAAACTAGTTCTACTTATGGCTCACAACTTAGTTCATGGGTTGAGAACAGTGGGAGTGTTAAACGTGAGAATAGTGTTTCTACTGGATACTCAAAGCGGCCAGATGAAGCTTGCAAACCCAATCGTAAGAGGCTTAAACCAGGAGAGAATCCCAGACCTCGCCCCAAAGATCGCCAAATGATTCAAGATCGGGTGAAAGAACTAAGAGAAATTGTGCCAAACGGAGCAAAAGTATTTCCTTACTTATACTTCATTCCAATTTTTTAGTTGTTTGAATATCTTGTTCAGGAACTGAGTTTTCTTTTCCTTCTGTAATCTCTTTCTGTGACTAACAGTGTAGCATTGATGCACTTTTGGAACGGACCATCAAGCACATGCTTTTCTTGCAAAGTGTGACAAAGCATGCCGACAAGCTAAAACAAACCGGCGAGTCTAAGGTAAGGGACAGTCTAAGCTAAAACAATGTTATTTGAAGAATTATTAGTAATGAAAAAATGGGATCTTTTCTTAAATATGCAGATTATTAATAAGGAAGGTGGGTTGCTTTTGAAAGACAACTTTGAGGGAGGAGCTACATGGGCATATGAAGTTGGCTCACAATCCATGGTTTGTCCTATTGTTGTTGAGGATCTGAACCCTCCTCGCCAAATGCTAGTGGAGGTAGTGGATTTTTTTGAAGTTCTTTTGTAACATATATTCATCATCACCTCTATAATCTGTTTGCTGGGTTATTTTCTGCAGATGCTTTGTGAGGAAAGAGGTTTCTTTTTGGAAATAGCCGACTTAATCAGAGGATTAGGTTTAACAATATTGAAAGGGGTAATGGAAGCTCACAATGACAAAATCTGGGCACGCTTTGCTGTTGAGGTAATACTATGCTTTTGATGTTTTCTGAACTTTGAAAGCAAAGATCATGACCATGATGAGGATAATGAATCATCCAATACTGAATTTGCAGGCCAACAGGGATGTAACAAGGATGGAAATATTCATGTCACTGGTTCGTCTTTTGGAGCAAACGGTGAAGGGAAAAGAATCTTCATCCAATGCAATGGATAATAACATGGTGTATCACAGTTTTCCACAGGCTGCGCAGATAGCAGCAACTGGAGGGCCTAGTAGCTTGCAATGAACTCATCTTTTTCATGTTTTCTTAGTGTGGATGTGTTGAGAGCAAGCACAGAATGCGCTTGCCATGACTGACATCAAATCCAATCTAAGATTTCAGGTGGACTTAACTTTCCCTAACTGTTTTACATCTCATATCTGAACTCATTTTGAAAAAGAGTGTTTAGGTACTAGGTAGTGGAGAACATGTCTAGATACTATGTATTATTCCTATGTTGTAACAGAATGTTTTGTTTCTGTGCCTCCAAACATAATGCATACTACTGTGTTGGCATTGTCTACTGATACACAACACTGAACTCTTAGATGACTTGCATCCATTTTTTTTAAATTGTGTGGGGTTGATACCGAAGCAGTTGTTGTTGTGATTCAGATAAGATGTATAGATATGGAAAGAAGGGTCTCGTGTGCTCCTTGGCTTGCTACACGCTTTCTCCTTTACCCTTTTGAAGAAGGTTTTGTAACATGTTTAAAAGTTATAACTATTTATATTTTCTGAATCTTAAAGTTTTGTATCATGCTATATATTATAAGTTTACTTGTGGTTGGTACGTTTGTGCAAACATGGGAAGGGGCAATAGAGTTCATTTTTATTGTTATTAAATTTGGAATGAAGAATATCTGCTTGCTGAAATCTGTTTAAGCCATTTTCATTTGATGTTGGTTCAAATAAAGGAGGTTTCCATCTTTTAAATAAAAACTTGAATTTGGATTCAGATCTACGTTGTACCATATTTAGATATGGGAAATGATACTTTAATTCTTTCATTTGGACTCTTTTTTAACCTCCTCGCACGGTGATACTTTAAAATTAAAATTTAATTTCTATTTTTTTTTTTAATTTAGTGTGATATGACCTTTCGATTGAGTGTTGGAGTAGAAAAAGTTCGAGTAGAAGAAGGTATGGGCATGTGCGTGTGTTGCAACAGTTTGTGTGAGAAAGAAATTTTTAAGAACTTTAAGAAATTTGTAGAAACTTTTTTATTTTTGTCCATCTTCTTGCCATTTTTTTAATTAAAGAAGAGGACATTGTTTTATCGTTGTTTGTCGGTATTCTTGACTTTTAGGATTTTTCAATGAAAAAAGATTTGGTTTTTTAATTATATTGTGCGTTTGCATTTCTGATCGTGTTATTTTGTTTGTCCAATGATAAGGTACATTAGAAAATTGTTCTTTTTTTAAGGAGTTGAAAAAAAATTTTGTAAATTGAATAGTAAAATTTTAAATAAATATATTTATTTTAATTTTTTTTTTAAATTTTATATTTGAATTTATAAATTTTTTATTTTTAAAACAACTCTAACATTTATCTATAAATTATAGATATATAAATATTTAAAACAAAATTTAAATAAAATTTAATGCAAAATATATATTTAAATAAATTTAATTTAATTTTGTTAAAAATATTAATTATAATAAAATTACTATTGTAAAATTTATATAAAAATTGAATTTGATATAGGGATAAATTTAAAATTTTATCTTCGGTTAAATTACTTTTTTGGTTATTGTATTTGTATAGTAATGTCAAATTGGTCTTTCAATTTTTCGTTGTCTCAATTTGGTTCTTGTTTTTGTAAAAATGATTCAATTTGGTCATTGTCGTTAATTTTGATCAAACGATGGTAAAGTTAATGTCACGTGTCAATTTCTGATTTTTTTGAATTTTATTGATTTTTTTTTTATTTTTTACACGTGTCACTCTACATTTGTGTCACGTGTCAACATGATTCAATTTAGTCGCTATATTTGTTTTTAGTTTCAATTTAGTCTCAATTTTTATAAAAATGAAGTAATATTGTCCCTCATTAAATTGACATTCAATTCAATTTTTATATAAATCTTAGGATGATATTCTTACTAAAATTGACATTTTTATCAAATATTTATAGAAATATTTTTAAACAAATTTTTTTTTAGTTTTATTATTAAACAAAGTTAAACCTCAAATTTAATTTCAACAATTAACAATTTTGTCATCATATATACAAGTATCAAGTGTATCACATTATACAAACTTAATGAAGATTAAAAATCAAATAACTTGTCACACATAAGTTTAGGAACTAAATTTCAAGTTCAAAACAAAACCAAAGTTTAATGTTTTGTATAGAATTTAAAGTTAATTTAAAATATTTCTAGAAATATTTAATAAAAACGTTAATTTTAGGAAGAATATCACCATAAGATTTATAAAAAAGTAAATTGAGTGTCAATTTAAGGAGGAACAATATTGCTTCATTTTTACAAAAATTGGGACTGAATTGAAACTATGACCAAATTGAATCATTTTGACACGTGATCCAACTGTGGAGTGACACATGTAAAAAATAAAATAAAAAAATAAAAATTCAAATAAACCAGAAATTGACATGCGACGTTGAATTTAACACCATCTAGTCAAACTAACGATAAGGACTAAATTGAATCATTTTTAAGAAAATTAAGACCAAACTAAGACAGAAAAAATCTTGAGTACTAAAGTGACATTACTTAACAAATAGAAGGACCAAAAGAGTAATTTAATCTTTATCTTATATTTTCAATTTTAAAAGTCTCCCTTCAAATCTGAATGAAATTTTATTAATGAGTTTCTTCTACCACAATATTACATATTTGTCTCACCAATTTATTTTCATCACAATTTTCTTGACCTTGATCACTATTGGATCTTGCAAGATCACGACATACTTTCTTAGTTTGAGGCGAAAATCAAAATAAACTAAGGATGATAAAATGGGTCAGTCTAGTCCGTTTTAGTCCGGTCTGTCCTTAGTCTACTAAAAATAGATTTGACCGAATTGGCCACCACTAAAAAATGAGCCAGAAATTGCAACTCGTTCTATCTTGGCCCGTCACTTTTTTTTCTTTTTTATTTTTATAAATACTTTTACATTGTTATTTCTAAAATTTGTTTGTATATATACTTATAAAAGAATATTTAAAGCATATTTAATCATATAAATATTTTCAAAACTTTTAATTGATCAATTAATATTTTTAATAGAATAAATTAAAATAGTTATTACATTTATATATATATATATATATATATTAAATTATTTTATTATAACTAATAGTTGAAACTTAATTTATAAATGTTAATGATTTAAATTATAGTAGTATTGCAAATTTACATTTTACAAAAATATAATATAAAAAATTTAATCTTTTTAATTATCTTAATTTTAAAAAATAAAAATCAAATCAAATAAAAACAAACTAGTAGAATAGGGGTAACTGACTTGTCTTTGGTCTGCCAGTTTAGCGGGTTACATGGATCAAGTCAAAATGGCCTGACGGGTTAAAATTTTTAACCTGACCCACCTTGTGTTTGGCAAACTGACGTGTCGAACACAATCTACTTTGTCACTCATACTATCGACTTTAATATTTGAAATGTGGAGAAATTCATTAACAATTGATTTTTTTTAACAATAATCTTTATATATATATATATATATATATATATATATATATATATATATATATATATAAAAACACACACAA